>Ga0315336_1007177_pt1 | contig 10870 bp, 12 predicted proteins | sample ASW5metaG_FD_204512 | JGI IMG/M metagenome (GOLD analysis project Ga0315336, IMG submission 204512) | Ammonia-oxidizing marine archaeal communities from Monterey Bay, California, United States - ASW #5 | ecosystem: Environmental > Aquatic > Marine > Intertidal zone | place: USA: California... | reverse complement strand
GGCGCTGCGCAAACTGAAGCACCCGTCCCGGTCCCGAAAACTAAGAAGCTTCCTGGATTATTGACAAGAGGCGAGGACAGCCGAAAGGCCAGGCAGGGACAAAAAAAGAATTCAGATGCCGGAGGCGCCGAAAGGCTACCTCCGGTTTTTTTGTGTTATAGATTTAAGATGAACCCCATTGGGGGCCCGTAGCTCAGTTGGTTAGAGCCGACCGCTCATAACGGTCTGGTCGCAGGTTCGAATCCTGCCGGGCCCACCATTTTTTCAATTAGTTATGATATCACGAAAAAACATCATCCTCGCTGTAAGTGCAATGTAAGTGCAAAAATTCATGCGGAATCGCCCTTATTCGGTGTAGGCATGGGTAAATCCGATAGCCGGTTGAGGCAGCACCCCAAAACGGACATCAACGTTTCGATGCCGTCCTCAAAAATCACTGGCTTGCTTTAGGTGGATTGATCATCTTGATGAGGTGATAATGCTTAATCTGTTGGCGATGTGGTATCCCCACGCTCAGGCCGATCACATGCCATATGCCGCCCATTCGGGTCGGCAGTCTCATCATCAACATATTTCCACCCGATTGGTCATTCTTCAAGGAATTCGGGAAGCCAGTGATTAAAACAGTGCAAACCGGAATTATTGGATCGCTGATTTCGTCAATCCAACGGACGAAGCACCACGCGTTGCGTCCTGCAAAATCTGAGTATCAATGCTCCAAGGAGAAAAATAGATGTCGAAGTATTTGAAGAAACCCCCAAAAATTGATTCACAAGAGACGGGGTCAGTCGCCAAGATCGTTCGCGCGATGCTCAAGGATATCGCGGAAAACGGGGATGCCGCCGTCCAGAAGTATGCGAAGCAACTAGATAACTGGGACTCCGACAATTTCCGCGTTGGCGAGGACGAAATCCGCCAAGTAACGTCGCGAATCTCGGAAACCCTAAAGGAAGACTTTGCCTTTGCCAAAAAGCAGGTCACCGAGTTCGCCTTGCGTCAACGTGAAAGCATGCACGAGTTCGAGGTTGAAACGGAACCGGGAATCTGGCTCGGCCAGAAGTTAATCCCGGTTTCGACGGTCGGCTGCTACGTGCCGGGCGGCCGCTATCCCATGATATCCGCCGCAATCATGAGTGTCGGGACGGCGCGCGCCGCCGGCGTCGATCATATTGTCGCCTGCGCCCCGCCGCGTGACGGAAAGGGCATCTACGAGCCGCAGCTTTTCGCCTTGCATGCCGCCGGAGCCGACGAAATTTATGCTCTTGGCGGCGTTCAGGCGCTTGGCGCCATGGCCTACGGTTGCCTCGGCATGCGCAGGATCGACATGCTCACAGGCCCGGGAAACCCCTATGTCGCCGAGGCCAAGCGCCAACTCTATGGCCAGGTCGGGGTCGATCTTCTGGCCGGACCGACCGAGATTCTGGTGATTGCGGACGACAGCGCCGATCCAGCGCTGGTCGCCACCGACCTTTTGGGCCAGGCCGAGCATGGCACCAACAGCCCAGTTTGGTTGATCACCACGTCCGAGGAAATGGGCCGTGACGTGATCAAGGAAATCGACCTACAACTTAAAACTCTTCCAACCGCCGATGTGGCCGGAGTTGCCTGGCGTGACTATGGGGAAGTCCTGGTCGTCGACAGTGACGATGAGGCCATCGACGCGAGCGATGAATATGCGCCCGAGCATCTCGAGGTACATACCAAACGCGACGACTACTATTTGGAGCACCTAAAGAACTACGGCAGCCTGTTCCTCGGCGAGGAAAGCACCGTGGCCTACGGCGACAAGGGCGTCGGCACCAACCACACGTTGCCGACTGCCAAAGCCGCCCGCTACACCGGCGGCCTATGGACCGGGAAGTTCATCAAAACCCTAACCTATCAACGTCTCGACAAGTCGGCGAGCCACCGGATCGCTCCGATCATGAGTCGATTGTGCGCCATCGAGGGAATGTTGGCACACAAGGCCACCGCCGATGTTCGCCACGAGCGTTACAAGGGTGAACAGTAGAGTAAGAGGCGACCCCATTCAGGCGCACCAGCATGTCACTTTCCTGGTGCCGGCGGATGCCGATAATGGGCGCTTCTGACTGATACTGTTGATAAAGTCGGTCGGAGAAGATGTTCGCGCAACAAAAGAATAGAAAATCTGCCTTTCCAGAACTATTTTTTCTCTACTGGTAGCACTCCTGAAACAATCTTGCGTCCGGGCGGCCCCAAAATAGTTTATCAACAGTATCAGCCAGGAGTGGGCATTGGGTATTGGTATGCCTGCTTTCAGGGGTTAAGCGGACGGAAATTAATGGCCCTCAGAATGTCCGCCCATAGCCAGGAAGTGACATTCGAGCACCGCCACGTCTGTTCCAGGTTGAAATTAAAGCTCTTTACAGTCACAGCTTATCCCGCTCTAAGCAGCATCAGCGCCATGATGCCAGCGGCCACGAGGCATGCCGCCGCAATGCGCTGGGGACCAAGGCTCTCACGGAGCACCACGACGCCGATAATTGCTCCGAAGACTACGCTTGTCTCACGGATGGCCGTGACGGGTGCCATTGGCAACAGCGTAATCGCCCATAGTCCGGCGAGATAGCCCCCGATTGACAAGAACCCGGCGGCAATGCCTCGAAATCCTTGCGAGCGGCTAAAGACGATAATCCCGGCGCGGCGACGTAGAATGGTAAACAGCAGGACTCCGGTGCCGGTTCCGATTTCCAGCAATGCTAGATATCCGAGCACTGTACCGCCGTGGCGCACGCCCAGACCATTGAGGAAGGTGTAACCCGCTATTGAAACCCCCGTAGCAATCGCAAAAGGGACAGCTCCCTTTTGTCGGGCACCACGATTGAATGCGAGAACCACAATGCCTGTCGAGGTCAGTAACACCGCCACGAGTTGCCCAACGGTCAAGAGCTCACCAACCAAAGAAGCGGCGAGACCGGCTACTAATAGCGGTGCGACCCCACGGGCGATCGGGTACACTAGGCTAAAATCGCCGACCCTATAACCATTGAGCACAAAGGCGTAGTAGGCGTAGAGGACAAAAATCGCCGCAATTAGGAATGGCCAGCTCTTTGGGGCAGGCATTGGCACGAAGAAGATGAGCAGACAGCCGAAGGCCAAACCCATGGCTCGAATTGTGGCGAGTGTGAGTAATTTGTCGCTGCTTGCTTTGACTATTGCGTTCCACAGCGCATGAGCAACCGCAGCTAGGAGGACAACTCCGTAGATTGCTTCGTTAGGCATCTCCCATCCTACAATCTTGTTGAAGAGGCCCCTAAAACCGCGTTGGGTCGATACTGTTGATAAACTATTTTGGGGCCGCCCGGACGCAAGATTATTTCAGGGGCGCCACCCGTAGAGAAAAAATGATTCTTGGAGGGCAGATTTTCTATTCTTTTGTTGCGCGAACACCGTCTCCGACCGACTTTATCAACAGTATCGGTCAGAAACGGAAGTTTGCTGATTTACGTTTAAATGTCCCAATGCGACCGAATGCGGACATTGGGGCATGTACTGAAAAGACTAAATTGCGGCGGTTGGTTCCGATAATGGGGTGTCATCGGAAGTTAGAATCTATTTAGGAAACGCCAAATCTCGACGGCTGATCCAAATCGCTTAGCCGCACTAAGTATGAAATTGGCTTTTTTTATTCAGTTTAAATGACTAAAGCCTAGAATAGATAGTATACGATAGCTAGGAAGGCCCTTGCTGCACAGAGCTTCGGAATGACGCCGGATTTGATGGCTATGGCCAAGGCCTTGACGAATGGGACAGTGCCGATGGGCGCGGTGGCAGTCCGCGACACTATTTACGAACCCGTCATCGGAACGCCACCTGCGGGGGCGATTGAATTGTTCCAGGGTACACCCACTCGGGAAAGCGGCTTCATCGGGGGCGAATGGAAATGACAGACGTGGAGCAAGATCTCAGCGCAGGTGTGGGATTTATCGACGGTGAGTTCTATCCAACATCCGACGTTAGAATCTCGATTTCCGACCTGGGTTTTTTGATGTCTGACTGCACGCACGACGCTGCGCACGTCTGGAAGGGCAGCTTCTTTCGGCTAGACGACCATATCGACCGGTTCGAGCGGTCTCTGGCACGGCTTAACATGAATCTGCCTTACAACCGCGCCGAAACGGTTGATATTGTTATAGAGTGCGTGCGCCGTAGCGGCCTGCGAGACTCGCTGGTGTACCTCATTGCCACACGAGGTATTCCATCCGATCGTCGACGGGACTTGCGCACCTGCACCAACCGATTCATAGCGGTGGCGTACCCCTTCCTTTGGTACGTTCAGCCCGAGCAAATGGAGACTGGCGCACAAGTTGTCATCAGTTCTACCGTTCGCATCCCGCCCGAGTCGGTAGATCCAAGAATTAAGAACTTCAACCGGCTTGACTTCTCTCGCGCCCTTTTCGAGGCCTATGACCGGGGGAGCGAGCACCCCTTGCTCACAGACTTTGAAGGCAACATCACAGAAGGTCGGGGCTTCAACGTCTTCGCCCTCTTCGGCGGCAAGCTGGTATCGCCAGAGAAGGGGGTTTTGGATGGGATGACGCGCCGAACGGTGATGGAGTTGTGCGCCGAAACAAACATCAAGGCAGAACTCGCAAACATCAAACCCGACGATTTGAGATCAGCCGAAGAAGTCTTTCTGACCAGCACCGCAGGCGGCGTCATGCCAGTAACGAAAGTGGATGACGAGCTGATCGGTAATGGCTCACCGGGTCTCCTTACGTTGCGACTCAAGGATCTTTATTGGGCCTTGCACGACAACCCGAAATACGCAACGCCCATTGCATACGATTGATGGCTTTGTCACTAAGATTGCGGGCGACGAACGAGGGTCAGCAGGTCGAACGCCCTAGGGCCCAGACTCAATTGATCAAGCAATTTATGGCTGCGGCCAAGAGGACACCGGAGAGGAAGATGATCAACTTCATCAATGACCGGGCGGCATGAGGATGGAGGCTTCGCCATGAAATCTTTGGCCGAAAGGGCGCTTGAGGTTTTCCCCGGGGGTGTCTCGAACGGAGAGTTCGGGTTGCCGCCCGAAAACCTCATTCCCATGAGCCGGGGCCAGGGATGCCGGCTTTGCGACGCCGACGGCAAGGAGTACATAGACTTTTCCATGGCCTGGGGTTCGTGTCTCGTGGGGCATGCCCATCCTGACATCGTCGTGGCAGTTCGCGAACAGGCCTTGCTCGGCTCCAACTTCGCCTATCTCAACCCGCACGCACTTGCCGTCGCCGAAGAAATCACACGTATTGCGCCCGCGGCTGAGCGCGTTAGGTTTTGCTCCTCGGGCACCGAGGCCAACATTTACTGCCAGCGTTTAGCGAAGGCGTATGCGGGAAAGAGCAAATTGCTGAAGTTTGAAGGCGCCTATCACGGCGCGAATGAGGCCGGCGTGACGAGCCTGTTTCCGACCAAGTTTCTCGACTTTCCGGAACCGGAGCTGACCAGCGCCGGCACCCCGGGGGCGAAAGACGATTTACTTGTTGCACCCTACAACGATTTGGAGACCACGCGCCGGATCGTCGCGCAATATACTTCCGAACTAGCGGCCATTATCATGGAACCCCTACAACGGTGCACACCACCCGAGGAAGGTTACCTGGAAGGCGTGCGATCGCTTTGTGACGAGTTCGGCCTGCTCCTTATTTTCGATGAGGTGGTGACTGGCTTTCGTCTCGCCTACGGCGGGGCGCAGGAGTATTACGGCGTTATTCCCGACCTCGTCGCTTACGGGAAGGCGCTAGGCGGCGGTTATCCCATTGGCGTCGTCGCCGGGCGCGCCGACATCATGGATTGGGTCAACGAGGATCGGATGGGGTCCGGCGAATACGTCTGGATGGCGTCCACGCTCGGCGGTAATCCGGTGTCCATGGCCGCCGCCAATGCGACCCTCAAAGTCTTGCGCCGGCAAGGCACCTACGACCGGTTGCACGCCCTCGGCAATTATTTCCGAGACTCGCTCGGCTACGTGCTGCGCAACCGGCAGATTCAAGGACAGGTCATCGGTGACGGCCCACTGGCGCAGATTGTGTTCTCCCCTGATCCCGTCACCGACTACCGCTCAGGTGCAAAAGGTGACAAAGATATGGGGCACCAAGTAATGATGGGGTTGTTTGAGCGCGGTGTTTTCCTGAACCCGATGGGAACCAAGTTGTACCTGTCGATCGCCCATGATGAAGGCGTCTGTGACGATTTCTGCGGACGCTTGGACGATGCCTTGGCGGACGCAACGGCCAGATGAATGAAATAACCTGCGCCGTCCAATCAATTATCTCTAAGCCCTAACCTGCTGGAATTTGACGAAGGATAACGGAACCGGGAAAGCAGAGTTGTTTGCAGAGAAGGAGTGCTTTGTGCTCTTGACACTAACCGGCGTAACTTTTTTCGTACTTGAAGTAGGACCTTCCGGTCCCGATTAATGGATGCTGAAAACAGCTCTCATTCAGAATACCTTTCATTCAGTGCTGAACCTTGTAGAGAGTTGGCGCTGGCGGGATAGGGAGGATCACACTATCATTCGGGCGCTATAAACGAGCTTCCACGACGATCCCGGAGAGGCCATTGGACACGTTCGCGTTCGCCATAGTTCTGTTCGCCGGGCTATTGCACGCGGCATGGAATTCGGTAGTCAAAGCGCAAACTGCGCAACTGCCGTTTATTGCCCTTATCACCTTCAGCGCTAGTGTAGTTTCGGCGGTCGCCATACCCTTCGTTCCAATTCCTTCGCCAGCTGCATGGCCGTACATCGCGACTTCAGTCGTTCTGAATACCGGTTTTTACCTGTTCTTGGCCCAGGCCTACCGGCATGGTGACCTGAGCCATGTTTACCCAATCGCACGGGGGGTCGCTCCCCTCTTGGTCGCTGTGTTTTCGGTGACGGTTATTGGCGAAGCCCTGACCGGACAGGGATTCTTCGCAATCATGGTCATCGGGCTCGGAATTATGAGCCTCGCCCTATCGAAAGGCATCAATGAAATCCGGGAAAGGCGCGCAGTGTTGTTTTCGTTGGGAACAGGATGCTTAGTCGCCGTTTACACGATTGTCGATGGTTTGGGAGCCAGGTTAGCGGGGACACCGCATGGTTACGTTCTTTGGTTGTTCCTGTTCTCAGGAACTCCGGTGACGCTAATCGCACTTTACGTGGAGAGAGACGAGACGCTTCGTGTCTTCCGCCAAGATTGGAAGCTCGGATTGGCCGGTGGGTTAACGATGCTGGCAACCTATTGGATGGTCGTCTGGGCATATACGCTTGCCCCTATCGCTTTTGTCTCGGCATTGCGTGAAACGGGCATCGTATTTGCGGTCTTGATTGGTACTTTTATCCTCAAAGAGAAACTGAACTTGACTCAGATAGCGGCGACGATTGCAACCTTAATCGGCATCGTGATGATCAAGATTCACCAGTAATGCTTCTTCCAGAGCGCTTGATGATGCCGATTAGGGGTCATATGCGGCATTTTCGATCATCCAGGCAACAAGGTCATCGAACGAGATACCGACGCTTTCCGCTTGCTCGGGGACAAGAGAAGTTGGAGTCATTCCGGGTTGGGTGTTGATCTCTAGCAGATAAAGGTTATCGCCATCGTATCGGATATTGGCACGCGATACTCCCCGGCAGCAAAGCGTTTGGTGTGCCATTAGCGATAGTTCGAGGGCCTGCTCGTAAACGGATTTCGCGAGTGGTGCTGGAACCAGGTGTATCGACCCGCCGGGTGCGTATTTCGCATCGTAATCGTAGAAACCGCGTTCCGTGGTGATCTCTGTCACGGCCAAAGCGCGATCTCCCATGACGGAAACGGTCAGTTCCTTGCCGGGAATGAAGGGCTCCACCATGACGTGGTCCCCATAGGGCCAACCATCTTCAGCAAATGGAAGTTCACTGTCGTTATCTAGAATCATGTGAACACCGCCGCTGGATCCATCGTTCAACGGCTTGACAACGTACGGACGCGCCATGACCTCCCCCACCATTGCGTCTTCCTTGGAGACGACGATATGGGGCGGGCAGCGAATGCCCGCGTCCACGAAGAGCCTGTTCGCGAATGGTTTGTTCATGGCGAGCGCTGATGCGACCATTCCGGAATGGGTGTTAAGTAATCTTTAGCAAGTTGAGAATCGCCTGAATTCCGCCGTCCTCGCCGAACTGACCGTGAAGAGCGTTAAATATGGCATCCGGCGCCGGCGCCAATACCTCCAGCAAAGTCGCAAAGTCAGGTTGAATATCAAACCTCAGGACGTTATGGCCCGATCGCTCAAGCGCATCCGCAACGGCTGCGCCCGTTACCAAAGAGACTTCTCTCTCAGCGGACCAACCGCCCATGAGGACAACGATGTGCATGGCTTCTTTCGCTTCATGGTGAGGCCGTATAACCGAACCAAGATGCCAGTGTCTTTTGATCGTCGCTCAATGATATTGACTGTTTTGATCAATATAGTTCAAGGTTGGTCGTCACCCGACACTCTTTTTTCTAGGATCCGGTCGTCGAGGCTCTTTAAGCAATTATTAGTACTCGGTTAAGGGGACACGTCACTGAAGCCGGTCATAAGGGAGTGTTTCATCAATGGTCCGAAACAGAATCGAATTACGAGGTAACTAGGTGACCAAATCATCCGGCCCGTGGACAAACGAACCCATCATCGGCAACCACCCGGACAAAAATGGCCGGTTCGGGCCGTACGGCGGTTGCTTCGTTGCCGAGACCTTGATGAGGCCCATTGAGGAACTCAGGGCCGCTTACGAGCGTTATATCGGCGATCCCGAATTTATCGCTGAACTCGACCGCGAGTTACACCACTACGCTGGCCGGCCGTCGCCGCTCTACCATGCCGAGCGCTGGTCGCAGGAACTTGGCGGCCCGCAAATCTATCTCAAACGTGAGGACCTCAATCATACGGGCGCCCATAAGATCAACAACGCGATCGGACAGTCGTTGCTCGCCAAGCGCATGGGCAAGACCAGGATCATTGCTGAGACCGGCGCCGGTCAGCACGGTGTCGCCACGGCTACGGTTGCCGCCCGTTTGGGGCTCGAATGCGTCGTCTACATGGGGACCGAGGATATTCGGCGACAGGCACCGAACGTCTTCAGAATGAAGCTATTAGAAGCCGAAGTCGTGCCCGTGGAATCAGGGTCGAAAACATTGAAGGACGCGTTGAACGAGGCGTTGCGGGACTGGGTGACGAATGTCGATACGACCTATTACCTCATCGGTAGCGTGGCGGGGCCACATCCCTATCCAGTAATGGTACGGGATTTCAGCTATGTTGTTGGTCGAGAAGCGCGGGAACAAATCCAAAGGCAGGCGGGTCGTCTGCCGGACGTTCTGGTCGCCTGCGTCGGAGGCGGTTCCAACGCCATCGGTCTGTTCTACCCGTTCCTCGACGATAGAGATGTCGCCATTTTCGGCGTCGAGGCGGGCGGGGAAGGACCCGAAACGGGTCGACATGCGGCGCCCTTGTGCAATGGTATACCCGGTGTGCTGCACGGCAATCGAACATATCTGATGAAGGATGCAGCCGGTCAGATCCTCCCCACTCATTCCATCTCCGCCGGTTTGGATTACCCGGGCGTCGGGCCCGAGCACGCTTGGCTGAAAGATATCGGGCGCGTGAATTACGTGACCATTAACGACGATGAGGCCCTGGCGACGTTTCACGATCTATCCCGGATGGAGGGAATCATTCCGGCTCTGGAGTCTTGCCATGCGCTGGCCCATGCGGCGCGTCTGGCACCGGGCATGAGCCCCGAGGACGTCGTTATCGTCAATGTGTCGGGCCGCGGCGATAAGGACATTGAGACAGTCGCCGCCATTGAGGGGATAAAGCTATGAGCAGGATCGAAGACCGGTTCGTCACCATGCGTGAGCGACGCCGTAAGGGTTTGATCCCCTTCGTCACCGCCGGTGACCCCAATCCACAAGTGACCGTGCCCCTCATGCATGCACTAGTGAGCGCCGGAGCCGACATTCTGGAATTGGGGGTCCCGTTTTCCGATCCGATGGCGGATGGCCCGGTCATTCAGCGGTCCAGCGAACGAGCACTGGCGCAGAATACGACGTTGAGCACCGTGCTTGACCTGGTTCGCGAGTTTCGAAAGGACGATTCCGTCACGCCTGTCGTGTTGATGGGTTACGTCAGTCCTTTTGAGACCATGGGATACGATATCTTTGCCAAAACTGCCGCCGAGGTGGGTGTGGACGGCGTCATCGCGGTTGACCTACCGCCAGAAGAAGCCGAGGAATTCCGGCCGTTACTACGTGCGAATGAGATTGATCTCATCTTCCTACTAGCCCCCACCAGTGACGCGGGGCGCATCGCCCAAGCTTGTAGTGTAGCGAGTGGGTTCATCTATTTCGTTTCGCTAAAGGGCGTCACCGGCGCGTCGCACTTGGACGTGCGGCCGGTTGCCGAAAAGGTCGCCGAGATCAAGAACGCAACGGAACTTCCGGTCAGCGTCGGATTCGGCATCCATGACAGCGAGATGGCGGAAAAGGTGGCGGCGATCAGTGATGCCATCGTGGTCGGTAGCGCATTGGTGCATAAAATGGAGCAATTGGCGGACCGCCCGGACGAAATTCCGGCAGCTATCTCTTCGGTGATCAAGTCCATGCGTCACGCCATTGACGGTGATGACAGGATCATTATTGGCCTTATGAGATAATTCAGACGGGCGAAATCCAGGCGGTCCCGGTGGCCCTCTACCGGCCTAAAAGAAGAACGAGTTCCGACTTTTCGAACAAATCGGATACTACGAGGGCCTAGTGCACCGTTTGACAGATATATTCCGCCACTAAATTTAACAGGGGCTTAAAATGAGTCTGCCAAGAGAGCGGCGCTACCGCCCGGAGCA
>Ga0315336_1007176_pt1 | contig 10872 bp, 10 predicted proteins | sample ASW5metaG_FD_204512 | JGI IMG/M metagenome (GOLD analysis project Ga0315336, IMG submission 204512) | Ammonia-oxidizing marine archaeal communities from Monterey Bay, California, United States - ASW #5 | ecosystem: Environmental > Aquatic > Marine > Intertidal zone | place: USA: California... | reverse complement strand
TTCCGTGTTTGATACTCCGCATACATTTTTAAAGAATGCTGGAGATTATATTGGAAATGTTCATCTTAAGGATTACCGTATTACAGCGACAGACAATGGTTATAAATTGATTAGGTGTGCACTAGGCGATGGTGTCATTAAATTCGATGAGATAATACCTGAATTGACTAATAAGTATAATGTAAAAAAAATGTCAATTGAACTTGGTGCACAACTAAGTAGGGAGTGCAATATTAATATTGATGATTATTGGGAAGTTTATACAAAAACATCAATATCAAAAGAGGAATTCAAAGAGCATATAAAAGAATTAACATCAACTGAAAGTGAAATTGGAAGTTTATATGAACAAGGCGACGATATTAGTAAAGTAATAAAGGTCGAGTTAAATGATATTGTTAAATCTATTAACTATCTGCAATCATTATAGGACTTACATGTAAAAAATGGTTAAAAATCAAATCAAAAACGTTCTGATAACAGGTGCGTCTAGAGGCTTAGGTGCCGCTTACGCTAACTATCTTGCTGAAAAAGGCTACAACTTGATATTAACTGATATAAGTTCCACGGCATGTGACGTATATAACGAGGTGATTAGCATAGAAAATCTTTTAAAACAATTATCAGGAAAAACTGAAAAAGTAGCTTTTTACGAGGCAGATTTAATTATGCAAGACGGAGCTGATAATTTGATAGAAAGAGTAAAAAAAGACTTTGACACAATTGATGCTGTAATCACAAATGCAGGAGGAGATATTAAAGGAGATGACATAAACGCTGCTGGTGGTAAAGCTGATAAAAATTCTTTTTTTATAGATTATAATGATCATGAGTCTATATTTAAACGTAATTACTATACATGCTTGCATACACTAAGATCTGTAGTTCCGATCTTCGTTAAACAGGAATACGGTAAGATCATTACTATTTCATCCGTGAATAGTGGGTTTGGAGTTCCAAAAGAAACTACATATGCAACAGCCAAAGCGGCGGTCGTTCAATTAACGAGATGCCTAGCCGTTGAATTAAGGGATAAAGGTATTAATGTGAATTGTATTATGCCAGGCCCAATTACAACGGGTAGATTTATGGCTACACTTAAATCAAGAAATTCTCATGATTTAAAAGATTTAGAGTCAACATCACGTCTGACAAGAGTTGGCAAGCCAGAAGATGTGTGTCCTGTTGTTGAGTTTTTATTAAGTTCTGATTCTGATTTTATAAGTGGTCAGATAATACGAGTCGATGGAGGGTTATTCACCCATCCTGTTTAGCAATAATATTTAGTATAAATTATGAAAAGAAGTGATAAATATTTCGATTTTACAAATACATATGCACTTATTGTTGGTGGCGCAACTGGATTAGGTAAAGAAATATCGAGGGCGCTACTACAAAATGGTTGTGAAATTATAATAGCAAGTAGAAATCAAGAGAATTTAAATTCTACGAAAAAAGAACTTACTGAAAGTTATGGAGGTACTGTTCATACTATATCTTTTGACATATCAGATGAGAATTCGGTAAAGAAAATGATCCATGAAACATCTGAGATTGTTAGTGGAAAACTTAATATCGTCATCAATTCCTCTGGGCGAAATATTAGGAATCCTATTCAAGATATTTCATTAAACGAATGGAACGAAATTATCTCTACTAATTTAACAGGTGCATTTTTACTCGCAAAGTATAGTTATTTACTTTTGAAGAATTCTGATTTTGGCAGATTAATAAATATTACAAGTATTTTTTCAACTGTTAGCTTTCCAGATAGAACGAGTTATTCATCTAGTAAAGGTGGAATGTTACAATTAACAAAAACACTCGCTCTTGAATGGGCCGATAAAAATATTACTGTAAATAGTATTTCCCCCGGACCTTTTTTAACTGAAATGAATAAGAAAGTACTCGATAATCCAAAAAATTATCAGAAATTTTGTGAAAGTATTCCTATGAAAAGATTCGGAAACCCTGAAGAAATAATTACCGCAGCGTTATTCCTTGCATCAAAGAATACATCATATGTAACAGGAACAAATTTAATTATAGATGGCGGTTGGACATCGGCTTGAGAATATAAAATGAGATTTATAATGTATGCTGCAGGAATATCTGAAAGATTAAAATTACATGCACCAAATGGTATAAAAGGACTAATAGATTTTGAAGGAACAAAATTAATGCAATACCAACTCAATTGGATGGCATCATTTAAACCAGATTCTATTGTTATTGTTTTAGGAATGGAGCATGAAAGAATTAGAGATGAATTTGGGGAAAAGCACAACGGCGTTACTATAAATTACACTTATAATAAGAACTATAATACAAAAAGAAATATGTTAAGTTTATGGGCTGCGAGGAAATATTGTGATTGCGATACACTATTTACAACAAGTGATTTACTTTGTCATCCTGATGATATAAAAATTTTCATGAATGCAGATTATGATAATAAAATACTTATTGATTCTTCGCCTTCTTTATTCTCGGATCCAGATCCTGTTAAAACCTCTATTGAAAATGGAAAAGTTACTCGAACGCTCAAAGAAATTGATTCCCAAGGTGTTTCTGGTATAGCAATTGGCGTTTATATGTTTTCAAAATCCGCAATTAGCGATTTATTGGAAACAATTAATGATGATATAAAAAGAAGTGATGATGATAAATCTCTTTACTATTCAGTGGATAGTATTCTACATAAACACGATGTAATGCCAGTATACTGCAAAAAAAAAGAATGGTTTGATATTGATACGCCAGATGAATTAAAAATGGCAAGAATATACATGCGTGAACATATTTCTGAGTATATGTAGATTTAAGTAATTAATGTTAACAATCGCAATTATTCCGGCAAGAATGGGATCCTCACGTTTCCCAGGAAAGCCTTTAGCAAAAATTCATGGTATTCCCATGATAGGACATGTTTATCTACGTACAAAAATGTGTTCGGATCTAGTAGAGACATATGTAGCAACTTGTGACAAGGAGATATACGATTATATAGTATCAATTGGCGGTAAAGTCGTTATGACCTCAAGTAATCATGAGAGATGTAGTGATAGAACTGCTGAGGCTCTTCTCAAAATAGAAAAAAGTATGGACGAGCAGATTGATGTAGTTTGTATGGTCCAGGGGGATGAGCCGATGGTTACTCCATACATGATTTCAGAATCTTTATTTCCTTTTTCAGATACGGATAGAAATATTGTAAATTTAATGTCTGAAATAAGAACTATTAAAGAATTTGAAGATCCAAATGAAGTAAAGGTAGTTGTTGATTGCAATAATAATGCTCTTTATTTCTCAAGAGAACCCATACCATCAAGAAAAAAAAATTCTGATAATGTAAGAATGTTAAAACAGGTATGCGTAATTCCTTTTCGTCGAGATTATTTGCTACATTTTAATAATTTAGAGGAAACTGAATTAGAATTAATCGAGTCTATTGATATGATGCGTATTTTGGAAAATGGAGAAAATGTCTATATGGTTGAAACAGATATAGAAACTTACAGCGTAGATACTCCTGAGGATCTTAAAAATGTCGAATTATATATGGAAAAGGACAAACTACTCTACTCATACCCTATCTAGGAGAATACCATTTCTTCTAATGTTCTAATCACGACAATTCCTTTCGGCCAATTTGATAAAAAGCCTATTGAGCTACTTGAGGAATCAAATATTGAATATCTAATTAATCCATTGGAGAGGAAACCTAATGAGGATGAATTGATAGAGATGTTATTTGATAGAGAGGTATTGATCGCGGGAACAGAGCCAATAACTGAGAATGTATTAAAAAAATCAAAAAAATTAAAATTTATATCTAGGGTCGGTGTTGGTTTGGATAGTATTAATCTTCTCGAAGCAAAAAAGAGGAGTATTGAAATTAGCTATACTCCAGAAGCTCCATCAGCCGCTGTTGCAGAATTGACCATTGGACTTATTCTTTCTCAATTAAGGTATATACATACTTCAGATAAAAATATGCATAATAGAATTTGGAGAAAAAATACCGGCAGAAGATTAGGTGAATGTAATGTAGGGCTCATTGGTACTGGAAGAATTGGCAGAGAAGTTTTAGCTTTATTACACTCGTTTAGACCAAATAAAATTTTCCTAAATGATATCAATGAAAGTGGAGATATTGCGAAAAAATACAATGCTAAGTATGTTTCAAAAGATGATATATTAGAAAATTGTGACGTTATTTCTCTTCATATACCTTTAGATAGTAATACTTCTCATATGATCAATGAAGAAGAACTTCATAAAATGAAGAGCGACGCGATAATTGTAAATACTTCACGTGGTTCGATTATTAATGAGAAAGCATTATATGAGGCTTTAAAGACAAAAAAAATCGGTGGAGCTGCAATCGATGTTTATGATAATGAGCCATATGAAGGCAAACTTACGTATGTTGATAATTGTCTTCTAACACCGCACATTGGCCCGATGTCAATGGATTGCAGATCTAAAATGGAAGTGGAAGCTGTGCAAGAGGTTATACGTTATTATAAAGGTGAAAATTTACAGAGGTTGGTACCAGACAGTGAATACAAACTACGTGAAAATATATAGTGATGGATAAAGTTGTTGTAATTGGTGGCTCTGGTTTTATGGGTTCACATGTAGCAGATGAGCTCACTGACAAGGGTTATGATGTCACAATATATGATGTTGTCCCATCGCCGTGGATAAAGAAAAACCAAAAAATGGTTGAAGGGGATATCCGGGATCTTAAGACCCTACAGAATTGTATTCGTGACTCAAAGTATGTTTATCATTACGCTGGGGTTGCTGATATTGGCGAATCTGCAGATAAACCGATCGATACGATAAGGACCAATATACTAGGCACAGCAACGTGTTTAGAGGCATGTGTCAATGAGAATATTGAAAGGTTTATTTATGCATCAACTGTGTATGTTTATTCTGATAGAGGATCATTTTATCGAGCAAGCAAACAGAGTGCTGAGATTATTATTGAATCATTTCAGGATAAATACGATCTTGATTACACCATATTACGATATGGTTCGCTATATGGAAGCCGGTCACAAACATGGAATGGTTTAAGGAAATATGTTACCCAAGCTATTAAGAATAAAAAAATATTGTACCCAGGAACAGGACACGAAAGAAGAGAATATATACATGCCAATGATGCTGCAAATTTATCAGTTAAGGCGCTTGAAGATAAATATAAAAATACATCATTAACTATAACTGGTACAGAAGTTTTAAATTCAAGCGAGTTACTTGCGATGGTTAAAGAGATCATTGGGGAACCAATTAAAATTGAATTTAGTAATGACATTAATGAAAACGACCACTATGAGTTATCACCTTACCGCTATACACCAAAACCAGCCAAAAAGATTGTTGCTTCTGAGTTTATTGATATTGGCCAGGGAATACTCAATCTCGTGGAAGAAATCACTCAGGAAATAAAGCAAGACAAATCATAGTTTAATTAGTTGACCAGTTTATATATATATAATTCAATTGATGATAAACATCTTACTGATGTGCAGGTAGATTATATCTATAATCTTTCAACAGGAACTGCCTATAATAATAATTCTTTTTGTATTGATGACACTGAAAGATTTAATGACTTAGCTCTTGATCTGAATGGAGAATATTGTAATTTTATTTATTCCATAAATCATATTTTTAATAAACTGAGGCTATTTTATCAGAAAAAGTTATCACTATATTTTATTTCTGATGTTAGTGGCAAAAGAACTGAAAGATTTGATACATATTCAATGGTTATTCATGTTTCATATTTACGTGAGTGTATTAACAAATATAAAATCGACAAGATATACATTTTTGGTTGTGATAAAAATCAAATCCAATCTATTTTGTCATTAAAAAAAGATTTAAACGTAAATATTATAAATTGTAAAGATAATGGGTATACATGGTTTAGATGGACTGCATCCCAATTTAAATTTTTTCTAAATACAATTTTTTGTATTTTAATTGGAAAGATTTTTATAAAGAAAAAACCCAATCCAGAAAATGTGAAAAGACTCTTTCTCACTCGTTACCCATTACATCTTAATAAAAATCTTAAAGAAGAAAAATATGGTGATATGTTGGAGGAGGGTGATTTTTATCTCGTTGGTATGGTTTCCGATGGTATTCATCAGTATTTACCTATAAGGAAATATTTTCATTACATTAGTAAAATATCTAACAAATCGGATAAGTATGTATTTATAGATAGTCATTTATCAATTTTAGAGTGCTTGACGAATCTTATTTATTCATTTTTATTATTATATAAAGCTAGAAAGCTTTTTCAAAAAGATTATAAATTTAATAGTATTAACATTTCTGGATATATACATGAAGAATTGATGTTTTCTTTTTTAAGAATCCCAAGGTTGTTTCTATATAAAAACGCAATAAAGAAAATTTTAGATATTCATAAAATCCAAGAGTTTATTTACTACTTACATGAATATTCATTCGGACGATTTTTCACTTATATGTTGGATGAGTATTTTCCCAAAATTAAAAAAACTGGCTTCCAACATGGTCCAGCATCAAGGCGTAAGTTACTATACTCTCTTGCTGAAGGAGAAGCAGATAATGGCACGAATGATTATATTTTAAGACTACCACTACCTGATAAGATTCTTGCTGAAGATAAATTATCAGTAAATATTTATAAAAATGCTGGATATCGAAATGTCATCGAAATGAAAAAAATTTTTAGACTAGAATATTTGAATGGCATAAAACGTGATAATGTAGACAAAAACAAGATATTGATTGCCTGCGGTCTTCATGATGGATTATTTCTGTTGAGGTCGTTATATGATGAAATTATTACGAATAAAAATAAAAAGTATTTATTAAAACTTCATCCAAAAGCAAACTCAGATGAAATTATTTCTTGGTTAGCAAAAGCCGATATAAAAAATTGTGAAGTAGTTAATGAAAAAATAGATAAGATTTTATGCTATGTCGGTAAAGTAGTTTCTTCATATAGTTCTGTTGGACTAGAAGCCAAACATTTGGGGATACCGGTAAGATTGGTATCTATCAGAGGGAAAGTAAATGAGTCACCTCTTCTTGATATTAATAAAAATAATAATCCTCGTTTATCTTTTGCTTAAGCGCTTCAAAATTATTATAATTTACAAAATTTTCGAACTTACGCCCCGAATTAAACGCGTAAAAACAGATATTTACTTCATTTGCAGCAATAAGATCAGACTGGCTATCTCCAATAAAAATTATATCTGTATGATTAATATGTTCACTATTTATAATTTCTTTAAGGGCATCTTGTTTTTTCAGAGGCGATCCATAAATTTTTTTAAATAAATCACTGTAGCCTCTTTTATTAATAATGATATTTAAATCATCAAGAGGTGTTGCGCTTATTAAATAAATTGGTACAAGTTTTTTAAAGTAATTTATAAAATCCAATGCACCATTAATCTCATTGCATCTGGATACTTTTTCAATTGTTAGATTGCTATATATTTTAAGCCATTCAGATATTATTTTTTCTGGCATTTCTAACATGAGTATATTTTTTGCAATGTGTTCAAACTTAATGAAACGACTTAATGATTCATTTTTTTGTTGAAATTTTTTTATTTCTATAATTTTATCTTGATATGGCTCAAAAATTTCTATAAATGCTTCACTTTTTATGCTATTTGAATCTACAACTACACCATCAAAGTCTAAGCAAATAATTTTAAGATTATTTTTATCTGTCATATTCATAATTCATTAAATAAAAATATATATTGAGTATAAAATAATAAATGAATAAATATAAGAAATTATTTCAAGATAGCTATTATTTGATGGGTATATCCACAAGTAAATTATTTTTAATATTTATTTTATTTTTGGTATCAGGCTTTTTAGATATAGTTAGCATAGGTTTGGTCGGTCCATTTATCGCTTTCGCAAATGAACCTGGAGCAGCAAAGCAATTTATATTTTGGGATTATATTGATGAATATATCTTCAATTTATCAGCAATCACAAATGAGAATATAATTCTATTATTGGGAATCGTAATTATTCTTACTTTTTTAGTGAAGGCTATCATTGCTTATTTTATTCGATTATTTATTGCAAAATTTAGTTTAAGATTAGAATGTGATTTAAGAAGTAGGTTGATGGAAACTTATCAGAATTTACCCTATCTTTTTCATGTAACCACTAATACAGCTTCAATTATTCAGTGCATATATAGGTATACTTCCGTATTTGCCAATGGAATTGTAATGCCTGTTTTGACATTATTAGCTGAAATAATAACAATTTTGGCAATAATAGTTTTATTAAGTACAACAAATATCCATGCTGTACTATCTTTATTAGCGATTACGATTTTATTTATATCATTTTATATAACTATTTTGAAAGACAAACTTTATCTTATGGGAAAGTCGGTTCATGAAGGTGAAGAAAATATCATTAAGGGAATACAGCAATCTTTCGATGGTTATAAAGAAATTAGTATCTTAGGAAAAAGGAAATATTTTTACGAAATTATAAAAAAAAATGCAGATCGTATATTTTTAATGGGTAGTAGATTTCATGCCTATCAGATTATGCCAAGATATTTGATAGAATTGACAATGGTATCATTTATCATATTTTTCGTAATATTATTAACAAAAAATACCACTAATACCCAAAATGCACTACCTGTTCTTGGTATTTTTGTTGTTGCTTCTTTGAGAATTATTCCCTCTATAAATCAGATTGTTAGATCAATCAACCAAATTAAGAATAGTATTTATGCGACAACACGTCTTCTAAATGACCTCAAGGAAATAGATAAATTCCATAAAGATAGAAATTTCAATATAGAAGAAAATAAAGGTACTTTTGAAAGATTTGAAAAGCTTAGTATAAAGTCCATTGATTTTTCATATCCAGAAACTAATGATAAAGCTATAAAAAATATTTCATTAAATATTAAGCAAGGACAATGTATTGGGATTATAGGAAAAACAGGCTCAGGAAAAACTACACTAATTGACATTATATTAGGATTTTTAAATCCAAGTAATGGAGATATAATAGCGAATAATACTCCTATAAATAATGATCTTCAGTCATGGATGTCATTAACGGCATATATACCACAATCTATATTTCTTATAGACGACACAATAAAGAAAAATATAGCACTGGGTATAGAAGATAGTGAAATTGACTTAGAAATGATAAAAAAATCGTTAATCATGTCTAGACTTGATTCATTTGTTGAAAATCTTCCAAAGAGAATAGAAACAGTTATAGGCGAGAGGGGTATGCGTTTATCTGGCGGGCAAAGACAAAGAATAGCTTTAGCACGGGCATTTTATTTTCAAAGACAAATAATTGTAATGGATGAGGCAACATCATCACTTGATAATGAAACAGAAAAGGAAGTTATTGATTCAATATCTAGAATGAAACGAAAAATAACTATGCTGGTAATTGCGCATAGATTAAGTACAGTAAAAAATTGTGATTATATTTATAAAATAGAAAATGGTGAAATAATTGAATCTGGAATTCCTGAAAATATACTACAAGCAGATAATTGATGAATAATAATAATAAAATTAATTGGAAAGAAGCATGTCTTAGTAAAAGTGACACTATAAGGGAGGCAATAGGTAATCTAAATAAGACGAGTCTGAGAATAGTTCTAATAATAAATAGAAATATGGAGCTAATAGGCGTTATTACAGATGGAGACATAAGGAGGGGAATATTAAATGGCGCGAACCTAGATCAAACTTTAGATAGAGTTATTAATAAAAACCCACTGACTGCCTTAAAAGGAGAAAAAAATCAGAAAATATTAAAAATATTAAATAATAATAATATGTTTTCTATTCCAATAGTTGATATCGAGAGAAAAGTATGCGGCATTGAAACTACACAACATCTTATGAAAGAAAAAACACGTGAAAATTGGGTATTTCTAATGGCTGGAGGATACGGTACTAGGTTAGAGAAATTGACGAAGGATACTCCAAAACCTATGTTAGAAATTGGAGATAAACCAATTTTAGAAAATATTTTAGAAAATTTTATGGCTTATGGATTTTATAAGTTTTATATATCACTTCATTATATGCCTGAGAAATTTGTTGATTACTTTGGTGATGGCAGCAAATGGGGAATTACTATCAAATATATCAAAGAAGATACACCACTCGGCACAGTAGGATCATTAAGTCTTTTTCCGGAAAATACAGAGCATCCAATAATTTTGATGAACGGGGACATATTAACCCATGTAAATTTTGATCATCTTATAGAATTTCACCGTAATTCTGATGCCTTTGCCACAATATGCGTACGGCAATATGATTTTCAGATACCCTATGGTGTTGTTGATGTAGACGAACACGACTTTAAAAATATATTGGAAAAGCCTAGTCAAGAATTATTTGTTAATGCTGGGATATATGTTTTCAATCCTGAAATAATTGAATATCTTGAAAAAAACAAACCAAATAACATACCAGATACTCTTAATAAATTAACGGAAAATAAAAAAAATATTAAAGTGTTTCCAATACATGAATATTGGATAGATGTTGGAACAATGGACAGTTATAAAAAAGCAGTTATAGATATAAGTACCTATTAGTATTTTATGAATCTAATGAAAAAAGTAGTAATTATTGGATGTGGTTCTATAGGAAAAAGGCATATAAGCAATTTGAAAGATTTAGGTGTTACAAAGATTTATTGCCTGAGAACAAGAAAGGGATTTACACAGGATTTACCATCGAACATTCAGATTGAAGAAGTATATAGCTGGAATGATCTTATAAAAAAGAACCCAGATATTGCTTTTAT
>Ga0315336_1007173_pt1 | contig 10879 bp, 8 predicted proteins | sample ASW5metaG_FD_204512 | JGI IMG/M metagenome (GOLD analysis project Ga0315336, IMG submission 204512) | Ammonia-oxidizing marine archaeal communities from Monterey Bay, California, United States - ASW #5 | ecosystem: Environmental > Aquatic > Marine > Intertidal zone | place: USA: California... | reverse complement strand
AAGAAGTGTTGTTGGCCCTGACATTAATCTTCAAACACTGTCTCGGGGCGCCAATGTTGTTGGGTTAGAGTCGCAATCAAGAGACATCATAGATTTGCATGCAAAATTGTTCAAAAAACATGGCATAACGACCATACGAAATTTTGACGCGCTGATGGACATAAGGAATCTGGCTTATTCGGGTGAATGTATTACTAATGCGGGTTTAAAGCATCAAGTAGTTATTGCACTGATGGGATTACCACCGGGGTTGAGCGAATCGTATTGCCACACTCCAGAATTTTATACGGATAAGTTGAAGGAAATTCTGGAGGCTGAGGTACCTTTTGACAGCGTTGCTTTTAAAGATGCTTCCGGCACGACGCCACCGGCGATAGTGTATGAATCCATAAAAAATGCGAGGGAATTGTTACCTGCAGGAACAATAATTCAGTTTCATACTCACGACACTGCGGGAATGGGAGTCGCTGCGAATTATGCAGCAATTGAGGCTGGGGCTGACATTATCGACCTGTCAATGGCACCGGTCAGTGGAGGCACTTCGCAGGTAGATATTCTTACTATGTGGCACAGATTGAGGAATACGGAATTCACTATAGATATTGAGCCGGAAAAAATTCTAGATGTAGAAAAAATGTTTGCAGATCATTTGGATAAGTATTACTTGCCTCCAGAAGCAAACAGTGTCAATCCAGTAATACCGTTTTCTCCTATGCCTGGTGGAGCTTTGACAGCAAATACACAAATGATGCGGGACAATAATTCACTTGATTTGTTTCCTAAGGTGATTGAGAACATGCGAGAAGTTGTCGCAAAAGGCGGATTTGGGACATCTGTTACTCCTGTATCTCAATTTTACTTCCAACAGGCATTTGCTAACACAGTGCAAGAAAAATGGTCAACAATCACGCCGGATTATGGAAAAATGTTGCTCGGATATTTTGGCAAGACGCCAGCTGAGCCCGATCAGGAGATTAAAAGAATTGCTTCTAGCCAGCTAAATCTTGAGCCTACAAGTGAAGATGTGCATGACATTAATGACCGTAACTCAAAGCTAGGAGTTGATTACAACAAAAAACTGTTGGAAGAAGAGGGTTTAGAAACTTCAGAGGAAAATATTTTTATTTCTGCAACATGTGGATCACAGGGGATTGCATTTCTGAAGGGTGAAGGAAAAACAGGCATTAGGTACAAGGAAGATGTGAAACACACCTCCGATGATGCTACCTCTGCGCCCTCTGGTTCTTACAAATTACGAGTCAATGGCGAGTTTTTTGATATTACTGTTTATTCAAAGTGAGTAGTACGGGAGCAGAGTGCAATCAAACCCCAGACTATTGGTTCTGTCAGAACTCAGGTCACGAGGCCAAACAACTCATCAATTCCACCTTCTCGAAAATCGTCGTTGAGTTCAATTGGTCAAAGATTCGAGCCTAGTTCATGGTGATTTTCAAGGTTGTGCGCTGAGTTCTGACAGAACCGAAACAATCAGGTTGAAGCAAGCTGTCGGACTAACATAGCGAGTGGTCCAGGTTTCGGGGGCATGTCAAACCCACTAACTGCATCACCGAAGCTCAATTTGGGGTCCTCCCGTGATTCTGGATTAGACGAACATGGCTCTCATTTAGCCAAACAGACCTTAAACGACAAAGCGGTAACCAGATAAGATCACCGCTTCTCTCTCATTCAATTTCGGCTCGCCAGAGTCAGTATTTAATTGGCTATCACTTTGTGTTGCCGTCGCTTTTTACAGCATATGCGGCCTGTGTGGATTATGTATCTCCGACTCCGTGAATCCTGAGTCCCACCTACAACTATTCATTGTGGTGGGAGTCATAGATTTACGTGAATAACCCAACCTACTCGATAAATCATCTCTGCCTACCCTCTCGAATTCGGGCTGATTTGTCCGTACTCCAAAGTTACATGTCAATCATGGGTCAGCCAACAACTATGTGTGAAACATTCATGAGTATCGGTATGCATAGGTGCCGCCGATACTTACTGGCGCGAATGAAGCGTTTGCTTGCTCCGTTGAGTAATTCTAGTGACGCCTCTTTGACTTGCTCCTCGGTTCCTCTGGTAATGACGCCGAGCCTGTCCAAGCCGCCCATGAACGGTCGATTGAACATCGTAGCCAGTTCGTCTGGAATGAATCGCTGCGATCCTACGTCCAGGCTGCAGCTCACGATGTGCCCGGGATAGTCCAAGAACTGGTTGATGTCGTCGTAGCCTACTATGAAGTCACAGATGTGGAGGATATTGAACTTAGACTGAGCAAATTTTTGAGTTTTCGGCTTTTGTGTCTCCACCATTTGCAGCATCTCTTGGGGATTCATCCTACCTACCAAAATCCGCTGAAACCTGTAAGGATTGTTGACCTTTGACTACCATCTGGCTCATTTACAAATGAATCGATCGCTAATTCTACGAATCACATACGTAGTGAATTCAAACTAGAGTGACAGGAAACAACTTGAAGAAACATGCAATAGCTCGATGGAATGATCTCGATGACAAGAATCCGACGGGTGTTCTAGTCAAGAATGTGGATTTGGTGATCGTGCGCTTCGGTGACGATGCTTCAGTTTTTTACGGACGGTGTCTCCATCGAGGCGCGATGTTGGCTGACGGTTTTGTTGATGGTCAGAACCTGATCTGTGGCGTTCACAATTGGGATTACCGAATCGATACGGGGATCAGTGAGTACGCCAACGATGAGCAACTCAAAAAGTTCAATTCATGGGTCGAAGATGGTGAACTTTGCGTAGACGCTGACGAAATTCATGAGTGGGAGAAACAGAACCCGCAACCATACAATCGAGACGCCTATTTAGGACAATACGCAGACCTTCACGGAGATAGTGATGAACCTCACAATGCGTACATCAGGGATCTTGCCCGGGACGGTCTGACAAAAGGCGAGCATGGTCCCGTTGCGGCAATGGGTGTCCCCCGTTCTCAATTGCCGAGCTGGGATGACATTCAGTTTGTTACCGCTCAGCTGGCGAAGGTTCCGTTGCTGGATGGAACACCCGTAAACACAGAGTTAGTGATCGGCCCCAATGCCAAGAAGCCGTTACGACTCGATATTCCACTTTTTGTTTCAGATATGAGTTTCGGTGCACTTTCTGAAGAGGCCAAGGTCGCTCTAGCTAAAGGGGCCGAACTCGCTGGAACCGGAATCGCCTCTGGCGAAGGTGGAATGCTGCCGGAAGAGAAGGCAGAAAACTCCCGGTATTTCTACGAATTGGCATCAGCAAGATTTGGATTCTCTTGGGACAAGTTAGACAACGTCCAGGCTTTCCACTTCAAAGGTGGGCAAGGTGCGAAGACAGGAACTGGGGGACATCTGCCAGGAGCAAAGGTTAAGGGTAAGATCGCTGAAGTACGCGGTCTACAAGAAGGCACTTCAGCGGTCTCTCCTTCTCGGTTCCCAGATTGGGACACGGTAGAAGATTTCAAAAAATTTGCTGATCAAGTCCGTGAATACACCGGCGGCATTCCAATTGGATTCAAGCTCTCGGCTCAGCACATTGAAGATGATATCGACGCCGCACTTGAGATAGGTTGCGATTACGTCATTCTCGATGGTCGTGGTGGAGGAACTGGTGCTGCCCCACTCATATTCCGAGATAATATTTCCGTTCCGACTATTCCAGCATTAGCACGAGCACGTCATCACCTAGATTCTGTAAACCGGCAAGATGTCACCCTGATCATAACCGGTGGGCTGCGCACTCCGTCTGACTTCGCAAAAGCCCTAGCTATGGGTGCTGATGGAGTTGCAGTATCAAACTCAGCACTTCAAGCAATTGGTTGCTTGGGAATGCGGGCATGCGACACCAATAATTGTCCCGTTGGAATAGCAACACAGAAAGAAGATCTTCGCTCTCGTATCAAGGTCGCCTCGTCAGCCAAGCAGTTGGCTACGTTCTTCGAATCGTCCGTGGAACTCATGAAACTACTGGCCCGTGCGTGTGGTCACACTGATTTCAGTCAGTTCCAAATTCGTGATCTCACTACTTGGAAGAGAGAAATGGCTGATCTTTCCGGGGTTCCTTTCGCTGGTGATAATCCGAACTGATACGCAACAGCACGGCACTACTCAGACAATCGTCAGTCATTAAGCTCTTAGGCCATGCATTTAGCTGCTCAGTTGATAAAACTGCAACGTTAACCTCACTCGCCACCGGCTGGAAACGATCCTGAATCATTGATTCTGCTTTCGAGTGAGCCTTGCTAATCGGATATGTCAGAACTCAATCAATTCGCCGATGACAGAAAGCCCCGGTCAAAAGATGACCGGGGCTACAAGTTTGGTTCGGAAGTAAAGCTAGGCAATTACGTTTACAGGATGTGAATTAGTCCTGTTCAGCGGGGTCGGAGGACCCAACGTTTAGCTTCACCAATGAACCAGTAGCCTTGTCGTTGTCGTCACCAGCACCAATGTTTGGTCGAACTGACTCTTCAATAACCAGCGCTGCTTGTACTTTCGATCCAGTAGCTCCGCCCTGCTCTTCGTTCTCGTCACCATTAGCGATCGTGAACTTTGAGTAATCTCGGCTTACTTCGAATGAGTCAGAGTCGTCACCACCACCGATGTTGAGCATCTTTGGCTGAGGTACGAAGATCACTGCGTTTACTTTGGTTTGTCCGCTTACGCCTTCTTCGTTTGGGTCGCCGTTGGCGATTGTGAAGTTGGCGTAGTCTCCGCCAGATGCGCTAACTACAGTTGCGAGGCTGAGGGCTGCGAGCGCTGAGATCGATACTGCGTATGTGAATTTCTTGAACATTTTGGTTTCCCCTTGAATCCCTTTTATTTTTGAGATTCTTTTGTTTTGTCGTCCCCAGAACATCCGGTGGACTTGATGGACATAACTATCCACCTAGGAGAAACCCTCGACATCGCGGCATCTTGTGATATTTCAATTCACCCGTTTTTAACACGGCATAGCAAGGTCTTGCTACGCGGGTGATTCGGACGGCAGAAGGAGGCAGTAAAAACCCCAGCAAACAAATTCAGTGAGTGCAGGATCCGTAATCGAAGAAATCAGATAGCGTTGCTACAACGGTCCGCACTACTCACTTGAGCGTATGCCGTGCTCCGATGCGAAGACAGCGGCACGAGCACGGTTCGCGCTCCCCGTCTTCGCAAAGATATTTGCCACATGTCGTATAACAGTGTTTTGTGTAATGAACAGAGCCTCAGCGATCTCACGATTCGACTTACCTGCCGCCAGCTCTTGCAACACCTGAACCTCGCGATCAGTCAGACCACCTGGGTTCGCAGATTTTTCAATCGGGACTTCAGCCAGAGCGCCTCTTAAATGTTCAAAATGCACTACTAAATTTTGCATTCCGATAGATTGGGCCGCAATCGAGCCAACCTCTATCATCTCGCTGATTTCGTCACGTGATCCAGCTCCAGGGGTTCTGTCAAAACTCAACGTTCAGTCCACAATTAGGCCGACCTGAATAGATGATCGCCCGCTGTATTTATGCCGACAATTCGGTCATTAGAGTCGACCATTTTTCGGTGAAGATCTTCCTTCGAGCGTTTGCCGGAACATGCTCACCGACTTTGGCACGAACTCTCAAATAGTTCCGCAGCTCATCGAATGCGGTACAAAATCGACTGGCCGACTCGAACCTGGCGAACCCGAGCATCGGGTAGTAACGCTGCTTTATCGATCTGTGATTCTGCTCAATTCGATTGTTCAGGTACTGGTTGTGTCGATGCAGAACCTTGCGACCGACGATCCAACGAATTGCCTTCGTGTAGGCAGGATGTTTATCAGTCGTCATCCGCAACGGCTTCCGCCCTGCACCATCGATTAAGCGACGCAAGAAACGCCGGGCTGCATGCTTGTCTCGGTGTTCACTGAGCATTGAATCGAGTAGATTTCCTTCTCGATCGATCGCTCGGTAAAGATATCGCCAACGACCACTGACCTTTACGTATGTCTCATCCAGATACCAGGACTGACCAGCAATTCCACGTCGTTTCGCACGAAGATTCTCGCTGACCAACGGCGCAAACCTGAACTCCCACATCCGTATAGTTTCGTAGCTGACTTCAATGCCTCGTTGTAAAAGTAGTTCGGCAACGTCACGGAATCCGAGCTTGTATCTCAGACGCCAGAGGACAGCGAGTAAGACGATATCTGTCGGGAACTGCAGATCATTGAAGGGTGTTACGGAACGTTCATTAAAACGCCTATCGCAATCCCCGCAATAGAAAGTTCGGTAACCAAGTGAGGTTCGGTGTTTTCTCTTGGATACGGACGCGGAAAGACAGTGCGGGCAGGACATTAATAGATCTCCTCAGTAAATGAGGAATGATGCTATTCTGCCCCGACACCGAGTTCTGACAGAACCGCTAAATGCGACTGCAGGCTGCGATACGCGGTCTGACAGCCAGTTAACTTACATTCGATCGTCATGGTGATTTAGAGAAGTAACGCTTGCCACCCCACCAGCTCCTCCATTCTTCTCAGAACCTACACTCGGGATGCCTGGACGGAAGGTAAGTCTGGAGACTTGTCGAGGACTTCCCGGTTGTCAAAGGAGACGTTGGGATGGTGCTGTCGTTGACTATGAAAAACAGTCGAAATTATCGACGAGAACCTCACGACACCATGGTTCAGTACCCTTTGCTGATTGGTGAAAATTGCAAAGAGAGAGTCACCTACACAGTGAACTCGATCGGACATGACCAATTTACTGCCCGAATAGATAGTAAAGATTAAGAGTCATGATGGACTCACTTCCAAAATATTTCGTCACACTCGTACTAACGTTGCACGGACTCATCCATTTGTTTGGCTTTGTTAAGGCGTACGAGATAGCTGATATTGCCCAGCTGACCCTGTCAATAACACGATCATCCGGAATTCTCTGGCTTGTCGTGTCAATACTTTTATGGATTACCGCGATACTTCTGTTGGTTGGGGCTGAATATTGGTGGCTGGTTGCGCTCACTGGTGTCGTTATTTCTCAATACCTGGTGTTTCAGCAGTGGGACGATGCAAGGTATGGAACGCTCGTTAATCTACTGATACTTGTTCCGGTGCTAGTCGGGTTGATGATGACGCTTCCTTCAAGCTTCCAAAACATCTATGAGAAGGAAGTTGCAGCGCGAAAACAGGAAGTTCTGAGCCCGGATGTTTTGACCGATTCGCAGATAGGGCATTTGCCGGAAATGATTCAGCAGTATCTGAAATTCTCTGGTTCGATAGGGAATCAGAAGACTGTTAACTTCCACGCGCGGTTCAATGGCACTATGTCCCAGTCGCCAGACGGAAAAGAACTCAGCATTTCCGCAGACCAACACAATTTTTACTCTGGTGCTTTCAGCCGATTTTTCTATATCGAATCTTCGGTGTTTGGGATTCCGTTCACTGGTCTCCACAGATACTCGGATGGCGAAGCCGTGTTTCAAATCAAAGTCGCGGAAGTCATCCCTGTTGTCGATGCGAAAGGTCATGAAGCATTGATTAGTGACACGGTTACCCTTTTTAACGACATGTGCCTATTCGCTCCCTCTACATTGGTCAATGCAGACATCCGATGGACAGAGATTGGCCCCAATCAACTTGAAGGACTCTTCAGGCACTCTGGTGTAGCGGTGAAAGCCACTCTATCCTTCCGTGATTCCGGTGAGTTGGTTAGCTTCGCGTCCGATGACAGATATATGACCGAGGATGGAAAAATCTACGAAAACCATCGATGGAGCACACCAATTACGGAATACTCGATTATCGAGGGGCGAAATGTTCCATCAAGAGCTCAAGCAGTTTGGCATTTGCCAGAAGGTGAATACCAGTACGCGGATTTCGCTCTAGATGGCATCACCTACAACGTCATGAAGTAATTCAAATAGATTCCGCCAGTGATCCAGGTCCCCAGTCACATCTCGTCATCCATTGACGACGATGGGCGCACGTCATTTCCTGTTGCGGCTCGCATTAACTACGATTCGATCAGTTCCGCGGCCCACGCATCTCCATCGCACTGAAGTATGTTTTACTGTGTCAGGGAATAATCAGGAACATCTCTAGCACGGGGGGAAGAACGAATGACGAGCGGCAGAATTCGCAAACTAGATAGCGCTTCATTCGCCAGATTCCTTGACCGAAACTCGCGGAAAATATTGTTCACGGCGATCGTTGTGACGCTCCTATTGGCACTACCGTCAACGGTGATGGATGCACCCGAGCAGGCATCCCAAGATCCAGCCGGTGCTGTATTCGATGTCCAGAAACGCATCGATGAGGTATTTGAGTCACCCATACATGGAATCGGAGTTATTGCGGAGGCACGCGATGGTGACATTCTCACGGCCGCGGCTCTAGGTGAATTGTTTGCCAATCAACAGAAGCTCCTGGAAGCAGACATTGTCGGCGAGCTCGCTGTCGATGATCTCGAACCTCAGTCTTACCTCTACGAGTTTTATGACATAGAGAGCAATCGGCAGGTTGTCGGGGTGACTTCGATGGCTGATGCAACGGATGACGTACTGCGACAGCATCCACTACTCAACACCACGCTGGCAGATGCGACTGATGAACAGGTCAAATTTGCAATTCATACCCTCATGTCGACGGCAGAAACCGCCGGATTGCAGGACATGATCTCGGTCAAGGCTGAGTCCGAACGGCGCACGGTTCTCGGACAGGAAATCGACTGGTGGGAATCACCGGCGCTACTTTTTAATGTCGTTGCCGACAACGAAAAGCTTGGTGGTGGTTCACTCGCAATTAATGTCGGTGGTGATGAAAACACTCTCAAAAAAGAGAGGTTCAATCGCAAGCTACAGGAAGTACTGCGCGGAGACGAAATCAACTACCAACTATGGGGCATCGCCATTGACGCGAACCTAGAATCGGCGGACGAGGGTGAGCGGGCCGGTATGTTCATCACGCTCACGGCGATCATTGCAGTGGCGATTGTCGGCTTAACTCTTAGATCTTACTGGGCCGTGGCATTTACCGGCATTGGGCTTGCATCGCTCATCATTTGGCTTAAGGGAATTTCGCTGTTGGTCGGAATTAAGGGTGGCCTGATCAACGACATGATCGTGCCGATCGCCATGATTTCCCTCGGTGTCGATTTTGCCGTCCACGCAATTCGGAGATACCAAGAGGAACGGGTAACAGCCAAATCACCAAAGGTTGCGCTGGTCGCTGGAATGACCGGTGTATTGGCCGCTTTACTCCTGGCTTTTATTAGTGACTCCATAGCGTTCCTATCGAACACGTCCGCAGGAATAGAAGCAGTGATTCACTTTGGACTCGCAGCTTCGATAGCCGTTGGATCGGCATTCGTCGTGTTGGGATTAATCGTCCCGCTTGCGGTGGCTAGAGCCGACGAGCGATCTGTCGATCTGAATATCTCGCGAGCGAAGACCCGTGCTCTAAAGACTTTCGGTGTGTTTGGAATGGCCAGCGGGGCGGGAGCAGCGATCATCATCATGATTGCCTTCAGCGTGCCGATTGGTCTAGCAGTGCTGTTGATAGTCACCTTGACGCAGGTGATTCTGCCGTTCTACTTCGGACTGTGGCGTGCCCGACGAAGAGGAAAGCTACCTGAAGTCTTGCCCACGAACAGTTTCGCAGACGATTCGATCGGACTCACTGAGCGACTAGTGGGCAAAGTCGTTGCGCTCAAGTATGTGGTGCTATTGATTACGGTTATCGTCACGGTTCTGGCTGGCTGGGCGGCGCTACAACTTGAATCGACATTCGATGTTAAAGACTTCTTCGACTCAGAATCCGATTTTGTTATTGGTCTCGACCAAATTGACACTCATGTTGGAGATCGAGGAGGCGAACCTGCCGCGGTGTTCATTGTCGGTAATTTGGCTGAAACTTCTGCAGTCGAGTCTCTTCAGAAAACGTTCGTCAACTTCCAAGTCAATGAATCGCTTGCGCGGGGTGCGGATGGTGAGATCCAGTTGTTTACTCCTCACGTCCTTGGAATTATCGAGAGCAATACCGGCTCAGCACTAGCACGGGAGCGCGTACAAGAACTATCTGGAATTAATATTGTCGATGATGACGGCAACGGAATACCTGATACAAGCGCTGGAATTCGTGGAGTTCTTGATCTCGCATTGACCGACGGTGTTTACAACTCGAATGACGAATTGATCTTCTCCGCAGACAGGGTTGGTACTGCATACCGCCGGATCGATGGAATCGACCACGCCGTAATTACCGTTGCCCTGCCAGGAACCCGCGAGCAAAGCAGAGTAGGAACTGCGTTCGATCGGTTGACGGAAGACATGCGTCCGATCGAAGAAGCACCGTTCATTACCTCTGTCGGGCTTACAGGGTCGGCATTTACTCGTAATGAAGGCCTGAAAGCAACCACATCTTCGCTACAAAAATCGATCCCAATAGCGGCGGTAGCTGCGCTAATCGTTCTGTTTCTTGCGATGCGCTCATTCCGTTATGCATTGGTGACCGTTGTTCCGATTGGACTAGTCGTAACTTGGCTTTACGCAATTATGTACGTGTTCGGATTCGGATTGAATTTTGTGACCGCAACCATTGGTGCGGTTTCGATCGGTGTCGGAATCGACTATTCGATACACATGACGGAAAGGTTCAAGGAAGAGCTGCGACGGTCAAAATCATCAGCCGAGGCCGCTCGTCGGGCGGCACGAGGTACGGGAGTCGCACTTGCCGCTTCAGCGGCGTCCTCAATCGGTGGGTTCGCAGTGATGGGTTTTGCTCCGATGCCGTTGTTTTCGTCTTATGGGATTCTTACGGCGATAATGATTGCGCTGGCCCTAACCGCCTCGATTCTTGTTTTGCCGGCATTTCTAACTTTGGTGTCGAAGGACGATTCAGGTCTGTCGGGTGATGCCTAG
>Ga0315336_1007172_pt1 | contig 10880 bp, 6 predicted proteins | sample ASW5metaG_FD_204512 | JGI IMG/M metagenome (GOLD analysis project Ga0315336, IMG submission 204512) | Ammonia-oxidizing marine archaeal communities from Monterey Bay, California, United States - ASW #5 | ecosystem: Environmental > Aquatic > Marine > Intertidal zone | place: USA: California... | reverse complement strand
GCGGCGGTGGTAGTGGCGGCGGCGGTGGCGGTGGAGAACTCATCTTCTGGCTGTTTTACCTGTGCATTCACCATCCCTACATCGGCATTCCACTGGCAGGGCTGTTGATCGCCGCGATGGTCTACGGGGGAAATGCCACCCAAAGCGTTCGAATGTCACGCACAATTCGCCGCGGGCGCGCCATCCAGCACGAGTCGGCTCAACAACAGGCACTCGACGCGATATTGGCCCACGATCCCGAGTTCGAAACGGAGGCGTTCCTCGCACGAGTGTCACAGGCGTTCGTGAAGATCCAGCATGCTTGGAGCCAGCAGGATCTTGGTCCAGTCCGGCCGTTCATGAGCGACGGAATTCATGAACGTTTCGCTTTGTACCTTGCCATGCAGAAGGCAGACGGCCACCGCAACGAGATGATAGACGTCCGCGTTCACAACGCGGACGTCGCCGCCCTCTCCAGCGATGACCACTTTGATACGATCCACGTCAGGTTTGATGCATCTGCTGCCGATTTCGACGTCGATTTGCAGTCGGGGCGCACAACGCGAGGCTCCAAGACTCCGAGCCAATTCGTCGAATATTGGTCGTTTCACCGGCGTCCGGGAGCGAAATCGCTTTCCGGGCCAGGAGCCATGGAAGGCAACTGCCCGAACTGCGCGGCTCCGTTGGAGATTGTCGACCGTGCCAAGTGTTCCTCGTGCAATTCGACTGTCAATTCCGGCGAGTACGACTGGGTTCTCGCGGAAATCACCCAGGATGGGGAATGGCGGATCCCAGAACCCAACTCCCGCGTTTCCGGCCTCGAGGAACTGCAAGAGGCAGACCCGGCCTTCAGCATACAACACGTTGAGGACCGTGCATCGGTCATGTTCTGGAAACTCATCGCGGCACAATACTTCAACGACGCGGGTTATGCCGCGCCGATTCTCTCCGAACGATTCACAAAGCCGTGGCAAGCCGATTTTCGCCGAAAAACTGGCGAGGTCTGGAAAGAACCGGCCGTGGGGAAAGTCGAATTGATCGACGTCACGACGGGATCGGCGGGAGAGATGGACCGCTTGCGAGCGGTGGTTCGATGGTCGGGAATTCGCTGCAAGCGGAATTCCAAGGGCCGCTTGACGGTGATACGAGACAAGACGATTTACACGTCGCTGTACGTCCTTGTCCGGCAGAATGGCATCCGTAGTCTCGAAGAGCAGGTGTTTTCGTCATCGGCTTGTACGCAGTGCGGCGGACCGATCGCCGTTTCGCAGTCAGCCGAATGCGGATTTTGTGGCGCCCTGCTGACCGATGGGCGTTACGGCTGGGTGCTCGATGCCATCGAACCTTATACGGCGACACTGGCCTTCGATCGATCGGACGCGCCGGAACGCGTCAACGGCGCATCGTTCGAAGAAGCGTTCAGCGATCGCTCCGACCATCAGCTTTCGTTGGCCGTGTTGGCGAAAGTCATGCGGATCGACGGACAACTCGACGAGAAGGAACTCGATGCACTGAAGGATTTGGCGGACAGACGAAACATCCCCGACGAGCAGTTACAAGCGGCCATCAACGCCTCGGCCGGAAGCGACGTAAAGTTGCCCGTCCCGACCGATTCCGTTCAGGCGACAAGTTACCTCAAGCAGTTGGTGCGGGCGGGTCTTGCCGACGGAAAGATCTGTCGCTCAGAAAAGCGCCTGCTGATGCGCGTGGCCGAGCGAACCAACCTGGCACCGGCCGACCTTCGCATGATGATCGCGAGTGAACGCAAACGGGAGTATCAGCAGGCGCGAACCGTGTTACGTGACCGCAAGCAGTCCCCTCGCGAAAGACGAGCCAACACGTCGCTTTAGACGATCGAAAGTGTGCTGCGGTTTTGTCGTGCGGCGACTCCGTTGCTTCCTCCCTCGCCCAGCCGGCAATCGGTAAGCGGAATAGTTTTCCGGGCAAGCCCGCGTATAATCAGGCACCTTTATTGTCGTCGAGAACCTCCGTGTATTGTCGTCGAGAACCTCCGTGGCTCGACATTCTTAAACGTTGTATGATTTTTCAACGCTTGGCGACAGAACCGTTCGCCCGACTGGAAACCGACCGAATGCGACTGCTGAGTTACAATATTCACAAGGGAATCGGCGGCCGAGATCGCAGATACCGGTTCGATCGCGTCATCGATGTCATCGAACAGCAAAACCCGGATTTGATCTGTCTGCAGGAAGTTGATCGAAATGTCCGTCGATCACACTTTCACGACCAGCCCAAGCTGCTTGGTGAGTATTTCAAGCCGCAGGGCAACCTGTACCAATTGAACGTCCATCTGAAAACGGGTGGCTACGGAAACCTGCTCTTGTCGCGATGGCCGATCCGCTCCCGGCATCAGGTATCGATTCGCTTCAACTCTCGAAAAGCGCGCGGAGCCCAGATCGTCGTCGTCGACACACCTGAGGGTGAGTTGAATCTCGTCAATTGGCACCTGGGCTTAGCCGAGCGCGAGCGGCACTGGCAGGTTGACCATCTATTGAAACATCATCTATTCCGCGAATCGTCGCATCTTCCGACTGTTATCGTGGGGGACACGAACGATTGGCGAAACACGTTGATGGATGGACCGTTTGCCGGCGATGGATTCAAGCAGATCTCGGCGCCGGCGTCGCGATTTCGCAGCTTCCCCGCGTACCTGCCGATAGGTTCACTCGACAAGGCGTATTTCCGGGGAAAGCTGACGATTCGTCGAGCGCGGGTTGTGCGCACGCGGACGGCGCGTGTCGCATCGGACCATCTGCCATTGGTGATCGATTTTCATCTGCGCGAGCCACCGATAATCGATTGAACGAACGGCATACGCCGGCACAGTCGCTGAATAGATGGCGAACGGTCAGAACAGACAAGATATCCCGATTCAGCGACGCCTCAAACGCAAAAGCGGGACCACCAAGAATTGTCTCGGTGGCCCCGCAGTATTCACGAACTCGCAGCGCAATGCGCGTGCGACCGGCTGTAGTCTAAATTCAACGACGTACGACCGACGTCGGGCCGATTGTCAAAAACGCACCAGCAAGCGCTTCGGGCGTTTTCGCCGAATTACTTTTTGTCTTCCGCTTCCTTGGGCGCCTTGCCGGGCGCGATGCCTTCCTTGATCAGATCGCCGAACGTTTTGCCTTCCACCGAACTTTTTTCCTTGACGGCTTTGGCAAGGGCCGCTTCTATCTTTTTCGTGTCTTTCTTCTTGAGTTTTATGATCGGCTTGCCCGCTTCATCTTTGCCGAGCGCCTTGGCCATTGCCTTTCCGAAATCGTTACGGTTTTTCTTTGACTTTGATTTTTGCGTTGAATAGTGGCAAATATTGCATTTCGCCTTCTTGATGAGTGCCTTCTGGGCGGGCTCCTTGTATGTGTTTTTGAAGACGGTGTTGTACGTCGGCCGGGCTTCGGCTTTCTGAACCAAAACTACGCTCATCATGGCGACCAACGCCAGGCCGAATGCCGTTTTCAGATGCATGCTTATCGTTCTCCTCATCAAAACTTTCTCCCAAAATGGATATGTTCACGTGCCGGAGAGTTTTCCACCTCACAGACGTCCGGCACATGTACGCGACACAATGCGAAGCGGAGCTTTCCGTTCACTGTTCCCTGCCTTCGAATTCGATCATCGCCGAAGTTCGACAGATTCATTAGAAACAGCCATTGAGCGCGTGTCAACTCTTCAAAAAATGGTCAGAGTCGTTCAATATTTCTCAGTCTTTCGTCCGGAAGATACTGTAGTATAGGGACTTCGGAAAATTGCACCGAGGAAGTCTCGAAGGACGAAGGAAGGCTGTTTTTCATGAGAAATGCGTCGAGATCGGCCGGGGTCGTGCTGCTGTTGGCCCTCTTCGAGCTGGCTGCCGTGGCGGCCCAGTCGGCTCCCCCGAATGTCGTCATGATCATTTCCGACGACCAAGCCTGGACCGACTTTGGATTTATGGGACATGCCGATATCCGAACACCGCACCTAGACGAACTGGCCAGTGAGAGCCTGGTTTTCACACGCGGTTACGTTCCCACGAGTTTGTGCCGACCCAGCTTGGCCACGTTGATTAGCGGACTCTACCCGCACCAGCACCGAATTGTGGGCAATGACCCACTCAAGCGACCCGGAACAAGCCGAGAAGACATGTTACGCCACATCCGTCGCATACCTAAACTTCCCGAGCTTCTGGGGCGCAAGGGATATGTGTCTCATCAGTCGGGTAAGTGGTGGGAGGGGAGTCATTGGCTTGGCGGATTTAACGAAGGCATGACACACGGCGACCCACGTCGCGGCGGGCGTCATGGAGACGAAGGATTGAAGATTGGCCGCGAAGGAATGCAGCCCGTGCTCGACTTCATTGATCGATCGAGTGAAAAACCGTTCTTCGTTTGGTATGCCCCGTTCCTGCCACACACGCCTCACAATCCGCCAAAGCGGCTGCTGAAGAAGTACGTCACCGAATCGCGGCCCGTCGAACTCTCCCGCTATTATGCGATGTGCGAGTGGTTCGACGAAACGTGCGGCGAGTTGCTTGCGCATCTTGACGAGCGCGGACTGGCCGAGAACACGTTGGTTGTATTCGTGACCGACAACGGCTGGATTCAGCGGACGACGTCGACATCTGTACCTGACGACTGGAGATTTCGGTTCGCGCCTAAGTCGAAGCGATCACCGTATGACGGCGGGTTGCGCACACCGATCATGCTCCGCTGGCCTGGCCGGATTCGAGCAGGCATGTCCCAGAAACTCGTTAGCAGCGTAGATTTGGCACCGACAATTCTCGCCGCCGCGGGCCTGGAACCAGCCCCTTCGATGCGTGGGATCAACCTGCTGAACGTTGGAAACAAGGGAAAACCATCTGACCGGGCTGCCATTTTTGGTGCCACGTATTCGCACGACGTACCCGAAATCAACAACCCATCAGCGGGGTTACAATATCGGTGGTCCGTCTCTGGGCGGTGGAAACTCATTGTGCCGCGCGACAATTCGGCCGCGAGCGAGCTTTACGACATCGTTAGCGATCCGCATGAGGTGAAAAACTTAGCCGGGTCGCACGCTGAGGTCATTGCGCAAATGACGAAACTCATCGATGACTGGTGGCCGGCCCGATCGACGCCCGAATCATAGTGTATCAGTTCCGGCTGACTCGTCCGGCGAGAATGCCGTCTTACCGTTTCTTTTTGAGTTGACATTTTCGGAGTCGTTTGCGGAAATGTGAATGGCGCCAAACTGTGCCCGGCGAGTCGCGTAGGACGAGGGACTGACTGAGCTGAACGACCGTTGTGCTTTCGCGTTTCACTGAGTCCGACACAACGTTTTTCATATTGCCCACTACTCAAACGACCTGGAAATTCAATGAGTTCGGACAGCCATGTGCCGGCAGATGTTCAACGTGATGCCATCACGGTCCTCGAAAAACTGGGAGCCAAGTTTGAGCTGCTCGACGACCGTTCGGGCAGGATGGTCAATCTCGGTCACTCGTCGATCTCCGACGACGAACTCAGCTTGCTTCGTTACGTCGGGAACTTGAAGCGACTCGACCTGAGCCGAACAAAGGTCAGCGACGCCGGGCTTCATCATCTTGCGGCGCTGACGAGGCTCGAGCAATTGTCACTGGCGTCAACGCGAATTAGCGGTGAGGGGCTCGCGCATCTGAAGTCGCTCGATCAATTGAAAACGCTCTCCCTGGAGTCAGCCGGTATCACCGACAACGGCATCGCCGAATTAAAACATATGCCTGGTTTACGCACGTTGAACCTCGCCAACACGCGCATCTCCGACGTCGTCTTTGTGCAAATCCGCAAGTTAACCGAACTGAGCGCCCTCGACTTGCGGAAGACAAGAATTACCGACGGCCGGCTTGATTATCTCACCGGTCTGACAAAACTTCGCTCGCTTTCGCTCGAGAGAACCCGGGTGACCGACGAGGGGCTCGTGCATCTGGCAGCGCTAAAGAACCTGACCAGCTTGAAGCTGGCTCGTTGTGAAGTGACGGACGCGGGGGTCGAACACCTCCAGGGGCTTACGGCGCTTAAGGACCTCGTGCTGTCGTATACGAAGTTGTCCGACGACGGCATGGAACATCTGCGCGGATTGATCAATTTGGACCGTCTCTCGTTGGTCAATACTCGAATTAGCGATGCCGGACTCGATGCGATCAAGCACCTGCAGAAGCTCAAAGTCCTGTTTCTCAGCGGCAACCCGTTGACCGACAAGGGGCTGCCGTTCATCGGTGGGCTGACAGGACTAAGCGATTTGGGTTTGGGATTCACGCAGATTTCCGATGCCGGTCTGACGCACCTGAGAAACCTTCGCAATCTCAATCGTCTGAGTCTGCCGAGTACGCTCATCACCGGCTCGGGGCTCGCTTCACTCAAGCCCCTCAAGAAACTGAAAATTCTGGCGCTCGGCGGAAACGCGATTGTTGATTCGGGCATCGCGCACCTCATCCCGATGCAGAGCCTACGGAATCTGACGCTTTCCTACACACGCATTACTGACGCTGGGTTGCAGCCCTTGCAGCGGTTGACCCAACTCGACACCCTGACAATCGCGAGCACAAAAACAACCAATGCGGGCGTCGGTTATCTGGAGAATATGCAGAGTCTTCGTGCGCTGTCTTTAGTGGGAACTCAATTCACCGATGGTGGGATGAACCGACTGCAGAAGGCCTTGCCCCGCTGCACAATCAAGAGTGACAAGGAACTGCCCGACCTTTCGAAACTTGAACAGAAATCATTGGCCGAACTCGAACGTCTCGGAGTTCGTTTGCGACACGATGAAAACGGGGAGGTCAGTTCGATCACGATTGGCCGTGATACGAACTTTACGGATGCCGAGATGGAGCACTTGAAATGGTTTCTCGATGTAACGCAGATTAGCCTCTCCGGTGCGAAGATCACCGATGAGGGACTTCAACACCTGGAAGGATTGCTCCAACTGGAGTCGCTCGATCTGGGCAATACCAAGGTCACCGATGCCTGGCGAGATCATCTGCCACATCTTGAACAGATGACATGGCTCGATCTCAGAGGAACTCGGATTTCCGACAAGGCACTTAAGGGCTTTTCAGACATGACCAACATGAAAAGTCTGTTTCTGGGCAGTACGAAGGTGACCAACGCGGGCGTTGAGAATTTGAACCATATGATCCGACTGGAAACCTTAAATTTGACGCTTTGCAGGGGAGTTTCAAATTCCAGCCTGGCTGAACTTCGAGGGCTCAAAAATCTGCATCGCCTCGATCTTCGCGGAACGAACGTGACTGAAGAAGGGGCAAACGAACTCGCCCAATACGTCCCGAAGATCGAGATTTTGCTCGACTGACGGTATGATCGACGCCGCCAGCGCGTATTCGTAGCACCATTTTCGGGACCGCACGCGACGGCTCGACGTTTTCAATCACGTGGCCCACTCCAGTTCGGCCACGGAACCGTTGGGATCGACTCCACAACTGTCTCATAAAAACGCGCGCAGTGCATATCGTGTTGATATGCGCAACAATCTTCAGATTTCGCATTCAGGAACGATCAACATGTACGACGGATTTGAGCTCACGGGAAAAAACGCCATCGTGACCGGTGCGACCCGAGGCATCGGCCTTGCCGTTGCCAAAAGCATGGTCGAAGCGGGAGCCACTGTGACGATCTGTGGCCGAAAACAAGAGAGCGTTGACGCTGTGCTTCCGGAATTTGGTGACCAGGCGGATCAGGTTCTTGCCGTCGCGGCTCACGTCGGACAAAACGACGACCTCGAACGGCTCACGCGAACGGCCGCCGATAAGTTTGGACCGGTCAACGTGCTCGTGAACAATGCCGGCACGAACCCCTATTTCGGCCCGATTGTGGATTCCGAAGAATGGGCCTGGGAGAAAACCATGGGCATCAACCTGAAGGCGCCCTACATGCTCTCTAAGATTGTGGCCAAGCGCATGATGGAGTCGGGGGGCGGGTCGATCGTCAATATCTCATCAGTCGCCGGGCTACAGGCGGCGCCCATGCAGGGCATTTACTCAGTGACCAAAGCGGGGCTGATCATGCTCACCAAGGTGATGGCTCGCGAGTGTGGCCGTAAGGGAGTCCGCGTGAACTGCATCTGCCCGGGCGTCATCAAAACGCACCTGAGCCAAGCTCTTTGGGATGACGAGCAGAAAGTGAAGGCCTTCGCGGCTCAAAAGGCACTGGGGCGAATCGGCACGACGGACGAACTCGCCGGCGCCGTTATCTACTTTGCATCCGATGCCAGTTCATTCACAACCGGAGCCGTGCTCCAGGTCGATGGCGGCTTGGTCATCTGACCGCTCGTCGAGCTGTCGCCACGAACTGCCGCAAAGCCGATTCCGAATCACGAACAACCCAGCGCCATTGCAGCCGATGTGCGCTGTCAGCAGTCGGCCAAAACCGAACCGTGGTGCAATATTGAACGTACGAAGGGGCAGCTCACGCGACCCATCACAGCGTCTAGGGACAATTTCTACAACACCTTCGTCACACCGGGAACGGGAACGGAATAAACGCCGTCACTGTCCGGTTGGTTTGGCAGTTCCGCATCCCAAGCGAACTCGCTGGGCATGATGCTCAACTCGGAATTGAGTGCGTCATCCCATTTGATGATTTTTCCCGAATAGGTTGCCATTCGTCCCATGATGGCCGTCAGCGTACTGAAAGCACCGTTGTCGGCTTCGTTATACGTTTCGTTCTCCCGAATGGCCGCAAACAGGTCGTCGTGCTCGGTCTGATAGGGATCATTCTTGTTGGCGCTCGATCGCCACTTATTGCCGTCAGCGAAGGCGAGGCGATGTCCGCTGATGTCGGCCGTGCCATTCGTTCCGATGGCGTGTTCGGTGACACTGTTCCAGCAGTTGCGAATGTGGCGGCACTGGCTAAACATGCGAGTGCCGTCGGCGTACGCATATTCAACCGCATGGTGGTCAAATATTTCGCCGTACTTCTTGTGCTTACGAACCTCGCGGCCCCCCATGCCGTGACACTCGGTGGGATAGGACTGTTTGACCCAGTTCCCGACGTCGAGATTGTGAATGTGTTGCTCGACGATGTGGTCGCCGCAGAGCCAGTTATAGTAGTACCAACTCCACATCTGGTATTCCATTTCCGTCTTCACCTGATCACGCGATCTTCGAGGATCCCAGACGCCGCCACCGTTCCAATACACGCGCAGTGCGACGATATCGCCGATCTCACCGTCGTGGATGCGGTTCACGGTTTCCATGTACGGGAACTGGTGATGCCTTTGAAGCCCCACGCCCACCTTGAGGTTTTTCTCCTTCGCACGCTGGGCCGACTCGAGTACGGAACGAACGCCAGGGCAGTCGGTCGCCACCGGCTTTTCCATGAAGATGTGCTTGCCGGCGGCGACAGCCGCTTCGAAGTGAATCGGTCGAAAACCGGGCGGTGTGGCAAGAATGACCAAATCGACGTCGCTGGCCAGGACCTTCTCGTAGGCATCGAAACCGACAAACTTATGGTCGGCGTCGACGTCGACGCGGCCCGGCTGCGACGTGAACTTCTTGCTGAGGTTCTTCAGGCTGCCTTCGAGTCTCTCCGAGAACGCATCGCCCATCGCAACCAACTTCACGTTGCCCTTCGTGCTGAGCGCTTGGCCGGCGGCTCCCGATCCGCGACCGCCGCAACCGATCAACCCCACGCGAATCGTATCATCGCCGGCGGCATAGGCACGGGACGACAAGGCAAGACTTCCCAAAGCGCCGGCTGAGACGGCCAGCGTGGAGGTCTTAATGAAATCACGACGCGAAGAGGGAGTCGGATGGTTCGTCATCGAATAGAGCTCCTTGTACACATCAATCGGTGCGTAAATGTGAATGTAACGATGCAAACTTCAAGTTGTGCACGCGGTGTCCCGTGGTTTTCCACCGACCGCCTGACGGTCAACCCTGTTTTATCGAACGCCGGGCAGCAGTGCTACTTCACTAAATCTTCCGGCGCAGGTTCGAGTTTCAATTTCTTGATTTCGGCCGCGTCGGGAACACGCAACGGACGGATCACGCGAAAACCGACACCCCAGGCGTCGGTATGATACCAAATACTCTGTGGAAGTTGAGGATCGAGCTGCTTCCAGCTCTTGTCCGATCCGGTTCTTGCCGCACAGCGGAGTTTTTCCGGATCGTCATCCCAGGAGCCGCCCCGGACCGTACGGGGATAAAGCTTCGTGCAAATGTTCAGCGGACTCGACGTCACGTCGTTTTTCCCGGCGGACGTTTTGTAAAACGTTTCATCGTATTGATCGAGCACCCATTCGGCGACGTTTCCATGTATATCGTGGAGTCCCCACGGGTTTGGCTTTTTTTTCCCTACCTTTTGGTATTGCTCGTCGCTGTTCTCAAAGTACCACGCGTAGTCGTCCAGATCTTTCGGATCGTCGCCAAACGAGAAGGCCGTCGTCGTTCCCGCGCGGCACGCGTGTTCCCATTCTGCTTCGGTCGGCAGCCGATAATAGTGCCCCGTCTTGGTGCTGAGCCATTTGCAGTACATCTTTGCGGCCAATTGCGTCATGCAGATCGCCGGGAATCCGCTGTGTCCCATGTCGAACGTCATGTCGGTGTAAGGTGCCGTCGGCCGAGTGACGGCATCGGAAACCTTATCGACGTCAGTCGCCTTTTTACCGGCGAGTTCACGTCGCTGGATGTCGATACGAAAGCTCCAGACATCGTATTCGTCCCAGGTGACTTCGTGTTTTCCCATCCAGAACGGCTCGACCTTAACGGCGTGCTCAGGTCCTTCATCTTCGCCGCGATTCGGCTCATTCTTCGAGCTGCCCATCATGAACGTGCCGCCCGGTATGGGGACCATGTCGAATGTCGCATCGGTGCCGCTAATCTGCTCGGTGTAGGGTTTCATCTCTTCAGTAGGTTTTGCATCGGC
>Ga0315336_1007171_pt1 | contig 10884 bp, 6 predicted proteins | sample ASW5metaG_FD_204512 | JGI IMG/M metagenome (GOLD analysis project Ga0315336, IMG submission 204512) | Ammonia-oxidizing marine archaeal communities from Monterey Bay, California, United States - ASW #5 | ecosystem: Environmental > Aquatic > Marine > Intertidal zone | place: USA: California... | reverse complement strand
ACCCGATCGCGCGACCAAGTTTGCGGAGCAGTTGGATTGGTTGCGTGAGATTGGCGATCCCGAAGCCATGCGCGGCAAGGACAAGCGTTACGTCGCCGATCGGGGAACGGGAACTTGGTCGTACCCGCACGGGAGGATGCATTGTGTATTGCCGGCGACGATGGAGACGGGTTCCAGCACAAACGTGACGATCCTCATCGGAGAGGACCTTACCCAGCAACCCATGCCAAGAGACATTGAACTGTCGATTGAACTCGGAAACTTAACCGACGACGACGCGCTTGAGGTGGTATTGAATGATCAGACGCTCACAGACCTCCAGCGCACCAACGAATTTTACAAAACAACACTGAAGACGGAACAACTCGTCACCGGTCGCAACCGGTTTGAAGTCTCAGCCACAGAAGGTGCTTTTAAAGTTAATGGGATTTATATCGACGTTTTATACTGAAGAAGGGGTAACAGGAAGACTATGATAAATCTCGCGCGCATAAACATTCTGCAACGCTGCCAGTGCCGCATTGCTTCGTGGTCACATGGAAAGGCCTTCTGGATACGCGCCAGTTTCGGCGGCTCAAACGGAAAAATTCACCATCCAGCTGTTTAGTTGGAGCAAACTCACAAGTTGAACGTCCTGAATGACCTTCATTTCAGGCCGCCGGTTTGAAATGTACTGGTCCATTTATTTGTTGGCTCTTCGTTCCCGCACAACCTGCTGATGCTTCTCTCGCACTAGTCGGCCCTCATCCATCTTACTTAGATACTCACGCCGTGCCGCGCTTGTCGCGGTGACGCCTGTATCCCCACAGGCAAGATCGTCAAGGATGTCGAGAATCTCATGCATCTTTCCTTCCAATAGGTTGACTGCCCCTGGACCGGCAGCGTCGCCACTTGCATCCTCATGCACTGAGTGGATTAGTCTATCGATCGCCATCATTCGCTGACGTGGCGACCGTTTCGCCTTGAACTCCTTTGCGAACTGGAGAAACGCGGAATACGCTCTTCCCCCGAAGATACGGCGTCCCTTGTAAGATCGATGGTAGCGCGCCCATGTGGTTGTCCATCCACAGTCCGGGCATGTCACCGATTCGTTACGCTTGGCCCCGATAGTCTTGCCTCCGAAAGGCATTTCGCCCTCACATTCTGGACAGCGTCGTTCAGTGACAATTCGGATTGTCTCACATCGTGCATACAAGGCGAAGCCAACATCGTTTATGAGGTCCTCGTCGACGATTCCCTTCGCGTCGGTCTTGTAGAGTCGACGAATGCTCTGGGGGGACACTCTCGGCGCCCAGTGTTTCGCGATATCATCCGCCGACTGCCTCTTCTTCTTCATCTACTCTCTCAGCCAACGAATAGCGTTTTATCCCGAGTGATGCGAGTGTACCACGATTGGCCAAAGCGAAAAAACTGCCGCCGAGCAGCATACGGGATAAAATGTGTTGAACGGAGCCGCGGTGTGCGTAAGTCGAGCGTCGTGAGCAGGTTAAGCGGCCTGCGCGTGGACCAAATGCTGGCGGGAACTGCCGCAGGCGCTATGGGGATTTGATACCCCATTTCTCACGTCTGCAAAGACCAGGGAAAGACGATTCACAGCCACCAAGGTACCGAGAAGAGACAGGTCATCGCAGTCCACGGCGAAAATACCCCGGCTCGGACATCGCATCACCCCAGTCCCGTCCAGCCTGTCAATAACAGTAGACCCCATGCATCGCCTCAAGCAAGAATGCAATGTTCCTCGACGACGGAACATCCCACCGTCCATTGTTTCTGTCCCCCTCCGCGAAGCGGTTGCGTTCAACTTGTCATTGTGACACACAAGCCCGGTCTTGTTATCACGGGTCGTTCTGCGTGCCGCACCGCTCAATGATCACATGCAGAACCCCACTGAACAAGTGCCTTTTCCACGGTGGTTAGACGGTTCCAGCCGATCTTTCAGTTGGAGCAAACTCACAAGTGGGGGCCCAACAAAAACAATTGCCAATCGACAGTTTCAATGTGATCATCGACCGGTACGGGGCCCAGTGACCAGTGATAAGATGACCAAGATGGTCGCTCTGCTAAGAGCTTTGTCGCATGTCGTAGGAGCGTAAATGCGGTGTCGTTCTTGGCCTGCAGAAGAGTGCCACAACTTTCCTCGTATGCTATGATAGTAGGCGGTAATTCAGCCAGGGGCATTGGTGCTAATCTCGCCTATGCCTGGCGGGCTTATGAAGGCTATCTATACAGATGCGGCTGTTGTTCTCATGTGCTTTGCCTCCGTGTGTCCAACCGTTGCCGATACAACGGATGTCGAGGTATTAAAGTCAGTCGATATAACGACGGCTGAAGCCGGTGAAACGGTTACGTTCACGATATCTGTGACGAATCATGGGCCGAGTGTGGCAACTGGTCTTGAGGTCAGCGACCATCTTCCCATGGGCGTCACTTTCTCGTCTGCCACAGCAAGCCAAGGAGAGTATTCAAACTCCTCAGGAATCTGGTCACTGGATACACTGGGGCTGGACGATACGGAAACGCTTTTAATTGAAGCGCAAGTCAACGTACCTGTGGCGTTGCTGACGAAGATATCCAATCCAGATAATAGTGCTTCTGATAACTTTGGCACGTCGGTTAGCGGGGTGGGCAACGATAGGCTGCTGATCGGAGATTCCTTCTTCAATCCAGGGGGCGCACCTAAGACGGGAATCGCATATCTCTTTGACACCAATGGCACGCTCCTGGTGACGCTCGCGAATCCCGACCCGGATAGATCTAGTAGCTTCGGCCACTCGGTAGGCAGTGTGGGTAATGATAAACTTCTGGTGGGTGCCCCTCGCGGCGGACCGGCACTAACAGTTCTCGGGGGCGTCGTATTCCTCTTCGACACGAATGGCACGCTTCTAACGACTCTGGCGAATCCCAACCCCGATCGCTTCGATTCCTTCGGCCACTCGGTAAGCGGAGTTGGTGACGATAAGGTGTTGGTGGGTGCCAGTCTTGACAACCCAGCAGGAGTGAATGATGCGGGCACTGCCTATCTGTTTGACATCGACGGCACTCTATTGACGACGCTGTTCAATCCGGATCCGGGAGAGGGGGATTATTTCGGCGGCTCGGTTAGCAGCGTCGGCAGTGGCAGACTCCTAGTTGGCGCTAGTTTCGATGACCTGGGTGGAATCACCAATTCGGGCAGCGCTCACTTGTTTGACAGCAGTGGGACGCTCCTCACGACTTTGGTCAATCCAGATCCGGATGACGGGGATCTGTTTGGTAACTCGGTTAGCGGCGTGGGCGGCGACAAGCTGCTGATAGGCGCTTATTCCGATGATCCAGAGGGTTTAGTTGACGCAGGCAGCGCCTATCTATTTGACACCAACGGTACGCTTCTCACGACTTTGGTCGATCCTGATCCCGACGTCGGTGATCACTTCGGCCACTCGGTAGCCGCAGTGGGTAACGACAAGATGCTTGTGGGTAAGTATTTCGATTATAATGCAGCGGGCGTGTCTGATGTAGAGCACGCGTACTTGTTCGACACAAACGGCACGCTCCTGGCAACGTTGAGCCTTCCAAACTTGAAGGTCCTGGTCTTTGATTCCTTCGGCATGCCTGTGAGCGCCGTGGGTAGCGATAAGGTGTTAGTTGGTTCCTCTCGCCCTAATGACGTGGGTCTGCCCCAAAAGAGAGGAGCGTACCTCTTCTCACTGAATTCCGGCGGTGCGAGCATTGTTAATGATGTCACATTGACTGCGCTCGATCAAGGAGATGCGGATATATCAAACAATAGTGACCAAGCCGACCCGATCATTGCAGGGAAAGTAGCTGAGATCGCTCTGGAGAAATCTGTTGATAGATCGACGGCCAAACAAGGCACGATAGTAACGTACACACTGGTTGTGACCAATGAGGGACCGGACCCCGCAACTTTTGTTACGGTTAAAGAAACGATTCCTCGTGGTGTCCGATTCGATTCTGCAACGCCAAGTGAGGGTGCTTACGACGTCGATAGGGACATTTGGTCAATAGGAAGATTTACTTCCGGTTCGACGGCATCCCTTACGCTTTCGGCAACAGTGGAGGCCCCTCTGATTGTAAAGACGACGTTAGCCAATCCCAATCTGAACGACTTTGATAGCTTTGGCATATCGGTGAGCGGAGTGGGCAACGACAAACTGCTGGTGGGTGTTACTGGGGACAGTCTGGGGGGAGTGGATCATGCGGGGAGCGCGTACTTGTTTGATACCGATGGAACGCTGCTAGCGACGTTGGCCAATCCCGATCCCGATCCCGACGATTTTTTCGGTTACTCGGTGAGTGGAGTTGGAAGCGACATGTTACTGGTTGGCGCAATCTGGGACGATTCTGCAGGAGAAATCGATGCGGGTAGAGCATACCTTTTTGATACCAATGGTACGCTATTGGTAACGCTGGAGCATCCAGATCCAGATGCAGGAGATGCCTTCGGCGACTCGGTTAGCGGTGTAGGCAATGACAAGCTGCTAATCAGCGCCCCTCTCGATGATGTTGGAGGAATAGTTGATGCAGGCAGCGCATACCTCTTTGACACCAACGGAACGCTGCTGGCAACGCTGCAGCATCCCAATCCTCGTGGATACGATTTCTTTGGAGCGCCCGTGAGCGAGGTGGCTAGCGATAGGTTCCTGGTCGGTTCCGGGCGCGATGTCGTATACCTCATTGACACCAGCGGCGCTCTCCTGGCAACACTGATGAATCCGGATCCGGATGGCGGCGGTTTATTCGGTCTCTCAGTCAGCGCGGTGGGCAACGATAAGCTGCTGGTCGGTGACCCTCTCGGTAATACGGGCAGCGCATACCTCTTTGACACCAACGGCACGCTCCTGGTGACACTCGCGAATCCCGATTCGGATCCCGATGCATTTGATTTCTTCGGTTTCTCGGTGAGCGGAGTGGGTGGCGACAAAATGCTGGTGGGCGACCGCAATGCTGTTTCAGAAGAATCAGGTCGCTGGGGTGTCGCGCACCTTTTTGACACCAACGGTACTTTATTGGCAACGTTGGCCCATCCTGATCCGCAGGGCGGTGGTGATTTCGGTGTCTCGGTGAGCGGCGTCGGCAGCGATAAACTGCTCGTGGGCGCAAGCGGGGAGCCTTCGGGAGCCTTCGGGAGAAGGGGAAGCGCCTATCTGTATGAATTCGTAGATGCCCGTTTAATCACGAACACGGCCTCTTTTGGAACTCTCTATCAGGCAGACGTGAATACGGAGAACAACAGCGCGCAAGCTGCACTTGTCGCAGAGAGTCTGAGTGCTGATCTGGAATTGACCAAGACGGCCAACGACACGACACCTTTCGTCGGTGAGCCCATAGAGTTCACGGTAATCGTAACAAATGATGGGCCCGATCGTGCTACGTCCATCTCCGTCTCGGATACGCTACCGGTGGGTTTAACTAACATCTCTGGCAAGGTCAGTCAGGGATTCATCAGTGCCCGAACCTGGTCGGTTGGGGATCTGGGCGTAAATGGTTTCGCCGTCTTGACAATCAACGCAACGGTGATTACCACGGCAGTATTCACAAACTCAGCACAGATCATCGCTTCAGGCACACTAGATCCGGACTCTACGCCAGACAACGACGTGTTGGCTGAGGACGATCAGGCGATTGTTCAAGTGTCACCGATGACGAGCTCGAGCACCACGACTTCATCCACGTCGACCACAACGACCACAACGACCACAACGACCACAACAACAACGTCGAGCACATCCACGACTTCTACAACGAGTACGTCAACGACGAGCACAACCAGCACGTCGTCTACCACCTGTTGCCCAAAGGCGGTTTTTAACGATTTTGACGGCGATGGTGCATCCGATGTTGGGGTTTACGTGGCAAGTGACGGTCGGTTCGAGGGAAGTTGGTTTATTCGAAGAAGTAGTGACGGACAGACGAACACGATTCCCTGGGGCCGTGTCTTCACCATCCCGACACCGGGGGATTACGACAATGACGGACTTTACGATGTCGGCGTGTACTTCCCACAGGGCGCAACCAATTGGTTCATCCGGATGAGTGGCGACGGTAGCACGAACAGGATAGCTTGGGGCTGGAGCGATGCCGTGCCTGTACAGGGTGACTATGACGGCGACGGGCTGTCGGATGCAGCAGTGTACTCTCCGGAGGATGGGAGCTGGTACGTTCTGCAGAGCAGTGATGGGAAGTCGGCTGGTCCCTTCACATTAGGAGGAACTGGTGCTCTACCCGTACCCGGAGATTACGATGGTGATTGCATAACAGATTGCGCAGCCTTCTACCCAGAAGCAGGCGAATGGCGCATCAGGCGAAGCAGCGATGGACAAACAGTCACAAATTCATGGGGATGGAGCGAAACCGTACCAGCACCCGGGGACTATGACGGCGACTGCCTCACGGACACCGCCGTGTACCTGCCTGACGCTGGATTGTGGTACATCCTGCAAAGCAGCGACGGAAAAATAAAAGGAGGAGGACCAATTCCATGGGGGTGGAATGAAGCAGCGCCTGCTCCTGGCGACTATGATGGCGACGGGGCTACGGACCTTGCAGTCTATAGCGTCCGCGACGGAAACTGGTACATCTTGAAGAGTTCAGACGGAATATCGTTGATCATTCCGGGACACCGCACTGCGATCCCAATAGCTCCTCTATATCAGATGTATCGTTGGTTTGACTTCGTGCCATGATACTGCAGATGACCCATCTCGTGCTCTCTGCAACAGTTGGGTATAAGACCCGGGCAATACACCGGCATATTAAACGCTCGACTTGTGAGTTTGCTCCTTATCACATGTGGAGGTCGAATGACTCGTGATGACACTACCTCAGGTCAGCGATATATTAATAAATTGGCCGTCACAATAAAACCGATGAAGGCAGTTCTATGCTCGTTGGCGCTCGCCTTGGTCACTTCCTGTGCGAAGGGGCCTCCCCTCGCTACAACGCCTTCAATCGCCAAAGTTGATACTCTTGCGATATGGCGAGCACCGGAATCGAGTATCTCCAATCGTCTGGATGCCGCCAGACAGCTCCTGTCGATCGGCATGAATAGCCATGACGTCGAGAGCGTTCTTGGCGATCCAACTCAACGCAATCGCCACAATCCGATGCTTCTAGCCGGGACACCTCGTGACAAGCACCGTCGCGTCCGGTGGTGGTATGACTATCGTTTTCCCGAAGGAATCATCTCTGTCTATTTTCTCCAAGTGATGGATGCAGCGAGATTTGAGGCGGAATACCAATCGGTTTCCATTGGGAATGAACCAGAGAGCATCAAAGCAGCAATGATTGAAATCGAGGAACAGCCAACAGAACTGTCGACATCGCCTGAGTGACCCGCGCCGACTCACGGTACGGCTTCATCAGCGAGTCATGGCAGATGTTCAACTTGTGAGTTTGCTCCTTATAAACAGTTGAAGCGCCAAAATCGGCTCCCCCATAGCACCTGAACGGCCCGTTTCGCCGTAACCTCGCTGAGTCTTGAAGAAGAATTCACTCTCTTTGGAATTCTTCTGTTGACAGTGCTTACATATGTAATCCATCCTACGTGCGTAAGTCAATGAGAGGAAGAATGGCCAAGACACCGAAAATCAGTGAAGCCGAGTGGGAGATCATGCGTATCGTCTGGGACAAGAATCCCATTACGTCGCGTGAAGTAAATCAGCGTCTGGCTCCCGAGAAGGATTGGAACCCGAAAACAGTCGGAACGCTCCTGAGCCGATTGGTCAAGAAAGGAGCGCTGAAGTACAGGGCAAAACGCACAGTCTACTACTATAGCCCGAAAGTCAGCCGAGAAGAGTGCATTCGGGCGGAAACGAAATCTCTTGCGAAGCGTCTGTTCGACGGCTCAGCGGCGCCAATGCTTGTTCACTTTGTGGAGTCCACTGATCTCACATCGGAGGAGATTAAGGAACTCAAGAGGATCCTCGAACGGAAAGGGAAATCGTAATGGCGGCACCGCTTGAGGTTTTGACTAGCATTTTCTTGTGGGTGGTTCGTGCCTCCTGGCAGACGGCTGTTCTTGTCTGTATGATTCTTATCGTGCAGTGGGTCTTCCGGAATCGCCTGTCCCCTGGATGGCGATATGCACTCTGGATTCTAGTCGTTGTTCGGTTGATGATGCCGATGAGCCCCGCGAGCCCGACAAGCGTGTTCAATCTCGGCCGGCTCTGGACAGGCAATTTATCGTCAGTGGCGTCACAGTTTGACTCGGCTAGAGGTGAGACCTCTTCCCTGCATGCTGAACAAGTACAAGTTCAACCGCGGCCCGTTGAATTCCTCCCTACTAGCGGTGTTGCCATTTCGTATGAGACCTCTGCTGATTCACAGATCCTTGACGAAGGCTCCGCGCACATCAAGCTCTCCTTCATAACCTGCCTCGCTCTGCTCTGGCTACTTGGGGCGACTCTACTGATGCTACGGACGGCTGGCGCGACCCTGCGAGTGTTTGCAATGGTCCGTAGTCAACGACCGGTCGGCGATCGCTGCGTGTTGGAAGTCATGGAAGAATGTAAGCGGGTTTTAGGCATTCGCCGACCTGTGGCGGCGGTCGAGTCTGAGGACATGAAGACTCCGGCTCTTGTGGGGTTTCTGACGGGGAAACTACTGCTACCCAAAAAGATGATCGGGACGTTTTCTCGCCAAGAGCTTCGTCATGTTCTCTTCCACGAACTTGTCCACATCAAGCAGCATGACGTAGCACTCAACTGGTTCATGTGTATCTTGCAGATACTCCATTGGTTCAATCCGCTAGTGTGGCTTGCCTTTGCCCGGATGAGGATGGAACGAGAGTTGGCATGTGATTCCCTGGCTCTCACTCACTGCGGAGACGAAGACGGTCAAGCCTACGGTCGCACGATGCTGAGGTTAGTGCAATGCGCGCCCGAATCAAGGGCGCTTCCAGGTACTATTGGCATTCTGGAAGATCACGGCCAGATAAAGAAGCGAATCATGATGATCGGAAATCACAATGCACATGTTACAGAACGGTCAATTCTTGGCATCACCGTGGTGGCGGTACTCTGCATGACGGGTCTCACGGATGCTTTTTCGCGAACCTCTCCCGTTAGCGATCGGCACAAGACCGAGGTTGATGAAGCAACACACAACGAGTCGAGCAGCACGGACATTCCTTTTCTTGAACCATCGACTCAGCATGCCGATGTTACAATCGGCATTGCCTCTCTACAGAAAGAGTGGAATCGCATGGCCGAGATTCGTCAGACAACATTGAACGAAGTCACCTCACAGGAAGTCACGTTCGATTATAGTGTCAAAGCGGAAGGTCGCGAACCGTCGGACATGTCATCTCAGGTATCTTATGGCCGAGAAGGAATCAAAGAATATTCCGTTATGATGGGAACCAACAATGTATTGGATGAGGCAATCTGGATGGAATCTACATACGACGGAAAGCAAAGTTTTATGCGACATTCTCTATTAGGAAAAGAATTATTTGTCAATTCCTCGCCATTTCCTCCGCGCTGCCCAACTCCATCTAAACAGATTGTCGCATCGTCACAACGTGCCCAGGAGCACCTGGATAAAAAGATAGCAAAACTAGCGTCAATTCAATCGACGGTTGTGGATGGGACAGAATGCGCACACGTCGTCATGCAAATAAACCATACCAATTTTGCAGGAATACACAAAGGCACATGGGAGTTCTGGTATGATGCGGAACGCCAGTACTGGCCTATCAAGTCGATAGAAAGAGATCAATCCGAGTATAAACCGCGATCAACTTCGTTAAAAGGAAGCCTGCGTACTGTAGTTCGCCAAATGGGTGATGTGAAGTTGCAAAAAATCGTCGTCGGGGGATACGAGCACTATTATCCTGCACAAGGCACATTAAGGGCATACAACGGTACAAACGTTTTTTCGCACAGAAGTTTTGCAATAGATGGGAAATCTCTTCGGATCAATAACGATATTCCGGAATCAAAATTCGTATTGGTTCGTAGAGAGAATGAGATCGTATATGACGTGGATCGGGGGATCAGCTTAAACGACCCAGCAAACCCGAAGGCTTGGCACTATTTGCACAATGCACAGCTTCAGAGGTTCATAATGAGCGAGAGCCGTTGGGCTGAAGCTCAGTCGATGGCCGACAATCTGCTAGTGAAATTACAATCGAACCCTGAAGTAGATGCCGCGAAGCTGGCGATGGCCTTAGAAGATGCCGCTGATGTCTATAGCCTTGACACCAATGCACACGATAAGGCCATCGGCCTCTATGAGCACGCTCAACAAGCGTGGGATGATGCAAAGGGAGGTGAAAGCATCGAACAAGCTCAGGTTCTAATGAAACTTGGCGGTGTTTACGGGGGAATCAAGAACTATGCTGCGCAAGCCGTTCTTCTTGAAGAGTCCCTTAGAATCTATGAGGTGAGATGTCATGATGAGAGTCAGATTCCGCATCGAGTTTTACAGACACTGGCGCATGTTTATGAGCTTCAGGGCAGAACTGCTGAAGCCGAGGCCATGTTACGACGTTGGATGAGGCGTGAAGAACCTATTCTGGAAGGTGAAGATCACTATCTTATGTTGGGCATCGCCTTATATTCTCTCGCCCGGTTCCATGGCAAGAATGAGAACATCGAAAAAGCAGAGCTCTATTTTAAGCGTTATGTCGATAGCGCGAAGGAACATTGTGAGCGAAGTAACGACGTCAGCACCTACGTTAACGCCCTGGGCGCCTTTGCCTGTTTTTTGAGCGAGAACGGAAGGGATGACGAGGCGACAGCACTTAAACTTCGTGTGGAGGAAATCGTGGCGAGGAGGCCATCCCTTAGCATGAGCCCGTGAATTAGAGCCTTTTCTAGGACAGCGAGTAGGGTTTTTCCAGTCCGACTTGTCATAATGCTCCAACTCAAACGTGGACAG
>Ga0315336_1007170_pt1 | contig 10887 bp, 2 predicted proteins | sample ASW5metaG_FD_204512 | JGI IMG/M metagenome (GOLD analysis project Ga0315336, IMG submission 204512) | Ammonia-oxidizing marine archaeal communities from Monterey Bay, California, United States - ASW #5 | ecosystem: Environmental > Aquatic > Marine > Intertidal zone | place: USA: California... | reverse complement strand
CGAGGAAGCGACTTGAGCATGATTGCGATAGGTAGCCGCTTCCGCCGTAAATCTCCATCGTCTGTTTGGCCTCGTTGGCGAACTCGACCACGATACGGGAACCGACAGCCATCGTGTTGCCCTTGGGGCCACGCAACTGCACGGCATAGGATTGTCGACCCGGTACGCCTTCATTGCGGAATACGCGAAGTGTATCATTGTTTTGCGCCGCGATGATATCCGGCCAGCCATCATGATCAATATCAGCCACAGCCATTCCCTTGGCGTCTCCGGCGACGACAAGACCGGTTTTAGCGGGTTCCACGACATGAAGGTCACCGGCGCCATCGTTATGTAGCATCACACCAATGCCGCCGTCCCAGAGTCCGGTCTCGGCTTCTCTTGTAAACAGATTTTGCACCATGTACGCATCAATATCCCCGTCAGCATCGAAATCGGCAGTACAAATACCATACCCGGGCGAAGCCTGTGCATAACGCGGCAAAGGCCGCCAGGAGAACTTACCCGTTCCGTCGTTGATGAGAATACCGCTATCAAAGTTTGTTGCTTGAAATCGCTCTGCACCTTTGAGGTCGCGCTCAAAATAGATGTCGAATAAGTCCGCCAACGCGAAGCTGTGATAGCTTTGAAATTTATTCTCAATGAATGGCATGGCCGAAGCGCTGCAGCTCCTGCCGCGTATAGGGAGGAGCCGCCCCTCTTTGTGAATCGCTTCCAGTAGGGTCATATTACCCGTGCGACCAACGTCGCCATAGAACAGTTCGGCAGGTTTTTCCGCTGTAGCAACGCCATACTTTGTGTTGCGACCGACGTTGAGTACGATGTAGTCGATGTCCTGATCAGCATCGAGATCGGCGCCGGTAATTGAATTCCACCAACCCGAGCGATCCGACAATCCGGCGTTTACGGTATCATCGACAAGACCGGTGCCGGTGTTCCTGAACAGACTCACCGCGCCCCACTCACAGGTCACCAGGAGATCCAGCCATCCGTCGTCGTCGACATCGCTCCACAGGGCAGCCGTAACAATGCCCACTCTGCGCAGGTCAGGGGCCACCTCTTTAGTAACGTCGGTATACTTGCCACCGTCATTGCGAAGTAATTGACTCTTAGCGGTGAGTGGGTATTTACCGGGCACAGACCTGGATCCGACAAATATATCGAGATCGCCGTCCTGGTCGTAATCTGCCATGACTGCCGCGCTTGAATATCGCGATGACGCAGGCAGCATCTCCTCCTCGGCCTCTGAAAACGCGCCCGTGCCGTCATTAAGGTAAATCCTGTCGCGTTGGCGAGGATCCCCCTCTGCGTATTCACTTGTGCCGCTGGCAACGAACAAGTCCAAGTCCCCATCCGAATCAACATCGACCCACAAAGTCGACATGTCCTCCCGATTGGGATGATCTGACCAAGGTGAAGGTCTGATCGATTTACTGAATTTTCCTGACCCCTGGTTGATGTATAGCTCCCCGCTCTGGCCGGCGGCGCCACCGATGTAAACGTCATCACGACCATCTCCATTCACATCTCCCCACGCCATGCCCGGACCGAACTGCGATTGCTTGCCTGGTAATAGTTTCTGCCGCTCGTAGTCATCGTGCATGCGCTCTCTGTGAACAAACGTGAGGCCCGAGTCGCGTCCCGCATCCTTGAATTGAGGATGAACCTGTTCCGCCGGAGATACCGGCGCCTTTTCGCCGTCTGATTCGTGAACGGTGTAAAACCGATCGACCTCGAGATTTCGAAACCGCTGTGTTGCGCCACTTGGCCATTGCACCTTGAGTTCAAGAATCTCGCTGTCATCCCCAAGACCGAAGTGGATCACGGGTTCATCACTGGACTTGTACCCCCGCGACATGAACAGCCGACGCATCTGTTCGCCAAGCTGCGACTTGATCGACACAATGGCACCGAGGCCGAAGCGGTTGTTCTCAGCGCCTTTCAGGGCAACAAGGATGTTGTGTTTTCTCGATGTATCGTTTCGGTACACGCTGGCCGTTTCATTGAGATTGTTGACAATGATGTCCAAATCTCCATCTCGGTCCAGGTCGGCATAAGACGCACCAAAACTCACGCCTTCCTTGTCCAGGCCCCACTCGGAACCGACACTTTCGAAATTGATGTTGCCCGTGTTTCGAAATGCGATGTTTCTGTTGACCAACGGGCCAATGCTCGCGAAAAATTCCGCCGCGGCGTCGGGACCGTCTTGTTCAGAAAATATGATGCCCCCGCGTGGTGCCTTGTCCGGGTTCATGTCATCGCGCGCTGCACCATTGGTTATGAACACGTCGACGAGGCCATCGCTGTCGAGATCGCCGAACTTTACGGCCCAGGTCCAATCCGAGGATACCACTCCGGCCAACGTGGCCACTTCCATATACCGATCCGTGCCGGTGTTTAAGTAAAACGCGTTACGCATCGCCTGGCGTGGCCATTCGTTTGCAAGGAACCACGCGTACATCGCCATCGAACCCATCATGACTTTCGATTGGTAGTGCGTCGTGCCGGCCATGTCGCCGATTAAAAAGTCGAAGCGGCCATCGTTGTTAACGTCGGCATAGTCGGAGCCCATCGAAAACCATGTGGTATGGGAGAGAAAACGCGCACACTCTTCGCGAAACGTCCCATCACCGTTGTTTGTGTATAACCTGTCGCCGATCTGGATGTCGTTAGCGACATACAGGTCGAGCAGTCCGTCGTTGTCAAAGTCCATCCACATGGCGCTCAAACCCATGGCGTAGTCGACCAGTCCTGCCTCTTCAGTGACGTCCACAAATTTGCCTTTGCCTTCGTTTCTGAATAGCACATCCCGCTGCCCGGTCAATTCGAGCCTTGGCCCGACAAGCCTCCAGTGTTCGGGATAGCGCGAGGTAAACGATTCATCGACGTTCTTCAAAGAAGTCGGAAGGGGTGGATTCATCTCCCGCCACGTGGTTACGGTATTGGCGGGGGGCAACATATTACGCAGTAGTTTTTCTTGCAGGGAGTTTCGCAATGCGCGCGCCGTAACAAGATACATATCGAGATCCCCGTCGGCATCGTAGTCCGCAAAGTAAGACATGATGCTGGACGCGGCATGATCCAATCCAAACTGTCTCGCAGCCTCCGTAAAAGTGCCGTCGCTGTTGTTGACATACAGCAGGTTCCTGGCCTCCCTGTTGCAAACATAGAGATCCAGGTCGTCGTCATTATCAATATCAACGAAGGTGGCTCCACCGCTCCAGGCTTCGCCGCCGTCAACTCCGGCAAGTTCCGTCACGTCATCAAAGCGAAATCCACCCAGGTTGCGGTACAGGCGATTGGCGCTGTCCGTGGACAGCAGGTAAATATCCGGCAGGCCGTCGCCGTCATAGTCCCCTACGGCAACGCCGGCACCATTATTAATGAACGGTAGGTTGTTCTCCTCCCTCAGGTAATTGACAAAGGCAACTCCGCTATCAGCGGGGGAGACGAGCTGAAAATGCTGGCTGCCGGTGCTGCTTTCGGCCAAAGATCGGGATGTCAGCGCAGCCGATTCCTTCGTGCCGGCAAAGCATGTCCCGTGCGAAACAGTCAGGACGATCCAGAGCATTGTGAGAAATCTACAGCGCATGCTTTACGTTTTCAGATGTATGGCCTTACGCAATCTTGCAGGCGTCGGAGGAAATTTTTGGCACATTCACAAGCGATTTATTCGATGACGTACTCTCCCCTTGACGGTATCACAGGCAGGCGGAATTGGCAATGCATACGGGGCACAAATGCAACGTCTCGCCAACCGGTTATGCCGTTAAAGTCTTGGTTTTGGCATGTAAACGCGTTAAGATTAACATTTAATCTGCCCTCTATTCGAGGTACCCGCATAGTGAGAATTCCGACAACACTTCTTTCCGCCTTTCTGCTGTCATGCGCGAGTCATGCATCGGAGATTACTTCGGATCCCCTCCAATTGGCGACGCAGGGTCCGATTCCTCAGCCTTTGTTTGAACGGCTCACGGCCGATCAAACCGGCATCGATTTCCTTCATCGATGGGACCCGCCTGAAGAGAGCGAGCACATTCTTGACACTGCATTCTCGGGTGGAGGGGTTTGCATTGGCGATGTTGACGACGACGGCCTGCCGGACCTTTTCTTCACGAGCCCGCAAGGCGGCAATCGCCTGTACCGCAACCTGGGAGGATTTCGCTTCAAAGATGTCACGGCGGCTGCGGGAATCGATTCGTCGCGTAGTGTACGCGATGGAGCAGTCACTTGGGGCACGGGGGCAACCTTTGTCGACATCGAGAACGACGGCGACCTGGATCTGTACTTGTGTGCGTACGATACGCCAAACCAATTCTATATCAATCAGGGGGACGGCACGTTCAAGGAAGAAGCCCAAGCCTTGGGGCTGGCCCACAAGGGCGCAAGTATCATGATGGCTTTTGCGGATATTGAAAACGACGGTGACCTTGACGGCTATCTCGTCACGTATCGCAAAATTCCGAAGGGCGATACCAGGGTGAAAAAACCACGCCTCATAAACGGCACGTGGACATTTCCTGAGGAACTCAAGCAGTTCGTCGACGCCCTGCCCACGGAAGACGGCAGCTACCGCGTGATCAAGGCCGCACAGTACGACTATCTCTACCGACAGGAGAGCAACGGCACGTTCACGAATATTACGCGCTCGGCCGGTATGAGCGGGAACTATTTCGGGCATGCGGCCACGTGGTGGGACTACAATGGGGACAGGCTGCCGGATCTCTACGTGGCGAACGATTTTCACGGACCCGACCAGCTCTACCGCAATGATGGCGGCGGAACGTTTACGGACGTGACCGCAGAGGCGCTTCCTCACACGCCATGGTACTCGATGGGAATCGACGTGGCCGACATTAATAATGATGGCCTTCTCGATTTCATGGGCTCTGACATGATGGGCACAACCCACTACAGAGAAAAAGTGTCCATGGGCGATATGGAGGATAGCGCGTGGTTCCTGGACTACCCGAATCCGCGTCAGTACATGCGTAACGCCGTCTACGTCAATACCGGGACCGAACGATTTCTCGAGGTGGCCAACCTGACCGGACTTGCGCGCTCAGACTGGACCTGGGCATTGAATTTTGAGGATCTGGACAACGACGGCTTTGTCGATCTTTTTGTTGCCAACGGCATGACACGTGACTGGATGAACACTGACCTTCGCAATCACACCCGGGGGTTGACGATATGGGATCCGATGTGGGTCAACTCGCCCAAGCTGAAAGAAGCAAATCTCGCCTTCAAGAACATGGGCGACTTTCATTTTAAGTCGGTGGGGAAGGATTGGGGGTTGGATTACGTGGACGTGAGCTTCGGGGCAGCAACGGCCGACCTTGATCGTGATGGGGACCTTGACCTCGTGATCAATAATTTTGAAGAGCCGGCGGGCGTATATCGCAATCGGTCAGTCGAAGCCAATTGTCTTCTCGTTCGTCTCAGGGGCCGAGTGAGCAATCGTGAGGGGCTTGGTGCCACAGTCCGCCTGCATACGGAGGACGGCATCCAAGTCAGGTACATGACCGCCGCACGTGGCTTCATGTCCGCCGGAGAAAGTGTCCTGCATTTCGGCCTCGGAGAGCATGACAGGGTAGATCTGCTGGAGGTGTTATGGCCGAGTGGTCATGAACAGCGATTTCAGAATTTGGAGGTGGGCCGCCTTTATACGATCACAGAGCCAAACAGACTGCCCCCCTCCATTCAACCGCCCTCGCCCCCTACTCCGATGTTGCGCAAGGTGGAGACCCTCGCGCATGTCAAACACGTGGACCCCGCGTTCGATGACTTCGGGTTGCAGTTGCTACTCCCAAACAAGTTATCACAGCTCGGACCCGGAGTGGCCTGGGGCGATGTCGACGGCGACGGCGATGAGGATCTATTCGTCGGCGGCGCAAAGGGTCAGGCAGGTGCTCTTTATGTCAACGACGGACAGGGCGGTTTTCCGATGGTCAACCAGCCTGCTTTCGAAAGCGATCGATATTGCGAAGATCTCGCGCCTCTATTTTTTGACGCTGACAACGATGGCGACCTCGACCTTTACGTCGTCAGCGGCAGTGTTGAGTATAGACCTGGTGATGACAGGCTGACCGACCGCTTATACGTGAACCGCTTAGAGGGCATCTTTACCAAGGCTCGCCGCGGGGAAGTGCCCGACATTGGGGAAAGCGGCGGCGTGGTTGTGGCGGCGGACTACGATCGCGACGGCGACCTTGATCTCTTCGTCGGCGGTCGCGTGATTCCGGGTCAATATCCGCTCGCTCCGCGAAGTCAATTGCTACGGAACGACGGTGGACGTTTCACAGACGTATCAGATGAGATTGCCCCCGGTCTCAGTCGAACGGGACTTGTGACCGGCGCACTTTGGTCCGATACCGACGACGACGGCTGGATCGACCTGCTGGTTACCCACGAATGGGGGCCGGTGAAGCTTTTCGGCAATGTAGACGGAACGTTTGAGGGCCGCACAGTGGCGGCCGGTCTTGACCAACGTAGAGGTTGGTACAACAGCATCGCCGGCCGTGACATCGACAACGATGGTGACATTGACTACGTGGTTGCAAACTTTGGGTTGAACACAAAATACGACGCGTCAGATGAGAAGCCTGCCGAACTCTACTATGGTGACTTTGCGGGTACGGGTAAGATGACGCTGGTTGAAGCCAGCAAATCCGAAACACTTGGTTGCCTCCTGCCTGTTCGAGGTTTTAGTTGCTCACAGCACGCAAACCCGTTTGTGGCCGACAGACTCGAGACGTTTCACAACTTCGCTTCGGCTGCGCTATCGGATATTTACACGAAAGAGGCTCTTAGCGAGGCACACCGCTTCTCGGTCAACTCACTTGAATCCGGGGTTCTGCTTAACGAAGGCAGTGGAAAATTTGCATTCATTGCGCTGCCGCGACTTGCGCAGGTATCTCCAGGTTTCGGCATCGTGCTGACAGACGTGGATGGCGATACAAAGTCGGATTTGATCATGGCCCAAAACTTTTACGGCCCACAGCTCGAGACGGGACGCTACGACGGCGGAGTAGGCCTGCTGCTGATGGGTAACGGCGACGGCACATTCGAACCTGTCTGGCCCAACCGTAGCGGTCTCATGATCGAGGGCGATGCCACGTCGTTAACGACCGCTGATGTTAATGGTGACGGCAAACTGGATTTCGTCATCGCCCTCAATAACGGCAACCTCATGACTTTCGAGAGAACGGCAGCTGCAGGAAGCAGAACATTGTCCGTGCGGTTGAAAGGGCATCCAGGGAACCCGAGCGCGGTCGGCTCACGCCTCACGCTGCACTGTAGCCAAGACGGCTCACGTGCACCAACAACGCAGACGGCCGAGATACATGCCGGGAGTGGTTATCTCTCCCAATCGAGTGCGATAGTCGAATTCGGGCTGGGAGAATCAACGCGCCCGAGCCTCATCGAGGTACGTTGGCCCGACGGTTCCACCTCTTCGCACCGGCCCGAATCCTTTGAAGGGACTGTGGTCATTTCCCGTCCATCGGCTTGACTTTCCCTCGCGGGAAGGCAACGTTAGTCAAGATTCACTCGACTAAGGATTGCAGGTAAGCAGAATGGAAAAAGTTTCGTGAAAATGTACCTCAACGGCAAATGGGTTGACTCCCCATCGCAGATACCGGTCACGTCGCCTTACAGTGGTGACGTGATTGACACGGTCCCCGAGGCGTCTCCGGAGCAGATTGAAGAAACGATTGCCGCCGCCGAAAAGGGGGCTGTCAGCATGGCAAAACTGACGGCTCACGAACGCGGTGAGATCCTGAATCGCGCAGCTGACCTGTTCCAACAGAGGATCGACGACTTTGCAACCGTTGTCAGCCGTGAAGTCGGTAAACCGTTGGCCGAGGCCCGCGCAGAAGTCGGCCGTATGCCCGCCTTATTGCGGCTCGCCGGATTCGAGGGCAGCCAGCTTCGTGGCGAGACCCTTCCGATTGACGCGCAAGCGGGGGCGGCCGGAAAAATCGGAATGACGCTGCGCGTCCCGTGTGGCGTGGTTGTCGCGATCACCCCTTTCAATTTTCCCATCCTGCTTGTGATCCACAAAGTCGCGCCGGCGCTTTCCGTGGGCAACGCGGTGATCCTTAAGCCGGCAACGACTACGCCGTTGTCAGCTCTCATGTTCACGGAAATTATACTGCAAGCGGGACTGCCCGAACACGGGCTTCAATGTATCACCGGTTCGGGGTCTCAACTCGGCGCGGCGCTCTGTTCGGACCCGCGCGTGCGCAAGATTAGTTTCACGGGCAGCACGAGTGTTGGAGAAAAGATCTCTCGTGTCGCCGGCGTCAAACGACTGTCCCTCGAATTGGGATCCAATAGTCCGTTGGTTGTGCTGCCCGATGCGGACCTGGAAGAGGTTGCCCAAGCCACGGCATTGGGGGGGTACGTCAATGCGGGACAGGTATGCATCTCGCTCCAACGAGTACTGGTACATGGCAAGGCATACGGAGATTTTGTGGATGCCCTAAAGGGTCCCGTTGAGGCGATCAAAGTGGGCGATCCTCTGGAAGAAGATACAAAATTAAGCGCGATGATCAGCGAGGGGGAGGCCGAGCGCGTAGAGCAGTGGACAAGGGAAGCGGCCCAGGGCGGAGCGACGGTTGTCACTGGAGGCGAACGCCAGGGCGCGGTAGTAGCCCCGACAATTGTTGCTGACGTAAAGCCTGACATGAAAATTTCGAGGGAAGAACTATTTGGCCCCGCCGTGGCGGTAACGCGAATCGAGAGTGTCGACGAGGGAATCGCCCTGGCGAACGACAGCCAGTATGGGCTCGGAGCCGGTATTTTCACCAAGGACATTAAAAGTGCCTGGAAATTTGCGCGCAATGTGCAAAGTGGCAACGTGATGATTAACTGGACACCGCTATGGCGAGCAGACCTGATGCCTTACGGCGGCTTCAAACAGAGTGGAATTGGCAACGAGGGACCACGCTACGCAGTAGAAGAAATGACCGAGATTAAGACCGTCGTATTTCATGGCGTTGATGACTAGCGTGCGGCCTACGGCCGTGGTTATCAGTTGTCAGTTGTTCGTTTGAAAAAAAGCGGGCGTCATCGTGTGAATTTGGAAATCTGACGCCTGACAACAAGTCCATCTCATAAGAAAAAAGACTCCTCCAATCAAGGCCGACAACGAATGGCCAATCAACCGATAACTGATAACCGACAACCAACAACCAGCACATGAACAGACCATCGTCCAACAAAACTACTCGTCTCACGATGGCCCAGGCCCTCGTGAAATTCCTTCAGGTTCAATACAGTGAACGCGACGGTCACCGTCGGCGCTTGATTCCCGGGATGTTTGGCATCTTCGGGCATGGAAACGTCGCCGGTTTGGGGCAGGCACTGGCCGAAGTGGGCACCGATCTCACGTACTACCAACCCCAGAACGAGCAAGCCATGGTACACACGGCCAGCGGTTTCGCGAAGGCAAACTTAAGATTGGCCACGCTCGCTTGTGCGTCGTCTATTGGACCCGGCTCTACAAACATGGTGTCGGGGGCCGCAACGGCGACGATTAATCGACTACCCGTGTTGCTGCTTCCGGCCGATTGCTACGCCACGCGCCACCAGGGTCCGGTATTGCAGCAACTCGAACATCCTGTGTCAGCGGATGTGAGCGTGAACGACTGCTTTCGCCCTATCAGCCGTTTTTTTGACCGCATCTCCCGTCCCGAGCAGCTGTTGACCGCGCTACCCGAAGCGATGCGCGTCTTAACCGATCCCGCCGAAACCGGGGCGGTGACGATTGCGTTGCCGCAAGATGTTCAAGCGCACGCTTATGATTATCCTGATCAACTTTTTGAGGAGCGAACGTGGCGCGTGGAACGACGCCTACCAGACCCGACCAGGATTGAGGAAGCGGTGGGCATGTTGAAAACCGCCAAGCGCCCCATGGTCATCGCCGGCGGCGGGGCCATCTATTCTGATGCCGGGGATGACTTACGAAAGTTCGCCGAGTCTTTCGGTGTTCCTGTTGGAGAAACCATGGCCGGAAAGGGGGCAATAGACGGCGAGTCGGCAATGTCTCTGGGGGGCGCGGGCGTAACCGGCGTGGGATCCGCCGGGAAATTGATGAGCGGAGCTGACCTCGTAATCTGCGTTGGGACACGGCTGACTGACTTCACGACAGGATCACATTCGGCATTTAACAATCCAAGTGTGCGCTTCGTCGGCATTAATGTTTGCGGGCACGACGCCTACAAGCTGGGCGCACTGCCGATCCAGGCTGACGCGCGCGAGGCCTTGCAAGCCTTGATCGAAGCAGGCACGGCGGCGGGTATCACACCGAACTCGGCCTACCTGGACGAAGTGGCTACGGCCAAGAAGGCATGGCAGGCGCACCTGAAGGAAGAAGTGTTTGTGAGGCACGAGGGCGAGGCAATGAATCAGTTGCACGCGATTAATGTCATTAACGAGTCGGCCCACTCGGGCGACACGATTATCGCGGCCGCAGGCGGCCCTCCGGGTGATCTGCATCAGCTCTGGGACACTGCCGGAGGGAAGCACTGCCATCTGGAGTTTGGTTTCTCCTGCATGGGGTACGAGCTACCGGCCGGCCTCGGTGTACGCATGGCGCAGGAGAGCGGCGAGGTTTATGTCTTTATCGGAGACGGCACCTACTTGATGAATCCAACCGAGCTGGTGACGGCCATGCAGGAGAGATTGAAGATCACGTTAATCATTTCAGACAATCACGGGTTTCAAATCATTCGACGCCTGCAGATGTACCGTTCCGGCGTCAGCTTTGGAAACGAGTTTCGTGCTCGCGACAAAAAGAAAAATAAATTGGAAGGCGAGTTTCTGCCGATCGACCTCGCGGCGAATGCGGCAAGCATGGGCGCCAGGACCTGGAACGTAACG
>Ga0315336_1007169_pt1 | contig 10888 bp, 16 predicted proteins | sample ASW5metaG_FD_204512 | JGI IMG/M metagenome (GOLD analysis project Ga0315336, IMG submission 204512) | Ammonia-oxidizing marine archaeal communities from Monterey Bay, California, United States - ASW #5 | ecosystem: Environmental > Aquatic > Marine > Intertidal zone | place: USA: California... | reverse complement strand
TCTTGCAAAACAACCATAGTTGCCTTGCAAGACAATACCAGTTGTGGTCTAATCGTGTTTATGAGGAACGCAAAAACAACAATCAAAACGGCAGCCAAGCAACTGGCAAAGCGGGGAATGGTTCTCGGGTTGTCGCACCACGACTTGACCACGAAAACAACGTTCTACACGGTCACGACCACGGCGACCGGCGAAATGAACACCGTCAGTTCGCGGCGGGTGATTGAACTTCTGAGCTAAACAGCAAACGCAAAGGGGCAAGCAATGGCGACAACAACCGAATCGAAATCACGCGAAACGAATCATCCAAAAGTTAGGATGCCGGTCGAACTTCGCGACCGAATCGACGCGGAACGCGCCCGGCTTGAAAAAAACTACGTTGAAGGACGATGCGAACTTCCCGACGGCGTCGAACCGGAAAACATCCCGCGCTGGGCTGTGATCCTGAAAGCGCTGGACGAATTGGAAGGGCACCGCGAACGCCGCCGGACGTCACGGCGGAACACTAAAACGGCGAAGTGAGCGACTTCCCCGGCGGCGTTGTGCCGCCGGGGTTCACGAAAAGGGGCACCCGTAACACGCCCCACAATGAAAGGCGACACGATGGCGAAGATTACCAAGCTGGCAGTTCACCAAGAGTCAAACATCAACAACCGTCACGGGATCAAGATTGTCATCGTCCGCATCCCCAACGAAATTGGACCGTGCTACCAGTCCTACGTTGAGGGGATCGGAGTTCTGAACCCAGAGCGAACATATGCCAAGGCCAAGGCGGCAATCGTCCGCACCCTGGCCGGGAACCTGGACTCGGTGGCATTCCACTGGAACCGCAAAAATCAACACCACCAACTGAAAGGCGACACGATGGCAGACACGAAAAAACAACCGGTTGAACTGAACGGAATTTTCTTGACGGTGGAGGCGGACCGGCTTGTGTTGATTTACAGGCACCGAACAACCGGCGACCGGGGGGATTCGTGCCCGTGGGAGTTGCGGTTGGAAGTTCAGAACAAACACGAATTCGCGTTTGCCGTCAATGAAATTGCAAGCGCGTGCGGCGTCCCCGACGGCGAAGAATACCGCGCGACGTTCCGGTGTTCGTCGTCGGTCGATTTCCCCGACGAACACACGGACAACGCAAAGGTTGTCCAGTTGTGCCACGAAATCCAAGAGTCGGACACGGTAACCGATCTTTTAGTGGACGCATTGCAGTCCAATTAAACAGCGACAGCGACGATCCCCGGCGGCGTTGTGCCGCCGGGATTCACGAAAAGGGGCACCCGTAACACGCCCCACAATGAAAGGCGACACGATGACAGACACGAAAAACCACGGCGACAACGGCAGGACATTTTCGGGACGCGGACGGCTTGACCAGTTGGTGAACGAATTGGAACGACAGAAGGAAACCCGGCTCGATTTCGTCGCGGATTGCCGGGCACTGAACGCGTTGGCGATCGAAGACGGCACCGAAGACGGCACGGTTCCCGTGTTGCAATTGGACGCCCCCGCCGAAGTGGACGGGAAGGTTAACGGAGTTCGGGAATTTATCACGGAACCGATCCCGCTGAACGAGATGGCGTTCGGTCAATTGTGCGAACGTTCCGAACCGCCGGTGCCGGTTCGATACGGTCGGAAATTGTTGGCGGTGAACCCGGCAGCAATGGGGAATCTGGCGCAAGAAACGTTTTGTGGGACGCCTAACAGGCGGTTGTTCCGCTGTCTGGACGGGCACGTGCGGGCGGTGTTGTCGGATTCGTATCGTGTAATGGATCACTATGACGTGGCGTTTCAGGCGTTGCAAACGTGCCGGGACCACGGCGGCGAAGTGATTGAGGCTAGTCTGGACGCGCGGCGAATGCGGCTGAAGTTTGCCTCGCGAGCAGTTCACGATGTGCTGAACGCCACGCCGGGGAACCAGTGGGAGCACCGATTCTATGGTTCCCACGACTACATCAAACGGACGGGCGGGCGAACGGCGGACGAACTGCCGGGCGGACCGGGGACCGTGCACCCCACGGTCGTGATCACGAACTCTGAAACCGGGCACGGATCGTACGGCGTGTCGTACGGCGTTTTGCACGCCGTGTGCGTGAACACGTCCACGATTGAGGATGTTGTGCGGGGGGTGCACCTGGGCGGGAAAATGGACGCGGGGATCTGGACGCCGGAAACGGTCGCGGCGGAATCGCAGGCGGTGTTCCTGAAAGCGCGGGACGCGATCGCGGCAGCGTTTCGCCCGGAAACGTTCCGGCGGCTGATTGACGGACTGAGACCGTCCGCTGAACGGGCGATCCAGTCGCCGACGGCGGCGGCGAATCTGGTGGCGTCGCAACTCGATTTGAACGACGCGACACGCGACGACGTGATGGCGTTTTTTGTTCGCGACTACACGCCGACGGCGTTGGGGTTGGCGTCGGCAATTACCCGCGCAGCGCAGGATCAGTTGGAGCCAGAAACCGCTGAAACGTGGGAGGCGTTCGCGGGCGAACTGATGACGGCACCGGAGAAAGTGTTGGCGGGCGTCGAATAACACACGACGCGACGACGCCGGGGGGCGTTGTGCCCCCCGGCATTCAAAGGTCCAGTAACGCAAAGGTGATTAAAATGGCAAAGGGCTATAAGTGTTTGACGCCGATGGAACGGCACCAACTCTACCAACACGTAGAACAACACGCGGAAACGCTGTCAAAATCAACGGCTGGAAACACGGCAATGGCGGAAGGGATCGGGAAAATCTTGTCGCTGCGCATTCCGCCAACGGCACTGAAACAGGCGTTGTCTGATTTGGGCGTGACGATCCCGGCAAACGTGGGCGGGGGCGTCGCCCGAAAAGCGGCAAGCAACGCCGACGTGGCGCGTTTGCGGGCGGACGTGGAGTTGGCGTTGGCGCGTTGCGGCGAACTAAAAACCGCCGTGTCGCGTTTGCGACCGGACGTGGAGTTGGCGTGTCGTCGTTGCGGCGAACTGAAAACCGCAAACGAACAGTTACGGCAGCGCGTGCTGTCCCTGGAGGACTCGGTGTTCGCGTTTGTCAACGGCGTACCGAAGTTGTTTGACGGCAGTGTGGAACTTAGGGAAGTTCGGGATCAGGAAAGCTTTGAACGCGGATTGAGCGACGACGCGGAACGCGCCCGGCTTAAAAAAAACGCGGAAGGTAGGAACGGCTTCCACGCGCGCGGCTGAAGTCCGCAAAAAACGGACGACACTATCAACGGACACGGCAACGCCGGGGGGCGACGAAACGCCCCCCGGGTTTTGGGGTAAACAGAAAGGGCAACGGCAATGGCAAAAAAACGAACGCGGGTTGGACGTCCAAAAGTCCCGGCACGGGACCGAATGGTTCCGTGTTCCGTGTCGATCCCGGCACACGTCGCGCGGACGCTGGCGGCAATAATGAAAGCGAACGGGGCAACGCGAACGGAAGTTGCCGGTCCGATATTGGAGGCGGGGATCAAACGCCGGGCGAACCGGGAGGGGTTGGATAAGTGAACAAGCAGGAAACGCTGGACGACGTCGCGGCGTTTTGTCGTCGCCGTGTGGAGTCGGCGACCACGGACGACAAACGGGTTTTGATTATTCAGGTCGGGACGATTGCCGCCGAATATGTGCGGCGCTACTGGGACGACGACGTGGACCGGTATCAAACGCTGGACGTGGAGGGGGAAGTCGTGTGCGACGTCGTCAACCCGGCGACCGGTCGCGCGTCAACGATATTCGACCACGCGTCAAAACTGGACGGGTTGGCGTTCGACCGCTACAACCGCGAAAAGGTGATCATCGAACACAAGTCAACCGGTGCCGGATTGGATCCCGCGTCCGCGTACTGGCGACGTCTCACGATTGACGGGCAAGTGTCAAAATACTTGCTGGCGTTACGGCAGACGGGACACGACGCGATCCGGTCCGTTTGCTATGACGTGGTCCGCAAACCGACGACGAACCCTAAACGAATCTCGGCGGCGGCGGCGCGGGAAATCGCAACCAATGGACGGTATGCCGGGTTTGACGTGTCGGAATCGTGCCACGGCTTCGTCCGTGACGCGTACGAACGGGACCAAACAGTCAACGCCGGTCCGGGTTCGCGCGGCGGATTCAAGGGCAAGCTGACGGAAAACTTGGAACTGTACGGGTTGCGGTTGCGGCGATTGATCGCGGACGATTCGGGCGCGTGGTTCGCGCGGCGAACAATCACACGCACCGACGACGAATTGGAGGAATACGCGCGGGAGCTATGGGCGCTGGCGCGCGAACTTCGCGAATCGCGGGCGGCGGGCGTCTGGCCGAAAAACTCGCAGCACTGCGCGGCGTATGGGCGGACGTGTGAATACTTGCCGGTCTGTTGCAGTGAACGGTCGGTAACGGACGACGCGTTCGCGTCCGTTGATTTCGTCCATTCGGAACTATCAACGGACGTTGCGACGTCGGCACCGCGCGGCGGGCGCGATCTGTTGACCAACTCACGGTTGGCAACGTTGCAGTCGTGTAAGCGGCGGCACTATTTGCGGTATGAACTCGGCGTGCGACCGGCGGCGGAATCGGATTCCGTCGCGCTGTTTTGGGGTTCGCTCTATCACGAACTCATGGAAATTGTTTGGAACGCTTACAAGGGAGACGGAATTGATGGCGACAATTGATTGGCTGAAACAACGCAAGGAAACGGCACCACGGCGGGCGGACGTTATCGTCCTACATTCAACGGAAGGCGGCGGGAAAACGTCGTGGGCGGCTGAATTTAATTCTCCCACGTTTGCTATGAGTGAAAACGAAACCGGTCTGCTGACGCTTATGTCAAAGGGACTGGTCCCGGCGTGCGCGTACTTTCCAGAGTTTCAAACGTGGGGCGAAGTCGTCGAGTGCACCGCGCAAATGGTTGCGTCCAGCGATGCGCCGCGTACGCTAGTCATTGACACGCTGAACGGGATTGAATCGCTGTTGTTCGCCCACGTTTGCGACACGCAATACGAGGGGGAAATGGGGAAGAAGGGGTTCCTCGCGTTTCAAGAGGGACCGCGCGCGGCGGTGCCGATATGGCGGGAATGGTTGGGGAAGTTGGACGCGTTGCGGTCGCACGGAACGACGGTTGTTCTGTTGTGCCATTCTGCCGTCGTCAACTTCAAAAATCCGACGGGCGCGGATTATTCCCGGTACGTCGCGGAAATGCACGACGTCACGTGGTCCGCGACAAAAAAGTTCGCGGACATGGTCGTGTTTTGCGAATTCCACACGGAGGTCGGGGACGTAACGGCAATGGGCGCGAAACGGGGGAAAGGTCGCGGCGGACGGACACGCGTGTACCATTTTGAACGATCCGCCGCGTTCGACGCTAAACACCGCCACGGGTTGCCCGCGTCCATGACTGGGACGGGATCCGCGCGGGGTGACTATGAGGCGTTTGTGGAGTTGGTCAAGGCGGGGATTGTGCAACCGGCAACCGACGCGGAACCGGCGAAGTGATTATGCGTTCAACCGCCCCCCCCGCGTCCGTGCGGGCGGGGGGGGCTTGGTATTACAAACAGCAACGGAAAGGCAAAACAATGGCGACACGATACCGGGGAGTGATTGAGGAACACGTAGCGATGCAATCGGCACGGAAGGGGACGCCGGGAATTGAATTCCGCGTCCGTCTGGCGGAACGGTGGGACGAAACAAACGCGCAGTGGCTGGCGACGGGCACATGTTACCGCCGCGTCTGGTTGTGGTTCCCGCCCAACGTTTCGAACGAGTGGAACATGAAAAAACTTGCTTTCGCTGGATATCGCGGGGGCGGATTGTCGGCAATGGATTTGGTCGGGAACGCGTGCGAAGTGGAATCGTCGGATGATACGTACAACGGCGAACAGACCGTGCGCTGGGAACTGGCGTTGCCGTCGCAAACGAAAACAGAAGCAAGCGCCGACGCGTTTCTGGCAATTGACGCGGTTCTACAATCGGAACCGGTGCCAAAAGTTGTGGCGGCACTGTTGCCCAAGTCGTTAGACGCGGCGGACGCGGTAGAACGAATTGCGGACGTTGTGGAACGCGCGGGGAACCCGCCGTCCCCGCCGCGACCGGACGACGGAACGCCGTTTTAATGCTGGTTGTATAACCGGCGTCGTCGGGCTGAATTGACGACACGGGCGGACGACGCCGGTTTCATTCCACGTAGCACGATTCAGGGAACCCGAAACATGCGAAAGGTCAAAACATTCAAGGCGGGAGTTGATTTGCGGGACGTGTCAGCGTTCGCGTGTATGGCGGCGGACCAATTGACGGGAGGGGACAACGTTGTCCGTCCACGGACGCGGCGGCGGTTGCCGTCTAACGTACGCGTGACGGTTGAAACGGTTGCCGGTGCGGATCTGGCGGTTGGTCCGGTTTTAGCCGCGTTGGGGCTGGCGTCGTGCGCGGGCGTTGTCGCGAGGTTTCTGTCGTATAGGCGGGACGAAAAACGAACGCCGGTACGGTCCGTTGCCGCGTTGCGGCGTCTACTATCTCAATTCGAGGGGCAACCGGACGCGCTTGTGGCGGCGGTTGCCGAAACCGAACGGCAGGGATGGACGGGGTTGTTCCCGCGCGGCGGCGTCGCTGCGGCGCAAACGTCACGCGCGGACAAGTCGGCGGAAGGGGGAAGCAATGGCGGCGCGTGGTGAACTTGCGGACGCGGACCGTGAACGGCTGCAACAGGCGATGGATAAATTAGACAACGCGAACCGGGCGGCGATCGCGGCGGCAGAATCGCACGAGGTGGATATGATCGCGGGCACAATCCGCCGCGTTGCGGCGGGCGCGGCGTGCGTTGCGCCCGAAACGGACGCCGCCCGGCGGGACCGCGAACACGCGAACGCGGAACGAAACCGGGCTACGTCGGAACGGATGGTGCGCGAACGGCTGGCGGTGTTGCGGCGCGACGTTGGGGAACGTTTGTGTCCCAGTAGTGCAACACTGGACCGGTTTGTGGAATATGACGCCGCACAAGCGGCGACACTGGCGGCGTTGCGGGACTTCATGGCGGAAATACGGGCACGCGTGGCGAACGGGGACGGGTTGCTGTTGATTGGTCCCCCCGGAACCGGAAAGGACATGCTGGCGATTGCGACGGCACGACATGCGGTTATTCACGCGGGCGTGACCGCCCGTTGGATGGATTGTGCGACGTTCCGCGCGGCGTTGCGTGATTCGTTCAGTTCGAAAGGCGGGGAACAACGGTTGATAGAACCGTGGGTGCGGGCGGGGGTGTTGGTTATGTCGGATCCCGTGTCGCCGGGAGCGGCGTTGACGGACTTCCAGGCGGAGGCGTTGTTTCGAATTATTGACGGACGCTGGAGGCGGAAGCGTCCGACGTACGTGACGGCGAACTTTTCGGGCGAAGCGGCGGCGGCGGAAGCTATGGGATCGCAAACACTGGACCGACTTTCAGACGGGGCGTTGCGTTTGCGGTGCGTTTGGGAATCCTACCGGACACGGAAACGAAAGGCGAAAAAATGACGAACGCGCGGCGGATTGGCAAGGCGGCGGAATTGGAGGCGGCGGGAAAATTAAACCTATTGTTCGGAACCGGGTTTCGGCGATCGCAGCAATTCAAGGGGCACACGGACGCGCCCGACTTAGTTTGCGACCAACTGGACGACGTTTGCCCAGAAGTCAAACGGCGCGCGGATTATTCCGTCAAACTCCACCGCGCCGTCTCACAAGCACGCAATGAGGCGGGACCGAACAAACACGCGTTTGTGGTGCACCGGAGGCCGGGGGAACGCTGGTTACTGACGGTTGACCTAAACGACGCCCCCGCGTTGTTCGTGCGCATGGTGATTAACATGGCAGACGCGCTTTACTCTCATCATGTGGGAAAGTGGCTCAACTTTGCAATGGAGACGGCACTGAAAAACCGCGCACAATCGGAACGGGAGGGGATAAACGGGAAACGAAAACGAAAGGCGGCGACCGATGTTTGAAATTAAATGCGACGGCGTGTGTTCGCGCGTGCTGGACGGCGACACGGTGGACATTGTGGTCGCCCGGACGGTCCGGGTTCGTCTACTGGATTTGTGGTGCCCGGAAACGCGATCGGTGCGCGGCACCACGCCCGAAACGAAAGCGGCGGGAATACGCGCCCGCGAGTTCCTAGCCGCACGAATTGAGGGCAAGCCGGTTTCGTTCCGGGTGCCGATCGACGCGGGGGCACGGTTCGGGGAGTCGATGAGTTTTGGTCGTGTGTTGGCCTACGTGGAACACGTCGGGGACGACGTGTCCCGGCTTATGGTTGACGCTGGGCACGGAACGAAAACGAAAGGGGGTTGATATGTCGCCGGAACAAACGGCGTTGATTTGGGGCGTAATAGGGGGCGTGTGCGTGGGAATGGTGTTGGGTGCGGCGTGGTTCGGCGGGAAGCGGTATTGACGCCCGGCGGCGTCGGCGGCATAATCACCGCCGCCGAACGCTTGCACCGGGCGGCACAACGGGGGCGGCAAGCACCCGACGAAAAGAAACGGCTGTTGACGTTGTGAGCTTGCCCCCGCGAAAGCGGGCACACGTCGGCGGTCGTTTTTTGCGTTTACGGGTTCGTGGTGGCGGAGTTACCGCCGGGCACGTTTGCGGGGTTCGAATCCCCGGTCCCGTTTTGTTTGGGGCGTCGGGGTTTCCCGGCGTGGGCGGTGTATTTGGGGATCCGCCCGTCAGTCGAGGCCCGATTCCGAATCCGCCGAATTGGCGGCGTCTGGTAGGGCTGGCCCCCCCGCCGTTCCGTGTTTCATCCGACACGGGGGGGTAGGGGGGGTTCAGCCGTAAACCGCTTAACCGATCCGCCGAATTACAGTCAGTGTGCCCTGGCCGATCCCGTGGTAAGCGGCGGTAATTGTGACCGGGAGCCTAACCGCCCGCCAGGACGCTGACAGGAACACGGATTGACGATTCGAGAAACGCCCGCTACAACGGCGGGCGGTAACGGACCAACAAACGCAAAGGACGAAACTATGGACGCCGGAGGTTGCGATCTGCTGACACTGGCTACTGATGTGCGACGGAAACAGCGGGGGTTGAGTCGGCGCGGAACTGGTCACTCCTTGGCGGACCGCGTGGCGGAGGTAATGCGGCTTGAAACCTTGCTAGACGAGTCGCTCGCAAGACACAACGCCGCCGCCCGGTTACCCGCCCTCAAAGGGGTGTTCATCGGAGTTCCAGGCGGAGGCGTTGTTCCGTCTTATTTCGGGGATCTGGAGTCGCGAAAAATGGCGGCTGTTGCCGTCGCGGATTTGCTGGGCGTAGTCGTCGGCGAGTTGGGGTTCGCGTTTTCGTACAATCTCGACGAATCGACGGAAGGCGAAAACGTGCCCGGCGTAGCGAAACCGGCGACCGCGCTGTCGTGTCTGGCGGCACGTCTGGCGGCGTGGTCGTCCCGTCAAGGCACTGAAAACGAAAACGTATCAAATATCACGCCGGGGGGCGGGACCACGTTGTGCGCGACCCGTGGTCCCACGGTTCCCTCTGTAGCGGCGACCGAAACAGATCCGGGGGATTCGTCGGATATCTGACGGCGGGACGTGTGGGGGGCATTTGGGGACGAAATGGCAAACGACGTGACCGAAACGGAATACACGCCACACGGGCAGGTTCTCGTGTTGAATGACCACGGCGAACGGGCGGCGACCGTTGGCGATTTGCGCGACGTGTGGTCGCTGGGATCGTACGACGCCGGGGTATCGTATTGGATCGAACTAGACACGCTAAACAACGCGGGGACGTTCGCCCGCCGCCGTGGGCGTGTCCGGTTGCCCGTCGGTTCGATTGGGAAGATTGACGGACGATTCTATTTCGCTACGGACATGCGGTTCGTGGTCTATCCGGGTGCGACGTGCGTTATGCCGTCCGAAAACAGGATAGAATTGACGACGTGGGAAGTGGGCGGGGGCTGGCGGGGTTCGTTCTATTTGTGCGGCGTCGTTCTATTCTCCGTCACGACGCGAATTAACCGGGACGACGTGTTGGCGGATTTGGTTATGTGGGCGGTAGGTCAAACGGCGGGGCGGTTCGTGTTCCCGCCGGAAATCGTGGGATTGATGGATCTGGCGTCGGCGGCGGTCAAGTTGCGGGGCGCGTCTCAATCGGCGTATGGTGGGGACGCGGGACCGTCGGGAGATGAGACGGCAACGGACGGGGGGGGGTGATATGGAGGACTACCGCCCGGCTCTAAACGATCTGGCGACCGGTGATTCAACACGGCAGAAATGCGGCAACTGCATTTTTTTTGCCGCTGAACTGGCAAACGGCGTCGGGGCGTGCCGTGTCAACGCTCCGCAAGTTGTGGGCGACGGCGTGGCGTTACAACCGCAAGTTGCCGTGGAGGCGTGGTGCGGGCAATGGGCGGAACGCCCGCCGGAACTCGGCGGGACGAATTCGGAAATATGACGAAAAGGACGGGACAATGGGCGACGGGAAACGGAAACAGAAACGGAAACCGGCGACCACGGCAAAACGTGATCCGCTACAACTGCACGACGTGCACGAACCGCCGAAGAAACAACCGGACGGGTTCGTGTTGTCGGCGACCGATCCGGGGACGCCGGACGTGATTGACGCGTGGGCGTTGTGGGCGGAACGGGCGGGGGTTGATCGGCTGAAATACACGTCCGCCCGGCAGCATGCCCGAAACGTGCGGGCGTGGCAAGCGGCTAACGGGTCAAAGGTCAAGCTCCCGGCGTCTGGTTAAGTGGTGCGTGTCGTGGAAGCCGGGGACGTTACGGGCGTTCCCGGCTTTTCCACGGTTGCGCGGGCCAAACGCGGGCCAAACGCGGGGAATTGCGACGTGCGCCCGTATTTGCGGCACGCTGACGCGGTCCGTGGGCGTTTCGGGGGAATCGTCGCGGCGGGCGGGGAGGCGGTTACAGGGGGTGTTGGGGGCGTCTGATGGGG
>Ga0315336_1007168_pt1 | contig 10892 bp, 8 predicted proteins | sample ASW5metaG_FD_204512 | JGI IMG/M metagenome (GOLD analysis project Ga0315336, IMG submission 204512) | Ammonia-oxidizing marine archaeal communities from Monterey Bay, California, United States - ASW #5 | ecosystem: Environmental > Aquatic > Marine > Intertidal zone | place: USA: California... | reverse complement strand
GAGGGAATCGGAGCCGCCTCGTTGGCAACACGCCTCTCGGAGCGGGAGGCGGCGGTCGGCTTCCGGCGGTTCTCTCGAGCGATCACGACCGTCGTCGACGAGCCGGACTCGACCGGGCAACCCGCGCTGCGCGACATCGGGGTGGAGACCCTGTGCGCGTTCGTAGTCCGCGGTTCCACCGCCGGCTCGAACACGCGGCCACGGCCTGACGCGCTTCCGCCTCGATTTCCAACGTCGGTCACGTTGGTCGATCTTGGTCCGATGGAGCCGATCGAGCGGGCCGTGCGCGAGTGGCGACGTGGGCTCGGAGTCGCCCGCGACATCCGCGGCATGCCGATTCCGCACGACCCGGCATCTCCGGAAATTCACGCGCTCGGCGTTCGGCTCCGCGAGAAGATCTTCGACCCGCTTCTGCCGGCGCTGGCCGGCGCGGAGCAAGTCGTGCTCGCTCTCGACGACGTGCTGCACCTGGTGCCGTTCGATGCCTTGCCGTGGAAGGACTCCGGGGCCCTGGTCGGCGACCGCTGGAGCATCGTGACGCGCGCGACGCTCACCGAGTTGGTGGAGACACTCGAGCCGCTGGGCACCGCGGGCGAGTTGGTCGCGTTCGGCGACGTCGACTACGGAGAGAGCGCGGACGCCAGCCCCCTTCGCGGAAGCTCGTGGTCGAGAGGCTTCTCTGCGCTCCCCGGCACCGGCGTCGAAGTGAACGGCATCGCGCGGTATTTCGCCGACCAGTTCGGCGCCGAGACCACGGCCACGCTCTGCGATCACGCGACCGCGACGCGCGAGCGCCTCGTTTCACTCGCGCCACGGGCGCGCTGGCTGCACATCGCGACCCACGGCTGGTTCGCGCCGGAGTCGGTCCCGTCGTGGAGCGACGTCGAGCCGCTCGACGCGAAATCGGGCCTCGGCATGCGCTCGAGCGGCGCGGAGCAGGTGAAGGGGATGAGCCCGATGCTCCTGTGCGGCCTGGCGCTCGCGGACGCCAACCTCCCCCACGACGAAGTCGGCCGCGCTCCGGGTCTGGTGACGGCCGACGAACTCTCGACGTTGGACCTCTCCAACTGCGAGTTGGCCGTACTCTCCGCCTGCGACACGAACGTCGGCCAGCGACGCGCCGGTCAGGGCGTCGCGAGCCTTCAGAGAGCGCTGCAGATGGCCGGCGCGCGCTCTGTGATCACCTCCTTGTGGAAAGTGCCCGACGAGGCGACCAAGGAGCTGATGCTCGACTTCTACCGCCGCCTATGGGTCGAGCGGAAACCAAAGGGTCAGGCCCTGTGGGAAGCAAAGAGGAAGCTGCGTTCGGCCAAGGACGAACGTGGCGCGCCCATCTACACGACCCGCGACTGGGCCGCTTGGGTGCTCACCGGCGACCCTGACTGACGTTGAGCGCATGATCCCCTCTCGGAGGACTCCCGTGTCCCTACGTCAAATGGAGCCGGGCACCGGCGACATCGACTACGTTGCACTCACGCAGTGGATCAGTGACGAACTCGGGCCGCCGTTCGTGGGCCCATACCATCTCGAGTCAAAGCCGGGTCGTCGAGTGACGGCGGTCCTCGAGGGGACGGTCAATGCTCCCGATGTGAGGGCCGCGATTGGGTCTTCGTAGTTCCGGAGGCGCCGAACCACGGGTGGCTGACGGTCACCGACCAGTCGATGACGCTTCTCGACGCGCCCTCGAAGGAGGTCACCGTGTCGGACAAGGCAGGCGAAGACGTGGCCGGCCGCGCTCTGGATCGCCTGCGCTACACAGTCAAGAAGGGGACGTGTTCCGAGGTGCAATACGAGTGGTCATTGGACCTCACGCTCACGGGCCGGAGACCGTTCGACGCGCCCTGTTGTACGGGTCGGCCGTCATCGAGGCTGGCCGTCCGGCGCGGGCTATTTCACCACTCCAATCGGCCGTCGAAATCAGCGAGGGAGAGGCGGTCTGCCACGCGACGCTCGGCGATGCGCCCGCATCGAGGCGGCGCGAAGCGCGCTGCGACCTCCGGCCGAGCCGGTCGGACGACTGAGCCGGGCTCTCGAGACCTGGAAGTCTCCGGCGACAGATCTTTTCCTCGCAATAGGCTCGTAGAGCTCCTCGGCCGTCTCGTCGACCGACGTCCACGTAGCGTAGGATGAGCGACCGGTGCACGGAGAACGGTTGAGCACGAACGACGACACAGCGTTGCACAAAGCCTCGGCCGCATCCGTCCCCAACAACGTCCGGGCCCGGGTCGCAGCGGGCGTCGTGCTGATCACGCTGGTCGCGAGCGCGCTGCACCTCTCGGGGAGCGAGTCAATGCTCCCACACGCACCCGAACCGGACGCGTACATCGTCTACCAGAGCGACCTGAGCGCGAGCGGTGAGGCCGAGCGCGGACGCTACCCATTCCTCCTCGTGAAGTGGGCTTCTTGGCTGGGCATGGGCGACCTCCCGGCGGAGGTTCTCGACCTTTCCGTCGCCGATCACCTCCGGCTGGCGAGCGCTCCCTTCTCGCGCGCCCGAATCGCGCTCGCGATACTGGCGCTGCTCCTCGTGCCGGGAACCTGGCTGCTCGCTCGGCGCTTCGTCGGCGACCACTGGGCGCTGGTGGCCACGGCCCTCGCGGGATCAAGCCTGTTCCTCATGTGCTACACGAACCAGGCACGCCCGCATGGCCCCGTCACTGCGCTCTGCCTCTTGGCGGTGCTCGCGTGCATGCGGATGGCCACGCTCGGCACCTGGGCGTCGCACCTCGCTTGCGGCCTCACCTGTGGGCTGGCCATCGCCAGCTTCCCGACTGGAGCGTTCGTCTTGGGGCCCTTCGCAGTGGCAAGCGGGCTCGTCATCCGAGCGGGGGGATGGAAACGGATAGGACGAATCTTCTCCGCGCTCGTGATCATCGCCGCTCTGACGTCCTGGTCCTACGCCCCTCCAAGTCCGACCGCCAACGCGCACGTGACCGACGTGTCAAGCGACGCGGGTATTGCGGGCAGCAAACGGCCGGGCCCGATCGCGACAGGCGTACGCGTACCGATCGCCGGCCGGAGCATCTACCGCGTTCTGGGGCACCCCCTTCAGCTCGATCGGTTTGACGGTACGGGGTTTCGAGTCCTGCTCCAGGCCCTCCGAGCGCACGACCCCATGCTCCTCCTCGCTTCCGTCTTGGGTGCGGGCGTGGCGCTACTTGCCCTCTTTCGTCCGAGAGCATCCGCACGACACGCGCAGCCGGCCGTCGCGCTCGCCTTCTTCCTGCCCCTCGTAGTGGCGTTCGGGATGTACGGGCCGAGCCAAGAGCGCTACTTCCTCCCTGCGCTGCCCTATCTCGCGGTGCTGGGCGCCATCGGCGTGCGCGGTTTGGTCCGCGCGGCTCGCGTGCCGCTGATCTTGAAGGGCGCGGTGTTGCTCGCGGTCCTCGGCCTCCCCCTCGCCAACGCCACGCGCCTCGCCATCCTTCGTAACCGGCCCGACACAGCCACGCTCGCAGCGAGTTGGATCGAGCAAAACGTGCAGCGGCAGCGAGACCGCATCTTCATGGGCGGCCCCCACCTACCCATCCTGGTGACGCCCATGAGCATCAGCCGCACTCGCGGGCAGTGGTACCGCGGGTGGACGAGATACCTTCGCGAAATCGGGACCGCGAATAGAGGCTTCTGGAAAGCCCTGACTGAAAAGGGGTACGACGTGTGGTACCTGCCCCTCGCGGTGAAGAGAGCCGCCCTGCGGGCCCCCCGGCCCCGTGAAACCGTGGCCGAGGAAATCGATCGCCTGAATCCGACGTGGTGTGTCGTGACGCGCGGGACGAAACACTCGAAGATGACGGGTCGCGCGGTTCTCGATAGCGGGGGCGTGCTGGTGCAGCGCGTGCGGCCCTTCCCGAACTCCTCCGGACCCCGCGAGGGTCTGAGCCACTCCCTCGGCTCGAACGCCTGGACGGACATCTGGCGGGCGGCGACACTGGGGCCCGTCATCGACATCTACCGATTGAGGAACGGCGACAGGCGATGAGATTCCGTCGCTTCCCACCGACCTCGCCCACACGCCGCTGCCTCGAGGACGCCGCTTTCGTCCCGCGACGCATGACGGCGCGTTGGCGACCTTTGCCGGGTTTCCTCGTGATCGGTGCGCAGCGCGCCGGGACGACCTCGCTGTTTCAGTGCCTCGGCCGGCACCCGGAATTGAGCGCAGCGCCGATCAAAGAGGTGCACTACTTCGACGCGCACTACCACCGCGGTCTGGACTGGTACCGTGCGCACTTCCCCCTCGGAAGGAGAGGCATTGCCGGGGAGGCGACGCCGTACTACCTGTTCCACCCGGCCGTCCCTTGGCGCGTGCGCGCAGCCTTGCCCGACGTCCGGCTCATCGCGATCTTGCGGAACCCCGTCGAACGCGCTCTCTCGCACTATCGGCATGAAGTGCGGCTCGGGTTCGAGGACGCCGCGACCTCTTCAGAGGCCGTGGAGTTCGAGGAGGCGAGACTCGGTGGAGAGACCGATCGCCTGCTCACCGATTCGCGAGCCCTCGGCTACTCCCACAACCACCACTCCTATCTGTCGCGCGGCGAGTACGCGCGGCAGCTTCAGGCCTGGTACGAGCACTTCCCGCGCGAACAGCTGCTGGTGATGTCGAGCGAGCGGCTGTTTGCAGACCCGGCCGGTGAGCTCGAACGGGTGATGTCCTTCCTCGGCGTCGCGCAATGCGATCTCGGGGCGCCGCCGCACCTGAACGCCGCACCCGGGGATCCGGCGGATGACGCACTACGGGCGCGGCTCAAGGAGCACTTCCGGCCGCACAACCGGGAGTTGTTCGAACTCCTGAGAGAGGACCTGGGCTGGGGGAAATGATGTCGGGCGAACACGGGTCGCTCAGCAGCGGGGAGCAGGCGGTCCGGCCGGCGCAGCGGTGTGCCCATCGGCGAACGCAAACCTCTCGCTGGCCGCGCTCCGAAGCAAGACCACGAGCACAGTGAGCCAGAGCAACGTCTGCGTCGCGACATACGCGCTGCTCCATGGCTGGCGGAGGAGGTAGAGGCCGCCCGGTGCGAGCAGCGAAAGCATCATCGAGACCAGGAGGAGGCGAGGCGCGGTCGAGCGTTCGCGCGCGGCGATGCAGAGCAGTGCGAGCACGACCAGCACGAGCAGCTGGCCGGCGGGTAGACCGCGTTCACGATCTCGCCGTAGACCGCCTGTCCGCCGAACCACGCCCGGGCCTCGACACACCGCAAGCGAAGATCGATGGCGCCGTCCGGGCCCGGCTGCACCAGCAGGCGCCAGCCCTGGTAGGCGAGCCAGGGCACAGCGACCGCGGAGAGGACGACGCTTACAGCAAGGAGGAGGCGCTCCCATTGACGTGGACCGCGCTCCACCTCACCCATGATCGGTCCGACCTCTGGCGTCGAACACACCACCCGGCCCCATCAGCCACCAGAACGGCCTCCAAAACGAACGGGCCTCCCACCGGCGCAGGCGACGTGACCGGAGTCCGACGAGTCCCAGCAGGAATGAAGCCGCGCGGATCGGCGATGGGACGTGCCGGTGCAGAAGCTCGACGTGCTTCTCGAGCAGGTGAGCGAACAGGAGCCTTCTCTTCGACGGCTCCAGACAGACGGCGAGCAATGAGCCTGGCCGTACCCGGTAGTCAAAGGCGACTTCGCGCAGGTGCGAGAAGCTCCAACCGCGATCAGCCGCGTGGATCCAGAACTCCCAATCCTCGAGCCCAAACATGGCCGTGTCGTAGCCGCCGAGGTCGTCCCACAGCTCGCGGCGAAAGACTGCGCAGGCGTCGATCTGGTTGCCACCGAGCTGTCGAGCGAAGTCGAAGTCGGGGACGTCGACCCGTCCTCGCGCGGCACCGAACAGCTCGCGGTCGCCGTACACGACGCCGATCGACGGGTCGGCGTCGAGGCGGGCGACGGCGGCTTCGACGAAGCCCCGGCGCAGCCGGTTGTCGGCGTCGAGGGGCAGCACATAGCGGCCACGACTCGCCTCGATTCCCGTATTGCGTGCAGCGCTGAGCCCGCCGTTCTCGCGCTCGATGACCGAGTAGCCTCGCCCCGCCAATGCGCCGACGATTCGGCGCGTCTCGGGGTCCGGAGAACCGTCGTTCACGACGACGAGTTCGGTGTTCGCCGGCCGCGCCTGCTCCACGCTCGCGAGGGCCTCGATCAGGAAGACGCCGTCACGGTAGGTCGGCACGACGATCGAGACGTCTGGCTCGCCCATCGCCGACCATTCCGTCGGACTCCAGTCAGTGGGAGCCGACCACCGGCCGCTGGACGAGACATCGGCGAGGTCGTCGAGCCGCGCGAGCAGCTCGGTGCACTCCGGGTACGCCACACCGGTCAGCGCCGCGCGCGCATCGTCCTCGGCGCCGGTCGTCAGCAGCCCGGAATCGAACAACTCAGCGAGCCCCACGTCAGGCGCGTCCAGCCCTAGCCGCTCCGCGAAGAGCTCGGGCAGCCCGCCGAGAGCTCCGGCGAGCGCGTTGGTCGACAGCAGGAGGCACCGCTCACGGTGAGCCTCGACGAACGTGACCACGCGACGGTTGTACGCAGCCCAGATCCGGTAGCCGTAGCTCGGGTTCTCCGCGAAGACGTCGGCTCCGATGCGCTGCATCGAATCGGCGACCTCCCACGGGTAGCGGTACGTGAAGACCCAGCGTGCGTCCTCCGCGACACGGTCCCACAACTCGAGCGCCATCGTGGCGCGTGGGTCCTTGAATCCGAACGCGCCGCGCGCGCGGTCGGCACGGTCGCGGAGGAGCTGTGCCGCCTCCTCCGCCCAGGGCACGAGCGTCGCCGCGTCGACCTCTCCGTCCTCCGTCCAACCCCAATCACGGTGGCCGGTCGCGCGCGGGCACGCGGCGTCGAAAGCGCGCCCGTGGAAGGCCACGATGTCCGCATCTTCGAAGTAGCCGCGGGGGTTCTTCTCGTCCGCCGGAATCAGGCGCTCGCCCATGTCCACGCCGCAGGCCGCGAGAAAGGACCCGGCCAGCGATGTTCCCGAACGGTGCATCCCGCTGACGAGGATCGGCGTCGCGCTCATTCGTGCGGCCGCTCGTCGTACTCGGGGAACAGCCGGAACAGCAGCCGCTCGCGAACGCGGAACGCCGACTCCTCATCAGGTGAGAAGTACTCGCGCCACGTTCGCCCGCGCCGCGAGCGAGCGGCGTTGCTGTGTGCCTTCCCCTCGATGAACCGCGTCTTGTCCTGGTCGAAGCCTACCTCGGCGAGAATGGCCCGAAGGTCCGCCGCCAAGGACTCGTTGCGAAGGAAACGGACACCCTCGGAGAATCCTGCGGCGTCGTTCTCGATCGCTTCGTCCGTCAACTCCGCGAGGGCGGCCGCGGGGTCGCGCGCGTAGAAGCGCACGAAGTGCAGAGTCTCCGTGCCCATGTGCGCCATGAGCTCCGCCCCTTGCCGAACGTCCTCGAACGCGAACGAGCCGTGATAGTCCAGGAACTCGCCGAACGAGAGCTTCGGATAGCTCGGGAAGCGCGACCGCAGTTCTGCGACCGGAGCCACGTCGTTGCCCTGGCTCCAGAAGGCGAGCGCGAACTGCGACACGAGCCGGTCGAGAGGGTGGCGAACGACCGAAAAGACCGGCTTGTCCTCGTGGCCGGCCGGGATCTGGTGTCGACTCCCGTGCTGGCTCATGCGTCGTTGACGACGCGCGGTGAGCGTCCGACTGTTCGGGAGCACGAGCTCCTCGAAGCGTCGCTCAGGGTGCTTCGCGTACACATCCCTCAGGGCCTCGCGAACGAACGTCGAACCCGTGCGCGGGTAGTTCAAGAACACGAAGTCGTCCGTCACGATCATGCGGCCGTCCCTCGAAGGTGGTCGCGCAGTCCGAGCAAGTGTCGGGTCGCCGCCGTCGCCAGGTCACGCGCCGCGCGCAGCCGCCCGCTTCGCGCGAGCTGTGCGACGTCGGCCAGGTGGGTCAGGTTCGCCATCAGCGGCGCTCGCCAGCCGCCGACGTGCTTTCGGTAGAACACCGTCGCGCTGCGTACCTTGCAGGCCCAGCGCCAGTAGTCGGAACGTGTACTCCGGGCGCCATCCGGCTGGTCATGCCACATCACGGCCCGCGGATCACACCAGACCTCGTAGCCCGCCGAGCGCATGCGGCGGCACAGATCCAGGTCCTCGTAGTACATCGGATAGTCCGTATCGAACAGTCCGGTGCGACGCAGCGCCTCTGTGCGAATCAACATCCCGTGTCCCCACACGTAGTCGACTTGCACGGGGTCGACCGCCGGCGTCACCTCGCTCCGCTCGATGCCCGGGATGTGCTGCCGCAGCGGTAGCAACGGCCGCTGCCACGACCCTGCGTACAAGAGCTTCGGACTGCCGTCCGGCATGCGGTCGAACGAGTACGTCTTCGGCCCGACGACTCCCGCCTCCGGACGTGCCTCGAGAAACCCGATCAGACGCGCGAGGGTGTCTCTCTCCAACAGCGTGTCTTGATTGAGGAGTAGCACGAACTTCGCACCCTCGTCGAGCGCGACTCCCAGCCCCTTGTTGCAGCACCCGGCGAAACCGAGGTTGTTCGCGTTGACGCGCACGCGGCAGCCGGGGAACCGCCTCTTGACGTACTCTGCCGTGTCGTCGGTCGAGGCGTCATCGACGAGGAGCTGTGTGAAGCCGCCGACGCTCGAATCGTACAGCGATTCGAGGCAGGCGGTCACGGCCGGACGATCGTTGTACGACGGGATGAGAACCCACGTGTCGGATGAGGCATGCGTCATGTCGATTCACAGCGTAGCGGTCGGGTTGCGTCCGGTCCGTCCGGCAACGTCACGCTTCTCCACTCCTGCCTCGAAAGCGCGCCCAAAGCGCGCGGTCTTCTCGTCCGAACGCGACCTTGACGAGGAACGCGAAACAGACCGCGAGGAAGGCCGCGCACGGACCGAGCCAAGCACAGCTCTTCATCGTCTCGATGCCGACGTCACGCAGGAGCCAGGCGCCCCCGGTGAGCGCGAGCAGCCCGGCGACCAGGCCGAAGCTCTGCCGTTGCCACGGCCACAGCCCTCGCACGCGTCCCAGTTCGAACAGCTGGAAGATGCGCACGGCGCCGAGGCTCACAGCCGTCGCGGCGGCGGCGCCGAGCATTCCGTGTCGTGGGATCCAAAGGCAGTTGAGCCCGATGTTGCCGACGACCAGCACGACCATGTTGAGCAGATGCCGGCGCTGCAGGCCGGTCACCGCATAGACGCGGCCGGGCATGCCGCACAGCACCGAGATCGCCTTCCCCATGATCAAGATGCGCAGCGGGGTCGCGCCAGCCTCGAACTGGGGACCGAACAAGGCAAGCCATCGAGGCGCCCACACGAACAACGCCGCCAGGACCACGAGACCTGGTCCGACGGACCATCGCACCGTGAGTTGGTACAGACGGGACAGCGCGGCGTGGTCGCGTTTCACATGGAAACCGGCCGCCAGCGCGAGCAGGATCGGTCCCAGAGCCTCCTGCGCCAGGAGCCCGACGGCCGCCAGCCTGGCCGCCGCTCCGTACACTCCGACGGACTCGGACTCACCGAAGCAGCCCATGAGGATGACGTCCGACCAGAGCAGCACGAACGTGAGCATCGTCGTGCCCATCAGCGGCCAGCTCTGCCGGATCAACACCGTGGTCAGGCCACGCGGCGTCTCCCCGGAAATCCCCCGCGGCAGGCGCGCGCGGAGTAAGAGGAGCGCGCAAACCAGAGCCGCGCCGAGTCCCAGGTAGCTCGCGGCCGCGGCACCCGCCATCCCGAGTCCCAACACCCAGGTCGCCGCAAGTACGCCGCATGTGACGAGCACCGCCAGGACCCGCTCGAACCACTGCTGTTGCCAGATTGCATCGAGGCCATGCAGCAACGACCGAGACACACCCACGAGGCTACCGAGTACGACCACTCCCGCGAACATGCGAAGCGCCGGCGCGATGGCGGCGTCGTCGAACACGTTCGTGGCCAACGGTCCCGCCGCGGCGAAAAGAACCACGGCGAGACCCAGCGAGACCGCGAGTGAGACGGCGAGGGATGCACCCACGACCGCGCGCACCCCTTTGTCCGAGCCCTCCTCACGCGCCCGCGCGAGCACAGGGAGGACGCCGGGCGAAAGGCCGACCGCGCCCAGGATGCTCATGAGGCTCGTGATCGCCATGGCGAGCATATACACGCCAAACCCCGACGCACCGAGCGCGCGCGCGGCGAGGAGCGCGGCGGCGTAGCGAGCTCCGCTGCCGATCACCACCGCCGTCCCCGTCCTCAGGGCGTGGTGAGCGACGACGGGTCCGGGCGACGACGAGGCCCCGTCCGACTCGCCCGCCATCGCCCGCCGAGCGCCACCCGCGGCGAAGTAGCCGAGCGCGTTGGCGAACTGCGAAGCGAGGAGCAGTCCGAACACGCGCACGGGCTGTACATCAGCGGAGACGCCACGGAACGGCGAGTGCAACAAGCCCTTGTAGAAGTGCGGAGGCGTCAGCTCGCCGACGGCCCCCGTGCGCCGTATCTCGTGATAAGTGCGCGCCGCGCGGCCATAGCGATAGTGCTGACTCCAGAAGCTGCGCAGCCCGAGCACGTGAAAGTGATCCACGAGGGCCGAAGGGACATATCGCTGCTCGACACCGTCGTTGTTCAGGCGATCCGACAGATCACGGTCCTCGCCGCCGGCACGGGCGAACCGCATGTCGAAGCCGCCCATCCGCTCGAACAGGCCCTTGGGTAGCGCGAGATTGTTGGAGGCGAAGAACGGTGCGCCGTTCGCCTGTCCCCACTCGACCAGGTGCGTCACGAGCGCTTGGCTGGCGCTCGAGTACGAGTTGCCTTCCACGCCATTGGCCGTATGTCCACCGTGCACGGCGGCGGGCGCCTCCTCGAAGGCGTCCGCGAGGCGCTCGAGCCAGTCCGGTCGTGGACGACAGTCGTCGTCCGTGAACGCGAG
>Ga0315336_1007167_pt1 | contig 10893 bp, 11 predicted proteins | sample ASW5metaG_FD_204512 | JGI IMG/M metagenome (GOLD analysis project Ga0315336, IMG submission 204512) | Ammonia-oxidizing marine archaeal communities from Monterey Bay, California, United States - ASW #5 | ecosystem: Environmental > Aquatic > Marine > Intertidal zone | place: USA: California... | reverse complement strand
TCACCTTCTTTTTCGCGGCCGGCTCTATGGCCATGACATTCATGAAGGGCGAAAGCCTTGAGAAAACGCCGCGCAAGCGCCGTCCCGCGCCGGTGCCGAAGCCGGAGAAAAAAGAAGCGCCGAAGGCAAAGGCGAAGAAAAAGCAAAGCAACAAGGCGATGCGCGACGATTTGGACAAAGCCATGGACGGCAGCGACGAATTCAAGCTTGCCGAGTCCAAGGAATCCAAAGAAACCAATACGCGGCTGCAAGACCAGATCAGCGGCGGCGATGGTGATACAACGGAGTCCCAGGGACGCGGCATTGTTTTGGACGCCGATTCAGTGAGCGCGCCGGGCGAAGCCGCCGCGACCCTGTCACCGCACGCGGAAAAACAGAAAGCCTACATGATGGACTTCTTGAGCGAGGCCCTGGACAAAACCGGTGGCGCTGACAAGAAGATGGACAACTTTAACAAGTTCGGCGTCAATCTGTTCCTGGCTGGCGCCTGCGAAACCCTCGCCGACAAACGTGACCTGGATGGACGCTCGCGTTCAAAGGTGCTCGCCGATAGTGTCCGCGTCATGGGATTCAAGAAATCCCACGCCTCGACATTCGCCGACAAATATGAGGAATACCTGCTGCAAGACCCGCGCTACATGCAAATGTATCAGGCTGGCCGCAACGCTATGAACACCCATTTCCAGGATCCGGACGCCTCACCCAAACATATGGAAGCGGCACTGAGCGAATGGAACCAGCCAAAGAAGAAGGTTGAGGAAACAGGCCCGATCACAGTGCTCTTCACCGATATCGCCGGCTCCACGGCAATGACCCAGCAACTCGGCGACGCCGGCGCCCAGGAAGTCGTCCGGGCCCACAACCGTATCGTCCGGGCCGCGCTCACCGACAACAGTGGGCGCGAGGTCAAACATACGGGTGACGGCATCATGGCATCTTTCGGCATGATCACGGACAGTGTCGACGCGGCCATCCAGATGCAGCGTGAAACGATGATCTACAACCAGCAGACGCCGGATCTCCCCCTGCATTTGAAGATCGGCATCAATGCCGGCGAACCGATCGTCGAGGACAATGACCTATTCGGCACAGTGGTGCAGCTATCGGCGCGCATCGTCGATAAGGCGCAGGCCGATGAAATTTATGTCTCCGAAGTCGTCCGCAGCATCTGCGTCGGCAAGGCCTACAAGTTCGAAAGCAAGGGCGGTTTCGCCATGAAGGGCTTCGATGGCGACCTGACGCTCTATGAGCTGATTTGGCGCGAACAGGCCGCCGCCGCCGAATAAGGCCGCCGCCACAACAAAAATCACAAATATCGAAAATAATTCCGGCCAGCTCTTGCGCCGGGAAAATCACCTGCCTAAATAACTCTCAGGGACGGATGCCACCGAGTGGGTCCGGCCCCGAAGACACGACAAAGACCTGGGCTTGGCCATGGTGGCGGGCCTGATCAATCCATATAGCTCATCGGAGGATATGGCTATGCGTACAATCGATTTCTCACCCCTATTCCGTCATTCCGTTGGTTTCGACCGCCTGCAGCATTTGGCTGACGCCGCGCTGCAAAGCGACACAGCGTCCAACAACGCCTACCCGCCCTACAACATTGAACAGCTCGATGAAAACGCCTACCGGATTACCATGGCGATCGCGGGGTTCAGCGAAGCCGACCTTGACGTCACCGCGAAGGAAAACACCCTCGTCGTTTCCGGCAAGCTGCCGGACGCCGAAGACGTGAACTATCTGCATCGCGGTATCGCCGGACGCGCCTTCGAGCGCCGCTTCGAACTCGCCGACCACATCAAGGTCGCCGGCGCCAATCTGGTCAATGGCCTGTTGCAAATTGAGCTGACCCGCGAAGTTCCCGAAGAAAAGAAACCACGCCGGATCGCCATCAATACCAAGGCCATCGGACACAAAAAGGCCGCGTAGGACGTCTCTCCCCTGGCGCTCAAATTAGCGCATCACGGCCAAATAGAACGCGCCCGGTTTTCTCCCGACCGGGCGCGTTCGCCGTCCTATTCCGCGGCAGCCGTTTCGACCGGCATTTGGATCGCCTCAAGAGCCGCACGGATGGGCGCGGGAATGGCGACCGGGCGGTTGGTTTCTCGCTCCACATAAACGTGGACGAAAAATCCCTCGGCCACCGCGTGCTCTTCACCGACCTTGAAAATACCGATTTCATATTGGGCGCTTGAATTTCCCAATTTGACGATCCTCAGGCCGACTTCGAGGGCGTCGGGGTAGGCCACCGACTTGATGAACCGGCACCGGGTCTCCGGACAGACGCCGATAATCTCGGCATCGTGCGGATCGAAACCGCCTTCCTCGATGAGGAACATGTTCACGGCGGTATCGAAATACGAATAATAGACGACGTTATTGACGTGTCCGTACATGTCGTTGTCGCCCCAACGCGTTTGGATCGGGCGGAAATGAAAATAGGCGTCGCGTGTTTGAAGATCGGTGGACATTCTGGTTTGGTCTTTCGTGCGGGACAAAAATCCGGAGCGAATTGAAAATAAACAAAAATCGGGGCCGCCTTACAATGGGCGGCCCCTGTTTTTGATGCCTCAAACCTGTCAAACTCGCCTGAACGTGTACTGATCTGTACCAACGAGGAGGCCACTCTAGTCAGACGAGGAAATCCGGTCAATATGCGATTCGGCTAGGTTGATTTGCGTCCGAGTTTATGCTTGTCCAAAGAGCTCTTCACGCTCAACGGCACCGACAAAAAAGGCCGCCCCGAGTGGGGGCGGCGAGTGTTCAACAGGGAGGCGTCGAAGTTGTGTGAATGATCTTTTTATATTCATCCACATTTGCCTTATATCGTAACGACGTTAAAGAGACGTTAACGCAAAATCGCATAGGGACTCGGCGCCGATGATCGACCCCACCCTCGCCTGGACAATCTTGATCCTCGGATATGTCGTGCCGCTGATCCATGTCTTGATAAAGGCACCGGCGGGTCATGGTGCCAACGACCGCTGCCCATTCAGTCCGCGCAGCGGCTGGGTCGTCCTGGTTCTGCTGATCGGGCCGATCGGTTGGCTGTTATTTATGCACTCCCGGCGGCAATTGAAATCGGCCTCGCCGACCGAGCCTTCCGATCCGGGCCCCACCAATTCTTAAAAGTCTCTAACTCTTAAAAACGGACTCGGCGCCATCGCGGGCGATTTCCTTGGCCGCGATCATCTCCCGCACCCGCGCAATCTCGGCCTCCAGTTCCTCGATATATTCACCCAGCGCTTCAATGGACATGACCTCCAGATTCTTGGGCTTGGGCTTCTCGGTCTGCGGCTCCAGATCTTTCCATTCCATTTCCGGCCCCCTCGGCTATTGATTCTCTCGAATGCCAACATACTATTCACGGCGCGCCGTTCAAACACCCTAAGGAGTTCCCCATGTCCGTTCCCGCCGAAATGAAGTGTATCGAGATTTCCGAGCCGGGCGGACCGGAAGTTCTGAAACCGGCGTTGCGCCCGGTTCCCGAAACCGCGGCTGGCGAGGTTTTAATCGAAGTCGCCGCCGCCGGCGTCAACGGCCCCGACATGATGCAGCGCAAGGGCCTCTATCCGCCGCCGAAGGGCGCGTCTGACCTGTTGGGGTTGGAAGTCGCCGGCACGGTTGCCGCCGTCGCCGATGATGTCACTGGCTGGGCTGTTGGCGATGCCATCTGCGGTTTGACCAATGGCGGCGGGTATGCCGAGTTCGTCACCGTCGACGCCAGCCACTGCCTACCCATACCAGGCGACCTCACCCCGGCGGCGGCGGCCTCGCTGCCGGAAACCTACTTCACCATCTGGAGCAATATCTTCATGACCGCGGGCTTAAGTGCGGACGAGGTGTTCCTGGTACATGGCGGCGCCGGCGGATTGGGCACGACCTCCATCCAACTGGGAAAAGCCTTCGGCGCGAAGGTGGTCGCCACCGACAGCCCGGCGGCGCGCTGTCAACTCAGCACCGAGTTGGGCGCCGACCGGGTGATCGACTACAACGAAGCGGATTTCGTCGATATCGTCCGCGATGAATTCGGCGGCGCCGACGTCATTCTCGACATCGTCGGCGGCCCTTACATCGCCCGCAACATCAAAGCGGCGCGCCACGATTGCCGCATCGTGCAGCTGGCCTTTGCACTCGGCTCAAAGGTCGAGATCAACCTCATGCCGGTGATGCTGAAACGCTTGCTCTATACGGGTTCGACACTACGCAGCCGTCCGGAACCATATAAGACCGAAGTTGCCCGACAGTTGAAGGACAAGGTCTGGCCGCTGTTCGCCGACGGCACACTGAAGCCCGTCGTCAACACCACTCTGCCGCTGGCGGAAGCCGCCGAGGCCCACGCGCTGATGGAGCGCGCAGGACACGCCGGAAAGATCGTGCTGACCACATGATTGCTGGCTTCATGCATCGTGATGTTTGACCGAAGGGCCAACGGGGCGTTATAAAGGGCGCCAATATCCTTGCCGGCGCCGTCATGGCGCCGGCGGACTTGTTTTTAGCGGATTTATTTTATTAGAGGTTTAGATGATGGCGCATCCCTTGATGCCGAAAGCCACCGCCGTGTGGCTGGTCGATAACACGATCCTGAACTTTGATCAGATCGCAGAATTTTGTGGATTACACGATTTGGAAGTTCAGGCACTTGCCGACGGCGAAGTGGCGCCGGGCATGCAGGGGCTTGATCCCATTGCCCGCGGCGAACTGACGCAAGAGGAAATCGACCGCTGCCAGGCCGACCCCGCGGCCCGCCTGAAGTTGGCCAAACCGAACACACCGATGCCGAAAGCGCGCTCCAAAGGTGCGCGCTACACGCCCGTCTCGAAACGCGGCGACCGGCCGAATGCCATTGCCTGGCTATTGAAGAATTATCCGGAACTCAGCGATGCCCAGATTTCAAAATTGATCGGTACGACGAAACCGACTATCACGGCCATCCGCGACCGCTCACACTGGAATTCCCAGAACATCAAACCGCAAAACCCGGTCGGCCTGGGTCTGTGCAGCGGTACCGATCTGGAGAAAATCATCGCCGTCGCCCGGGCCCGCGCCGGCAAGGTTCATGCCCCCGGCGCCGCCACGGCGCCCGATGGTATTCTCGGCAGATCCGCCGTCGAGCCTGCGGCTCCCGAGCCTGTCGCGGCCGTTGAAACGGAACCCGCGCCCGCGCCGCCGGCCGTCGGCGACCCCGTGCCCAGTGTCGAGTCGGTATTCGGCGCGACCCCGGACGACGAGGCCGCAAATGCCGATGCTACGGATGAGCCGGAAGCCGGGCCCAGCGCCAGCTAGCCGTTTAGATCGATTTTCGCCACCGCGGCCAGCTCGACACAGGTACAGAAGACCTCCATCGCTGATTTAATCTCATCGACCGAGGGCATGGTCGGCGAGAGGCGGATGTTGCGGTCATTGGGGTCCTTACCGTAGGGATAAGTGGCGCCCGCCGGAGTCAACTTGACGCCGGCCTCTCCGGCCAACCGGACGACCTCCGCGGCGCAGCCATCAATCACGTCGACACTGACGAAATATCCGCCAGCCGGCTTCGTCCAAGTGGCGATCCCCTTGCCCCCGAGACGCCGCTCTAGCGCTTCGTTGACCGCTTCGAACTTGGGACCGATGAGGGCCGCCTGCTTGTCCATATGCGCCTGCAAGCCGTCCATGTCGCCGAAGAATTTGACATGACGAAGCTGATTGATCTTGTCCGAACCGATGGTCGAGAAGAACATCTTCTTTCTTGCATCAGCGAGATTGGCCTCGGAGGCGGCGAGGACCGCGACACCGGCACCGGCGTGGGTGATCTTCGATGTTGAGCCGAACATCAACACCCGGTCCGGATTGCCGGCATCCTTGCACGCCGCCAATAGGTTTTTGACCGTCGCCGGGCCATCGCCCAGGTGATGCATGTTGTAGGCGTTGTCCCAAAATATTCGAAAATCCGGCGCCGCCACCTTCATCGCGGCGAGACGCTCAACCACGGCATCCGAATAAGTTTCGCCCGACGGGTTCGAATACTTGGGCACACACCACATTCCCTTGACCGATGCGTCGTCCGCGACCAATGCCTCGACGGCATCCATGTCGGGGCCATCCGGCATCATCTCCACCGCCGGCATCTCCAATCCAAGACGCTCGCATATGGCAAAATGGCGGTCATAACCCGGTACTGGCGCGATGAACTTAAGCGCGCCGCCGGTAGCCTTCCAGGGGCCGTCGCCGCCGGGCATGCCGAACAGGACGCCGCCCGCCATGGCGTCATACATGAGCGTCAGGCTTGAATTTCCGCCGACAATGATCTCATCGGTGGCGACATCCATATAGGCGGCGAAAAAACGCTTCGCCTCGGGAATGCCGTCGAGAATACCGTAGTTGCGGTAATCGGTGCCGTCCTCGCCGATGGCTTCGCCGGGACCAACGACGGACAAAATGTCGTCAGCGAGATCCAGCTGATCCGATGCCGGCTTGCCGCGGGTCATGTCGAGGGCCAGATTGCGGCCGCGCAGTCCGTCGTAGGTGTCTTTGACTTGGACCGCGATGCCCGCCAGCTCTTCGGCGCTTTTCTGTGTCAGGTCCATGGTATTCTCCTCAATCCTTGACTGGAACCGTGTAGTTCAATCCCAACCGGCCGCCATCGATATAGATCGTTTCACCGGTAATGTAACTCGAATCCTCGCTGCCCAGGAACACCGCAACCGAGGCGACTTCATCGGGCTCGCCCATGCGGCCCATGGGGGTTCTGGACAGAAGTTTATGGCGGGCCGCATCGTCGGACATGAGTTGCTTGGCCATGTCCGTTGCGATGGTGCCCGGCCCGATGGCATTGACCCGCACCCCCTTATCGGCGAGGCCCAAGGCCATGGCCACGGTCAATTGCTTCACGCCGCCCTTGCAGACGGCGTAGGAGAGAATTTCCGGGATGGTGATCAGCGCCTGGATCGATGACATATTGATGATCGAGCCCGAGCCTTGCGAAACCATTTGGCGCGCCGCCGCCTGGTTGGTCAGGAAATAGCCCTTCAGGTTGATGCTCAAAACCCGGTCGAAATCCTCTTCCGTGAGTTCCAGAGGATCGCAGATGTGCAGGACGGCGGCGTTGGCCAGGGCGATATCGAGACGGCCGTAATGTTCGACACAGCCGGCGATCATGGCGTCCACCTGTGCCTTGTCGCTGACGTCGCATACCATGGCCTCGGCTTGACCGCCGGCGGCGCGAATGAGTTCCGCCGTCTCCGTCACACCGGTTTCATTGACGTCCGAAGCCACAACTTGCGCGCCCTCTCGCGCGAAACGCTCGGCGCAGGCGCGGCCAAGGCCCTGGGCCGCGCCGGTCACCGCACATACTTTTCCTTCGAGACGCATGGTTGTTCACTCCTGTCAGCCTGCCGTCAGTTAGCGCATATATCGTGTTGTCCAGTGAAGATAAAGAGTTTGAGCCATGCCGACGATAGCAAACGACGATAAACGCAGACGCGCCCGGACCCAGGTTTCCGAGGTGATCGACATCAACAGCGGCAAGCCTTACCGCGGTGGCACATTGCATGATATTTCATCCAGCGGCGCGGCAATTACCTACAGCCCCGACGCCGATCCCATCGACACCCCGCTGGAAGTCGGTGAGGAATTGAAAATCACTGTCGGCGGCGTCACCGTCTTGCCGGCCCGCATCGCCCGCACCTTCGATGGCGGTTATGCGGTGCGGTTTGATTGGTCGATGAATATTTATAAGGCCTTCATCTAATAAAGGCCGAGCCCCCGAAAATTCTCTCTTCTCCGCAGCCATCCGCCATGTCAAAGTAGGGCCCGTAGGGCCTGATGATGATGTTGCCTTTGATCCGAATTCTTCTCCTCTTTGCTGCGGTGTTGTCCGCCGTACTCAGTTTCTCTGCGCCCGTGCGGGCCGGGGAATGGATCACCGATGCGTCCGCCAGTTGCGCCCTATGGAACCCCAATCCTCAATCGGGTGAGTTCATCCGCTATAAGGGCAGTTGCAAGGACGGGTTGGCCCACGGTCAGGGTTTGGTGAAATGGTATGCGGCCGGTAAACTGCAGAGCGTCTACAAAGGCGCCTACCGCGGCGGCAAGATGCATGGCCACGGCGTGTTGGTGTTCCCAGACGGCAGCCGTTACGAGGGCACTTTCCTCAGGGGCCAGCGTTCCGGCCATGGCGCACGGACATGGCCGAACGGTGACTTTTTCGAGGGCAGCTTTGCCAATAACCGACGGCACGGTCCCGGTGTCATGGATTTCGCCAACGGGCTCCGCTTCGCCGGAAATTACGACAGCGGCAAACCCCACGGTACCGGTGACTGCTACACACCAGAACGCGGGAATTGGCGTTGCCAGTGGATTGAAGGTAAATTGCAGCAACAATAAAATGCCCAGCGGCGGAACGAATTTCAGAGGGGAGCGTCGATGAAAATTGCAATCATGGCAACGGGCGGCGTTGGCGGTGTTTTCGGCGCCAAATTGGCTGAGGCCGGCGAAGACGTGACTTTTGTCGCGCGCGGCGCCCATCTGGAAGCCATTCGCCAGAGCGGCTTGAAGATCGAAGGCGGTGGTGGCGAAACCTTGATCACCGATGCCCAGGCCACGGACGACCCGGCCCGTATCGGGCCCGTCGATGTCGTCATCTTTGCGGTCAAACTCTGGGATACGGAAAATGCCGCGGAAATGTGCAAGCCGTTGCTCGGCGACGATACGGTCGTCATCCCCTTCCAAAACGGCGTCGGCGCCATTGAGGCATTGAACGCCGTCATCGGCCCGTCGCATACAGCCGGCGGCGTCTCCAGGGTTTCGGCATCAATATCCGCACCGGGCGTCATCCGTCAGGTCGGCGATTTCGCCTACCTGGGTTTCGCCGAAGCCGACAACCAACCCTCGGCGCGCATGAGCGCCTTTCTTGGTGCCTGTGAAAACGCCGGGATCGAGTCCGAAATCGTCGATGATATTCATCGTGCACTTTGGCAGAAGTTCATCTTTCTCGTCACCCTGAGCGGCATGACGACTGCGGCCCGCACGCCGCTGCGCGCATTGATCGAAAGTTCCGAGGGCCTGGATACGGCGCGCGCCTGCATGACCGAAATTTATACCGTCGGCCGGGCCCGGGGTGTCGACCTGCCCGACGACACGGTCGAGAAACTGGTCGCCTTCGGCAAATCGATCCCGGATGCCATGAAGGCATCCCAAGCCATCGATCTGGAGAACGGCCGGCGTCTTGAGGCCCCGTGGCTAACCGGCGCGGTTTGTGACATGGGCCGCGAGGCCGGCATCCCGACACCGGTCAATGATGCGCTCTATGCCGTCATCAAGCCGTTCATCATGGGTAACGCTGGTTAGATTTCCACCGCCTTGTCACGCAGTTTGAATTTTTGAACTTTCCCCGTCGAGGTTTTCGGCACTTCGCCGAACACGACATTTTTCGGGCATTTATAGTGCGCCAGATTATCCCGGCAGAATTCAATAATTTCGGCTTCCGTGGCTTCGGCGCCCTCTTTCAGTTCGATAAACGCGCAGGGTGTCTCACCCCATTTATCATCGGGCTTGGCGACCACGGCGGCAAGCATGACGGCCGGGTGCTTGGTCAGGGTGTCCTCGACCTCGATGGAGGAAATGTTTTCACCGCCGGAGATAATCACATCCTTGGAGCGGTCCTTGAGCCGCATGTAGCCATCCGGCTCCATGACACCAAGATCGCCGGAATGGAACCATCCGCCGGCCAGTTCGGACTGCGTCGTCCGGGCGTTTTTCAAATATCCCTTCATGACGATGTTGCCCTGAAACATGACCTCGCCGATCGTTTCTCCATCGGCCGGCACCGGCGTCATGGTTTCCGGATCCATGACCGTCAGACCCTGCAGAGCGTGATAACGCACCCCCTGGCGGCCTTTTTTTAGAGCCTGATCTTCGATGGGCAGATCGTTCCATTCCGGATGCCAGGCACAAAGCACCGCCGGTCCATAAGTCTCCGTCAGGCCATAGGCATGCGTAACCTCGAAGCCCTGTTCCTGCATGCGTTGCAGGGTCGCCGGCGGCGGCGGCGCGGCGGCGGTCATCACCTTGACCTGATGGTCGAAGTCCCGGCGTTCTTCGTCCGTGGCGTTGATGACGAAGTTGAGGACAATCGGCGCGCCGCAGAAATTCGTCACCTTATGCTCATCGATGGCGGCGTAAATATTCGCTGCATTCACCCGGCGCAGACAAACATTCGTGCCGGCGACGGCGGCCATGGTCCAGGCGAAGCACCAGCCGTTGCAGTGAAACATCGGCAGCGTCCACAGATAGACGGCATGATGGTTCATGTTCCAGCCGACGATATTCGACAACGCGTTCAAATACGCCCCCCGGTGGTGATAGACGACGCCTTTCGGGTCACCCGTCGTGCCGGAGGTATAATTCAAGGATATGGCGTTCCATTCGTCTTCCGTCATCGACCAGTCGAAATCCGGGTCGCCGCCGGCGATGAAGGTTTCGTAATCCATCTCGCCAAGGCACTCACCGTCCACATCCGCTTCACTGTCGACGATATCGATGACCGTGATGTCGTCACGCCCGACTTCGGCCAGAGCCTGCTTGACGGTGGCCGAGAATTCCGTGTCCGTGATCAGCACCTTGGCCTCACCGTGATTGAGGCAAAACGCCAGGGCCGCCGCGTCAAGGCGCGTGTTCAGCGTGTTGACGACGGCGCCGGTCATCGCCGGGCCGAAGGCGCATTCGTACATTTCCGGCGTGTTCGACGCCATCACCGCGACGGTATCGTTCATGCCGACACCGATGCCCCGCAAAGCCGAGCCAAGCCGGCGTGTCCGTGCATAGGTTTCGGCCCAGGTGAAACGCTTCGCACCATGGATCACCGATACCTGGTTCGGATAAGTGGATGCCGCGCGCTCGATGAAGGTAATC
>Ga0315336_1007165_pt1 | contig 10894 bp, 10 predicted proteins | sample ASW5metaG_FD_204512 | JGI IMG/M metagenome (GOLD analysis project Ga0315336, IMG submission 204512) | Ammonia-oxidizing marine archaeal communities from Monterey Bay, California, United States - ASW #5 | ecosystem: Environmental > Aquatic > Marine > Intertidal zone | place: USA: California... | reverse complement strand
AATTTCTGCTCTAGTTGCCATGTTTCAGGGGGTCGTGGCTCTCCCACTAGCCTTTTGGCTGGAAAAAAGAATGGGTAGTGAGGAACGAGACCCCAAAAGTCCCTTGAACGCGCTTTCGGCGCAAATGGCCATGTCCCAGGCATTGGCTTTGCCCGCTCTAATTGTTGCCTACAATGTGAACCCAGGTATGATCCCGGTGTTACTGGCCTCGCTGGGCGGGGTCCACTTCTTTCCCTATGCCTGGCTGCATAGAACAGGGCATTATGCAGCCCTAGGAATCATTCTTTCGGTTGGTGCTTTTCTAATTCAAATTTTGCTAGGTAGTGATGCCTACGCGGTTATTCTGTTTTATGTGGGTCTTGTCTATTGGATAAGTGCTCCAGTTTTGCATCGACATGCAAAAAGATTAGTGGCAAAAACAAGCTAATCTGTGCCCCCCTTGACAGGTCATCCCCGCAGGATATAATTCCTCCTGACGAGTGTCCGGGTGCCCCCCTCACCTGGACATTTGTCATTTTTGATTAAGCTGCGGTCTCTCCAAGCATCTAGCGACACCCACAAAAAGCAGACTCCGGTGACTAGCAAACTGAGGGCTAATCATCATCTGTCAGTATAATATGGCAAATGTGTTCTATTTCACTTGAGTTAATTTGATGGTTGCGAAATACGATTTATTTGTCGTCCCTATGCATCGCAAAGACGGGCAAGATCAGGCTAACTTGCCGGGCCTGCACTTGGCTGAGGCACCTCGCCGTGCTGCCCGCAGCCGCAAAGATGAGCGCCTGCTGTTGCTGCTCTCAGTGCAGGGTGACTTGCATTTACGGGCAGACCAAATTCAGGATCTGCTCAAGGATATTTCCGACGGCTATTTTCAAACGGGGGGCTCAGTAACGTCGGCGCTGCGCGAGCAGGCGGAGCGCCTAAACCAATATTTACTCAATCACAATCAGAAGGGAGAAACGCAGGCCCAGCCGACGCTGGCTTTGCTGAGCATGCTCGTCCAGCGTGAAAGTGGCAGCTTTCTTGCCCAGTGTGGCCCGACGCACGGCTTTTTACTGGATGAATATGATATCCAACATTTCTTTGACCCCCAAACTGCCGGACGAGGTCTCGGATTAAGCCAAACAACGGATATTCGTTTTTTCCAAATCGAGCTCAGTGAAGATGATCTTTTCCTAGCGATGCCAACATTGCCTGAGGGATGGAATGAAGATACCCTGCGCAATGTGCGCGGCCAAAAATTGGCTACGCTGCGCAGGCGTTTCCTTGGGCAAGCTGGGGCTGAGCTGCAGGCTGTAATGATTGCTGCCCAAACTGGTTCCGGAGAGTTTAAACTGCTCTCCTCCCCCCAGGAAGTTGAAACTGTGGAGGCAAAGGAAGTTAGTGGGGATAAATTTCTACTACCAGACTCGCCAGACACAGAGAGTTCATGGGAATCGCTGGAGATTCCACCTGAAAATATCCCAATATCAGAGCCGGCCGAGCCTCATTCAGTTTTAGATTCCGAGGAGGAGGGAAGTCAATTCAAAGCGCAGCCTGCTCAAACCGCAGCCAACACATTTGTCAGTCGCCTAAGCAAATCGATTACCGAATTTACTGAGCGAGCTGCCCCCCCTTTGCGCAGCTTTTTAATGCGCATGCTTCCCGAAGAAACAAATTTCGATCTGCCCCCCGCCACTATGGCAACTGTTGCCGCGCTCGTCCCGCTTGCAGTCGTGATCCTGGTTTCGGTCGTCTATCTGCAATTTGGTCGTGGGCAGCTTTACGATAATTACATTGCTCAGGCTCAAACTGCCGCAGCTGCTGCAGAAGCTCGCGAGGACCCAGGCGATGCGCGCATGGCCTGGGAACTGGCGTTGGAGTATGCCAGTCGTGCAGAAGCCTATGAGGCTACTGGGGATGCCAGTGCGCTTAGGGCCAAAGCCCAACTTGCTCTGGATGAAATGGACGCAATTGAGCGCCTGGAATTCCAACCCGCGCTCTTTGGAGCACTACCTTCCGATGTGAAAATTGAGCACATGCTGGCCACCAACACCGAGCTCTACATGCTCAATAGCAGTGATGGCACCGTCATGCGCGCCTTCCTCACAGGGGGAGGCTACCAGATGGACACGGATTTCCAATGCGGCCCAGGCCCGTTTGGCGGCTATATCGTTAGCGCGCTGATCGACATTGCGCTCTTGCCCCGTGGCAATCCGCAGGATGCCGCATTAGTGGCAATGGATGGGGACGGCAACCTGATCTATTGCATTGTCGGCGAGAGACCATTAGCCACCCCCTTGGAACCGCCCGATAGTAATTGGGGTAACCCTAAGGCGATCGCAGTAGAGAACGAAAACCTGCATGTTCTTGATCCCCTAACCAACGCAGTTTGGCTGTATTTTGGCGAGGAATTTGCCTTCGTTGATGAACCCCGCTTTTTCTTTGGCGCTGAAGTTCCTGATATGCAAGAAGTCATTGATCTGGCATTGCAGGACGACGACTTGTACCTGCTCAACCTTGAGGGAGAAATGGCAGTTTGTCAGTTTAGCGATGACATCGAAAACCCTACTACCTGCCAAGATCCGGTGAAGTATACGGATAGTCGCCCAGGCCGCGAGGACTCAGTACAAATTGAGGATGCCAATTTCCTGCAGGTACAGACAACCGATCCGCCGGAGCCATCAGTCTTTCTGCTTGACCCAATCGTTCCTTCTGTTTACCAGTTCAGCTTGAGGCTCAGCCTCGTGCGCCAATATCGTTCAACCGCTCTTTTACCAGAAGGAGTTGTAAGCGCGTTTGCCGTGAGTCCCAACCGAGCCATCTTTCTGGCATTTGATAACCAACTGTTCATAGGCTTTTTGCCATAGGCAGTGATCGTGGAATTCCTTGAAATTGCCGTAAACGTCCCCCGTGTATCGGGGGTCTTTCATTATCATAGCCCGGCCGATTTGAAGGGAAAACTTAATCCGGGCCATTTGGTTCTGGTCCCTTTCGGACCGCAAACAGTGCAGGGAATTGTGTTGCGAAAAATCAAACAGCCCAAAGTACAGGAAACAAAGGCTGTGACATCGTTGCTCGACGAGAACCCTGCGCTTACATCCATGCAGCTCCTGTTAGCGGAACACATTGCCAAAAGCACCCTATCCCCTTTGGCAGCATCTGCAGCATTAATGTTGCCACCCGGAGTGGGTCAGGTGGCCGATACTCGCTACCTTCTTGAAGAAAAACAAGATGCCAATCCAAATGAACTAACTTCTGCGCAGCAGACTCTTATTGATCTGCTCAAAAAGCGCGGACCCCTGCATGGCCGTCAGCTGGATCGTGCCCTGCCACGCAAAAAGTGGCGCAGCACCGCCGCCGCGTTAAGCAAAAAGGGATTGCTAAGTTCTGAGCCAGTCCTGCCTTTGCCCAGGATGCAGCCAAAAACTGTGCGCACTGCACAGCTGGCAATCCCCGAAGAAAGCTTGCTAGGCAATTCGGATTATCTGGGGAACACTGAAGCTACCCAGACGAGGCGCGCCAAAATGTTGGAGGTGCTTGTCCGCGAAACAGGGCCTGTAGATGTGACCTGGCTTTACGCAGAAAGTGGCGGGAAACTGGCCGACCTGCATAAGCTTGCCGAGCTGGATCTGGTCAAATTAAGCGAAAGAGAAGCCTTGCGCGACCCACTCGCCGGTCTGGCCTACGATCCGGCTGAAATTCCGCAGCTCACCGCCGATCAGAAGGATGTGTGGGCGGCCGTAGAAAATTCCCTGATGCAGGCAGAGCCCGGCCAGGCAAACAAGCCTATCCTGCTGCACGGGGTCACCAGTTCAGGGAAAACCGAAATCTACTTACGCGCGGTTGCCAAGACATTGGAACTTGGACGCCAAGCTATCGTTTTGGTGCCAGAAATTGCCCTTACTCCTCAAACAGTGCGCCGCTTCCTCGGGCGATTCCCTGGGCGCGTAGGCTTGCTGCACTCAGAACTTTCAGAGGGGGAGCGCTACGACACCTGGCGCAGAGCGAGGGCGGGGAAGCTCGATGTGATTGTGGGGCCGCGCAGTGCGCTTTTTGCACCATTGCAAAATATCGGGCTCATCGTTGTTGACGAATCACACGACGACAGCTATTACGAGGCCATGCAAATGCCGCACTACCATGCACGCCGCGTGGCAGTAGCCTATGCTCGCATTTCCGGAGGGCTTTGTTTGATGGGCTCAGCTACGCCGGATATCACAAGCAATTATCAGGCTGAAAAAGGTCGTTGGCATCTGCTCGAACTGCCCGCCCGTATTCTGGCGCATCGCGCCACAGCTAAGGCCCATCAGAAGAAGTTTGATCAATCCGCGCGTTATGAAAGCGCTGGCGAGGAAGTGGATGCACTTGAACTCCCTACTGTAAACATCGTGGACATGCGCTCAGAACTCACAGCAGGTAACCGCTCCATCTTTAGCCGCAGCTTGCAGGAGGGCCTGGCAAAAGTGCTCGACCAGAACCAGCAGGCCATCCTTTTCCTCAACCGTCGCGGCACAGCCACATATGTATTTTGTCGCGATTGTGGCCATTCTTTGCGTTGCCCAAATTGTGAAAACGCACTGACTCAGCACCTCGCAGGAAAGGGAGTTAATCTCAAGAATCAAACTTCTCCTGCCAGGTTGATCTGCCATCATTGCGGCTATTCGCGCAATATGCCCAACAAATGCCCCAATTGCTCTAGCTCGCACATCCGCCAATATGGCATGGGCACGCAGACTGTGGCGGATCAAATCCAAAAGCTTTTTCCCAATGCGCGCACCCTGCGCTGGGACCGAGAGAGTACCCGCAAAAAGGGTTCTCACCAACGCATTCTGCAAGCCTTTGGCGACCATCAAGCCGATATCCTGATTGGTACCCAAATGTTGGCTAAAGGACTGGATTTACCCTTAGTTACTCTAGTGGGTGTGGTGCTTGCCGATGTGGGCCTGCATATGCCCGATTATCGCGCGGCCGAGCGCGTCTTTCAGGTGCTCACTCAGGTGGCGGGTCGCGCTGGACGCAGCCCCTTGGGCGGGCAGGTGATTTTGCAATCCTTTCATCCAGAGCATTACGCCATCAAAGCGGCAGCTGGACATGACTATTCATCCTTCTATGAGCAGGAAAGCCAGCAGAGGAAGCGATTGCGCTATCCGCCTTTTTCGCAAATCGTGCGCTTACTTTACAGCCATGAAGATGCCAGGAAATGTGAAGAGGATGCCAAGAGTATGGCGGCTCGAATCCAAACAATGTTGAACCAGCAGAGCCGCAATAGTACCGAAATGATTGGCCCCGCACCTGCCTTTTATACGCGTCTCAATCGCCAATATCGCTGGCAGATCATCTTGCGCGGACCTGATCCTCTTTCGTTGCTACGCGACATCAAATTCATTGGCTGGCAGGCAGAGGTGAATCCCCCCGCGTTGTTATAATGACGCAAGTAGCTAGCTACTTGCGTTTAGTAGAAGCGCACCGCGCTTCTACACGAGTGTGGTTGGCAGTGATTATTGCCGCAGTAGGAGGTGCTTTATCCCCTTGCGCAGAGAATTAGTGAGCTGGCAGGAAGTTGAGCAGCTCATTGACTTACTTATTGGCCAATTCGAGCACGAATTTGAGGCCATGTTAATCATCACGCGCGGCGGAATTGTGCCAGGCGGCATGTTAGCTGAGCGCATGGGTATCAGCGACATCCTCACTGCTGCCGTGGAATTTCCCGGCGATTTGGAACACGAACCCGAAAATATTTTAGTCTGGCCCCAATTCCTCCAGTTTCCTGACGACGAATTGCTCAGTGCCCGGCGCGTATTAACCGTCGACGATGTTTGGGGCTCAGGCCGCACTAGCACGGCGGTCAAAAACAGGGTTTCAGCCGCGGGTGGGATGCCCTTTACCAGCGTGGTGCATTTCAATCCACATCGCAACCTCTTCGGAACCGCCCGGCCCGATTATTTCGCGGCCAGCACTGACGCCTACATTGTCTATCCCTGGGAGCAGGAACCAACCGCTGGCTGGGCAATGCGCGATTATTAAGCTAATTTTCCCCGTTCAATCCATTAAATTATGACGCGCGTTTCCATTCTAATGCCTTGCTACAACGTGGCCAAGACCGTCGACGAAACGATGGCAAGCCTTCTTGGGCAAACTCATACAGATTTTGAAATTGTCGCAGTGGATGATGGCTCAACGGATTCCTCTCTAGACATATTGAATGCCTGGGCGGCTAAAGATAATCGTGTCCGCGTGATGGCACGTTCTCACAAGGGCATTATCGAGGCCCTCAACGCAGGGCTCCAGGCTTGCAATGGAGACTACGTCGCTCGTATGGATGCGGATGATTTGGCTCATCCCAGCCGATTGAAAAAACAAGCCGCTTTCATGGATTCCCATGCCGACGTTGCAGTGGCCGCCTGTCTGGTGGAAGGTTTCCCAAAGGAAGAATTACGTGAAGGCTACAGAATTTATATCGACTGGCTGAATTCACTGGTGAGCCATGATGAAATCATGCGAGAACTCTTTGTTGAAAGCCCTCTGGCCCATCCCAGCGCCATGTTTCGCAAGGAGCAGATACTAAATGTTGGCGGCTATCAAGAGCATGGCTGGCCAGAGGATTACGATCTGTGGCTACGCTTAGCTCAATCCGGTTTACGCTTTGCCAAAGTTCCCGAGTTGCTGCTTAGCTGGCGTGATCATCCCAACAGACTCACCCGCACAGATAGTCGTTATTCGGTAACGAATTTCCTGCGCGCCAAAGCACACTATTTGATGAAGGGGCCTCTGCGTTCCAAGGACGTAGTAATCATTTGGGGCGCTGGCATGATGGGCAAGCGCCTGAGCAAACATCTGCTGGATCTGGGCGCTCCGCTAGAGGCCTTTATTGATGTTGACCCAGTAAAGATTGGGCGCACTCGGCGAGGAAAACCAATTCTTGCCTCCAACGATTTGCCGGAGCTTTGGAAGCGCCACAAGAATCCCATAGTGTTGGCTGCAGTGGGCGCTCGTGGTGCACGGGCGCTGATAAGACAAGAGTTAAATGATCATGGCCTGCTTGAACGGCGCGATTGGTGGGCCGCTGCTTAGAAGGAGCAGAACTTAATATGGAAGAGAGTAATCCCATTCGTGTCGGTTTAACCCGCAAAGAAAGGTTCTTAGTCGAGGAAGAGCACAGTGCCCCTCATGTGGGTTCTGGCACAGTTCGCGTGTTAGCCACGCCCTGGATGATCGCCTTTATGGAGATTACTGCCAGAAAACTACTGGATGAACATCTGCCTGATAGCCACACAAGCGTGGGCGTGCATGTGGATATTCACCATGTCGCTGCTGCCAAAGTGGAGGCAGTTTTGGAAGCTAAGGTCGCGGTGATTAGCTACGAAGGCCGCCGAATTGGCTTGTCCGTCAAAGTCGCGGAGGGAGATCGCGTGATTGGAGAGGGCAGTCACCAGCGCGTAATCGTGGATAAGGAAAAGTTTCTGGCACGCGTGCAAGATTAAGCTCCTCAGTGCCTATAAGCCCCTTTGCTTGCTGGCCTCGTAACGCTAGCTTATAATCGAATTTGCGATGCCAATTCTGAATGCCAATGCCGTCGAACTTTTTAGCAATAGTGTCGATCAAAGCCGCCGCCTGGGCATCCAGTTGGGCAGCATGCTCCAAGTTGGAGACCTTATTTGCCTAGAGGGTGATCTGGGCACTGGCAAAACAACACTGATGCAAGGTATTGCTGCCGGTTGGGGCTCGGCGGACTCGGTAACCAGCCCTACCTTTGTTCTCATTAAAATATACGAACGTGGTGACGAATCTAGATTGGCCCATATGGATGCCTATCGTCTCGAAGGGCCAGCCGAAGCGGAATCTTTGGATTTGGACGCATTGCTAAGTAACGGACCGCTCGTTGTTGAGTGGGCCGAAAAGATTGATGGTGCCCTGCCCGATGAGCGGCTATGGCTAAAGCTCTTCTGGGTGGAGGAGGACCGCCGCCGTTTTGAAGTCACTCCTTTCGGAGAACGCTATGAAGCGCTCCTTGAAGAATTCCAGGAAGCGGTGTTTGGGCTCGCATGACACTATTAGCTATCGATACCTCTACGCGTGCGATGGGCCTCTCATTATACGATGGCACGCAAATACTCTATGAAAGTCTTTGGCATAGTCAGAATTATCACACCGTTGAACTGGCTCCCAGCATTCAGCATGCCTTAGCTCAGGCATCGTTAAAGCAAGGAGACCTAAAAGCCATCGCGGTGGCCATTGGGCCGGGTTCTTACACTGGCCTGCGCATCGGATTAGCCCTGGCCAAGGGCCTGGCATTCGCTGAGCGCCTCCCTCTGATTCCCGTCCCCACGTTGGATGTTCTCGCCGCTGGTCAGCCCATTCAGGATATGCCCTTAGCCGCTGTATTGCAAGCCGGCCGCAGCCGCTTAGCAGTTGCTTGGTACACAGTGAAAGAAAATGATTGGATTTCCACCGGGGATCCAGAATTGATGACTGTCGAAGAACTTTCTGATGCGATACGTAAACCGACCCTGGTGAGCGGCGAACTAGATGAAGCGGGATTAAAACTCCTGGGGCGCAAACGAAAGAACGTTATCCTCTCAACTGCCGCATGGAATTTGCGCCGTCCGTCCCTCCTGGCTGAATTAGCTTGGAATCGCTGGAAGGATGGAGTGGGTGAATACCAAGTCGGCTTAGCGCCCAAGTACATGAAAAGCCAACAGGAAATCCCTGCGTAATGAAATTCAGCAACAAACAATTTGCGCTTCGTAGGATGCAATCTGAAGATATTGCTGAAGTGCACGCGTTAGAGGAGCAGGTTTTTCCTACTCCCTGGTCCCAAAACAGCTACCAGTTTGAAGTTGAAAGAAACGCGGCATCAAAACCCTGGATATTGGAAACAGAAGATGAACAAGGCAAAAAAGTAATCGCTGGATACATAGTGCCCTGGCTTCTGGTGGATGAACTTCATGTTGCCAATATTGCGGTGGCCCCTCAATTCCGCAGGCTCGGCCTGGCGCGCAAATTATTGCGCCATAGCTTGGTGGAAGCCGCTCAAGATGGGGCCATCTCAGCCTCTCTCGAGGTGCGCGCAAGTAATACTGCCGCACAAGCGCTTTACAAAGAATTAGGCTTTATCGAGGTGGGCCGCAGAAAACACTATTATCACAATAATGGCGAAGATGCCTTGCTAATGTTGCTGCCTCGTCTGGATGATCAAATCGTTCGCCATCATTTGGAGGCACATTGAAACCGGCGGAATTGTTGACAACCATTGCTGAGGAAAGCGCTGCCTGCACGCTCTGCGAATTGCAGCATTCTCGTAAGAATGCTGTTCCCGGTGCCGGGCCTCCTGAAGCTGAGATCATGTTCATTGGCGAAGGGCCGGGTTTTCATGAAAACGAGCAGGGCCGCCCATTTGTAGGTGCTGCTGGCAAATACCTGGAGGAATTACTGGCAGGCGTGGCTTTAACCCGTGAACAGGTATTTATCACCAATGTGGTAAAATGCCGCCCGCCTGGAAATAGAGATCCGCAAATCGAGGAATTGCAGGCCTGTAACGGCTACCTTGAGCGCCAAATCCAAGCCATTAACCCCAAAGTGATCGTAACCCTTGGACGTTTTTCGATGGCCCATTTTTTACCAAACGCAAGAGTTAGTCAGGTTCACGGGAAGGCAGTGCGAGTAGGGGGCAGAACAATAGTCCCCATGTATCATCCGGCTGCCGCCCTGCATCAGCCCTCGCTCAGAAGCGTTGTGCAGGCTGATTTTTCTCAATTGCCTTCTCTCATTGCAAAGGCCAATGATATACAAGATATCACTCCGCCCTCCTATGAAAAAACTGAGAATCCTGAGCAGTTGAGTTTGTTTTAGAGGTGTTATGACATCAGTTCAAACTGATCTTAAGAAGAAACTGGAAGAACACAAAGCTACTATTGCCGTTCTTGGTCTGGGCTATGTGGGCTTGCCATTGGCAGTGGTCTTTGCTGAAGCTGGCTTTAAAGTGATTGGCATTGATCCTGATCAAAGCAAAGTGGATGTAATTAATAAAGGCGAAACGTACATAAGCGATGTTGAAGAAGCTCAACTCGCTCGACTAGTCAAAGATGGAATGCTGCGCGCAAGCGCAGATTTTGCCGAACTGGCAAACGCCGACGCAGTTAGCATTTGCGTACCCACCCCATTGCGAAAAACGGGGGACCCCGATCTTTCGTTCATTGTGTCGGCATCTGAGCAATTAGCTGAATATCTGCATTCAGGCATGGTCATCGTCCTGGAATCAACCACCTATCCCGGTACCACCCGAGAATTAGTGCTTTCTTCACTTACAGAGAAAAGCGATCTAAAGGTGGGAGAAGATTTCTTCCTGGCCTTCTCCCCTGAGCGGGTAGATCCTGGTCGCGAAGATTGGACGACCATCAATATGCCCAAGGTGATCGGTGGAATCACCGAAGCCTGTGGAGACGTAGCTTCTCATTGGTATGCGCAGGCGCTAGAGGCAGTCGTACCAGTTAGCTCCACCGAAGTTGCTGAGATGGCAAAATTGTTGGAAAACACCTTCCGCATGGTGAACGTAGGCTTGGTCAACGAGATGGCGGTGATGTGTGACCGCCTGGGCATTGACGTTTGGGAAGTGATTGATGCCGCAGCCACCAAGCCTTTCGGCTTCATGAAATTTACTCCCGGCCCCGGCTTGGGCGGCCATTGCATCCCCATTGATCCGCTCTACTTATCCTGGAAGCTAAAATCGTTGAATTACAACGCCCGATTCATTGAACTTGCATCTGAGATAAATACCAATATGCCCCGCTACGTGGTTGATCGCGCTCTTGAGGCGCTAAATGAGCACAGCAAGCCTCTAAACGGAAGTAAGGTGTTGGTCTTGGGCGCGGCTTACAAACCCGATATTGATGATTTGCGGGAATCCCCCGCTCTC
>Ga0315336_1007164_pt1 | contig 10896 bp, 6 predicted proteins | sample ASW5metaG_FD_204512 | JGI IMG/M metagenome (GOLD analysis project Ga0315336, IMG submission 204512) | Ammonia-oxidizing marine archaeal communities from Monterey Bay, California, United States - ASW #5 | ecosystem: Environmental > Aquatic > Marine > Intertidal zone | place: USA: California... | reverse complement strand
CCAGGCAAGAGCGATCTTTTTCCTTTCCGTTGCAGCCTTCGCTGCTGCTGGAACGACCCGCGTGATGGACGCGATCCTTCCGCAGATCGCGCAGGAGTTCAACGTGACCATCGGCGCCGTCGCCTTCGTCGCGACGGCCTATGCCTTCACCTACGGCGCTTTTCAGCTCGTCTTCGGCCCGCTTGGTGATCGCTATGGCAAATACCGGGTCATCCTGCTTGCCTGTATCGGTTCGGCCGTCACGACCTATATCTGTGCCTTTGCCGGTTCTGTCATGGGAATAGCTGGCGCGCGACTGGCGTCCGGCATGATGGCTGCTGCGATCGTCCCGCTTGCCATCGCCTGGGTCGGCGATGTGGTCGCGGCCGGCGAACGGCAGCATGTCCTTGCGAGGTTCCTGTCGGGCCAGATACTCGGACTGCTGGCCGGCCAGATCGGAGGCGGCGTCCTTGGGGAATATTTCGGCTGGCGCTCGGCTTTCCTGTTCATCGGCACCGTGTATCTTTTCGCGGTGGCCGGGCTGATTTTCGAAATGATCAGCAACCCTGCAACAAGAGCCCCGAGAGACGACGGAAACGCGAGTTTCTGGCGGACGTGGCATACGTTCCTGCGCCTGACGTCGCGGCCTGTGGTGCGTTTTGTGCTCATCATGGTGGCTATCGAAGCCTTCGCGATGTTCGGAGCATTCACCTATGTCGGCGCGAGCCTGCACTATCGTTTCGGCTTCGATTTCGCCATGATTGGACTGTATCTGGCCACATACTGTCTTGGCGGGTTGTTCTATGTGTCGCAATCGCGTCGGCTGATCGGATTGCTCGGTCCGGCGAAGCTCGCCTTCTGGGGTACGGTGCTGGTTGCTATCACCTATGTCACGATTGCCGTGACTCCGGTTTCTTGGGTCTATCTGCCGGCCATATCTGTCATGGGCCTGGGCTTCTACATGCTGCACAACACGCTCCAGACCTTCGCTGCCCAGATGGCCCCGGATGCGCGAGGCTCGGCAGTTGCAATCTTCGCCACGTGCTATTTTCTGGCCCAGGCCGTCGGCGTCTATTTGGCCGGTATGGTCATTGATCTCTACGGAACCGCTCCGGTATTCCTGTTGGCCGCAGTCATATTAGTGGGCCTAGGCTTTGTCCTCCTTCGGTTCATGCCTGTGGAACTAAAAACGGATAATCGGCGCAGGCCGCGCCGACTGTGACGATATTGCCTCACATTCTTGGCTTAACCTGATAATGCAGACCAACAGGCCTCAACCTGTTAGGCAGGCATGAATCGGCGGCAACGTGCAACGCGATCTATATACGCTTCTGCGTATCGGATTTCTCATCATTCCTTGTCGACGAATGTCATATGCAAGGGGCGCACTTCTTTATGAGAACGGAACCCACGAGCCGCATGGCGTGATCAATCGCTTCGTACCTTTCGCTTGCTCAACTAGAGCGCAGCGCGTTTGAAATAGCTAAACAATTCCAGTTATTCGTAGCACGCCTTCAAACCTGACGTCCGCTACGCTGCTGGCGACCTTGAGTCGACTATCGGATTGTTTGCCTGGCGCGTTTGCGCTGATGCTTTGGGTTTTGGTCAATCTTGACCACCTCCGACATGATGTGAGCAAGCTGATCAGCTCGCGGCTGATCCGGGTCTGCCGCGATACGAATTGGCAGCTGTTCCGACGCCCGTATGGAGAGCAAAATCACTCAGATGATTTCGTAGGGTATCGCGCCTCGACTGTGTGGAGCGACCATGATCTTGCGTTTCAATGGTGGTACGGCGCGCTGCTGGCAGTTCGTGCGTTCGCAGATGCGGCAGGATATTCCGATCGGATCGAACGCTGCCCTGTTTCCAAGGTCGAGCTTATCTGCGTAGACGAAGGAAGCGGCATAGGCAATCTCGCATCCGAGCGCGATGGCGTAGCGCCGCTGGGGCGCGTTGAAGCCGCCGGCGCTCTTTGAGAGTTCGGTCGCGACGCTGAGATAGCGTACGCCGTCAGGGGTTTCGGCAAGCTGGCGAATGATGCGGCCGGGCGTCTCGAACGCCTGATGCACATTCCAGAGCGGGCAAGCTCCGCCGAAACGGGCAAACTGCAGCTTTGCCGCGCTGTGACGCTTGGTTATGTTGCCGGCACGGTCGATGCGGGCGAAGAACATTGGCACCCCTTTCAGTTCCGGCCGTTGCAGGGTGGAAAGGCGATGGGCGACTTGTTCGATGCTTGCACCGAAGCGGGCGGCCAGAAGCTCCAGATCATGACGCAGTTCCTTGGCCGCAGCCAGGAACAGCTGGTAGGGGAGGATTAGTGCGCCGGCAAAATAGTTGTAGAGGCCGATCCTGCATATCTCGAAAGCTTCAGCAGAACGGAACTCCGCTTTGCGCGCCATTGCCGTCACCTCTGCGCTCATTTCCAGCTCGGCGATCTGGAATGCCATCTGGAAATTCCGGGTTGCAGCTGGTGAATAAGGGTTGAGGAAGAGTAGCTTTGACGTGGCGTCGAAGCGCCGGATGATATCTTCGTCTACCGCCGCGCGCGCCACGCCTAACCCGTGCCGGCTTTCAAGATGAGCGCCAAGGGCTGCTCCGGTTTCCCGTTCGCCGATGCCCAACCCCCCAGCCAGCCGCTCGGCCGCAATATCGAGCTCATGAATGTAATTGTCGACGAAGTGGAAGAAGTCTCGCACTTCTTCGTAAGGGGTCGGCTCGTTGAACGCGCTCGACTGGCCGAAACGGTCATCGAGGCTTGCAAGTTGTTCGCTGCTTCGCCGAAAAGCCTGGTGACAGGCGATCAGCGCGCGAGCCAGCCCCGGCGCATTTTGTGTGATCAGCTTCAGTTCCTGGAGATTGGGCTTGTAATTGTCAAAGACCGGATCGGCCAATGCCTCAGTGACCGCGGAAAGCAGCCTCTCGTCGTCGCCCAATGAAATAGCGCCGATGTCGATCTGGAAATTCTCGGCCAGCGCTAGGAGCACGGCGGCCGAAACGGGCCGCTGATTGTTCTCTATCTGGTTGAGATAGCTGGTCGAGATGCCGATGCGCTCGGCAAAGACGGCTTGTGTCGCCTTATGAGATTCGCGGATTTCCCGGATCTTGCGGCCTACGTAGAGTTTTCGGGTCGCCATATTTGCAATTTCGCAATTTACAATTCTCAAAACCTTACATTACGCAATCATACCCGTTCAACCGTTTCCGCTTGGTCGATTGCGATTTATGGAGGCCATTCGATGGCCAATCCTATCTCGGGAGTGGAACGATGACCCTATACGCCGCGATGACGACCCGAGCCGGCACGCGCATTTCCACTACGGACGCACTTGCAGTGGTGGCCGCATCGCTACTGCTGATGCTTTCGGCCAGGATTTCCGTGCCTTTCTACCCGGTGCCGCTGACCATGCAGACCTTTGTCGTCATCGGTCTTGGCCTGGCTCTCGGGCCGACGCGAGGGCTTGCCGCCATTCTCCTCTATCTCGCCGAAGGTGCCGCCGGCCTGCCGGTTTTCGCCGGTACGCCTGAGAAAGGCATTGGCCTCGCCTATATGATGGGACCGACGGGCGGCTATCTGCTTGGCTATGTTCCGGCCGTGCTCCTCGCCGGCTGGCTTGCCGAGCGGGGATGGGATCGTAATCCATTTACCGCGATGCTTGCTGCGCTTCTCGCCGGTGCAGTCATCTATGTGCCGGGCCTTCTGTGGCTGGGCAGCGTCATCGGCTTCGACAGACCTGTTCTTCAGTTCGGCCTCATTCCCTTCATTCTCGGCGACATCGCCAAGGCGCTGTTGGCGGCCCTCGTCTTTCCGGCTGCATGGAAATGGCTTGGCGCGCGAGGCCTCCGCTGATGCGCGCCGTTCTCGAACAGCTTGAATCGCGCCGCAGCGAGGCTCGCCTCGGCGGTGGCCAAAAGCGTATCGATGCGCAGCATGCCAAGGGCAAGCTGACCGCACGAGAACGTCTCGACGTGCTTCTCGACGAGGGATCGTTCGAGGAATACGACATGTACGTCACCCATCGCGCCACCGATTTCGGCATGGCCGGCCAGAAGGTTGCCGGCGACGGCGTCGTCACTGGCTGGGGCACGATCAACGGCCGCCTCGTTTACGTTTTCTCCCAAGACTTTACCGTTCTCGGCGGCTCGCTGTCGGAAACCCATGCTCAGAAGATCTGCAAGATCATGGACATGGCAGTGCGCAACGGTGCGCCGGTGATCGGACTGAATGACAGCGGCGGCGCACGCATTCAGGAGGGTGTTGCTTCGCTCGCCGGCTATGCCGACGTGTTCAAACGCAATGTCGATGCCTCGGGCGTCGTACCGCAGATTTCCGTCATCATGGGGCCATGCGCCGGCGGTGCTGTCTATTCGCCGGCGATGACAGACTTCATCTTCATGGTGCGCGACAGTTCCTACATGTTCGTCACCGGTCCGGACGTCGTGAAGACCGTCACCAATGAGATCGTGACGGCAGAAGAGCTCGGCGGCGCACGCACCCACACGGCCAAATCGTCGGTCGCCGACGGCGCCTATGACAACGACATCGAAGCGCTGGAGCAGGTGCGCGCGCTGTTTGATTTCCTGCCGCTCAACAATCGTGAAAAGCCGCCGGTTCGCCCATTCTATGACGACCCATCGCGGCTGGAAATGCGGCTCGATACGCTGGTGCCGGACAGCGCCAACAAGCCTTACGACATGCGCGAGCTGATACTGGCTCTGGCCGACGAGGGCGATTTCTTCGAAATACAGGAAGCCTTTGCCAGAAACATCATCACAGGCTTCCTGCGCATCGAAGGCCAGACGGTCGGCGTTGTCGCCAACCAGCCGATGGTTTTGGCGGGCTGCCTCGACATCGATTCCTCGCGTAAGGCGGCGCGCTTCGTGCGCTTCTGCGACGCTTTCTCCATCCCGATCCTGACACTGGTTGACGTGCCGGGCTTCCTGCCGGGAACGGCACAGGAATATGGCGGCGTCATCAAGCAAGGAGCGAAATTGCTCTTTGCCTACAGCCAGGCGACCGTGCCAATGGTGACGCTGATCACGCGCAAAGCCTATGGCGGCGCTTACGACGTCATGGCCTCGAAGCATATCGGCGCTGACGTCAACTATGCCTGGCCGACTGCCGAAATCGCTGTGATGGGCGCCAAGGGCGCGACCGAAATCCTCTATCGCTCCGAACTTGGCGACAAGGACAAGATCGCCGCCCGCACCAGGGAATATGAGGAGCGCTTCGCCAATCCCTTTGTGGCCGCCGAACGCGGCTTCATCGACGAGGTGATCATGCCGCATTCCTCGCGCCGGCGCATCGCCCGCGCCTTTGCCACACTGCGCGGCAAAAGCGTCGAGACACGCTGGAAGAAGCACGACACGATACCGCTGTGAGGCCCCAGATGTTCAAGAAAATCCTCATCGCCAATCGCGGCGAGATCGCCTGCCGTGTCATCAAGACCGCGCAGAAGCTCGGCATCGCAACTGTCGCCGTCTATTCGGATGCTGACCGTGAGGCGCTGCATGTGAAGATGGCCGACGAGGCCGTGCATATCGGCCCACCGCCGTCCAACCAGTCCTACATCGTCATCGGCAAAATCCTCGATGCGGTGAAGGCAACCGGGGCGGATGCCGTACATCCGGGCTACGGCTTCCTGTCGGAGAACGCCAATTTCGCTGAGGCCTTGAAGGCCGAAGGCGTCGCCTTCATCGGCCCGCCGCCGGTAGCGATCGAGGCGATGGGCGACAAGATCACCTCCAAGAAGATCGCCGCATCGGCCGGCGTTTCCACCGTGCCCGGTCATATGGACCTGATTGCGGACGCCGACGAGGCCGTAAAGATCGCCGGCGAAATCGGCTATCCCGTCATGATCAAGGCCTCCGCCGGTGGCGGCGGCAAGGGCATGCGGATTGCCTGGAACGACGGGGAGGCACGCGAAGGCTTCCAGTCGTCGAAGAACGAAGCGAAATCTTCCTTTGGCGACGATCGCATCTTCATCGAAAAGTTCGTCACCCAGCCGCGCCACATCGAGATTCAGGTGCTTGGCGACCAGCACGGCAACCTCATCTATCTCGGCGAGCGCGAATGCTCGATCCAGCGCCGCAACCAGAAGGTGATCGAGGAGGCACCCTCGCCATTTCTCGATGCGACAACACGCAAAGCCATGGGCGAGCAGGCGGTCGCGCTTGCCAAGGCTGTCGGCTATTTCTCGGCAGGCACGGTCGAATTCATCGTCGATGCCGACAAAAAATTCTACTTCCTCGAAATGAACACGCGGCTTCAGGTCGAGCATCCGGTGACGGAACTGATCACCGGTATCGATCTTGTCGAAGAGATGATCCGCGTTGCTGCCGGCGAGACGCTGCGCCTTACCCAGGTTGACGTGAAGCTCAACGGTTGGGCGATCGAAAGCCGGCTTTACGCGGAAGATCCCTATCGCAACTTCCTGCCGTCGATCGGACGGCTGAGCCGTTATCGTCCACCCGCGGAGGGTACTCGCGAAAACGGCATCGTCGTGCGCAACGACACCGGCGTCTTCGAAGGCGGCGAGATATCGATGTACTACGACCCGATGATCGCCAAGCTGTGCACATGGGCGCCCGACAGGCTGGCAGCCATCGACGCCATGGGCAAGGCTCTCGACGATTTTGAGGTCGAGGGCATCGGCCACAATCTTCCGTTCCTCTCGGCAGTCATGGACCATCCGCGCTTTCGCGAAGGCCGGCTGACTACCGCCTTCATCGCCGAGGAATATGCGGACGGCTTTACAGGCGTCGAGCCATCTTCGGACGATGCAAGGAAGCTGGCGGCAATTGCCGCGCTCATCAATCTCAGGGCCCAGAAGCGCAGCGTGCTGATTTCCGGGGCAATGGACAATCACCGCCGCATCATTGGCAGCGACTGGGTGGCGACGCTGGCCGGCGACAGCTTTGCGATCACGATCAGGGATGAAGGCGGCAAGACCATCGTCAGCTTCGGCGACGGCCCTTCGATCTCGGTCGCCAGCGATTGGCTGCCCGGCCACAGCCACGCGCAATTTACCGTCGACAACGAGACGATCGGCGTGAAGACGGCACCTGCTGCAACGGGCATGCGCCTGCGCTGGCGCGGCATGGATGTCTTGGCCTATGTGCGCACCCCCCGCGTTGCCGAACTGGCGTTGCTGATGCCGGAAAAGCTGCCGCCGGATACGTCGAAGATGCTGCTTTGCCCGATGCCCGGCGTAATCACCGCAGTCACCGTAAAGGCCGGCGACCAGGTCGAGGCCGGGCAAGCACTTGCCACCGTGGAAGCCATGAAGATGGAGAACGTACTCCGCGCCGAGCGTCGCGGCATCGTCGCGCGCATCGCGGCGGAGGCCGGCGCCAGCCTGGCGGTTGACGAACTCATCATGGAATTCGAGTGAGAGCAAATCGATGAGCGACCGCGTAACCTATGATGACTGGCAGAAACTCGCCGAGCGCGAGTTGAAGGCCTCGCCGGAAAGCATTGTCTGGCAGACACCGGAAGGCATCGTGGTCAAACCGCTCTACACGGCGGCCGATCTCGAAGGGATCAACCAGCTCGACTCGCTGCCCGGCATAAAACCATTCCTGCGCGGCCCGCGTGCCACCATGTATGCGGGCCGTCCCTGGACGATCCGCCAATATGCCGGCTTCTCGACGGCTGAAGAATCCAACGCCTTCTACCGCAAGGCGCTCGCTGCCGGACAGAAGGGCCTCTCCGTCGCCTTCGATCTCGCCACCCACCGCGGTTATGACAGCGACCATCCACGCGTCGAGGGCGATGTCGGCAAGGCCGGTGTCGCGATCGACTCCGTCGAAGACATGAAGATCCTGTTCGACGGCATTCCGCTCGAGGAAATGTCGGTTTCGATGACAATGAACGGCGCGGTGATCCCGATCCTCGCCAGTTTCATTGTCGCCGGCGAAGAACAGGGCGTGCCGCGCGAAAAGCTTTCCGGGACCATCCAGAACGACATCCTCAAGGAGTTCATGGTCCGCAACACCTACATCTACCCGCCCGAGCCCTCGATGCGGATCATCGCCGACATCATCGAATACACGGCCAAGGAAATGCCCAAGTTCAACTCCATCTCCATCTCCGGCTATCACATGCAGGAAGCGGGCTCGACGCTGGTGCAGGAACTGGCCTTCACGCTGGCCGATGGACGGGAATATGTCCGCGCGGCGATAGCCAAAGGCTTGAATGTCGATGAATTCGCCGGCCGGCTCTCCTTCTTCTTCGCCATTGGCATGAATTTCTTCATGGAGGCCTCAAAGCTTCGCGCGGCCAGGTTGCTGTGGTCACGCATCATGGAAGAGTTCCAGCCGAAGAGGCAATCGTCGCTGATGCTGCGCACGCATTGCCAGACCTCCGGCGTGTCCTTGCAGGAGCAGGACCCTTACAACAACATCGTGCGCACCGCCTTCGAGGCGATGTCGGCGGCTCTGGGCGGTACCCAGTCCCTGCACACCAATTCCTTCGACGAGGCGATTGCGCTGCCTACGGAGTTTTCCGCCCGCATCGCCCGCAACACGCAGCTCATCCTCCAGCACGAAACCGGTGTCACCAAGGTCGTCGATCCTCTCGCCGGCTCCTATTATGTCGAGAGCCTGACGCATGAGCTGGCTGAAAAGGCCTGGGCGCTGATCGAAGAAGTCGAGACCATGGGCGGCATGACCAAGGCCGTCGCCACCGGCCTGCCCAAGCGCATGATCGAGGAGGCGGCCACGCGCCGGCAGGCCGCCGTCGACAAGGGCGAGGAGGTCATCGTCGGCGTCAACAAATACCGGCTCGATACCGAAGACCAAATCGACATTCTCGACATCGACAATGCCGCCGTGCGGCTATCGCAGATTGCCCGCATCGAGCGGACCAAACGCCAGCGCGATCCCAAGCAAGTGGCCGAAACGCTTGCAACACTTGGCGAGGTCGCGGCCAGCGGTAAGGAAAACATCCTCGAAGCCGCGGTCGAGGCAGCACGTGCCCGCGCCACCGTCGGGGAAATTTCCGACGCCATGCGCAAGGTCTTCGGCGATCATACCGCCGTTCCGGAAGTGGTTCGCAAGGTCTATGGAAAGGCTTATGACAACGAACCGGAGTTCAAGACGCTGGTTTCTCGTCTCGAAGATTTTTCAAGCTCGTTTGGCGGCAAGCCGAGGATCATGGTCGCCAAGCTCGGCCAGGATGGACACGACCGTGGCGCGAAGATCATCGCCTCGGCCTTTGGCGATATCGGCTTCGACGTTCTTGCCGGGCCGTTGTTTCAGACACCGGGCGAAGCAGCCGATCTTGCAATAGCCTCGAAAGTGCATGTCGTCGGCGTTTCTTCGCTGGCCGCGGGCCACAAGACGCTGTTGCCGCAACTGATCGACGCGTTAAAGCAAAAAGGCGCTGAGAACGTCATCGTCATCTGCGGTGGCGTTGTGCCGCGCCAGGACTATCAGTTCCTGCTCGATCATGGCGTGGCGGCGGTTTTCGGTCCCGGCACCAATGTGCTTGATGCAGCCCGCGCGGTGCTCGATCTCATGGAAGGCAAGCGCCGGAACACCTGACTTTAATGTGTTCGGAAATGAACGGTCTCCGCTCTCGGCATTAAGTTCCCGACGCGAGGCGATGATAAACGCGGAAGGTGGTGGACACAAAACATGCGCTGTAGAGTCTCCAACTCGATCATGCAGGCTTTGTTCTAAGCCAATGATGCAGTTCCATAACATATCTTATGCGACTTATGCATGTACGGGGGGTGGGTTCAAGGATGAAGTGCGACTTGCGAATGATACCAATGAGTTATCATACGCAAGGAAGATGCAATGAGACGCACCTACTCCCATATCGGCCTGGATGAACGTCGTAAGATTGCTCGCTGGCGGATGGCCGGCCTGAGCATCGAGATCATCGCAGAAAAGCTTGGACGGCATCGCTCGACGATCTTTCGCGAGATCAAGCGCAATATGTTCGTCGACAAGGTCGTTCCGGATCTCAACGGCTACTATTGCGTGACGGCCCACGGCATGGCTTGCGAGCGCCGCGCCAAGCTGCGCAAGCTGGCGCGTTTCTCACACGTCCGGCAGTCCGTTGTCGACCGGATCATGCACGGCTGGTCACCACAGCAGATCGCCGGTCGTATGCGCCTGGAGCGTCATCCGATCTCGGTCAGCCACGAGACGATCTACAAGTTTGCATATTCGGCCGATGGCCAGGCCATCAAGCTGTGGCGGCATCTGCCGGAGCATCGGGCCAGGCGCCGCCCCCGGCATGCAAGGCGCAGACATGGCCGGCGCTTCAGCCCGGAACTGAACATCCTGCGCCGCCCGGACGTCGTTGCCGACCGTAAGCAGTTCGGACACTGGGAATGCGACCTGATCCAGTTCCGCAAGAAGTTCGGCAAGGCCAACGTCACATCGCTGGTCGAACGGGTCAGTCGCTTCGCCATCTTCCTGCGCAACAATGATCGACAGTCCCGGCCCGTGATGGATGGCGTCATACAGGCGCTACAGGCCCTACCCCACCTCGCCCGCCGTTCGATCACATTCGACCGTGGCACGGAGTTCACCGACTGGCCCTACCTTCAGGCAAGCATAGGCACCCAAACGTGGTTCTGCGACCCACAATCACCCTGGCAAAAAGGCACCGTCGAAAACACCAACGGCCGGGTGCGCAAATGGCTTTCGAGAGAGGTCGATCCATTATCTGTAACCGATGCCGACCTGATCGAGATCTGCAATCGGCTGAATGCGACGCCGCGCAAATGCCTCGGCTACCGAACGCCAGCGGAGGTCTTTCGAAAGAAACTGCTCGCCCAGATGAGGCATGCCGGCTAGCTTGAACCGACCCGCAAGTCGCATCTCAGCATGACTCCACACGGCTATTTAGTAATGCGACAGCCGCCGCAGAAGCCGCAAGTGCTTGACCATGTCACGGACGAC
>Ga0315336_1007162_pt1 | contig 10898 bp, 6 predicted proteins | sample ASW5metaG_FD_204512 | JGI IMG/M metagenome (GOLD analysis project Ga0315336, IMG submission 204512) | Ammonia-oxidizing marine archaeal communities from Monterey Bay, California, United States - ASW #5 | ecosystem: Environmental > Aquatic > Marine > Intertidal zone | place: USA: California... | reverse complement strand
TAGCGAAACTACCACCTGGGAATCACTCGCCGCTGGTGTGCTGCGGACGACCAGGTTGCCCTATGCGTACGCATTGGTTCACGGTGACGCTGCGGTTGTAGTCGGCGGTCCGGCCGGTGTCGGCCCCAATCGTTGCCACCGGGGGTGGCCAAATGCGACCTTGCCCTGCTGACACACAGCCACCGCGATACCACCGACGCTGCGGCAGGTTTCGTAGCTGCCGGCATTGATGTCCGCAGTGGGGCATCCTCATCGCTACTAACATTGGAGTCGATAAACCAGTTTTGGACCACCTCGATGCCGGTGGAAACCCCGGGGAGTTTTCCGCCGCTCTTTGAACGACTGTGGGGGGTGTGGTCTTACCTGGTTGCGCCCGAGGGAACAGCTGGCGTACGGACCGACCTGGCGGATGGCGACACGATCGACTGGCATGGGTGGACCATTGAGGCGGTCACAACGCCCGGGCACAGCCGCGATCACCTTGCGTTCCTTGTGCGCCTGCCCGACAGTGATGCCGTGATTTGTTTCTGTGGCGACGCGATCTGTGCACCCGGTAAGGTTTGGTCACCCTACACCTTGGAGTGGCATCACCAGCATAATGAAGGTTTGCGGTTGGCTGCCGAATCGCTTCGCAAACTGGCGACACACAATGCCACCATGCTCTGTCCCGAACACGGCCCGACGATCACGGGCAACGTCGAGGCAGCGCTGACCACAACGGCCGAGCGGCTTGAACGGGCAGCGGTGCTGAAGGACTGTTACCGCTATACGGCCAGCCGCGCAGGGGATCCGCCGAGCTACCGGTACCTGGCAGAAGAACAGGTCGAGAGTGCCAATCCCTCGGGCAATCCTCTCCCGTGGTCACAGCTTTCACCACATCTACTGTTGACCGGTAACACGTACGCGCTGTTGTCGCAGGATGGACCGGTGATGCTGATCGACCCGTACAGCCAGAACACCGCCGGGCGGGTGGAGGAATTAAAACGCGACTTTGGCGCGGGACCTGTGGAGATAGCCGTGATTACGCACGCCCACAACGATCACTACACGGGAATCTTTGCCCTGCCGGACCGCGATCATTTTGACATCTGGGCGCTCGACCTGGTGGCCGATGTCGTCGGCACGCCACATCGCTATCACGCTCCCTACATCGATGCCCGCGCGGTCCACCTCGATCGAAGGCTTTCGGCCGGCGAAACCGTACATTGGCGAGAATTTCAGTTGAAGATTCATCATCTTCCGGGCCAGACCTACTTCACGATGGGAATCGAAATACTGATTGATGGCAAACGATGTTTCTTCACGGCCGACAATTTCTTTCGTGCAGAACAAGCCAGCGGATCTGGCGGCTGGTCTGGTCACAATCGAGCACTGCCATTGAATTATGCCGAGAGTGCCCGGCGGGTACTTGAGGCGAGCCCCGACTGGATCCTGGCGGAACATGGCGGCCCGTTTGAGTTTCATGAAGAGGACTTCCGCCATCGGTACGAATGGGCTTTAGAAGCGGCCGCCGCGGCCGACGCGATTTCACCGTCGGGTAATCATTTGCTCGATTGGGATCCCCATCGCATTCACATCGAGCCCTGCATCGTTCCCGCGCGGCCGGCCGATACCGCTCGTTGCCAGTTAGTCGCCCACAATCCGACAGATCAAAAGCAGCAACTGGAGATTCACTTTGGTCGACCGCAAATTGCAAGTGGCCCCGAGATGGTCCTCAACGTCGCACCCGGAGAAACTTCCCTCACCGAGGTGGAGCTGGAGATTGCCCCTGGCGCCCCTGAGGGTCGACAGGTGGTTCCGTGCACCGTCCGTTGCGATGGTGACTCCGATCCAGCCGATCTGTTTGTGGTGATTGATATCAATGGATAAACCCGTCACCAAGATTCAACACCCGAGCGCAGCGTCCCGCTCCATGGTCCGCTGGCCCCGTTGCCAGGCACGAGGCCACCTGGTCTGCTACACTGGTTCTCTGACTTGTCCGCATCTGTCTGCCGCTTATCCAATTTGGAGGAAACCATGTCGCGCCCATGTTTGGATTTAACCTTGTCGACGTTCGCTATCGTTTTTCTGATCGCTCTTCCGGCGATGGCTGCTGACTCATCGAAAGCCGTTCACCTTTTTAATGGGAAAGATTTTTCTGGCTGGTTGGCAAAAGGCGGCAAGCCGGAAGAAACGCTCCAAATCGGTACGGCAAAGCTGAATCAAGATAACCCCGGCGAAATCGTGGTCGAAAAGGGGGGCAGCGAATTGATCAATGCCAAAAAGTCCGGACGCGATTTTTATACAGAAGCCAAATTTGGCGATGCGCTCATTGAAGTCGAATTCATGGTTCCCAAAGATTCAAACTCCGGCGTTTACGTGATGGGCGAATATGAAGTCCAGATTGAAGACAGCTTCGGCAAGAAAAAAATGACTTACCAGGATGTGGGAGGCATTTACAGCGTCGCGGCGGCACGAGTGAATGCGGCAAAGCCTGTGGGCCAATGGCAGAAGTTTGTGATTGACTTTCGGGCGCCGAAGTTTGATGCTTCCGGAAAGAAAACTGCCAATGCCCGATTCGTAAAAGTCACGTTAAATGGCAAAGTCATTCATGAAAACGTGGAGATGACGGCGGCGACCGCTGGCGGTATCACCGGTGAAGAGCATGCCGAAGGCCCGGTTATGTTCCAAGGGAACCACGGTGTGGTGGCTTACCGCAACATCAAGGTAAAGCCGGTCAAGTAGCCGCATCCGGTCTGAGATACGGAACACGAGATAAGATCGAGTTTGGCTTGCCGGCCCTGTTCCACGTGCGCACCCCGCAGGGCTGTTTCCAGGACTCTGCCGGGGCCCGACTGGATCCTGGCAGAACATGGCGGCCCGGAGTTTTCGCGTAAGCAGCCCAGCTTTGTGAGCGAACACGGAAATGCCTTGCGCGAACGCGGTGCCCTAAATCGAGGTAGGACTACGAACTGCGGCAGGCTTCCATGATGTCATTGAGCTGGGACCGCAGTGAGCCCTTCAGTGGCGAGAACGAGCCGTCAAACGCCGCCGAGCCGATGGTAAAGGCGTCGCAACCGGCGACTTTCATGTCGTCGATCTGCTCTTGCGTGTTGACGCTCCCTGCATTGACCAGGTAGCCGTCGCCCAATCCTTTTCGAGCAGCGCGTATCAGGTCCATGGGGTCGGCATCGGTGGCGCGGTAGGCGAGTGCATCGCAACCTGCGCATCCAAGTTCCATGAATCTACGGCACTGCGATTCTACCTCATCGGGTGTACCACCCCATTGAACCGGATGCCCAAACGGTCGCCCCGGAAAGGGAAGATACTCGACTTCACTTCCCCCCAGCACCGCGAGGATTCCCTCGACGTCTGTTCCGCCCATCAAACGGTCAACACCGATTTCCCTGGCAGCATGTGCCGATTTCCGGCAGGCATCCTGGTCGAGGCTCACAAGCTCGATGTAACTCGTCGTGCCGGCATCCTTGATCTTGCGATTCAGCGCGCGCATCGTTTCGACGTCGACCCCGATATCCTTAAAGCCGATGTGCTTGAGGCCGAGCGGAAGAATGTAATCCAGCACTTCCAGGCCGTCGGGCACCGTCTGGTCCGAGCGGGTCAACATGAAAATGAAATCCATGGGAAGCTCGTTTCTCTATTTCTTCTCGCTCCACTCGGGTGGCCCCACCCAGGGGACATAGGTCGGTTCGCCGATAACGTCTTTCAATCGCCAGATGTCCATGTAGAAGCGCGCCGCCGACTCCATGGCCTGAATGTTATGGTATGCCTGCGCCATCGAGTCTCCTTTGGCGAACGGGCCATGCCACTTGAGGATCACCACCGGATGATCCACCAGGGCCTCGGCGATTTCTTCATCCACTTCCGCCCACCCCCAATGCTTCGGGGCCGCGACAATCGGGACGGTCGGCCCCAGGTAGATCAGCCCATTGTCATCGACAATACGAAACTCATCAACGTAGAAGGAGACCAGGGCAGTGTAGTAGGAATGCGCATGGATGACGGCCTGTGCATCGGTCTTGCGATAGATCTCGCGGTGCATCGAGAGCGTGCTCGAAGCGTGTTCCACCGGATCGTCCGAATCAATTCGGGCTCGGATCAGTCGCTCGGCGACGATATCCTGCTTGAAGCTTTTGGTACGGGTGATGATCAGGTCATCGCCGAGCCTGGCGCTGCAATTTCCACCTTTAAGGTGAAGCAGACCTGAGCTGACCAGCATGTCGGTATAGGTCGCCATCTCTGCGGCGATCTTTTCAATGTCCTGCATGATTATCATTTCTCCTCGGTTAGAGCTTTCAGTACACACGGTAGAGCTTTCAGTACACACGGTTCAACAATCGTTGACTCTACTCATACTCTACGGTCCCGCTCTCTGCCATCCCCATCTGCGATAAAGCCTGCAGATAGGATTGATAACCGGTTTCATAGCACGCGTTCGGTGCTGGACTCGGTTCCCATTGGTTGGCTGTTTTGCTCATTGCTGCAACCGCGGTGCTGAAATCACCGAAGAGACCCGTCGCCACACCGGCAACGATGGCGGCCCCCAATGCGGTCGACTCACTGCTGGCGGGGACCGAAACGGGAAGGCCGGTGACGTCGGCCATGATCTGTGACCACAATTCCGAGGCACTGCCGCCACCAGAAAAACGGAGGTGGCGAATCGGTGACACAACCTCCTTAAGGGTCTCGAGTGCGTGTCGCTGGGCAAAGGCGATACCTTCGAGCATGGCCCTGGCCAGATGTTCCGGGCCGTGGGACAACCGCAGCCCGACGATCATGCCGCAGGCCTCCGGGTTCCACAACGGCGTGCCGGCACCGGCAAGATGCGGAACGATGGTCACGCCCTCGCTACCCGGCGGCACGCCGGCGGCCATTGTATTCAAATCTTCGAAGCTGACCGGTTTCGTATTTCCTGTCGAGTCGCTCAGAAGTGTGCGCAGCCATCGGTAGGCCGAGCCGCCCGTCAGCAGCAGGCCCTGCACATCCCAGTGACCAGGCAGTACCGATGGCATGCAGGTCAGACTTGGGTGGCGCACCGGCCTGTCGGTGATGACTCCCATGACTCCCGCGGTGCCAATGTAGGCGGAGGCGACCCCGGCCTTCTCGACCCCCGTACCGAGCGTGAAACAGGAGGCATCGGCGCCGGCTGCCACAACCGGGGTTTGCGGATTCAATCCGGTTTTCCTTGCCACCGCCGAAGAGGGTGTTCCGACGACAGTCCCGGGAGCGATCAGTTGGGGAAGGAGTTCCGGATGCAGTTGGGTGGCAGCGAGCAATTCGTCGCTCCAATGCCTGGCCTCAAGGTCCATCAGGCCAAAGTAAGGGCCATGACTGTCGTCACAGAACCATCCGGAGCCGGTCAACGCATGCAGAACAGCAGTTTGAGGATGCGCGAAGAGGGCTGTCGATGCAAACGCATCGGGATCCGCTGCCCGGAACCAGAGAATTTTGGCGACCACGGACGCATGGTCCAGGGGCACCCCGGTCAACTGAGCGAAACGATCCGGGCTCAGCCGGCTCGTGAGTTCGGTCACAGCAGACCGGGCCCGACTGTCATACCACAGGATCACCGGCCCCGTGGACATGCCGTCGGCACCGACCGGCAGCATGGTCCCCGTTGATCCGGTGATTGCTACGGCCCTGATCGCATCGCCCTGGATGCCGCTGGACTGTAGTGCTTCCTCCAGCAATTCCAGGGGCCACTGCATCAGGAAATCCGACGGGCACTCGGCCCACCCGGGCTTCGACGACTCGACCGGGCAGTCGCGGTGGACACCGACGATTTCATTGCCGACCGAATCGAAGATAGACACCTTAATCGCAGAAGCGCCCGCATCCACGGCAGCTAGGTAGGACATGATGCGCCTTGTGGTAGGCATTGCGATTTCGAAGATGTGCTTGCCATAGCCCGGATTTCCCCGATAGATTTACCCAGTCGGTAGGACCGTAGTGTGTATAGATGCGAAAAACAAGTGGTTGTCTTTACTTCGGTTTCGTGAATCACGCCTTGTTTTGGGCAAGCCACCCCGAGCGCCCCTTGGTTGCGGCGGTCCGGTCATGATCTGCCCGCGCGGCCCGTTCGAGACCTGGGGGGCATCATCGCCATTGCCGGGCGGCAATGGGTCGACCTCCTGCGACAAAAACTTCTTGTCAAAACGACTTAGTACACGTGCCAAACCAACATAAAAAGGCAAAGGCCCTGAAGAAATGGACCGGTTACCGCTAAAAAGGCTGAAATGAAACGGCTAATTGCTGTTAGCAGCTCTACTAAAGACGAAGACTTTCGGGAGGCTGATATCGTTGTAGGTTGTTCAGGTGATTGCGACGGAGAAAAAAACAGCAGGTTTGACAAACCGGGGTGATACTAAGGCAGGGAAATATCTTACAGTTTAAAATCCCGAAACAACCAAAGCGGGAAAGCCAAACCGCGTAAAAACGGAAAACCCCGGAGCGGGAATTTTTGAAAGGAACAAAATGTCAACACAAGCAAGTGTGCTGAACGTTTCGGAGAGATTGGACAAGCTTTACGAGTTTGACCGCGAACCGATCCCGACCAGCAAATTGTACGGCGGATGGCATTTTGCGGGTCTTTACGCTGGTGAATGTACCGCGGCGACCGAATTTGTCATCGGAGCCCTGTTCGTGATGTGGGGAGCCAGCGTGTTTGACATCATCGTTGGCCTGGCGATTGGTAACTTCCTGGCGATGCTTTCGTGGACATTTTTCTGTGCTCCTATCGCAACGAGGACGCGGCTTACACTTTACTGGTATATCCACAAAATAGGCGGACCTGTGTTTGCCTTTATTTACAACATCAGCAATGCATTTCTGTTTTGTATTCTGACGGGAACGATGATTACCGTCTCGGCATCGGCGGTTCGAATTCCATTCGGTATACCCCCTCAATTAAATTGGTACCCAACCGATATTTGGTTTGTACTTATCGTGTTCCTCGTTGGTGGAGTGATAACGGCGCTGGCAATCCTCGGCTTCAAACGGCTGATCCAGTTCGCATCGGTGTGTGCACCGTGGATGATCGTCATGTTCGTGGCAGGAGCTTTGGTTTCACTTCCTGTGTTAGGCAAAGCCAGTGGGATAGGGCAGATCACGACGGTTTCCCAGTTGTGGGACATGGCTTCCACCATGGTCTGGACAGGCAAGGCAACGAATCCCGAAAACCAAATCAGTTTCTGGCACGTGATGGCTTTCGCGTGGATTTGTGATCTGGCAATGAATATTGGTTTGTCGGACATGGCGTTATTCCGCTACGCTAGAAAGGCCCGCTATGGCTTGTGCACCAGTACGGGAATGTACCTGGGCCATTATGTAGCGTGGATTTGTGCGGGAATTTTTGGCGCAGGAGCCGCCTTGCTGGTCAAGAAACCGCTGGAGCAACTCGATTCGGGGGACATTGGATATATAACTTTGGGTATGACCGGTGCCATTGCAGTATTGCTGGCTGGTTGGACGACGGCGAATCCCGTGCTTTACAAACAGGGTTTGGCGGTTCAGGCGGTTACACCCAACTGGCCGCGATGGAAAGTCACGGCGGCGGTCGGTGCTGTGACTACCGTGATTGCCTGTTTCCCGTTTGTCTTTACGAAAATGCTCGACTTCGTCGCGTTGTATGGGTTACTGCTGCTGCCGGTTGGAGCGATCGTTTTTGCCGAGTATTGGATTTTCCCGAAGATCGGCCTGGTCAGGCACTGGGTTTCTCGCCAGCAGAAGCTGATGAATTGGCCCGCCCTGCTGACATGGGTGATTTCGATCGCCTTGGCGATGGTTCTCTGGTATGCGAATGTGTTGCACCTGTTCTTTTTGTTTATTCCGGTTTGGTTCCTTTCGATCGCATTGTATATCGGCCTGGCTGCTATCGGTGGAGCAAGGAAGAGTTCTTCTGAAGCGTTGGAACCGGTAGAGGAAGAGTCGAAACTTCCAGAGGTCGGGCAGGATCCACCAGGCGATGTGGTTGCTGCCCGCCACCCTGAGGAGACTGCGACAAAGTATAAATTTTCTCAAAGGACGACTTACGATAAAGTCGCATTGATCCTCTGGGGTACCGTCGCAATTCTGTCACTGCTTGTTTGTCTCTGGATGCCTGTAAAAGTCTTTCTGGATGGAATGGAAAACTACCAGGCAAATCTGGTCTCTTTCCAAAAATGGATTTTCCTGCCAACAGTTATCTATTTCGTCACAGGTACTTGCTGGCTGATACTCAAGGAGAAAGAAAACGAAAGTACAGCGGGTTCGATGAGCAGCAACTGCGCCACCTGAGAGTGCACTGGCAGCCTTGGGTATGATATCGAACGATACGGCAACCTCGCGTTTGAACTGCTCGATCCACGGCTGGAATTGCCCAATGACGTTGGCCTGCTCGCAGAGGCGGCAAACGGCAAAAAAACTGCTAAAGCACGGTTCGTAAGTGCTACACTAAATGGTGAAGCTACTCACGATAACCTGGAACTGCCGGGTCTGACCGCCGGTGATTTAACCCCAGAGGAGCATGCTCAACGCCCGCTCATGTTCCCAGAGAATCACGGTCCAGTGGCTTACCGCAAGATCAAGGTCACGCCCATCGAGTAGCCAGAACCGATCTGAAATACGTGATACGAGATAAGATCCAGTTTGGCTCACCTGCCGTATCCCTACATCGCAAATCCGACATCCTCATCCCGCATGCCGCATTTCGCATCCCACATCTCGTATCGTGCCTGCCGCATCTCGCATCTCTCGGTGCTATCTCTAGGACTCTGCCTGGCGGTCTCCAACCCGATTTTGCATGCGGATGATGATTTCGAGGAAGTCAGCGAACCGTCCCACGGAGTGATTGCCCGGTATGAAAGTCTGCCCATCGCGGGTGACGATGCGGGTTTTAGGCCGGTCGTGGTCGAGCGACTCGAGGCGGTACCCCGGTTGTACGGGCGGGCAGGAGAAACACCCGACCATCGACTGCCGGGGCCGGGGTTCACGGCCCGCTGGTCGGCTCAATTGCTGGTACGGTTTGAGGCCACGTATGAATTCACCCTGTTGCGCTCGAGCCTGAAAGACCTGGTGCTGACGATCGACGGCAAGCCGGTGCTGCTGGGCGAAGGTGTGGAATTGGAATCGGGACCGGTGACGCTATCGATCACGGGAACGCACCGGGGTGGTGAACCGGCGTTTCAACTTTGGTGGCGGAGTAATTTGTTCGGCGACGAGCCGATTGCTGCGAGGTTCTTCGGCCTTCCTGACGCTGGAGCAACGGGTAAGCTCGCCATCGAACTCCAGCGGCAGCGGCTGGCCGATCGGGGTGCCGTGCTGGCAGAAATGCTGGGCTGTGCCCGTTGTCATCGGAGTCCCGGCGGACTGGCCCAGGAGTTGGCTCCCGCGACATTACTGCCCGGACCGCGGCTCGACGGCTTGGGGTCGCGACTGCACCGGCAATGGCTGGTCGACTGGCTGAAAAATCCTCACGGGCAACGCGAAGGCGCGCGCATGCCGGCCCTGTTTGACGACACGCCCGCCGACGATCTGGCCGCGCGAACGATTGCCAGTTACCTGGCTGCCGGCGAGGTGAACCACGACGCTACCGGCGAGGTGAACCCCGACGCGGAGCCAGAGATCGACGGTGACGCGGCACGCGGCGCGGCACTCTACCGGGCGGCCGGTTGTGCGGCCTGTCACGCGCCGCCGAAAACAACACTGGACGACCCCCAAAACGTGAGCACGGCGCCGGCACTTGAGCGCCTGGCGGAGAAATGGAAGCCGGGCGGACTGGCGTCTTTCTTGCACAAGCCCCTGGACACACGGCCGCACGGAAGGATGCCCGACTTTGGCCTCACCCAGTCCCAAGCAGCCGATGTCGCGGCGTATTTGCTTACCCGTCCCACGGCTGGTCATCAAGCGCCGGCCGCTATTGACAAAACGCCGCTGCCAGTCGCCCCAATCACAGCCGAGCAACTCTCAGCCCAATGGCGCGATCTTCAGGCACCCGGTGAACACCCTGGCAGCACACCGGCCGCGGGCCTGGAGGCGGTGGCCGTGCGGCAGATGACCGCGCGAGGTTGCTTTGCCTGTCACGACATGCAGCTTGGGAAACGCTTCCAACTCGAGCGCCCCTTAAGCGGGCCGCCGGAAGTCTTGATTGCCGGGGAACGCCTGACGTCGGTCGCCCACGCGCCAGTCCTCCCCGGGCGGGGCAGCGAGCAACTCAAGGCAGGCTGTCTCGATCCGCGCGGGGAAGCCGGATCGGCGCCGCAGTTTTCCCTCGGCAAGGATGATAGGGAGGCATTGGCGGTGCATGTCGAATCGCTGCTCCAGCAAGCGTCGCCTTCAACGATGGAGCGAACACGAATCGATCTGGCGATTCTCAACTGCGCACGTTGCCACGACAACGAGGAGCAGGGGGGCGAGTCGCTAACCGCACTGCTCGAGAAAGATCCTTCGCTACCGGGCGAGGAGGTCACCAGGTATTTCACTCCCCCGATGCTCACGCACGTCGGCGAGCGGTTGCGGCCAGAGCGGTTGGCCCGATGGGTCACCCAAGGTGCCCGCGGCGACGCCTTGCGTCCATGGCTTGGCGCGCGGATGCCTGGTTTCGGAACACGGGGTGGCCAGTTGGCAGCCGGGCTCACGGCCCGCGACGGTGTACCCGGTCCGGCGGTTCCGAGCGGGCCGACGGTGCCAAATATCAAGGTCCCAGAAGTCAATCCCCAGCGGCTGAAGCTGGGCCGATACCTGGTGGGGGTGAAGGCCCTGGCCTGCGTCATGTGCCATCCGCTCCATGGAAAAACGATGGGGGCCCAGGGTGGAGAGGTCCAAGTCGACCCCACCACACGTAGCCCCGACCTGGCCCTGGTGGCCGAACATCTACGGCCCGAGTATTTCCACCGCTGGATGATGAATCCGGCGCGGATCCGTCC
>Ga0315336_1007161_pt1 | contig 10898 bp, 9 predicted proteins | sample ASW5metaG_FD_204512 | JGI IMG/M metagenome (GOLD analysis project Ga0315336, IMG submission 204512) | Ammonia-oxidizing marine archaeal communities from Monterey Bay, California, United States - ASW #5 | ecosystem: Environmental > Aquatic > Marine > Intertidal zone | place: USA: California... | reverse complement strand
GCGTCTCTCGCAACGCTGCCCGCATCATGTCTATCTCGCCGGGGGACATCATCAAGGGTGACCGGCTGAAGCTGCCGCTCACGTTACCGGCGGCTTCACCTTCGGTGTATTTCAGTAGTTGCAGCGTGGGGACGTGATGCTCCCCTTCCACCCTGGATTCTTCGGACATATACCCGCTATCTCAATGATAAATGAACGATTTTTTCTTCGTGGTCATGACGTTCCCTCGCGCCTGGTTGGAATAAGGGACCGCTACTTGCCTGCCAGGATGGAAGCTAGCAACGCTACCCGCCGGGGTAATTCGGCCACCACGATATATTCATGATCGGCGTGGGGTCCTTCTCCGACTCCCCCCAACCCGTCCAGAACCGGCGTGCCCACCGCTGCGGCGAACTGGGCGTCCGAGCCGCCGCCGACTTGAGCCTCTGTAAGGCTGATGCCCAGAGGATCGGCTAACTGCTGCACCGCATTGACCAACATGGCGGTGGATTCGGTCCTTTCCATGGGAGGCCGGTTAAGCCCGCCCACTACTTCTACGTTGGCCCCCGACAGCACCGCTTTGCTGTCTAGAATCTCCCTTTCGATCCTTTCCGCCTCTTGCATGCTGGTGACTCGAAGATCAATTTTCGCTTCGGCAACGGCGGCTATCTGGTTTCTGACTGCGCCGCCCTGAATCACTCCAACGTTGACCGTAGTGCCACGGGACAGGTCGGATAGGCTATGCAGACGCAGAACCTGGTGGGCCATTTCCTCTATGGCGCTGATGCCCTTTTCCGGCTCGTTACCGGCGTGGGCGGCCCGCCCGGTCACTTTGACTTCAAATATACCGACACCCTTGCGCCCCGTTTTTAACGCCCCTTCCGTGCCTGCTCCGGGTTCGAGGCAAAATACTTGGACGCTTTTCCTGGCTTCGTCTTCAATCAATTGGCGGGAAGTGGTACTCCCGACCTCTTCGTCGGAGTTGATGATGATTCTGATTCTTTGTTGGGGCGCTATGTTGTGGGCGTTCAGCGTTTCGAGGGCGTGTAGCGCTATGGCGATACCGGCCTTCATATCTAGAATCCCAGGCCCATAGCCTATACCGTCCTCTACGCGAAAGGGGCGCTTCTGAATGGTGCCAGTGGGCCATACTGTGTCCATGTGGCAAAGGAGCAGAATCTGCTGGACGCCCTCGCCGATGTCCGCCACCAGATGGTCGCCAACTTCGGACTGAGGCACCACACGAACTTGGGCTCCCAATCTCTCTAACTGTCCCTTGATATAGCCGCCTAAAGCGTCGGTTGACGCCTTGTCCGCAGTAAACGACTCCATATCTACCATGTGACCCAGAGTGGCCAGGATATCCTCAGAATGGCTTTCGGAATACGCCAAAAATTCTTTCATAGAAATTCTCCTTCTCCCTAAACAAGCTTTGATATTGTAGAGCAGTTCGTCGAGATGGGAAGCCTACGCTGGAATCAGGGCTGGGAGAATGGGTAGGCCATGCCAAAAGCGGTTTTCAGGTGTGGATCTGACCGGAGAACAGTCCGGGGTTAGTCGTAAGGCAGGTGGCGGCTTATCAGGGCCTGCGGCGCTTCGTTGCCAGCTTGGGGTTACAAGTTTATGGAGTGTTCTTCGTAGTTCTTCAGCTTGTTATATATCTGGAGCCGGTGCCGGTAGGACTCTAGAACTATGATGCGGTCGTCGGCGTCAACGTTGACAGCCACTGGCCGCCTGAACCGCCATTCAGGCTCCAAGTCTACCCGACGCCTGGCTTTGATTACGTCCGGATTGGCGTCGATGTATGTCTGAGTCCATTCCGAAGGCTCTTGGGCGTCGCCGCACAGTGCAGTGATGTATTTGCCATCGGCGGCGTATACCTGGACACGGTGGTTGCCCCAGTCGGTTACGTATACATCTCCGTCCGAGTCCACAGCCACACCGGATGGACCTTTGAGAGAGCCAACCCCGGTGCTGGAGGCTTCGAACTTAACCAGCAACTCCCCACTGGGAGAGAATTTCTGGACACGGTTGTTTCCCCAATCCGCGACGTAGATGTTGTCGTGACGGTCGGTGCAGATGCCCCACGGCATTTCGAGCTCTCCGTCACCACAGCCTTGCTTCCCGAAGTTGGACTGAAACTCGCCGAGTTGGCTGAAGCTCTGTACCCGGTGGTTCATGCTGTCCACCACCCAGACCGTTCCGTGGGAATCGAAAGCGAGTCCTGACGGTCCGTTCAGCTGGCCGTCTTCTCCGCCCGGCGTGCCCCAATAATACCGGTAGGCGCCCTGTTCATCGAATACGGTTATCCGGTTGACATGTTCATCCGAAACGTACACTCGGCCGTGATTGTCCAGATCGATGGACCGGGGCCAAACGAAGCGCCCTTCTTCTGCGCCGACGGAGCCGAACTGGCCCTGAAAATGATGGTCGAAGGTAATCTTGCTGACCCGCTGTCCCAACTGCTCCACGCCGCGGCTCAGAACAAAGATGCGGCCGTTAGTTCCCAGGACGAAATCCTGGGGGGCCCAAAACCCCCGTCCGGACTGACTGTACATGCCGATGCAGTAACTATAGTCATAGACTCGGCCGGCGGCGACGGTGGTCAGCATATCCGATCTCCGGTAAGTTGATTAAGATTAGGCAATGTTACACGAATGACATTTGCTCGAAGTTGCCGCCGACGATCGGCACCGGGTCCAAGCCCAACCACTTGTCCGCCAAAGTGGAGTAGAATCCACGGAAATCGTAGTTGGGCGCCAGGTCTCCCTGAGAGAGATTCTCTGGTTTCAATGACGGATAGGCCCCGTACATCCCGCCGTTCACCCGATTGCCGATGGCGAACGCCACCCCGCCCGCTCCGTGGTCGGTGCCGGTGCCATTGTCGCGGACGCGGCGTCCGAACTCGCTGAACACCATCAAGACCACGTCATCCCCTGCGTTGTGCTCACGCAGGTCGTCGAAGAAGTTGCTGATGGCGCCGGAAACTTCCTGCCAAATCTTGGTATGGGAGCCCAACTGGTCGAAGTGAGTGTCGAAGGGTCCATGTGCCGTGTAAAAGACTTGGGTGCCCAGGCCAGCCAGATGCACCTGTGCAACGTCTCTCAGACGTCTGGCGATGGGATTGTTGGCGTATTCGACGGTTGAGGAGTAGGTTTCTGGAGCGACCCGGATGATGTCGGCTCCTCTTAGCGCATCCCGTCCCGCCTGTCCCAGATAATCCATAGTTGGTCCGGTGCCGATTGCGGGAGCGTACATACGGGCGAAGCTTTCCAACATCTGAACCCGGTCCTGATCGGACTCGATTCCCGGATTTGATGAGAGTACGCCGTAGGTAGGAAGGTGATTGACGGAAGTAACCGGCACCCCCCGCATCGTCATCGCACGGGGCAATCCCTGGCCAAGATTCACTCCCTTCAGCACGTTTTCTCCGCTGGGGTCCAAGTGTCGGATGACCTTGCCCAGCCAACCGTTTATTCCGATGGAGTCCGGTTCGCAGGTATGCCAGATGTCCATGGCGCGAAAATGCGAGCGCGGCGAGTTTCCAAATCCGATACCGTGAATGATTGCCATGTTCCCGTTGTCGTAAATCTCTTTCAACGGCTCGGTATCGGACCGGAAGGCCAGTTCATCGTCGATAATCAGCAACTGGTCTTCGCCGATATTAACTCTTTTCCGGTTATCCCAATAAAGAGGATCGTTATAAGGAACGATTGTATTGAGATAATCGTTGGCCCCGGTAAGCTCTAAAACGACCAGCACGGGGTCCTTATGGGTTGATGCCATGTTGAATATCCTTCAAGGCTGGTTATAGGCCCGTTTCTAGGCGAACTGGTATTCCCGGGAGGCGGCTACCAGGGTTAGTATCTTACTTATCTTCGCTACAGTGGCCCGGAGTTCCTCATTGGTGCTCCAATACAATTCGCCATCTCTTTCGGCATGGGCCATCAATTCAGCGTAAGTCTCCTCACTGACTTCCAACGGCCCCAGAGCATCAAGGCAGGCTGCCACTACCGACTGGGCAGAAAGGCTCTCCTGCACTAGTCCCTGCTTCAGCACCCGCTGGATGATTGCTCGCACACCGGGTATCGAGGTGTCTCCTAATATTCTGGCGGCGAAATTCACCCGGCGCATCAAAACGCCGGGGTCGATCCATTCGGAGCCGGTATGCCAACCTTCCACGCTGGGAGGATTGAGAAGCTCCTGTCCCTGCCAACCGCACTCCAACGCCAGATTGTTGAATCCTGGCATAAAGCCGTTGTAGTTGCCCACCATGCGCACCGTGCCGACAATGAATTCCGCCGGACACTTCACCCGGGCAAATAGGGCATTCTTGAAGAAATCCGAGTTGAACAATACTCGTAAGATCGACCGGATGTCACCGCTGGATTCATGGTAGGCATCCACCAACACCTGGATAGCGTCAGGGTCGCAAGGTGGGGTGACATGCCAACTGGACACGTGAGGCTCGTCGGCGACGAAGAATCTGTAGAGGTGGCGGGCTAGGAACCGGGCGGTAGCCGGCTGGTTCACGATGATGTCCACGATGTCTTCGCCATCGAAGTTCCCGGTATGACCTAGGAAGGTCTTCTCCTGGCCATCGTGATCCTCGGGTTTATACTCGAATTCCCAGTAAAAGCGGCCCAAGGGGTTACGGGGAATCTTGGGCGCGATGGTCCATCCGGTGAAAGCCCTGGCCGTATCCCTTATGTCATCCTCCGAGTAGTTGCCGACGCCCAGGGAGAAAAGCTCCAATAGCTCCCGGCCCCAGTTCTCGTTTATCGCGCCGTCATGGTTGCCATGGTTATCCAGCCAAAAAATCATTGCTGGTGACTTGGCAAGCTCCACCAGAATGTCACGGAAAGTGCCCAATCCTTGTTCGCGGAACATGGCGATTTGGCGAGTCAACTCCGGGGGATTGTCCACCTTGGAGTTACTTGTGGCGAACAACTGGTGCCAGAAGAGGGCTATCTTCTCTTCCAAAGGCCGCTTGGTGTTAATCATCCGGTACACCCATTCGGCCTGATTGATCGGCGGCGCTGCGGCTCCCTCATAGCCTGGAAACATCCGGTACAGCAGTTCGTCGTCGATGGCGGGCTGCCGGTCTGGATGCAGAAGTTCTTCGACTACCGATTCGTAACCCTGGGAGGCGCGCTTCTCTAAGTCCTCACGGGCTTCTGCGAAGCCGGCGCGCCGCATCAGGTGGGCCATCAATCGGATTTCTTCTTGGTGGGGCATTGTCATCCCTTACCTAAACTGGGGAATCACCTTGTCGGTTAAGATACGTATCGTATTCATGACGACGTCCCGGGGAACCGATGATGTCCAGTTGACCTCGAACATCAATTCATCGGTTGTGTAGGCCTCGCGAAGCATCTCAATCTTATCTACTACTTCTTCCGCCGTCCAGAACAGGTTTACTTCGGCAGTCGCATCGGGACTGGCGGCGCCGGCGTCGGTACTGCCGATGCCTGTCCGCCCGGAGTAATACCGCCTGGCGAGATTCATCAGCGACTCGCTATGGCGGTCGGCTTCTTCCTTGGTGTCAGCCAATAGGGTGGGTATGCGGACCACGGTAGTTGGGTCGCTGGGGTGGCCTGCTTCTTTCCAAGCCTTCCGGTAGCTTTTGACGTCTTCCCGTAGAACTTCTGTGCCTCTCAGGTTGTGAGGAGAGCTTCCCGCCCCGATGGCGATCCGATAGCCCAACTTGCCCATGGGAATAAAGCTCTGTTGGCTATCGCACGGCAGCAACATGGGAGGATATGGCTTCTGATAGGGAGAGGGAACGGATAGATACCCTCCGTAGAATGCCGGGTAATTGTAGTACTTTCCCTCGAATCCCGAGAAATGTTCCTCTGTCCATAGCTGTTTCATTACTTCTAGGAACTCAAAGAAGTAATCCCGCCGTTCGTCGGAACCTCGAGACCGTGCTCCAGCGCCGTAGATGAATCGGCCTTTGCTGACCTGATCGACTATGGATATCTGTTCCGCGGTTTGGAAAGGGTCATCTAGCATCAGATTGTCGAACGCGTACCTTTCGTGGGGCAGTGCTCTTTCGGACAATGCCTCACCTTCAAGTTTCATCAACGGTCGGTGGATGGAAGATCCAATCTTGATGTTGGTGGTGCGGGCGGCGATGATACCGGCTAGCAAGAGAACCTGAGGGTCCATGCTGGCCTGTTTTGAGAAGTGACTCCCACCGAGCCAGATGTAGTCCCAGCCCATCGATTCAACCGCATCTACCTGTTCGAAATTCTTGGCATAAGCCTCGGACTCGAGAAGTTTCCCTCCGTTGTATTCGGAGTCCCAAGGCATCTTGCCACCGTCGTACACGGCGTTCCAAGTATCGAAAAGTCCATGAGGGTCCCTCCTCAGGCTGCTTGACGGTTCGATTCGGTAATGGTCTTCAGTTGGTTCCGTTAGTAGGCCGGCTTGGTCGGGAACGGAGTCAATTGAAGCTCGTGGGTCCAACAGGATCTGTCTTGGGTGTGGAGGTAATAGAATGCCTCCGCAATCTTAACAGGATTTATTATCATGTCAGGCTGCTCCTGGCCTTTCTGCGTGGCTCGAGTGCCTGGGGAGTCGATGGTGCCGTCTATCACGACGTTGGCTACGTGTACGCCGTATTCGGAGTATTCCTCTGTTAGCACTTGGGACAGCGCCCGCATCATGACTCTTGGATAATACAGCGACTGTCCGGTCTGCCGCTTTCGTCCGCGCAGGGACGCCGGGTTGTTGGAGATGAGGAAAGAGCCTTCGCCTTTACTCCTCATGTAGGGTAACACTTCCTTGGCGACCAAGAACGGTCCACGGCTGGCGATGTGCTGCGCGGTTTCGAACATCTCCACCGGCATGTGCTCCAGCAGCTCCATCTCTGGCGGGAGGTCACGCCCTTCCAGGTAACCCGCGTTGTAGACCAAGACATCCGGGTCTCCGGCTTGCTCTCGAATCTGAGTGAAGGCGTTTGATATGGAGTCTTCCGACACCAAGTCCAGCTCGACAATCATGCTTTCGCCGCCCTGCTCGCCGATCGCGCTATTCAGCGCAGTCGCATTGGCGGCTGTACGGGTAGTCAGCACAACTAAGAAGCCTTCTGCGGCGAATTTTTGGGCTATGGCTCCGCCGATTCCCCAGCGCGCGCCGACGGCGATGTCGCTATCGTCCAGCACCCTCCCGTGGGCCAGTTGGGTATTGCGTCCGTCCGATTGCCATTTGGAAGTCGCCCCCACAACGACGGCGACGGGTTTGCGGTTTGAGTTCATGTCTGAATCCTTAAGTTTGATAGAAGTAGCCTGCTGGTTATGGCCGAAGTATATCTGGTTGAATCAGCCACTCGCTGAGCCGTGATATCGCGAATCAAGCCGATTCCATGGAGCACACGTTACTTAGGAATGCTTCGAACTATAGTGACGAATCCCGAAGAGGTCAAATGCGGCCGGATTCGTGCAGCTTCGGCTGGAGTGGCCCGTCTACACTTGAGCTCCTTAACCGTTGACTTCCCCCGGTTCCCAAGACAACCGTACTGAGTTATCTTAGGAACATCGACAGATAGAGGACGGTAATGACATGGTCACATTGGTTACAGGCGGCACGGGATTCGTCGGCAGCAACATAGTGAAGACATTGCTTCAGAGGGGACACCAGGTCGTTTGCTTCGATCTTGTACCTCCTAATGACCTGCTAACCAGTTATATCCAACCCTGGGCGGATAAGGTGACATTTCTTCAAGGAGATATCCTGGCGCCAGGCGACTTGGAACAGGCTGAGGGCCATAACATCGATAAGATTGTCCACGCGGCAGTGTTCACCGGGGTACTCCCCGAAGTCGAGGCCAGCCGTAGCCGGTCCATCGTGGAAATCAACGTCATGGGCACCACCAATCTACTGGAGTTGGCCAGGCGGATTAAACCTCAGCGCTTCCTCTACGTCAGCTCCGGCTCTGTCTACGGTGAGCGCCCTCAAGGTGAGGATTCCCTTCGGGAAGACGCCGCGCTGAACCCGCACACCCTTTATGAGTCAACCAAGTACGTCAGCGAGTTGTTGACCCGCCGGTTCGGCGAGATGCACGGCTTCCAAACCCTAGCCACCCGCCTGAGTTCTCCCTACGGTCCTATGGAGCGGGTGACCGGACATCGGGCTAATCAGTCGGTTATAAAGGACATCACCGGAAGAATCGTCCGGGGTGAGGACATCGCCATCAGCGACCGCAGCGGAGGCCGGGACTACACTTACGTGGCGGACATTGCAGGAGGAATCAGTAGCGTGTTGGATGCACCCAACCCGTCACACTTCGCCTACAACGTGTCCAACGGGCACTGGATAAGCGTTGGGGACATCATCGACGCTCTGAGCGAGCTTCGCCCCGGGATCCGTGTGGTGGACGCTGCTCCCGACGACGAGAACGACGTTGCGCCTGACGGTTCCAGATCCCGTATGGACGTTTCCCGGTTGAGTGACGATATCGGCTTCACGGCTGAACATGACCTGTCGGCAGGTCTAACAGCCTTCTTGCAGTGGAGAGAAGAAACCGGCTTCCGGGATTAGCTTCGGCAATATCAGCGTGACCACGGTTGGGATATGGCAGAGTCTGACCGCATCAAATGGAACCAGCAGTACGTGCAAGCAAGTGAGATTAATCTCGCGCCGCCGAAGTGGCTCGCAGAAATTGAATCTTTGCTGCCCCGGCAAGGTTGCGCCCTGGATATCTCGTCGGCCGGGCTGGAACTAGCCTGCCAGGAAGCCTTGGTCAAAGGGCTGAAAATCAATACTCAATCAGAAGACTTGGAAGCTGAGCCGCTGCCTAACGGTTCGTTTGATGTCATCACCTGCTTCAACTACCGGCAACGCAACCGGTTTACCCATATACGAGAGCGCTTGAAGGTGGGCGGATATCTGTTGGCTGAAGTCGCAACCGTTGCCAACCTGGAGCGCCACGCCCATCCATCCCTTGGATATCTAGCTGAGCCTGATGAACTCCTCCGAGATTGCGGGCCGTTGGAGATTATCTACTACCAAGAAGGGCTGGTCGGATGACCACGCTTCGGCCCGTGTGCTTGCACGGAGGGCCTCCTAGCATTCTGAGCACATGGACCGAGTCTTGTCCGATTTTGAGTCTGTTGGGTAAAGTTTGGGAGTGATATAGCATGCGGCGCATCCTGGTCACTGGAGCATCCGGTCAGATCGGTTCGGAATTGGTGCCGGCCTTGCGCGAGAGATACGGCGATGACGACGTCGTCGCGGTCGGCCACTCCGCACCCCTCACGCCGGAAGTCACCCAGGGCGGGCCGTGCACCTGGCTGGACGTCACAGATGCCGATGGTTTGAAGCAGGCTATCTCTCGCTTCAAGATAGACTCGGTTTACCACTTGGGTTCGATTCTTTCGGTGTTGGCGGAGCAGAAGCGGCGTCTTGCCTTTGATGTGAACGTCACCGGCTTGTGGAACGTTCTGGAGGTAGCCAGCCAGTTGGGCTTGGAACGGGTAATCGTCCCAAGCTCCATCGCAGCCTTTGGCCTGGACACCCCTCGTGATAACACGCCCAATGACATCATCCAGCGGCCAAACACCCTCTACGGCATCTCCAAAGTTTTCGGGGAACTGGCCGGGAATTACTTCTACGAAAAACTGGGGTTGGATGTTCGAGGAGTGCGTTTGCCCGGCATAGTCAGTTGGAAGGTGGAACCTACGGCAGGGACCACTGATTACGCCGTCGCCGCCTTCTACGGCGCGATTCGGACTGGAAGCTATACAAGTTACCTGAGACCAGGAACTTATCTGCCGATGATGTACATGCCCGATGCCATTCTTGGTTTGATGAAAGTTGCGGAAGCGGACATCGCGGACCTAAAACATCACGCAGACTTCAACATCAATTCCATGAGCTTTGCCCCAGAAGAGCTGGCGGAGGAAATCAGGAAGCGGGTTCCTGGATTCACCATGGATTACGAGATCGACCCGTTGCGCCAGTCCATCGCCGACTCTTGGCCCAACTCCCTGGACGATTCCGCCGCACGAGAGGAATGGGGTTGGCAACCGGAGTTCGGCATAGAGGCAATGGTCGACGACATGTTATACAACCTGTCAAGGAAACTCGGTTCACTCCCGTAAATGCGGAGTGTCTCGGGTATTCGCCAGACGCTTAATGCTGCCCTACGGCTCCCATTACTTTTATAGGGCTCAGTTGTGTATTTCAGTCGATATTTGGCCGGAGATTGTGCCACTCTGTGTTCTGCTCAAAGGTATGCCCTATTCGGCACAACAACGGCTCGGAAAGGTGCTTCCCGACGAATTGGATGCTGAGGGGCAATCCCTCACTGTTCTGCCCGCAAGGCAAGGATATGGTAGGAGCCCCGCTGAAGTCGTAGGGTACCGTGAACCGGCCCCAATTAGGGTCGTCTAGTAAAAATGTGGACCCGTACATCTCGTCCAGAGTGATAGGGAAGGGAGGGGTGGTCATCGTGGGACAGCCTATTACGTCGATATTCTCGAAGACGTTGGCCAACAGACCCCGACAGGCTGCCCGAACGTTATTAGCTTTGGCATACTCGGCCCCGGTAACTGCTGCGCCCTTGTCCAACCAGCCTTGAAACCACGGACCGTAGTCGTCACGGCGTGAAGGATAAGTTGCTTCGTGGGCGGCCAATGCCTCCGAGGTGCAGAGGACTCCCCACGCATCCATGTAGCCACTGAGATCGGGCATCTTTATCGGAACTATCACGGCGCCCAGCCCTTCTATGACCCGAATACCCGCCAACACACTCTCCACTAACTCCGGGTCGGTGTTTCCGGAGATGTACTCTTCGTCCAAGCCGATTCTTAGGCCGCGGACTCCTTGGCCGATTCCCTCCAGCATGTCGGGTACCGGGGCGGGCAACGTCGTGGGGTCGTTGGGGTCCAGGCCGGCCATGGCTTGAAGTATTA
>Ga0315336_1007160_pt1 | contig 10899 bp, 10 predicted proteins | sample ASW5metaG_FD_204512 | JGI IMG/M metagenome (GOLD analysis project Ga0315336, IMG submission 204512) | Ammonia-oxidizing marine archaeal communities from Monterey Bay, California, United States - ASW #5 | ecosystem: Environmental > Aquatic > Marine > Intertidal zone | place: USA: California... | reverse complement strand
TCTTTTCTTGGGCCTTGAACGAAATTGTGTCCAGTACATTGTCGATGGCTGTGCGAAGATTAAAGTCCATCGCTTCAAGATCGAGTTTCCCTGCCTCGATTTTTGAGAAATCGAGGATATCGTTAATAATCAGCATCAGATGACTGGCGGTGGTTTGAACGGCCGTGGCAAACTCACGCTGTTCGCCATTCAGATCTGTATCGAGCAGAAAATGAGTAAACCCGATGACCCCGTTCATGGGCGTACGGATTTCATGGCTCATATTGGCCAGGAAGTCGCTCTTCGATTGATTGGCGCTCTTAGCCTCGATCGCCATATGACTGGCCCGTTCAATCGCTTCTCTTAGCGTTTCGTTGGCTATCCTAAGTTCTGCGTTGTAGCCCTCGATGCGCTGTTCCGCTTCTTCGCGGGTCTTAACTTCGCCTTGGAGTTCCTTCGTTCGCTCATCGACTCGTTTCTCTAGATCGTCGCGCGCATCTTGAAGAGCGATGTCCCTTCGATCTATCTGCACCATCATCTTGTTGAATTGCTCGATGAGGTTCCCTACTTCATCGCCCGACGCACTTTCAACCCGGATCGAATAATTCCTGTCTTCCGAAACCGCTTTCGCCACTTTGGAGAGCCTTAGGAGGGGCGCGGTAATGATTCGCCCGAGAATAACCGAAAGCGCAAATGATAGAGACAACGAAATGATGATGAATGCAACTGCTATCGACCCAAGTGTTTTTGCTCGCTCTTCGATGCGGGGACCAATGTCGGCCAATAAGAAGATGGTTCCTATTTCAACCCCCTCGTGCATAACGGGGGTTGAAATTGGAATCACCCACTCTTGGGTCATCTGGGGGAGTCCCGTTTCCGGATTGAGAATCACGATGTCTTCATCTTCCTGCGCCCGATATTCAGCGAAAATGCTTTCGTCAGGGAGTCGCAGACTCGCATAAAAGATGAGATCCTCCGCGCGCAATGCCGCCAAGTTTTCGGACGCTGCATCCCTATCGTCAAAAACGACCGCGGCCGTCGTTTGACTTGCAATGAAATTTGCCAGGTCGTGAATTGAATCTTTCGTCTGGTCTCGGAAAGCCAGGAGATCCAACACTATAAAAACGGTCGTGGCGATTAGGATGAGCAAGGAGCTCATCCCCATCATGAACAGCAAGAACTTGCGGCGGATGGAAATGTCGCGAAAGCGTTTCACTGCCTGGAGCCCTTCACTCGGATTCTACAGGCGCTGACGATGAACGGGGCGAGGCGTAACGCGGGTGAACTTGGCGAAATCGTCCGCCTGACCGCTCGCTTTTGATTCGTACTATCCCCCACCCTGCTCCCCCCGAAGAACGCGACACCCCCGTCGCGCCGATCCATCCCGGTCTATCTCTGGCAGGGGCATTATACACGGCCCCTCCTTGAAATGCGTACTTACTGGCCGGAATCAAGGGTGGGCGTAGACCGCGCCTGTCCGCCATCCGTAGTGGTTTCCCCAATGAGTTGATCTACTAATGACCTGTGTATTCTAAAACTAGGATCCGAATCTGTATTATGGTAGCATTTTATACCTTGACGCGAATTGGCTCATTGCGGCGGGGCAATCAATAGTGGCGATGCGGAGATGGACGGCCGATTGGGGCTAGGTGAGCAGGAGAAGAAATGGAGCCGGTCCGGGGTGCTGTTCTATTGGTCGAGGATGAAACCGCTGTTCGTGCGGCCTCCGGTCGGATGCTGGAGAAATTGGGCTTCGAAGTTGTCGAAGCGGCCAATGGCAAGGAGGCCCTCGAAGTTTTCCAGGCTCATCGCGACCGCATTGCGTTCATTCTTCTTGATGTGAATATGCCCGAAATGGACGGCCTGGAGGCGTTCAAGAGGCTCCAAGAAGAGGGGATCGACGTTCCGGCCATCGTTACCACCGGCTACGATGAGTACGACTTGAAACGCAGGCATGTGCGCTTGGGCTTTGCCAGTTATCTCGCGAAACCGTTCTCCATGGATGCGTTACGGACTGCAATAGACCGGGCCCTGGCCCCTTAGCCCGCTTCGCTCTGCTCAGTTTCTTTGCGCCAATACTTGCCCCTCTTGTCCTTGTAGAACTGCTGGATATCCTTCATATCGGTTTCGATATCGCCCGTGGGGGTGAACAACGGGCCATATCCGCCAACCTTAGTGGGAAAATCCACGTGTCCGAGAACAATGGGGACCTTGGCCTTGCACGCGATGTGGTAAAATCCGGTTTTCCATTTGGCCACCTTCTTGCGTGTTCCTTCAGGTGGAATGGCGATGACTAGTTTCTCGTGTCGGTTAAAGGCTTCGACTGTCTGCTCCACAACGCCGTGGGCACTTGATCGCTCGACGGGGATGCCACCAAGCCATCTGAAGAGCGATTTAAAAGGCAAACGAAATAACGTGTGCTTGCCCATCCAATATGACTTGTCGTCCAGCATGCAAAAGATGGACAGCATAATCGGGAAATCCCAGTTCGTCGAATGCGGTGCCGCAATGATGATGTACTTGGGGCAATCCGGCGCCTTGCCTACCCAGCGCCAGCCGGTGGCCTTTAGGAAAAGCCAGCAAAGCCAGCGCAGGACTGTCTTGGCGATGGGCGTATCGAAGATGGTGTAGTGCATGGGGTTTCCTAGATCCATGGGTCGGCCTTGCGACCCGGCATGAGTGTAGAGGAAATCCTGTATTAAGGCCAGTTAACAGCAGAAATTGTTTCGCCAGAGCAAACATTCATGCCACGCTTCTGGGCATTCCTCAGTACGCATAAAGTGCCTACTTGTGATACGCTCTGCTGTTTGCTTGTAGCGATAAATGCCGTAGGGGGGAGTTGCCTCAGTGGGTCCGGAACATCATGAAAATGGGCGTTGGGAGGGCCTGCGCGAGGTCTTCCGGATGGCCTGGCCGATCATGCTCGGGGCCATTTCGTTCACCGTCATGGATTTTGTCGACAAGGTGTTCGTTTCCCGGCTCGGCGAAGACAATCTTGCAGCGGTCGGGTCCGCAGGCATCTGGTCCTACACCCTGGGCGTGTTCTTTCTCGGGATAGCGGGTTGTGTCAGCACCTTCGCGGCGCAAAGTCTCGGCAGGGGAAACACAGAAGACTGTGCGCGCTACGCCTGGCAGGGAATTTACATCTCCTTCGCCAGTGGAATTGCGGCTCTGGGGCTCTGGCCGCTCGCGGACGAGTTGTTCGGTCTTATGGGCCACTCCCCTGAAGTAACCAGGCTAGAAATCGTTTATTTCCGGGTCCGGCTGTTTGGGTATGTATTTATCGCCTGGCAGGGTGCTCTGGCCGCTTTTTTTCAGGCGGTGAACCGCCCTATCGTTCCGATGTACGTCTCCCTTGTGGCAAATGCATTGAATGTGCTGCTCGATTGGCTCCTGATTTTTCCACATGGATCCCTTCTGCCTGGCTGGGGAATTGCGGGGGCTGGTGTGGCGACGGTCGTTTCGCTGGCGGTGCAGGTGGCCCTGCTACAGGCCGTATTTCTAGGCCCGAGCGTGAATAAGGCGTTTACCACGCGCCAAAACCTGCGCTTTAACCGTGCAAAATTTAGGGATCTGCTCCGCATAGGGTGGCCTGCGGGCGTATCCAGTTTTCTTGATGTAGCGAGTTGGTCGATATTTACCAGCTTCCTGGTTGGTCGGTTCGCTACGTTCCAATTGGCTGCCCATACCGCGGCCATTAGCATTATGCACCTCACGTTCATACCCGCGCTGGCCCTGAATTTCGCCATCACGGCGATTGTTGGCCAGTGGGTTGGCAGGGGAAACATCGCCGTGGCGAAAGCCCGGACGTACACGACCGTGAAGGTATGTGTCTTCTACATGGTCACGGTTGGCGTCCTGATTGCTTCGGTAGGCGACACGCTCATGGGCGTATTCAGCAGCGATCCCGCCATTATCGAGTTGGGCCACACCCTGCTTATCCTCGCGGCCATATTCGCCGGTTTTGACGCCGTCGCGATTGTGGTCAACGGGGCCCTCAGAGGCGCGGGCGATACCCGGTGGCTCATGTGGGCGTTGTTCATTGGCTCGTACTTCGTTCAGCTCCCGCTTGCCTATTTTTTCTCCGGGCCTTTTGGACTTGAGGCGCAGGGGGCATGGATTGGGGCCACGATCTACGTCATCTTGATCAGCGGGGTGGTATTCATGCGCTTCAAGGGCGAGAAATGGCGTCATATCAAGATATTTAGCGAGGCCTCAGCTGAGGGTGAGCCTGCTAATGCCCCCTCCTCGGCCGACCCGGAAACCGACCTAAGTTCTTTGTAGGCCGGAAGTTTGCGTCGACCCGCGTCTTTATGTTACGCTTCCCCGATTTTCATTTCACAGGGGTTCAGCTGTATGACCGGCCCGGGTGCTCGATTGTTCGAGTTGGGCCGGCGAACCCTGAGGAAAAAACCCGAACGGAGACGCACAATGGCAAGCATCAGTATGAAACAACTGCTGGAGGCCGGAATACATTTCGGCCACCAAACCCGGCGCTGGAACCCGAAGATGGGGCGATATATCTTCGGCGAGCGGCACGGGATCTACATTATCGACCTGCAAAAAACGCTACGTCAACTTCAGCAGGCCTATATCGCCGTGCGTGACGTTGCGGCGGACGGTGGCTCGGTGCTGTTCGTGGGCACCAAGAAACAGGCGCAGGAACCGGTGAAACAGCATGCGGAACGCAGCGGAATGTTCTTCGTGAATAACCGCTGGCTTGGCGGCACGCTGACCAATTGGCAGACCATCCAGAAAAGTATCAAGACGCTGCTCGAGCTTGAGGAATCGGAAGCAAGCGGCAAGATCGAGGCGTTCACCAAAAAAGAAGCAATACAAATGCGCAAGCAGCGCGCGAAACTCGAGAAGAATCTTTGCGGAATCAAGACCATGAATGGGGTTCCCCGCATCATGTTCGTGGTTGACTCGCACCGCGAGAAAATCGCCGTGAAAGAGGCCGACCGCTTGAACATCCCGTGTATCGGCATCTGCGATACCAACAGCGATCCGGATGCCGTTTCGATTCCCGTTCCCGGGAACGATGACGCGATTCGCGCGATTGGATTGTTCTGCTCGATCATCGCTGACGCGGCCATCGAGGGACGTGCGCTTTATGAAAAGGCCCGCGCGGAAGAAGCCGCCGTCAAGGAAAAGGAAGCCGATGTAGCCGAAGAACCTCAAGCCAAAGAAGCCCCGGCTGAGGAAGCCCCGGTAGAAGAAGTTGCCGAGGAAGCCGCGGCGGTCGTGGCCGAGCCCGCGAGTAGCGAAGACACCGGCGCGTAGGTATTACGTAGTACCCCCACTGATTGAACGTACACCAAGAGCATAGGAGCACGTGTTAGGCATGGCAATTTCAGCATCTGATGTTAAGGCTCTGCGCGAGAAAACAGGCGCAGGCATGATGGATTGTAAGAAAGCATTGAACGAGACGGATGGCGATTTTGACAAGGCGGTTACCTGGCTTCGAGAGAAGGGTATCGCGAGCGCATCGAAGCGATCCGGACGCGCCGCCAGCGAAGGCTCGGTCGCGTCGTACATTCACATGGGCGGCAAGATCGGTGTTCTCGTGGAGGTCAACTGCGAAACCGATTTCGTGGCCCGCGGGGATGAATTCCAGACGCTCTGTAAAGAGATCTGCCTTCAGATCTGTTCTGCGGCTCCTCGCTGGATTCAGCGTGAAGACGTGCCGCAGGATGTCCTGGACGCCGAGAAGGAAATTTATAAGGTACAGGCGCGCGAGACCGGCAAACCGGAGAACGTGCTCGACAAAATCGCCGAAGGCAAAATGAAGAAGTTTTTCGAGGACAATTGTCTTCTGGAACAGGGCTACGTCAAAGAGCCCAAGACAAAAGTTCTGGACATGATTAAGGAACTGAGCGGGAAAATCGGCGAGAAAATCGACGTGCGCCGCTTTGAGCGCTATCAGCTTGGCGAGGGCATTGAGAAGGTTCAGAGTAATCTGGCGGAAGAAGTGGCCGAGGCCGTGGCGGCGTCAAAGGGAGACTAGACCTTTTGGCAAGTCCAAAATATAAGCGCATTCTGCTCAAAGTCAGCGGCGAAGCCTTCGAGGGCAAGACGCCCGGCGGCATCGATTTCGATACCGTGGGCCGGTTCGCCGATGAGATCAAGGACGTCCACTCTATGGGCGTCGAGATTGGACTCGTGGTTGGCGGGGGGAACATCTTCCGCGGGGACCAGGGAGTCAATTCCGGGCTCGACAAACCCACGGGCGATTACATGGGCATGCTTGCCACGATGATTAATGCGTTGGCTATGCAGGCCAGCCTCGAGGCGCGCAATGTCCCCACGCGGGTGCTGACGGCCATCGAAATGCGGCCTGTAGCGGAACCGTATATTCGGAGGAGGGCCGTGCGCCACCTTGAGAAGGCGCGCGTGGTTATTTTCGGGGCCGGTACGGGTAACCCCTTTTTCACGACGGACACGGCGGCCGCGTTGCGCGCCAACGAGATTGGGGCGGAGATCCTGTTCAAGGCGACGAAGGTCGATGGGATATACGATTCCGATCCGGTGGAGAATCCGCAGGCGAAGAAGTATGATGATCTCGACTATACGACCGTATTGGCTAAGAACCTGGGCGTGATGGATGCCACGGCGATATCGCTATGCCGTGAGAACGGTCTGCCGATTTTGGTGTTTAATCTGACGAAGCCTGGAAATATCATTAAGGCGATGCAGGGCACTGGTATTGGCACCATGGTGAAGGGAGAGTAAACGATGGACCATGAGCTTGTTCAGGAAGCCGGCAGCAAGATGGGGAAAAGTCTTGAAGCCTTCCAGCAGGAAATCATGCATATTCGAACCGGCCGCGCGTCCGTTGGCCTTCTAGATTCAGTGGAAGTCGATATGTACGGTGCGAAGATGAAATTAAATCAGGTCGCGACCATTACCGCACCCGAAGCGCGCCTGCTGGTCGTGCAACCGTGGGACAAGACTCAGTTAGCGGCCATCGAGAAAGCGATTCAGACTTCGCCGCTGGACATCACGCCGTCGAACGACGGCACGGTCATCCGGCTACCCATGCCGCAACTGAGCGAGGAGCGGCGCAAGGAATTCGTGAAGATGGTCGGCAAACTAGCTGAAGAGGCCCGGGTGTCGATACGAAACGTTCGACGCCACGAAGTGGAGTCGGTAAAAAAACTTCAGAAGTCCGGCGAGGTTCCCGAGGACGACGCACATAAGCTTTCGTCGCAGATTCAGAAACTGACCGATGAGCATATCGAGAAGGTCGACAAGGCGCTGAAGGGAAAAGAAGCGGAAATTATGGAAGTGTAGTCGTGCCCGCGAAACGGCGCGATTGTCAGATACCCGGGCCGCGGCAGGCCGCCTCGAACAGGAGCACCTCTCAGCGGGTCGCGAGGGTTCGAGCGGCGTAGTCCGCGGTCTTGTTGTGAATGACCAAGAAAACACGGTCTCGCATCGCGTGACGTGGAAAAGAGATCTGCCCTTCTATGGCAACTCCAAAATCAGACCTCGATCCCAAGCGGATGCCACGCCATGTAGCTATCATCATGGACGGAAACAGCCGCTGGGCCAAGCGCCACGGCATGTCCCGCGCACGGGGCCACGAGGCCGGGGCCAAGAGCGTACGGGCTGCCGTTGCGGCGTGTCGCGAGTTGGGGGTTGTCGAATCGTTGACGCTTGCGGCGTTCTCGAGTGAAAACTGGCGGCGCTCCAAGCATGAAGTGGGCAGTCTGTTCCGTCTGTTGAGCAAGTATATTAATCTTGAAATCGACAACTTGCACCGCGAGGACATCCGTGTGTCGATTATGGGCCGGGTGAGCGAACTACCCCAGCGCCTGCAGGACGACATGGCCCGGTGTACGGAGTTGACCAAGAACAATAAGTCGATGATGCTGAATTTGGGTATCAATTATGGGTCGCGCTTTGAATTGGTGGACGCCTGTCGCGCGATAGCGCGCGAGGTGCGCTCAGGCAAGTTGCGCGTCGAGGATATCGACCCGGATTGCATTGGCGATCACCTCTACGTGCCGCCGATACGCGACGTGGACTTATTAATTCGGACCAGTGGCGAGATGCGCGTCAGTAATTTCTTGACTTGGCAGATCGCCTACGGTGAGTTTGTCTGCACCCGCGTGCTCTGGCCCGATTTTCGCAAACGGCATTTACACAGCGCCATTCGCGAATATCAATCGCGTGGGCGTCGCTTTGGTGGACGAAAATGAGTGCCAGCGGCGGGGGACTTACCACGCGGTTTTTGACGGCGGTTGTTATTCTGGCCGTTCTGTTTACCCTCATCTGGGTGCCCGCGCTCAGCGTTGGCCTCGCGCTATTCATCACTCTTCTCGTCGCTATCGCGCTGCGCGAGTATTATGCAATGGCCCACGCAACGGAGATGAAACCGGCATCAGACGCCGGCGTGTTGGCCGGTTCGTGTGTGACGTTCAGCGGTTTCTTCTTGGGGCCTGAAAACACTAGCGCGGTTCTCTACGCGGGCTGCATTTTCGTCATGGCCGTTCTTGTTCTCCGTGCCCGTTTGTCTGCCCCGGCCTTCGCAGCCTCGGTGTTTGGCGTTGTCTACGTCGGCTGGTTCCCTGCCCATATCGGATTCCTGCACCGGGTGCCCGATTTTGGCCCCGGACTCGTGACGGTATTGATCGCCAGCGTGGCGTTAACGGATACCGCAGCCTTTTTTGTCGGCAAAGCGCTTGGCCGACACAAACTCGCGCAAAGGGTCAGCCCAAACAAGACTTGGGAGGGGGCGATCGGTGGGTTCTCGGCATCGGTTCTCGCGCTGGCGTTGTTCTATGTTCTGCGCGAACGCCTTGGTTGGAGCGCCCTGCCGGATTGGTCCCTCGGGCGCTACCTTCTCGCGGGGGCCGCGCTTTCGCTGGTTGCCCAGATTGGCGACCTGACGGAGTCCAGCATCAAGCGCTCGGCCGGGGTGAAAGATTCGGGACAGGCGTTCCCGGGTCATGGGGGCGTGCTCGATCGCTGCGACGGGATTCTATTTGCCGCGCCGGTCTTGTACTATATCCACACGTATTGAATGTACCGGGGCCCACGTCTACACCATTTTCCAGGAAAGTAACGTCTTAGCATGTACGAAGAGAATGCATTACAGGTTGAAGCGTTTGTAAAACGCCTGGAAGAGTTGCGTGCCTGCCTCAACCTCGATGAAGCAAAAAAAGAGATTGTAGCGCTTGAAGGGGAAATGGCCGCACAGGATTTCTGGGACGACCAGGAGACAGCGCAAAAGGCGGTTCAGCGTCTCAAGATCCTCAAGGCGACGGTGTCCGTGCCGGAGGAGTTGCTCAGCGAGCTCGAGGACGCCCAGGTATTGGTTGAGTTGGCCCAGCAGGAAGAGGAAGAATCGATGGGCGAGGAAATCGAGGCGACCCTGACGGAGCTGGGGGAAAAGCTCGATCAGGTCGAGGTGACCAGCCTGTTGGACGATCCGCGCGACGCCAAGAACGCTATTGTGAATATTCACCCCGGGGCAGGCGGGACGGAGTCCTGTGATTGGGCCGAAATGCTCTATCGAATGCTCGTGCGCTATTCTGAGCGCCACGAATTTGGCGTCGAGGTGCTCGACTATCAACCGGGCGAGGAAGCGGGGATCAAGAGCGTTTCGGTACGGGTGACGGGGCCGCTCGCCTATGGAAATCTCAAATCGGAGGCGGGCGTTCACCGGCTCGTGCGCATATCGCCGTATGATGCCAGCAAACGTCGGCATACGTCGTTCGCGGCGGTGGAGGTGCTGACGGAGGTGGACGACACGATCGAAATTGAGGTGCGCGAGGAAGACTTGAAGATGGACGTATATCGCGCGAGCGGGGCGGGCGGCCAGCACGTAAACAAAACCAGCTCGGCCGTACGCATAACCCATGGGCCGTCGGGTATCGTAGTGGCCTGCCAAATGGAGCGCTCCCAACACAGAAACCGCGACCAAGCTATTCAGATGCTGAAAGCGAAGTTATACGATATCGAGTTGCAAAAACAGCAGGCGGAACTGGACAAACAGCGCGGGTCTCAGCAGGATGTCGCGTGGGGCAGCCAAATTCGTAGCTATGTCCTGCATCCTTATCAAATGGTAAAAGATCACCGCACGAACGTCGAGATTGGAAACATCGACCGCGTGCTCGACGGCGGCCTGAATCCCTTCGTGGAAGGGTATCTAAAATGGAGTCTCGAAAACCGAAACAAAAATTAGCAGGTATTTAGAAACGCAACCTGATATCCTGTCACGAAAGGGAAGCACCGGGAACTTATGTCTGAAGAAACGCACCATTCAACTGAACAAGACCTGATCCAGCACCGGATCGATAAGCTGGAACGGGTACGCGCGCGCGGAGACAATCCGTATAAGTACACCTTCGAGCGCTCCGCCACAATCGGAGCGGCGCGCGCCGCCTTCGAGTCTGGCGAAAAGGAAGAGGGCGACCCCGAAGCCGAACCGGTCGCGGCGACCCTTGCAGGTCGGCTGGTGGCGCTGCGGAGTCATGGCAAGAGCACCTTCGCGGACCTGCGCGATGAGAGCGGCTCAATCCAGGCGTGGTTCAGCAAGAAGGACATCGGCGATGAGGCCTATGACGCCTTGCACGATCTCGATATTGGCGATCACATCGGAGTCGTCGGCAAGGTCAAGCGGACGCGTCGGGGCGAAATCACGATTTTCGCGTCGGGCTACGAACTGTTGTCGAAGTCGTTGCGGGCATTGCCTGAAAAGTACCACGGCTTAACGGACGTTGAAACGCGGTACCGCCAGCGCTACCTGGACATGATCGCGAACCCGGAGGTGTTAGAGACGTTTCGCAAGCGTATCGCGATTGTGTCCACCATGCGCGAATGGCTGACGGAACGGGATTTTCTCGAGGTTGAGACGCCCATGCTGCACCCGATTGCCGGCGGAGCGACGGCCCGTCCGTTTATCACGCACCA
>Ga0315336_1007159_pt1 | contig 10902 bp, 7 predicted proteins | sample ASW5metaG_FD_204512 | JGI IMG/M metagenome (GOLD analysis project Ga0315336, IMG submission 204512) | Ammonia-oxidizing marine archaeal communities from Monterey Bay, California, United States - ASW #5 | ecosystem: Environmental > Aquatic > Marine > Intertidal zone | place: USA: California... | reverse complement strand
ACCAAATCGGACTTTTTCAACAGGCCCCACCGTCTCTTGACACTCAAATCGGCATGCTCCCTAATGGAAACTGGTGGCCGGCCGGGTCTGTTTATGTGTTTTCCTGGTCGACCGGACCGCTTTCCCCGTCGGTGGGCATGGAGAGGAATTCGCACGTGGAAGTGATCATCACGCCGGAGAGCGAGTCGATGGGCAAACAGGCTGCCCAATTGGTGGCCTCCCTGCTGAAACAGAAGCCGAACGCGGTGTTAGGGTTAGCGACGGGGAGCACGCCGCTGCCCCTCTACAAGGAGCTCGTGCGGCTGCACCGCGAAGAGGGGCTCGATTTCAGCCAGGTGACGACCTTCAACCTGGATGAGTATGTCGGTCTTAACCCAGATCACCCACAGAGTTATCATTACTTCATGCAGGACAACCTGTTCCAGCATTTGAACATTCCAGCCAGTGCAATTCATGTCCCGAGCGGCAATGCGGACAATTACGAGGCATTTTGCCGCTGGTACGAGGATGAGATTGTCGCGGCCGGCGGTATTGATTTGCAGATTTTGGGAATCGGCGGCGATGGCCATATCGCGTTTAACGAGCCTGGTTCATCGTTGGGATCCCGCACGAGGCTTAAAACGTTGACGGCGCAGACGATTCGTGATAATGCCCGGTTTTTCGACAACGAACGGGACGTCCCCCGTTACGCCATCACCATGGGGGTGGCGACCATCCTCGACGCGCGGCATTGCATTTTGCTGGCGCATGGGGAAAAGAAGGCCGATCCCATTGCACAGGCGATTGAAGGTCCGGTGACATCGATGATTACCGCCTCGGCTCTGCAACTTCATCCGAAAACGACGGCGATCATCGACGAGGCGGCGGCAAGGAAGTTGCAGCTGGCGGACTACTACCAATGGGTATCGCGGCATAAGCCGTAGACTCACGGAAGAGGGGTCGTATCCAATGGTTACGGCCAAAAAGGAATGATTCGCGGCGGCACGCCCATGGAAGGGATGCGTCATGAGCGGAGTGCTCGAAAGGATTCGGCACAAGAGCGGAGTGCTTGGAGAGATCCAGCAGACGATGGCGGCCTCGGAACTTGTCGCCGCGGTCGGATCCCTCCACCGCGACAGTGAGAGCCTGCTTTACGGAAATAAGGTCCGCATCCTCCTACCGGGAGAAATCGATCAGCTCGAGTGGCAGCGAAATCGGGCCACCGACTGGATGAAGTTGCGTGTTGTGTCGGGCTTTCGGCCGGAACAGGTCTGGAATAACCAGTTTCTCGGCCGAGTCGTTCTGGGGGTCTTCTCGGGTCTCTCACGAGACCTCGGTGATGGTGTCTCATTGCCGTCGGGCGTCTACAACTCGACCCTCTCCGATTCAGAAATTGCAAACGAAGCCGTTGTGCATCGCGTCGGATTGCTGAACCGTACGCTGTTGCAGACTGGAGCTGCCGCGGTCAATACGTCGTGCGTGACGTGCGGCGAGCAGACTTCGTTCGGTTGCGGCACCGAATTGCCTCTTGGAATCGAAACCGGCGGTCGTGAGGTGCGCAGCTACGGTGAAATCACCGTCGGTATCGCGCAGCAACTGGCAACGAGGCGTGACGACAAACGCTTGCTCGCAGAGTACGCGCGCCAGATCGACGAATACGTCGGCCGCGTGCGCTGCCCCCGAACAGTGCTCGCACCCGGAGCCGTCATTCGGGACAGCAACCAAATTGTCGGTTGCTATCTCGGTTCCCACGCCGTGGTCTCGGGTGCGGGGAAACTTACCGAATCCTGCCTGCTCTCCTCTGCCGAGGAGCCGGCGGTTGTGGGAGGCGGGGCCTCCGTCAGCCGGAGCATTGTGCAATGGGGGGCCGAAGTCGATTCGATGTCAATCGTCGACCGATCGGTGCTGTGCGAGTACAGCCATGTTGACCGGCACGGCAAGGTGACCGGTTCCATCCTCGGGCCAAATACAGGAGTCGGCGAAGGGGAAGTGACCGCGTCGCTTGTCGGTCCGTTCGTCGGTTTCCATCATCAGGCACTCTTGATTGCCGCCGTCTGGCCGGAAGGCAAAGGAAACGTCGGCTACGGGGCGAACGTTGGTTCGAACCACACCGGCCGCGCACCCGACCAGGAAATTTGGTGCGGCGAGGGGACGTTTTTCGGCCTGGGTGTGAACGTCAAGTTTCCGGCCGATTTTACGCGCAGCCCCTATTCCATTCTCGCATCCGGAGTCAACTGTCTGTCTCAGAAGGTGGAGTTTCCTTTTTCGCTGATCAATACGCCATCGCGAATCCCTGATGACATTCCTCCTTCGTTTAACGAAATCTTTCCAGCGTGGGTCCTGGCCGAAAATATCTACATGATCAAGCGGAACGAGGGAAAGTACCAGAAGCGGAACAAAGCACGACGAGAAACGTTTGTTTTCGACGTCTTTCGGCCGGAAATCATCGAACTGATGCGCGATGCCGAGCACCGGCTCTCGCAGGTCCATGGGAAGTCCCACTACTCTGCCAACGATATTCCGGGGCTCGGCAAGAACTTCGCCACCGACGCGGCCATTCGCACGGCGATTAAGACCTACCACTTTTACGTGGGGTACTATGCACGTCGCGGCTTATTTCATCGGCTTATCTGCCAGGAATTGAAGGCGAGGTCGCCCGAGGCACAGGCTTTGTTGACCGAGCCTTCCGACCGCGCCCGTTGGGAGCAGCAACGGCAGATTCTCGGCGACGAAGAGTCGCATCAGGAAGTGCCCGCATTGCTGGAAGAGCTTGTCGCCCGTGAACGTCACATCGCCGAGCAAGTGGAGCGAGTGAAGGCGAAAGACGACGCCCGCGGCCGCAAGGTGATCCCCGATTACGAGGCGTCCCATCAACTTGCCGCGAGTGACGGCTTCATCCGCGAGACATGGGCCCGCTTTGATGAGCTGGCGGCGGAAGTCGAGCGGCTGTTGGCACCGTAGGGCCTCACGACCGACTGCGATCACTGGCCGGGCTCCCCTTTTCGCGATCGCGATGGCATACTGAGGCAACGCTTCAAGGCGTTGTCGGTGGCAGGGGCCCCGGCTGGGATCGAAGCAGCGGACTGGGTGCAAAGAAACGCCTGCCGTAGAGATAGCATGCGGGAAAGTACGGATGAGAATCGGCATCTTCGCGGACGCACACGACCACGTCGATAACGTTCGCCTGGCGGTTTCCTTGTTCAACCGGGAAGGGTGCGACCTCGTCCTGTTCGCCGGCGATTTCGTTTCGCCGATCGTCGTGCCACCGCTGCGGAAACTCTGTTGCCCCGTTTTGGCCTGTTTCGGAGACAGCGACGGCAATTTCATTGGCATTGAAGGAGGGATGCGGATCATCGGGCCGGTCGGCCATCCGCCGTTCGGGTTGCAAACGCCCGACGGCACGCGGGTGCTGCTAACGCATCAATTGGAGCAGCTGCGGGGATATGCGGAGGGCTCTCAGGTGATCGTTTCATCGCATACCCACCGCCCGGGCGTCTGCCGCGACGATGCCGGCCGGCTGTTCATCAACCCCGGCGAAACAGGGGGTTGGCTGTTCCGAAAACCGTCGGTCGCCATTCTCGAAACCGACCCGCTGGAGGCGAAAATCGTCCCGCTGCCCGAAATGCCCCCGCTGTCGGAGGATGTTTTGTCTAGAGCAAGTCTGAGATAGCTGTAGCGTTTCGGAAGTTTGTATTGCGGCTTCAAATGCTCCTGTGTCCGCTGACGCAAGACTAGACGGAGTCTAGGGCCAGCGGCAACCGAGACAACAACGGTTGAAGAGCAGGGCGGGGGGTACCCTCAGTCTGGAAAAACCGGGGACCAGGCTCAGCCGGTCGGATTTTCGATCCAGAGATTGTAGCATGGACTGCAGAGGTGCAGCGTTAAGCCACGGTGAACCTGGTCCATCAGTTCCCGTTCAGTCATCTCTTCCATGCGGGCCAGGACTTGGTTGATTTCCTGCCGGATGTCTTTGCGAAAATCATCCCGGGTTAGCACCGGGGGGGTGGGATCGGCAATCGCTTCGATCCGCACGACGTAGAAATTGCCTTCGCCTGGCATGAGTTCCATCGTGCAACGGGCGCAGAAAAGAGGTGAGTCATCGGTGTTACGTTTTCGCGGCATAGCGATTGTCTCTCTGCCGTTCAATCGGTCCGATGGCGCCGCTGAGTGATGCGGCGAGTTTCACGGTAGAATATCTAAGAAGCCTTCACGCTTCATTGCCTGGCAGGCCAAAGTAGACGGTTCAACGGGAGAACTGTGATGCCTTGTTTTATCCGTTTTTGGTTGCTTGTCGTATCGGCGTTGCTGCCGTTTATCGGTGACCGTCTCCGCGCGGCCGAACCAATCCCCGATCGATTGATTGTGATGACCTTCGACGACTCGGTGAAGTCACACTTCACCGTCGCACGTCCGGTGCTGAAGAAATATGGGTTTGGAGCTACCTTCTTCATCACCGAGGGATTTACGTTCAAATCCAACAAGACAGATTACATGACTTGGAAGGAGATTCAAACTCTGCACGAGGATGGTTTCGAAATTGGCAACCACACGAGGGACCACATGGGAGTCTCGCCGAGCAACGTCGATCAGCTCGAGGAACAGCTGAAAGGCATTGACGACCAATGCCGTGCGATGAACATTCCACGGACGGTTTCCTTCGCTTGGCCCGGAAACGCTATTTGCCTCGAAGCACTGCCGGTTCTTGAGAAGTACGGAATGCGCTACGCGCGGCGTGGCGGTAACCCCGAGTTAAAGCAATGGAGCGGACGCGGCTACGCCTACGAACCGGGAGAAGACCACCACTTTCTCATCCCCTCGGCCGCTGTACCGCTGCCGAAATGGACCTTTGACGACATGGTTGCCGCCGCTTTTCAGGCGCGCAACGGTCGTATCGCCGTTTTTCAGTTTCACGGCGTTCCGGAGGGGGAACATCCGTTTGTCAACACGCCTCGCCCGTTGTTCGAACGGTTCCTGCGATACCTGCACGACCACAAGTACAAAGTGATCGCGCTGAAGGAGATCGAACGGTATGTCGAGACGAAGAACGCTCCGAGCGATCCGTGGGCGATTATCGATCAGCGCATTGGGAAAAAGAATGCGAACGTGAAAAAGGACCGCTCTAACGATTGATCGAACCTTGGCAGGTTGTAGAACGTCGACGCGACGGACCGCGCAGACTGCTTGAGCTTGCCGCGGCATTTCGTCATGCTGCGGACCCCGCGGGTGATAACGGGCCTCTTCTCCGTTTCATCCCCCAGCGGCTCATCCCGAGATGTACCACTTTGCCGGCTTGAAGACGATTTAATGCGGCTATTGAGCTACAACATCCATAAGGGCATCGGTGGACGCGATCGCCGTTACCGCATCGTGCGGATTCTCGATGTGATCGAACAGCAGAATCCCGATCTGATCTGCTTGCAGGAAGTCGACCGTCACGTCCGCCGATCCCGGTTTGAAGATCAGCCGAAGTTGCTCGCCGACTACTTCAATGCCCGGGAAAAGCTGTTTCAGCTCAACGTGCGGTTGAAGACGGGTGGTTACGGCAACCTGATTCTTTCCCGCTGGCCGTTTCGTTCGCACCACCAGGTCTCGTTGCGGCTGAACCGGAAAAAGCCACGAGGTGGCCAAATTGTGGTTGTCGACACCCCCGAGGGAGATTTGCACCTGGTGAACTGGCACCTGGGACTGGGAGAGCGGGAACGTCAGTGGCAGGTTGAGCATCTCTTGACGCATCACCTGTACCGTGAAGCCCAGCACTTGCCGACGATGATCGCCGGCGATTCGAACGACTGGCGAAATACCTTGGCGGATTTGGTCTTTAAGCCTCGGGGCTTCCGCCAGGCGACGGCACCGGTTTCGCGGTTTCGCTCTTTCCCCGCCTACTTGAGTGTGGGGTCGCTCGACAAGGCGTTCTATCGCGGCGAATTTAGCATTCGCCGCGCGCGCGTTGTCCGCACGCGCCTCGCGCGGTCGGCTTCAGACCATCTCCCCTTGGTGGTCGACTTTCACCTGAATCAGCATGGTTTGGTTTGACGGGCCGAACTCGCTGCCACCGATCTTTGCCGGACAAAGAAAAAGACCACCCGCGGGGGATGGTCTTGTGTGTGGAGTGTTCCGGAAACTGCGATTGTTCGATCGCGGCGTTTGCTATTTCTTTTTCGGCTGAGTGCCTGGCAGCTTGCCGGCCTTGATGAGATCACCGAACGACATGTCTTTCGTGGCGCTCTTCTCTTTCTCGATCTTCACGAGCGCTTCTTTGATCTTGGCCTTATCTTTTTGGCCGGTCTTCCCCAGCTCTTGCCCCCCTGCTGTGAGTTGCTTTTGCAAAGCCTTGCCGTAATTGTTCCGCTTTTTCTTGTCCATCTTGCCCTTGTCATTCTTTCCGTGGCAGACGAAGCAATTGATCTTGATTTCCTTGTTCTTCTTAAGTTTGGGGTACGTCTTAAGAAATTGCGTTCTGTATTGGGGACGTGCCTCGGCACGATCGAGTCCCCCGACAAACAGCATTCCCAAGCAGACCATTCCGCACGTAAAAACTGTGCCTAATTTCCACATGTTCCGCATCAAATTTCCTCCCACAGCCCGGCAAGACCGGATCTGCAACGACCAAAGACGCCTCCTGACCGAACCGTTAGAGGTGCGATTCTACCTCCGCCAAGCCTCGTCAGAAGATTCTCAATAATCCACCTGGCACGCCGTTCGCAGCCGTTTTTCTCTCCGCCACCAAGACTGAGAGTCCAGCTCTGCCACCATAACAGAAGGCCCAGCTGACGCACCAAACTTGCACCGAATGTACCCTAACGGGCGAATTTACCCATATTTCGGTACAATTCCATTAGAGTGATGCCCGCGCGGAGTGTCAACGGAGGGATTTCGCTCGTTACGCATCCTTGCCGCATTACCCCGAAAGCTGCACAAGTCGCGCCGTTTGACAGTGAGTGGTGCTGCATTGGTGGAATCTCTTGGTATCGAACCATTTGTGAAGCAGGAAGCTCCGCCGTGGAAACAGGGAAAAATGCTGAAGGAAATGTCAGGCCATGACTCGACGACCAGATGTATCTCAATCAAGACGATCGAAAGATGCTTCTCCTAAGATCTCCGCAAGGAGCACAACTACCCGCATGATATTTATAGCGAATCACCTGCGCGGAAGGAACATGCTTCACCTTGCATTCACGTGCATGGCTGTTGTGCCTTTTCTCGCCACACCGCGCGTCTGCGTCGCGAAGCCGCCGAACGTTGTGTTGATCGTTTCCGACGATCAGGCCTGGACCGACTTCGGTTTTATGGGGCATCCGGTCATTCGAACGCCGCATCTCGACCGTTTCGCCGAACAGAGTGCTCTCTTTCCGCGCGGCTATGTGCCGAGCAGTCTTTGCCGCCCCAGTCTGGCGACACTGATCAGCGGTCAGTACCCGCATCAGCACATGATTACGGGCAACGACCCACCAAAAGGAACGGATCGCCGGGAGATGCTGCGCCACATTCGTCGCATTCCGGCGCTGCCACGCCTGCTGGCGGAGCGGGGGTACGCGAGCCATCAATCTGGGAAATGGTGGGAAGGCCATTACCGGCTGGGCGGATTTACCGACGGGATGACGCACGGCGATCCTAAGCGGCGAGGCCGTCACGGCGACGAAGGATTGAAAATCGGCCGCGAAGGAATGCAGCCGGTGTTCGATTTCATCGACCGCAGCGAAGGAGAACCTTTCTTCGTGTGGTATGCGCCGTTCTTACCGCACACGCCCCACAACCCGCCGCAACGGCTGCTTGAGAAATACACGACGCCGGAACGTCCTATCGAATTGGCACGCTATTACGCCATGTGTGAATGGTTCGACGAAACGTGCGGCGAACTGTTGGACTTATTGGATCAAAAGGGGCTCGCGGAGACGACGCTGGTTGCCTTTGCGGTCGATAACGGCTGGATTCAGCGTACGCCGTCGACGAACGTTGAAGCCAGTTGGCGACACCGATTTGCACCCAAGTCGAAGCGTTCTCCCTATGATGGCGGACTCCGCACTCCGGTCATGCTTCGCTGGCCAGGTCGAATTCGTCCGGCAATCTACGACACGCTTGTTAGCACCGTCGATATTGCACCGACCATTCTGGCCGCGGCCGGACACCCTCCCCACACATCGATGCCGGGGATCAATCTGCTGGAAGTTGCGCGTGCCAAGGGACAGACAAACCGGAAGGCAGTATTCGGCGAGATCTTCGCCCACGATGTAGCCGCCATCGAAGATCCGGCTGCTAGCTTGCAGTTTCGGTGGTGCGTTGAAGACCGCTGGAAGTTGATTCTTCCGGCAGACCGGTCGGCTCCGGTTGAGTTGTACGATCTTACCAAGGATCCCCAGGAAGAACAGAATCTCGCTGCTGCGAATGCCGCGGTTGTGCGCCGGCTGCAGACGATGACGGACCAGTGGTGGGCCGCTCAGCCGCGAGCCAAGGATCGGTGAGATTCGGAAGAGATCGTCCCAGCGAAGTGCCTGGCTGGTCACGTAGCGGTCGGGGGATCGAGCAAGCGGCTCAGTTCCTGCACGTTCTGGCTGTACCGTTCGAGGTCGTTTTGAAGTTGTACGACATCCCGCTTGTATCCGAGACGGCGCGCGAGAAACTCGAACTCCTCACTATCGGCTGCCGGCACTGTTAGATCTTTGGCGTGCCCGCGTACCATCCGCAGGGCATCAATCAAGCGGCGAAAATAGATGTAAGCTTCAAGCAGCGCCTCGTAATCGAGCTCGGAGAGGATACGGGCATCGTGGAGCGCTGTGAGTGCCGCGTGTGTATTGGTGGTACGAAGAGCGGCATTCAGGTTACCATGCTGAATCTGTAAGCCTTGGACGATGTACTCGCAGTCGACCAGGCATCCCGGGCTCAGCTTCGCGTTCAGACTGCCGGCCTGGACGAGTTGCCTCACCTGCTTTTCCCGCATGGCTCGCATGGCGGTCACGTCGAAGGGCTCTCCGGTGTAGATGAGTTCATCGCGCGACTGGACGATCTTCCGCCCGAATTCGGAATTCCCGGCGATCGGACGCAGTTTGACCAGCGCCTGCCTTTCGTAGGGCCAGGCAGCCCCTCCCGAGACGAAGTAGCTTTTGAAGGCGTCAAACGTCACTGCCAGGCTGCCCGCGCGACCGTACGGCCTGAGCCGCAGGTCAATCTGAAAAATACCTTCCCGCCGGGCCTCAATTGTTTTCATAAACCGTTCGACGAGCTTTTGAAAATACTCTGTCGTGGTGACGGCCTCGGGGCCGGTTGTGCGGCCGTTTGCTTGGTAGATGAACATCAGCTCGATGTCGGAGGCAAAGCCAAGCTCTCGACCGCCGCATTTGCCCAATGCACAGACCGAAAGAGGGCACGCCTGAGTGTCGTCCAGGCATGGTTTCCCATAACGCGCTAGCAATCGCTCGCTCACAACCTGATAGGCGCCGGCCACGACGACCTCAGCCACATGCGTGAGTTCTTCGGAAAAGTGGCCGAACTCTGTGGTGTAGTCCAGAATGTGCCGCATATCGGTGCGGAACATTTCGCGGTCCTTAAAGGCGTTTAGCGCGGCGCGGCGTTCTTGGGAATCCTCCGTCGCGGCAAGTTCGGTATCTAGCTCGGCTTGCAGCACCGTTCTCGATTTCGCCTCCGCGAGTGCTTCGACGTCTTTGACGACTGGAAACAGATTCGCGTGCTGGAGACGCAAAAAGTCTTCCCAGAGGAAGTTGCTCACGCCCAGCAGTCTCGCCAGCGCATCGAGCACGTCCGAGCGTTCCAGCGACGCCAGTTCTTCGACCCAGTCCGATTGTTCGAAGAGCTGTTCCAAAAAGTCGCCGAAGTGCAGCAACGCTGCTTCGGGATTGGGAGAGCGAGGCAACAGGTGCGTGAAATGCTTGATCAGTACGACTGCGGCGCGCAGTTCCCGCTGGTGTCTGGGGTCGGTGATTTTCTTTCCCTCTCCATCGGTAACGAAAAGGGTGTCACAGACACTACTCCCCTCAGATTGGACGATCACCCGAGAAATGTCGGTACCGCTTAAGGCGAGCGAATTTGCCAGCTCGTAGAGAAAACCTTTTGTATCTTCCGCTCGAATGAGAAGTACACTGGCATGCTCTGATACGGTGTTGTCAATCTCGACCGAGACGGGATACAGCGATGTTTGTTCCTCCGGCATCTCCCGCAACGCGCCGGCAACGCGCTTGGCCAATTGTCCCTGCGCTTCCCGTCCCTGACCCGCGCGAACCAGCCCAATGAGTTCGCTCAAGTCTTGTTTGTACCGTTCCCAAACTTCCGGCAGAAGGACGTCGAGCGGCGGATGCACGGTGTAAACGTTGACAAACCTTCGCTGTCTGGCACGCTTGACGTCTTTTCCACTGTTTGCATCCTTACCCTGCCTGCTCGGCACTGGGCTGGCGGTATGCCGCGACGTGATTTGCTCCTCCGTAAAGACCTGACCGTCCGCGATATTGAAGCCGTAGACGAAGAGCAGCCCGCAGATCCTCGACAAGTCGCCTGGATGGTCGAAGCCAACGATGGTCACGCGGCAGGTGCCGTCGTCGAGTGTTTCCGCCGCGACGTCCACAAACTTGTCGTCGGAAAGCGTGCTGAGCATACGAGCGTGCACGGCGACTTGCTCTTTGGTGAAGACGGCGGCGTAGGATGGTTCCATTTTTGGAACGGGTGGCGGCGAAGGCGGCATGGGGGAAGGGGCAGTTTCGTCCCTTTGGTCTGGGTTGTCGCCGACATGGTTCTCGAAAATGGAGCGGATCGCCTCGCAATGCTGATGGTAGTGCTTTAGGAACTGCTCGGCGTCGGGGAAATCGAGCCGCCGGGCGAGATACGCCATTTCATGCAGGTCTTCCGGCAGCGTGTGAGTCTGCTTGTGATGCATTAGTTGCAGCGAATGCTCGATGGTCCGCAAGAACAAATACCCGC
>Ga0315336_1007158_pt1 | contig 10902 bp, 10 predicted proteins | sample ASW5metaG_FD_204512 | JGI IMG/M metagenome (GOLD analysis project Ga0315336, IMG submission 204512) | Ammonia-oxidizing marine archaeal communities from Monterey Bay, California, United States - ASW #5 | ecosystem: Environmental > Aquatic > Marine > Intertidal zone | place: USA: California... | reverse complement strand
AACTAAAATGGACTTCGACACCAAGATCGCTATCGTCATCCGCGATGATCTCGCCACCTGGCAGAAGCTGAACGTCACCGCGTTTCTGACCTCTGGCGTGACCGGTGCCGATCAATCACTGCTCGGTGAAGACTACCAGGATGCCGTGGGCAACAGCTATTCGCCGTTACTGATCCAGCCAATCATCGTGCTCTCGGCCGACGGCAACAGAATCAAGACCATCTACCGACGGGCCATGGAACGGGGCGTACAGCTGTCTATCTATATAGAGGACATGTTTACGACTGGCCATGATGCGGCCAACCGGGAGACCGTCAGGGCCCGGCAGCCCGAAGACCTGCCGATCGTCGGCCTCGCACTGCGCGAGGAAAAGAAACTGGTCGACAAGATCACCAAAGGCGCCAAGATGCACAACTAGGTAGTAAGACGGTGGGCCTAGTCCCACCAAATGAAGAAGAACAGCCACAAAGGAATAACGAGCCAGATTGCCCACTTCCTGCCCCACAACCAGTTCCAAGCCTGAACCAAGAATGAGGCGTGTTTGTCCTCTTCCATAGTAGAAATGTAGCAGAGCATCCCATTAGCAGGTAGCTAACCAGCTTCTGGATGCTTCTGCCAAACAGGAATAAGATAGCGGGATGAAACACACCTAACACTGTAGGGTAAGTTTAATGGGCAATGCGCTGCTATTCAGAAGTGCAACAGAAGACGACTGTACGGAACTGGCGCTAATTCGGGATGTAGCTGGTAGAAGGATGCCATCTTACCTTTGGAGCCAGGAAACGGGACAAGGACAATCCTATTTTGAGTATGGCAGAGAAATAATAAGAACCGATGCCAATAACAGTGCTTATTTTAAAAACTGGCTGGTTGCAGAGTCTCAATCTAAGTTTGTAGGCGCATTTTTTGGATTTTCTGTCGAGGATCCCTACCCAGAAATCGACCTTGATGCTGTACCAGAGTGTTTTCGACCCTGTATAGAACTTGAAAGAGTAGCTAGTGGATGTTGGCTACTTCAAGCAATAGCCATATTGCCGCAATATCGAGGGAAAGGATTAGCCCGACAACTTTTAGACAAAGCGGAAAGTGTAGCTAAGGATTCTGGTACGAATAGGATTGCTTTACAGGTTGAAGAGGTAAACGAGGTTGCTTTCAAAACTTATCAGAGTAACGGGTATGTCGAAGTAGATCGTAGGCCATATGTCCATTTCCCCGGTTCCGAGGACACTGGCGACGTTGTCCTAATGTGGAAGGAATTGACCTAGCAACTAGAGCACTCATGTCATCAAAAAGGTTTACAGTTTTAGTGGGATGTTGGGAATGAAACACATCTACACATTCCTTTGTCTGCTTCTACTTAGTGGTGTTGGACAGGTGGATGCGTTTAGTGAAGCAGATTTGGAGAAACTGAAGTCAACCAACGAATGCAACAAGTGTGACTTTAGTGGAGCAAATCTAGGGGGTGCACGTCTGCGAGCTTCAAATCTGGCGGACGCAAATCTGACTAATGCAGATCTGACTGGAGCAGATTTCTATAGGGCAAATCTGACTAATGCAGATCTGACTGGAGCAAATTTGTATAAGGCAAATCTAGAAAATGTAAATCTTACTGGTGCAAATCTTACAGGGGCGAATCTAATAGATACCTTTATGGAGGACACCAATCTACAGGACGCGAATCTGACTGGGGCAAATCTGACCAAAGCCTATCTGGAAGCCACAGATCTGACCGGTGCGAACCTAACGATGGCCAATCTCACCGGCACAGTTTTGGAGGGCACCAACCTTGAAAACGCAGATCTCACAGATGCAGTCTTGACTGATGCAAAATTGATGTGGGTCAAAAACCTAAACAAAGCGATCCTGTGTAGGACCACAATGCCTGATGGGACAATAAATAACTCAGGTTGCTAGTCGGATGTTGGTAATGAAACACATCTACACATTCCCCTAATCACGCCTTTCTAAAACCATTCCCCACTATGTGGCCCAGTTGTAAATATGATCCAGTAGAACTGGATAACGGCTATTACTGCTCTTATAGCTGGCCAACCGAACCACAGAATCAGCCCAGTTATCACGGCCAGGATAATCCATACCGCAATCGTATATTACCGCCACCTAGGTGTACTCATACTGGCTGTACTCATACTATTTCTTTCGCTTCAATCGCTTTTGGAGCAACAACCATGCAGGTATAAGCGGTAGGCACCATAGCACTGCTGCAACAAAAGTTAAGTTGAATAGATGACTTACTGTTAAGGCCACCAGTAAATACACTAAGTTGTATAGGAGGTTTGACTTCCCGATTTTCCAACGATCAGTATCTTTTGTTGGCTCGTTACTCATACTCCTTACCACCCGTCAGTCCATGCATTGGTGTAGACCACCCATAGCAATCGGAATATACCTACTATGTCTTGCATGTAAGGCAACGCTAGCAACGCGATACCACTAACGATGACTAGAATATGCAGTTTAGTAATTGTCATATCTGACGTCCTTCGGTTGTCAGGCCAGTCATTCAGAACCGATGATACTGGATCAGTTCAGAACTGATGTCCTATCCACCCCCACCCTTACGCTCCCATAGCATCTTGCCCAACCACCAGCCCAACCACCATAAAGGAAACATCAGTAAGCACCATATACCTGCCACCAGAAAACGGATCTCATACACTTCAGTAACTATCATGGCCAGCACGAAGTAACATAAGACGGGTGCAACCCTTTCTTGCTTGATATCTACATGAAACAGTTTTCGTCTTGTAGGTTCGTTACTCATATCTACCGCGCCTTTCTAAAATCCACCATCTCTCCATTCATACGCCTTGTGGAAAACGCATCCAGAGCGAGGTAGCTACTAGTACATAGATCGATATGAACCCTGCAACTAAGTAAAGCAGGTCTGTAATTACAACGACCACTATTACCTTGCCCCAAGATGCGTTCTTCTTAGTGCGGTATCGCCTGACTAGGAAGTAGAGAATCAGAAACTCAAGGAACCAAGCAATGATTATTACAGGGCTGGACCAGTCAGGTGGATTTGCATAGCCAAACTCCAGAACCCTGAGTTTTTCCCAGAGTAAGGTTCTGAATATGAAACTGAGCAGATAGATAATCATTACAGACGCCCTCTGGTTGTCAGGCCAGCCATTCAGAACCGATGATACTGGATCAGTTCAGAATGTCTGACCGTTATCGGGTACATAGTCTAGATACTGTCTTGTGGTGCAAGCTATAACCTTAACCTAACCTCCCCATCAAATCCTCTGCTCTTAAATGCGTATAGCGCTTGAGCATCTTTAAATCTTGATGACCTGTAATCGATGCCACTTCCATAAGGTTGAGGCCTTTCTCAAAGAGTCTTGATGTCGCCTCATGACGTAAATCGTACCAGCGGAAGTCAACCATTCCAATCTCTTCTCTTAGTTTCTGGAAATCTTTGAATAATCAGCTTCCAGTAATTTGAAATATTGGTTGCTCTTCCATATGAGCGGCCAGACAGATTAATTTGTATTTGTCCAGCATTTCGCCGACTGTGGTGCTGATCTTCGGGGAGTGTTCCCCCTTCTCAATCGCAATCTCGGTGGATTTTATCCAGCGCTTGGCGACCTCTCTGATGGTAAAGGTCTTGGTTACTGGTGCATAACCTTTGCGTCTGACATTAGCCTGATAACGGCCTTGTCGCACTCTGATGCTTCTCATTTTCTTCTCCCAAGTGTGTGCACAATTGAGACAAGAGCGAAAAAACGCTGGGGATTAAGGGATATTTGACTGACGGCATTGCCATGGAATGGCAGACCATTACGCTATCTAGAAATCACAACTGTCCCGCCTGTCAGGATCACCCCACATACTTAGATTGATCTGATACTCGGTTACCCATATCTAACTTCGTGAATACCGAATAATGCAGTCATAGGTTATGACCCTTATTCGTTGTGGAGTATTTAAGACTTCGAGTAAGAGACCTTAAACGGATAACCATTCACTGCCAAATATCTTACAAATGGAATCGCGAGACTGCGCTCGACATAGAAATCGAATAATGCGGGCTGAGAGATTTTATGCATAACGATACGAAAAGAACCAAGGCGACATGTAGCCACACTGTTAATGGAAAAGCTGGGGTCGTCGACATCAAGGAAACAACAGGTCTTTATTAAATCGATCGCTGCTGTTCCAGATATGGAAAAACATTCATAGGCTGAGGATACATCAACCATAATAATACCATCTTCTCCCGATTGTTTATGATCATCCAAACCTTTTAGGACAGACGGAGTATTGGTATTGATCATTAAATATTCACTTCCTCCCCACGATATAGCGGTCCAGGAATTGTTTGAAACAGCTCGACCTCTTTCCGGGAGTACACCAAAACGATTCTGAATAGCGTTCTCGATTTTAGAATCCCAATGGATGCCTTTGGTCAATAGTTTAGAGAGAAATGGCTTATGCGCGATTTGAACGTTCGATTCGTTCTCTGCTACCAAGTCGCTGATCAAAATATTCTCAATGCCATGTCGCATTTTCACAATTTCATGCATTTTGACGTTTGCCATTAGGATCAAAAAATTGAGGTGAGACCACTTGGACTCCAACGCTATGGCCTGCGATCGGTGCTGAGGCTACAAGTTCCTCACCAATCCGACTCCGGCCATTTTCAAGTAGGGCCAGTGCGATATCGTGGCCTAAGGTTGGACTGTAGGTAAGGGAAGTTATCCAACCTTGTGAGCCTGCTAGGTTTGTTGGTTGGCTAGCGGATACTAAATGTGCACTATAAGGTAGACGCTCTCCAGTTTTGATAGGAACAATGCCTACTAGCTGACGGCGGCTCACATCTGACATGATGGGCAGTCGTAGCGCCTCTTTGCCGATAAACCATTTCTTAGTACTAACCATGCGACCTAGTCCAACATCGTATGGGTTAGTGCGCCCATCGGCTTCCCGCCCAACAACAAAGTGGCCTTTTTCTATTCGCAATACACCCATAGACTCAACACCATTGGGTGTTAATTGTTCTGGTTTTCCAGCCTCCATCAACGACAGCCACAAGGATTTTCCATAGTCAGTTGGAACATTAATTTCGTAGGAGATTTCACCGGAAAAACTAATTCGAAATATACGAGCAGGAATTCCTGCTACTTTGCCTGAGCGGACACCCATAAATGGAAAGTCACTATTAGATACATCTAAACCCTCAACGACACGATTTAGGACTTTACGAGCATTCGGTCCAACTAGTGCTGCTGCAAACCACTGATCAGTGACTGGAACAATAGCAACCCTTAGCGAATTCCACCGGGTTTCAAGCAGTTGGGTCATCCATTCGAAGACACTATTTGTATTGCCCGTTGAAGTGTTCATCAGAAAATGGTGTTCGCCAAGCCGGCTTGTAACACCATCATCGTAGACCATGCCATCTTCACGCAGCATGACACCGTACCGACCTTTACCAATTGGCAGGCTAGAAAAATTGTTCATGTACACTTTTTCTAGGAAAGCCATACTATCTGGTCCCCAGATTTCAAATTTACCCAGTGTTGCAACATCACCTAGTCCAACATTATTTCGGACCATTGTGACCTCTCGATTTACCGCATCAACGTCGCTTTCTCCCGAGCATCGGTAGAATTGTGGTCGTAGCCATGCGCCCGCGTTTACCCATACAGCTCCAGCTTCCTCATGAAGTTGGTGAGCGGCAGTGCGTCGCATGGGATGAGTGAGATGTTCATCTAGTACGCCGGCAATAGCTGACATCGAAGTTGGTACTACTGGGGGGCGGAATCGAGTCGTCCCCACTTGCTGTACGGCCTCACCCCGGGCATTCGCAATAAGCTCGATTCCATTTACATTGCCTAGTTTCCCTTGATCGGTGCCCATTCCAAGTGTGGTATACCGCTTAACATGTTCAATTGAACGGTAACCTTCTCGTACAGCAAGGCTCATATCCGCAGCTGTGACATCATTTTGGAAGTCGACAAAAGCCTTGTTTGATTGAGAGTCCTGAATTAATGGCGTAATTGGATCGAAAGTCGCCAGAAGGTCGTCTCCAATTACTGTTGGTGACCAGGTTCGATCTGGCCGATAATTCTGATTAGAAGCTGCTAGCTGCCCAGCTTTGTAACCATTAACTAGAGAATCATAGAGTGTCTGATCTTCATTACATAATCCGACTGCTGTGAAATTATTTTCAGATAAGCCTGGTAAAAATGTGCCACGACCCTCGTTCCAAACTGCTTTTCCACCGGTATGCGCATATAAACTGATTGTAGGAGAAAATCCACCACTTATCGCCAGCAGATCACAGTCCAACCATTCTCGACGTTGACCCTCAATTGAACCTACGAGAGTGCCACTTATATTTTTTCGACCTCGTGTGTTGAATACTTTCGACTGCCAGCGTATTGGAATTCCTTTTGTTAAGTTTGCCCGCTCCCAAGGTCCCAAGCTTTCAGGCCGGCTGTCGATGATACTGACTACTTCAGCCTGAGTATTTGAAATGGCACAGGCAGTACGGTGTCCAATTGAATTGTTCGTAAAAATGATAATTTGTTTTCCAGCGAGTACACCATATCTGTTTAAGTACCCCGAAACTGCGGTTGCTAGCATGACTCCAGGCCGATCATTGTTGGGAAATATAAGAGGCCGTTCTAGCGCACCAGTAGCCATGATTGTGCTTTTCGATCGAACCTTCCAGAACCGAAAGCGAGGCGTTCGGTCGCCGGTAAGATTGGGTGCATCACGTAGCGTTTCGATCATAGTCACGAAACCGTCTTCATATCGTCCTATGACTGTGGTGTTAGGGGCTACGGTGACATTGGGTAGCGAGGCAAGCTCATTTATCGTTTGTTTGGCCCATTCGTAGGCTTGAATACCGTCAATCGTGTGATTTTCGTCGAGCAAGCCAAGTCCAAACCATGGATTTTCATCCGCCAGAATAACTCTAGCCCCAGCCCGTCCAGCTGCTAGAGCGCTTGCAAGCCCAGCAGCCCCGCCGCCGGCAACTAACAAATCGCAATGTACGTGTATTTTCGTCGAAAAATCGCCATCTGGTTGCTCAGGGACTTTACCTAATCCGGCCATTCTTCGAATTACACGTTCATAAAAATGCCAGGCTCTTGATGGGCTCATAAATGTTTTGTAGTAGAACCCGGCTGGTAGCAGTGGGCCGAAATAACCAATTAATGCTCCGACATCATTTTCTAAGGACGGCCAATGGTTTTGTGATTTAACGGTTAAACCCGCATAGACACGAACCATTGTTGCCCGATTGTTTGGTTCACTGCCAGTTGGCCGCTCGATGGTAACGAGAGCATTTGGTTCTTCTGAACCTATGCTGACTATCCCGCGAGGTCGATGAAATTTGAAACTTCGACCGATCAGTCGAATCTCATTTGCAAGAAGTGCCGCGCTTAGACTTTCCCCTTCAATGCCCTGTAAAGGCTGATTGTCGAATACAAAATTAACTCTTGGATGACTGGAGGTAAGTCCATAGCCTGGTACTCGCATTGAATCACCAATAGGCGTCATTTCTAACTTACTGGTTGATTGCTGTGGCTAGTGATACTGATTTAATTTTATGGGTAACTGTGTGTCTCACAACAATCATCCAACGGCGGCAGCCGTACCGATGGACCCAATATTCCTTGTGCCAACCCTTTGGGTTGTCCCGGAGAAATATATGGTCCGCAGCGGCTTCAATGTTGCCTTCTTCTTTTGGAGTGACAAGAGTTGCGTCCCCCCCGAATGTAAATTCGTCTTCAGAGCGAGGGCCACAAAATGGACAAGGAATCAGTAGCATTTGTCTATTGCTTGTGGGGTTGATTCCCAGCACCAGATTCGCTCAATAACCGACCGGTACGAAATCGATCTAGGCTAAATGGTTCAGTCAACGGATGTGGTTGATCGTTAAGTATGGTTTGAGCAAAACACCAGCCGGCTCCTGGTATGGCCTTGAATCCGCCAATACACCAACCCCCATTAATATATAGATGCTTTATTGGAGTCTGACCGATTATGGGAGCTCCATCCATGGTCATATCCATGATACCAGCCCATGTTCTCATCAACCTCAGGCCTCGCAGACGAGGAAACATGCTTATCGCACCTGAGACAATCTCCTCAATTTTCGGCCAGGTACCTCGCTGAGAATAAGAATTGTAGCCATCGATTCCCCCGCCGATAAGAATTTCTCCTTTGTCAGTTTGGCTGATATAGCAGTGTAGAGCTGGAGAGACTACGAGAGTATTGAGAAAGGGTTTTACCGGTTCGGTTACCATAGCTTGTAGTAGATGAGTCTCCATGGGTAGTTTTAGTCCTACCATCCGGGCAATTTCACTCGTATGGCCAGCGACACAAATTCCAATCTTCTCGCACGCAACGTTGCCTTTCGAAGTCTGTATGCTAGTAACACAATTCTTGCTGATATCAATGTTTGTCACCTCGCAGTTTTCGATGATGTCCACGCCAAGTCGACTAGCCGCACGCGCAAATCCCCATGCCACAGCATCATGACGTGCAACTCCAGCACGTCGCTGGATCACTGCACCAGAAATCGGAAATCGGGCTGCTGGTGAGTAATTCAGGTCAGGTAACATGATCTTAAGTTGGTCAAGAGTAAGCGTATCGCCATCTATATCGTTCAAACGAAGGGCGTTGTAACGGGTGGCTAGTCTTTCGCCATCGCTGGAACTATGACAAAGAGAGACCATGCCACGTTGGGAGAACATCAAGTTAAAATTTAGCTCTTGAGTTAGGTTTTCCCACAACTTCAAAGAGTGGTCATAAAACTTAGCATTCTCTGTTAGAAAATAATTGGATCTGATGCCAGTAGTATTTCTTCCTGTATTACCACCGCCTATCCACCCTTTTTCTAATACAGCCACACGTAAATTGTTATTAAATTTTGCAAGGTAGTAAGCAGTTGCTAAACCATGACCACCACCACCAATAATGACGACGTCATATTGTTTTTGTAATGGTGGCTTTTTCCATGCTTCAGTCCAGCCTTTGTGGCTGTTTAGTGCATGGCGGGCAATAGAGAACAATGAATATCGCATGCTAGAGAATCCTGAGCTTCAACACATTTAGAGCCTGTAATCCAATCCCCATCACGAAGACATCTTGTTCTTTGATTGATTATAAAGTCTTATTGCGTATCCTTTATCGTTCCAATTTAAATGGCCCATCCCGCTATTACTAACGCGAAGCTCTTTGGACCTCAGAATTATCTGGGGTAGCCGTTGTACACTAATGTAGAAAATCATCGTGAAGTCCGTTTGCACGTGAGTGCTTACGAACCACGGGGTGGGGAGTTCGAATCTCGCTGGGTGCACCAATAAAGCAGCAACTTACGACCGAGCGTCGAAGACTAACCGCTCCACAAAGTCGCATTTACCCTACAAATGATGGAAAATCTGGCGATTACTGCCGTATGAAGGCAGAACGCTCCTCACCAACTATCCTAAACCTCTATAAATAACAGGCTCCTAGATACCAAGAGAGGCAATAGCGATGCGATTCGGGATCAAGACAGTACCTGAGCATACAAGTTGGGGCGATATGTTGGATGTCTGGCGGGCGGCCGATGAGATTGAACTCTTTGAAACAGCCTGGAACTTTGACCATTTCTACCCGATTATTGGCGATGGAGATGGCCCCTGTTTAGAAGCCTGGGTCACACTGTCGGCTTTGGCCCAAGCGACTTCCCGTATTCGGATCGGCTGTATGGTGAACGGAGTTCCCTATCGTCACCCGGCTTTGGTCGCCAATATGGCTGCATCTCTGGACATTGTTTCTGACGGCCGCTTGGAATTAGGCTTGGGCGCTGGCTGGAATGAACAAGAGACTGAGGCCTACGGCATCGACCTGCTTCCTATAGGCCAACGGATGGATCGATTCGAAGAGGCCGTCGAGGTAGTTGACAGCCTGCTTTCGAATGAATTCACGACATTTAGAGGGAAATATTTCCAACTGGAGCAAGCACGTTGTGAGCCCAAGGGTCCCCAACAGCCCAGGCCACCTATTGTGATTGGCGGGGCTGGCGAAAAGCGTACCCTGCGTATTGCTGCCAGATTTGCACAACACTGGAATATTTCCTTCGTGACACCAGATCAATTTATCAAAAAGAATGAGATTCTGTTGGCACATTGTGAATCAGTGGGTCGAGATTCGTCCTTGATTACTCGATCGGTCCAAATCATATCCGGGGCAGATCAAGATCCGGTCGAAGTCGCGGACGAAGCAGCTGCGCTGTTTGCAGCCGGTGTGGACAAAGTGATTTTTATGCTAAGTACTCCCTATCGGGCGGAGCGAGTGACCGCTCTCGCCAAATCCCTCGAGGCTATTTCAACCTGAGGGATGCGCTTCACCGTGAATTATTCGGTAAAATTAACTTTTTATGCATCTTCTATAAGTTTCGAAAAAGACTATTAAAACAATTGTTGTTCAGACACTTGGTTAGATCTGAAGGAAAGTTATAAGCGGTATCTGGAAGCTTAGGTAATGCAAATCCTGCGCCTAAACCAAGATGCCATGCTGTCGAAATCCCGGCTTTTTAGATCAATTATCCACCGATATGAGACATCTCGACCTTGGCGTCTGAAAAGACATCTACCGGAATTTGTCCGCGGAGCTCGGAATAACGATCCTCCCGCTTGCCCCACAACGTCTGTACGATTTCAAGCAAATCCTGATCACTGGCCCCCGCACGAAGCGGATCACGAATATCAAATCCTTCGGTAGCAAACAGGCAGGTGTAAATCTGCCCTACCGCCGACAGTCGTACCCTAGAGCAGTCTCCACAGAAAGACTCAGTAACAGAAGTGATGAACCCAACTTCTCCACCATCATCCACATAGCGCCAGCGCTTTGCGACCTCTCCCCGGTAGTTGG
>Ga0315336_1007157_pt1 | contig 10904 bp, 9 predicted proteins | sample ASW5metaG_FD_204512 | JGI IMG/M metagenome (GOLD analysis project Ga0315336, IMG submission 204512) | Ammonia-oxidizing marine archaeal communities from Monterey Bay, California, United States - ASW #5 | ecosystem: Environmental > Aquatic > Marine > Intertidal zone | place: USA: California... | reverse complement strand
TTCTTTGTCCCCCAGTTACTTTAACCATAGGCACTTTAAATTGATCAGCCACATCTGCAATTTTTCTTAATTGATTTGGAGAAGTAACCCCACCATACATCCTCGGAATAACTGAATAAGTACCATCTTTTTGTATATTGGCATGTACCCTTTCATTAATAAATCGTGACTGAGGGTCGTCTATAGCCTCATGTGGCCAAGTTGATATAAGGTAATAATTCAATGCAGGGCGACAGGTAGCGCATCCATTTAAAGACTTCCAATCTAAGGCTGACATAACTTCAGGAATTGACAAATACTTTTCTTTTTTAATGTGTTCACGAACTTTCTCGTGAGAAAAATCAGTACACCCACACAACGCCTTCGATGTTGATGGTGGTGCATAACCCCCACCAAGCGAAGCAATAAGAATTTGCTCAACAAGCCCAGTGCAAGAACCACAACTAGAGGCAGCTTTGGTCTGTTTTTTTACATCGTCTATAGTAAATAAACCTTTTTCCTCAATGGCTTTAACAATAGTACCTTTACACACTCCATTACAACCACACACCTCCATTTCATCCGTCATCTTAGAGGCCTGATCTTCTCCTAAATGACCTGTATTACCTAAGCTATCCTGCCCAAACATCAAGTTATGCCTAATTTCATTAATAGGCTTACCATCTCTTAATAATTGAAATAACCATGGACCATCTTTTGTATCGCCATAAAGAACCGCACCAATAATCTTATCGTCTCTAATAACAATCTTCTTATACACACCACCCACAGCATCGTGCATTATGATGTCTTCTATATTTTCAGTTTCATTAAAATTTCCAGCAGAATAAAGATCAACACCAGTAACTTTTAATTTTGTCGCTGTAACAGACCCCAAATACTGACCAATTCCGAAATTAACTAAATGATTAGCACATATTTTAGCCATTTCAAATAAAGGCGCCACTAAACCATAAACTTTTCCTCGGTGAGAAACACATTCCCCAACAGAGTAAATACTTGGATCAAAAGTTTGTAAAGTATCATTAACGACAATTCCTCTGTCGCAATGTATCCCAGAAGATTCTGCAAGTTCATAATTAGGTCTTATGCCAACGGCCATCACCACAAGATCTGCTTTTATCTCAGACCCATCATCAAAACGCACCGAAGTCACTCTGCCATTTTTTCCATTTATAGAGGCCGTCTTCTTTTCAAGCATAAAATTCAAATCACGCTCTTTTAAAGAATCCAAAAGCATCCCACCCGACGTCGGGTCAAGCTGTCGCTCTAACAACCATGGCTCTAAATGAATCACAGTAACATCCATTCCCTGTATCTTTAATCCGTTTGCAGCCTCTAGTCCTAACAATCCTCCACCAATAACCACTGCGTGCTTATACTGCTTTGCAGTCTCAATCATTTCCTCCGTATCTTTAATATCACGATACCCAATTACCCCCTGTAAATCTGATCCTGGTATAGGCAATATAAAAGGTTTTGATCCTGTTGCAATTAACAATCTGTCATAACTTGAATATGAACCATCCTCTGCATATACCACCTTATTCTTTCGATCAATCTTATGAATACGTGCATTGGTATGTAACTCAATTTTATTCTCTTCATACCATTCTTTTGAATTTAAAATAATGTCATCAATTGTTTGTTCGTTTGCCAATACAGGTGACAACATTATGCGATTATAATTTGGATAGGGCTCATCACCATAAACCGTGATGTCATACATATCTGGAGAAAGCTTAAGTACCTCTTCAACCGTTCTCATTCCCGCCATACCATTACCAATAACAACTAATTTCATTTTCTTCATTTACAACACCCCCTGTAAGCGCATTGGATTTTTTATAGTTTGATGAAAATTTAATGAAACCACATCACCAACAAAAATTATTGCCTGGCTACAAAATTCAAGTATTTCAGGATTAACTAAATCATCTACTAAAACCACAGTGGCAGAATTTAAAATTTTAACTGCTTTAATAGTTATTAAATCTTTATCGCCTGGACCTGCACCTATTAAAAATATTTTTTTCATTTTGATTTAATATTACAGATTTCTGCAAATACAGAATGTAATCGGAAGCATTAAGGCTCCGATAACAGCAGTTTTAATTAAATTTACTTTCATTACATATTTATCCTTATTTTTAAAATAACCCAGTCTCACCTGCATACATAAATTAATAAAGCAATTACCGTGCCAAACTTTCATTTAGCACTAAAATATTTTTTATTGGAGAATAAATATGACGGAGGGAGTTAATTTAAAGTATAGCCTCCATGTATTTACAATCAAAAGCCAACATTTTCACTCTTTATGGTGCAGAATATATTTGATTTGCACCATAATTACTCATTTAAAGACAAATTAAAATAACTGCAAATAATTTTTCCTCTATTCCTTAAAACAATTAATTCGTAAATAAAGAAATGTGCTTGAAGACCCTAAATATCATATTGCAGATGATAAATTAAGCCAAAGTTTTAAATCTCATGAAAAAAAATTAAAATTTTATTAAGTTATTAATTTTTTGGTAGGTTTTTTTTGCGAGTGATTTTCTGTTCTCATCCTTTTTCATAGGGCTCAATATTGTTATTCTTGCATCAATGCTATCAAGTTTAATCAAGTTTAGTATTGAAGCTACCAAGCTCATATCCCCTATGTATGATGGTGCTGAGGTAAATTTATTATTATGTTGATATTGAATTCCTATTGGCAAAATGTTGGATTTAGAATTTATTGCCGTTTGGAATAAATTACTTTTAAATGGAAGTACAGATGAGCCGTCTGTCGATGTTCCTTCTGGAAAAATAAAAATACTCCCTTTGCTCCCTAAATAATATTCTATTTTTTTTGTTGTCTCTTTAATTTTACTAATCTTGTTACGATCTATAAAAATAGTATCCGTTGCTTTTGCTAGCCATCCAATAAAAGGCCATTTTGAAACGCTATGTTTAGAAACAAAGATAACTGGACAGATTGAGTTAATTACAAAAATATCTAGCCAAGAAATATGATTGCTTACAATCAAATAATTCTTGTTACTCAGTATTTTTTTTAGATTATTATTAACAATTAATTTCACATTAAAAATTTTTAAAAGTCTTAATGACCACCACTCAATCAGAACCTTTTTTGACTTATTATCAATGTATAAAATATATAGCGACCAACAGGTCCCCACAATTAAATGGTTTAAAATTAAAATTATTTTTATCAGTTTGGTAAACACTCTTCCCCATATATCCTTAACTATCATGTAAAATTAATCGATAGGTATTGAAATTTCATACATCGATAAAGCCATTTAAATTCTCCGAAGTTAGACAAGCATAAATATTGTACTAAAAAATACTATCAGATAATCTTTTAAATAAAAATTTTAAATACAAAATTAGAAGTCCAGCAACCTTATCAATAAGTTATAATATCGCTCACGCGCCCGTAGCTCAGCTGGATAGAGTACTTGGCTACGAACCAAGGGGTCAGGAGTTCGAATCTTCTCGGGCGCGCCAATTATTTGTGTTTTTGCGCCCGTAGCTCAGCTGGATAGAGTACTTGGCTTCGAACCAAGGGGTCAGGAGTTCGAATCTTCTCGGGCGCGCCAATTTTATTTAAATTAGGCTAGACCTTCATCGATCTTAGATATTAGATATTAGATATTAGATATTAGATATTAGATATTAGATTTACTATTTCATTAAACTCCCGTTTGTCTTTTTGCTTAATAGTAATTTCAGTTAACTCAATTAAAGAATCTAAGTGCATATCATTTAACATATATATTTCGACAATCTAGATTCATATAAATTCATACAAAACAGCAAATCAATAAGGCTTAGAAATAAGTTTATGCAATAAAAGGGGCTATGTTTACATAGCCTTTTTTAATTACTTTAATAAGCTATCTAATTTTTTTCTTTTTCTGCCATCGTTTCGGCAAGTTGATTTAGGGTTTCTTTGAGCTCATTAAAGTCTTTAGTTTTAAGGTGTGTCTTACAAGCAACTTTATTTTGAATGTCAGCCACCTGACTTTCTAAATCTATACCAGTTTTTGTAAGAAAGACTAACACTACTCTTTCATCTTTATCAGAACGTACTCTCTTAACTAAATCCATTTTTTCTAATTTTTGAACAATAGGTGTAATTGTGGGTGAATCCAATTTTAAAACTTTAGCAATTTCTTTTATGCTACAATTTTTTGATTCCCAAAGCACCAATAAAACCAGATACTGTGTGTAAGTTATGCCTATCTCATTAAGGTAAATACGATAGTAGCGAATAATAGAGTTTGTAGCGGCATAAAGTGCAAAACAAAGCTGATTATTTAGTAATAAATTTGTGTGTTGAGTCATAGTGTTTTTTGTTTGTATGTTAATTATTCATACATTATTTAAACATATTTTTAGGAAATCTGCAGAATGAATCCACAGATTTAATTTAAAAATAAATTGGTAGGGTGTAGGAGGATCGAACTCCTGACCATCGGATTAAAAGTCCGGTGCTCTACCAGCTGAGCTAACACCCCATTATTGGAAACCGGAATTATCCAGTAATATTAGAACTTGGTCAATGGCATTGTGAATTTAAATTAGTTCATACCAGGAAATCGACCAGTTAAGCCTCTCATCATCTTACCAACCCCACCTTTAGAAAACATTTTCATCATTTTTTGCATTTCCTCAAATTGCTTAAGAAGGCGATTAACATCTTGCACTTGAACCCCAGAACCATTTGCAATTCTTATTTTCCTTTTTGCTTTAATTACATCAGGATTTTTTCTTTCTTGAAAAGTCATTGAGCTAATAATTGCCTCAATCTGAACTAAAGATTTGTCTCCATCCTCTGGGTTAATTTTTGAAGCAGCACCTGATATTTGTGAAGGCATTTTATCCATCATTGCTCCGACTCCACCCATTTTCTTCATCTGAGAAATCTGATTTTTAAAATCATCCAAATCAAAATTTTTCCCTGATGTGACTTTTTCAGCAAGCTTCTCTGCTTCTTTTGTATCAACATTTTTTTGTGCTTTCTCAACTAAACCAACAATATCACCCATTCCAAGAATCCTAGAAGCCATTCGCTCTGGGTGAAAAGCCTCTAATCCATTCGTTTTTTCACTTACCCCGATATATTTAATTGGTTTATCGGTGATATACCTTACTGAAAGAGCTGCTCCCCCTCTTGAATCACCATCTAACTTAGATAAAACTACTCCTGTTAAAGGTAATGCTTCTCCAAATGCTTTGGCTGTGTTCACTGCATCTTGACCCTGCATCGCATCAACAACAAATAAAGTTTCTATTGGCATTAGTATCTTATGTAATTGCTTTATCTCTTTCATCATAATTTCGTCAATACCTAATCGACCTGCGGTATCAAAGATAACTACATCAAAGAAATATTTTTTAGCATAATCTAGGGTTGCTGAAGCAATTTTAATGGGTTTATCTTTTGGTGATGAATCAAAACAATCAACATTTAGTCCCGCTGCTAAAGTTTTTAATTGATCAATAGCTGCAGGCCTATAAACATCAGCACTTGCAACCAAAACTTTTTTCTTTTGATCAAGTAAAATTTTAGCTAATTTAGCTACCGTTGTTGTCTTTCCAGACCCCTGTAAACCAGCCATTAAGATTACTGCTGGGGGTTTTGTTGATAACTCTAATCCAACATTTTCATTACCCATCAAACCTGTTAATTCATCTTGAACAATTTTAATAATAGCCTGACCAGGTGTTACACTCTTTAAAACCTCAGCGCCTAATACCTTTTCTTTTACACGATCAATAAAGTATTTCACAACAGGCAAAGCAACATCTGCCTCAATTAAAGCGATTCTCACCTCCCTCATGGCGTCACTTATATTTTCTTCGCTAAAACGAGACTGGCCACGTATAGTTTTTATTACTGACTGCAATCGTTCTGTTAAATTTTCAAGCATTATTTAAAATTCTCAATTTAATTTAGTAATTAACGGTTATATTAGAAATCCATTATAATTGTGTTTAATTTTTTGAACAAACAATACTTATGGAATACTTAACATTACTTCTGTTTTCACTAGTTTTATACATAATTCCATGTTTGATTTTGTTTTTCAATAAAACAACAAGGAACAGCTTGGCAAGTTTTGCATTAATAACTGGCCTAATAACACACGCTTCACTTATATATATAACAACATTATCTAATGGTATTAATTTAAATTTTTCAAATTCATTACTGATAGTTAGTTGGGTAATTGTGTGTTTTTATTATTTGATAAATAGGAAAATACAATTTATTGGCTTGGAAAACCTCACCCTCACTCCAGCTATTTTAATTATGTTGTGCCATCCATTATTAAAAAATGATCAGTACATTGAAATTCAAATGTCAATAAATTCAATAATTCATATAATTATTGCAATTTTGTCTTACAGTCTCCTAACTGTAGGAGCTATATTTTCAATCTTTATTTTACTATTTGAAAATAATCTAACTAAAAAAAATAAAACTTCTGAGAATCTCACTAGTAATTTTTCATTGCTATCAATGGAAGATATTTTATTTAAAATTTATTGGTTTGGTTTTATTCTTTTATCAATAACTTTATTTACAGGTATTTTATTTGCAAACGAGATTTTTGGTACTTCAATGGTATGGAATCACAAAACTATTTTCTCTTTTATGGCATGGATAACTTATGGCTCTTTGTTATTAGGAAGAATTAAATACGGATGGAGGGGTAAAAAAGCAGTAGTAATTTCTCTTATTGCTTTTATATTTCTTATTTTATCTTATTTTGGCACAAAGTTTGTTTTAGAAATTTTACTCAATTAAAAACTTATCTTAAAGAAATTATTGGCCATTTATTCTTAACTGCTTCCTTCTCTAATACCTCGTCAGGATTTGCTGCTACTGGATTGCTAACAGCCCTAAGTAAAGGTAAATCATTTTGAGAATCGCTATAAAAGAAAATTTGTTCGAAATCTTCGAAAGTAAGTTTTTTTTGTTTTAACAATAGATTTAATCTATCGACCTTACCTTCTTTAAATGAAGGAATACCTTTAACTTTACCAGTAAATTCTCCGCCAACCTCTTCAAGATCAGTTCCAATTAAATCATCTATACCAAATAAATCGCCAATAGGTTTAGTTATATAGCTATTACTTGCGGTAATTATTAGTAATTCATCTCCATTATTTCTATGCTCGGCAACAAGATTCCTTGCCTTTTTCGTTATCATAGATGTTGCAACTTCATCGATATAACGTGCAAGGAGTTTATCAAGTAATTTTCTTGGATTATTCTTGAAAAATCTAAATTGAAATTCAGTAAATTCATAGATATCTAATTTACCCGCATTATAGTCAGCATAAAATTTCTTATTAGAATCCTCATGATTTTTTTTATCAACCAGTCCTTCCTGAATTAAGAAAAGGCCCCAATTATAATCAGAATCTCCATCAAGGAGGGTATTATCTAGGTCAAAAATAGCTAAATTCAAAAAATATCTCTTCTATACTTGAGGGTGAGCACGTTCATATTTCGAGTGTAATTTATTAAGCGCACTTATATAAGCTTTTGCAGATGCGATAACAATATCTGTATCTGAGCCTTGACCATTTACTATTCTTCCACCTCTTGATAAACGAACAGTAACCTCTCCTTGAGAGTCTGTTCCAGAAGTTATATTATTTACTGAAAATAATAATAGTTCTGCTTGTGATTTAACAATTGATTCAATAGCTTTAAATGTTGCATCAACAGAACCACTTCCTTCCGCACTAGATTTATGATTTTTTCCATCCATCATCATCTTAATTTCAGAAATAGGCGTCTTACCTGATTCTGATGCGGTCTTTAGTCCAATTAATTTGTATAAGTCATACGATTTTTCGACATACTCCTCGCTAACTAAAGCATGAATATCTTCATCAAAAATTTCTGATTTTTTATCGGCTAGCAATTTAAATCGATCGAATGTGGCGTTAAATATTTCTTCAGATTCAATTTCAATGCCTAATTCAATGAGTCTACTTTTAAACGCATTTCTTCCTGAAAGTTTTCCGAGGCTAATTTTATTAGTTCCCCAACCAACATCTTGAGCAAGCATTATTTCGTATGTTTCTCTATGTTTTAAAACACCATCCTGATGAATTCCTGATTCATGAGCAAATGCATTTGCTCCAACTACTGCCTTATTGGGCTGAACTGGATAGCCTGTAATCGTAGAAACTAATCGAGATGTTGGCACAATTTGCTGAGTGTTAATCTGTGATTCAAGATTAAAAATATCTTTTCTTGTTTTAACAGCCATAACAATTTCTTCTAAACTAGCATTTCCTGCTCTCTCTCCAAGTCCATTAATTGTGCATTCAACTTGTCTAGCCCCATTTAAAACAGCTGATAGTGAATTGGCTACAGCCATCCCAAGATCATTATGACAATGCGTTGACCATACCACTTTATCTGAATTGGGTACCTTCTCTATTAATGTTTTCATACGTTTCCCCCACACATCTGGGACAGAGTAACCGACCGTATCTGGAACATTGATTGTTTTAGCTCCTGCCTGAATCACAGCGTCAAACACTTCAACAAGAAAATCTATATCTGACCTAACAGCATCTTCAGCAGAAAATTCTACATCCTCTGTATAAGAGAGAGCCCATTGAACAGATTTTACAGCCTGATTAAGAACTTGATCTGGCTTCATTCTTAATTTATTTTCCATATGAATCTTACTTGTTGCAATAAAAGTGTGGATTCGCTTATTAGCTGCCGGCTCGATAGCCATTCCAGCTTTCTGGATATCAGATTCAAGTGCCCTCGCTAAAGAACAAACAGTTGATTTTTTTATTATTTTTGCTACAGCCATAATAGCCTCATAGTCCCCAGGGCTTGCTGCTGCAAAACCAGCCTCGATCACATTGACACCTAATTTTTCAAGCTGTTTTGCAATCCTAACTTTTTCTTCTTGAGTCATTGATGCGCCAGGACTTTGTTCGCCATCACGCAATGTAGTATCAAATATTATTAATTTATTTTTCATCGAATATATCAACATCTAAAAGCTTATTACTAGCTTTAAATTTTACTCTCATTAAATTAAAGTATCCAGATAACGCGTATCCAAAGGCGATTATAAAAATAATCTCTGCTGGATTATGAGATATTAAACCAAATACGAATGCTATCAGAAGAATTACAACAAAAGGTTGGCTATTCCTAAGGTTTATATCTTTACCACTATAAAAATCAATATCTGCCGTCATTGATAATGCAACAAAAAGAGTTATTATCAATGCAAACCATTGCATCTGAAAGAAACCTAGAAATATTTCATTTCCACTTATTCCATTATCAAAAGAAATCCAAATAAAACTAGCCAGCAATGTTGCTGCTGCTGGGGAAGGTAGTCCAGAAAAATATTTTTTATTATCGATATCTAATTTAATATTAAATCTAGCAAGTCTAACTGCGGCGCACGTACAGTATATAAATGAAACGATCCAGCCTAGTTTGCCAAGAGGCTGTAATGCCCAAACATATATTACAAGTGCTGGAGCAACCCCAAAAGAAACCATATCCGATAAACTATCAAATTCGGAACCAAATGCACTTTGTGTGTTTGTCAGTCTTGCAACCCTACCATCTAAACCATCTAGAATTAAGGCAATAAAAATAGCAATGGCTGCATGATCATATCGGCCATTCATTGCTTGAACAATAGAATAAAATCCAGCAAATAACGATCCTGTCGTAAATAAGTTAGGAAGGAGATAAAATTTATTTTTTACCTCGGCATCTTTTTTTAAATTTTCTTTTTTTATAGTCATATTTATTTAAAATTTTATCCTAGAATTGCTTAATATTCATCGTTATTAATAGATATTCTATTTATAATGATAATAAATCAAATTTACCTATTTACCCACTAAACATGAAATTTAAACTTATCTCTCAAGACGGAAATGCAAGATCAGGTCTATTAAAACTTTCATATGGTGAAGTTAATACGCCTGTCTTTATGCCAGTTGGTACCTACGGCGCTGTAAAATCAATTAGCCCTCATGAGTTAGAAGAAATGGATTTTGAAATTATTCTAGGGAATACTTTTCATCTCTGGCTTCGTCCAGGATTGGAGATTATAAAAAAACATAAAGGGCTTCATCAATTTATTAATTGGAAAAGGCCTATGCTCACAGATTCTGGCGGCTTCCAAGTGTGGAGCTTGGGTAAAATGAGAAAAATTACTGAGAAAGGGGTTACTTTTAGATCCCCAATCAACGGCAATAAATGTTTTCTTGGTCCTGAAGAATCTATTGAGATTCAAAAAAAACTTAATGCTGATATAGCAATGATATTTGATGAATGCACTCCTTACCCGACAACATATGAGGAAGCCAAAAGCTCAATGCTACTCAGCCAAGAATGGGCTTATCGAAGTAAAGAAAGCTTTTTAGGCAGTAAAAATGCACTATTTGGAATAATACAAGGTGGAATGTATGAGGACTTAAGAGAAGACTCATTAACACAACTCTCAAATATTGGTTTTGATGGTTATGCAATAGGTGGGTTATCTGTAGGAGAGCCGAAAACTGAGATGAAGAAGATTACTGCCTTTATAACTCCAAAAATGCCACAAGATAAACCACGATACCTAATGGGTGTTGGGACGCCTGAAGATATAATGCATGCAATTGGGCATGGTATTGACATGTTTGATTGTGTTATGCCCACTAGAAATGCAAGAAATGGTTGGCTTTTTACTAGATTTGGCGACATTAAGTTAAAAAATACCCGATACAAAGATGATTTATTGCCTATTGATAAATCTTGCAAATGTTATACCTGTCAGAATTTTTCTCGGTCTTATCTTCACTATCTTTTTAAAATTGGAGAAATGTTG
>Ga0315336_1007155_pt1 | contig 10904 bp, 9 predicted proteins | sample ASW5metaG_FD_204512 | JGI IMG/M metagenome (GOLD analysis project Ga0315336, IMG submission 204512) | Ammonia-oxidizing marine archaeal communities from Monterey Bay, California, United States - ASW #5 | ecosystem: Environmental > Aquatic > Marine > Intertidal zone | place: USA: California... | reverse complement strand
ACGACCGCGGGAGCCGGCCGGTTCAAGGTAGGCTCCGCCTGCCCCAGGACCTTGCCGCAGGTCAGATGCTCGCAATAGGTCGGCAGGTACATCAGGCCGTGCGACTTGAGGCCGTCGCGTTCCGCCGCCGCTATGCCTGCGGCCAGCGCCTCAGCCTGCCGCTCGCTTGCGCCATGCCGCATCAGCGCTTCCCGGGCGAGTGTTTCAATGCGGGCTTGCGTCAGGCGTCTCATCTGGTCATCCACCAATCATGCGACGGCATAGCCGAACTCTGCTTCGCTTGCCCGCGTCTGCAGGCGGATGCATTCGATGAAGCGCAACGACGCCGGTTGCAAATTGCGGCCCTCCTTGGCGATCCAGCCGACCGTGCGGCTGGATCGCGGATCGGCGAGCGGAACGAAGCGGACGTCGTGGCTGCTTTTCCAGCGGCAGAGCCGGGGCAGGATGGTGACGCCTAGCCCCGCCTCCACCATCGCCAAGTTGGAGCTCACATTGGTCGCGGTGAGTTTCGAGCCGGCTGCAAGCGCCTCGGTCTCGGCAAGACCAAGCGCTGCCGCCGCGCCATTGCGGATGAAGCTCTCACCATCGAGTTGCGCCCATTTCAACGGATGCTTCGATCTTGCCAGCGGATGGTCGACCGGGCAGACGAAATCGAGCGGTTCGTGGAACAGCGGCTCGAAACTGAGCTGCGGTCGCCTGGTGGCCAGCACGCACAGGCCGACCTCGACGAGGCCGTTTTCGACCGCGTCGACGATGGCGTTGGAATCGCTGTCGCGAACATGGATGTCGAACTGGCCGCCCTCGTCGCGAAGCTGTGCTATCGCGCGCGGCAGCAACGTCACGGCGACCGAAGGCACGCTCGCCACGTCGCAGCGTCCCTGCAGGTCCGCGGCGTAGCTGATCATCGCCAGGCAGGCGCGGTCGTAGTGCGCGATCATGGCGCGCGCCTCGTCGAGCACGATGCGGCCGACCGGCGAAAGCGCGCCCTTGCGTTCGCTCTCGAACAGCGGCGCGCCGATATCGTCTTCCAACTGCTTCAAGGTCATCGATACGGCAGATGGCGTGCGGCCGATCTGGTCGGCGGCGGCGCGCACGCCGCCGGTCTCGCAGACCGCGACGAAGCTGCGCATGCCGGTCAGGCTGATGGTTTTGGTCACTGTTAAGCTTGCCTGAACATTTGTGCCAAAAATTGAGCTTGATTGAAGTTCACAGCATTGGTTAGGTCGTTGTCAACCGAATTGATGCAGGTCGAGCACGATGCTGAACGGTCAGAACTTCATTGCCGGCGAATGGCGCGACGGCGCCGACTGGGTCGAGGACATCAACCCGTCCGACGTGACCGACATCGTCGGACGCTTTGCGCAGGCGCGGCCTTCCGATGTCCATGACGCCGTGGCGGTGGCGCAGGGCGCCCAGCGGGAATGGGCGACTGCCGGACTGGAAGCGAGAGCCGCCGTTCTCGACGCCATCGGGCGCGAGTTGATGGCGCGCTCGAAGGAACTTGGCGAACTGCTTTCGCGCGAGGAGGGCAAGACCCTTCCCGAAGGTATCGGCGAGGTCTATCGCGCCGGCCAGTTCTTCACCTATTTCGCCGCCGAGGTGCTGCGTAATCTGGGCGGCTCGGCCGACTCCGTCAGGGCCGGTGTCGATGTGCTGATCGAGCGCGAGCCGCTCGGAGTCGTGGCGATCATTTCGCCCTGGAATTTCCCCATCGCCACCGCGTCCTGGAAGATCGCGCCGGCCTTGGCCTTCGGCAACGCGGTGGTCTGGAAACCGGCCAGCCTCACGCCGGCGAGCGCCTGGGCGCTAACCGAGATCATCAGCCGGCAGGCAGTCCCGAAAGGCCTGTTCAACCTGGTGATGGGATCTGGCTCGACGATCGGCCGCGAGCTTGCCGCCAATGCCGATATCCAGGGGCTAAGCTTCACCGGTTCGGGCGCCATCGGTTCGGGCGTAACGGCGCTCGCCGCCGCGCGGTTCGTGAAGCTGCAGCTCGAAATGGGGTCGAAGAATCCGTTCGTGGTCATGGACGACGCCGACCTCGACCGCGCGGTCGACCTGGCCGTGAACGGCGCCTTCGGCGGCTCTGGACAGAAATGCACGGCGTCCTCCCGCCTGATCGTCCACCGGCCGGTGCATGACGCCTTCGTCGAGAAGCTGCTGGCGAAGACCAAAGCGCTCAAGGTCGGCCATGCGCTCGAGGCCGGCGTCCAGATGGGGCCAGTCGTCAGCGCCGAGCAACTCTCGGCCAATCTCGATTATGTAACGCTCGGCAAAAGCGAAGGCGCCGAACTTGCGACCGGCGGCGAGGGGCTCGATCTGACGCACAAGGGGTACTACATGGCGCCCGCCGTGTTCCTGAACGGGCGCTCACGCATGCGCATCAATCAGGAAGAGATGTTCGCGCCGATAACCTGCGTCATTCCCGCCGACGATCTCGACGAGGCGATCGTGCTTGCGAACGACACGCCCTATGGGCTGACGGCCGGCATCGCCACGCGCTCGCTGGCACGCGCCACGAAATTCCGACACGCCTCGCGTTCGGGCTGCGTCATGGTCAACCTCGCGACCGCCGGCACCGACTACCACGTGCCGTTCGGCGGCGTTCGCGCCTCGAGCTACGGCCCGCGCGAGCAGGGCCGCGCGGCGGTCGAGTTCTATACCCAGGTCAAGACGAGTTACATCCATGCGGGCGCGGCCGAATGAGCTCCGGTTCCGACGCGCCTGAAGTGCTCATCGACGGGCTCCAATATTGCAACTGGTCGCGCGAGATTTTCGAGGAGATGCGCCAAGGCGGGCTGACCGCGGTCCACGCCACGGTCGGCTATCACGAAGGTTTTCGCGAGACGGTGCGTCACCTCGTCGATTGGCGCTCCCGCTTCCGTGACAATGAGGACCTCATCCTCCTGGCGCGCGAAGCAGGCGACATCGAGCGGGCGCGGGCATCGAACCGGACGGCGATCTTCCTCGGGCTGCAGAATCCCATGCCGATCGAAGACGACCTCGGTTTGATCGAAATGCTCTTCGATCTCGGCATCCGCTTCATGCAGCTCACCTACAACAACCAGTCGCTGCTCGGCTGCGGCTGGATGGAACAGGAAGACAGCGGCGTCACCCGGATGGGGCGAGAGGCGATCGCCGAGATGAACCGGCTCGGCATGATCATCGATCTGTCGCACGCCGGCGAGCGGACCGCGCTGGAAACGATCGCGCTATCGCAGCGCCCAGTGGTCGTCAGCCACGCCAACCCGCGCTGGCTGCGCGACAGCAACCGCAATGTCTCCAGGGCCGTCTTGCAGGCACTGCGCGCAAAGGAGGGGCTGCTCGGCCTTTCGCTCTACCCGCTGCACCTCCCCAACGGCTCGGACACGACGCTGGAGCAGTTCGGGACAATGGCTGCCGAAGCGGCCGGGATCATGGGAGCGGATCATCTCGGCATCGGTTCGGACCTCTGCCAGGACCAGCCGGACAGCGTCGTGCGCTGGATGCGCGAGGGCCGCTGGACGCGGAAGATACAGGTGGCGGCAAGCTTCCCGCCTCAGCCGTCCTGGTTCGGATCGAACCTCGATTTTCCCGGGCTTGCAAAGGGTCTTCTCTCGGCGGGCTTCGGCAAAGCCGAAACTCGTCTCGTGCTCGGCGGCGCCTGGCAGCGATTCCTCGAGGCCAGCCTGCCTCCCGCCGACTGAATGCCGCGCTATTGCGCTGGCTTGTCGTCCGGGTGGCCGAGCTCGCAGAACCAGCCGCCGAGATATTTCTCCGAAGGCCGCTTCGGATCGGGAATGGGTGTCTTCGCCTCGACTGTGGCGCGGAACGGCTCGGCGCTATCCTGCGGGATGAAACCGAGGTGGTTCGCGCCGCTGTTGTCGACCATCTTCAGCCTGTTGTCGGATATGCCGAAGGAGATGGTGTGGCCGACGCGCGGCGCCGTCAGCGACGCCTCGACCAGGCGCACGCAGTCGGCGAAGGACAGGTACGACCACAGCATGCGGCGGTCGGCCGGCTCCGGGAAGGACGAAAAGATGCGCAGGCAGACCGTCTCGATGCCGAACTTGTCCCAGTAGAGCCGGCTGAGGCTCTCGACGAAGTTCTTCGACACGCCGTAGAGACTGTCGGGGCGGACCGGCGCGTCGACGCCGATATGCGCCTCGATCTCGTGATAGCCGATGGCATGCACGGACGAGGCGTAGATGACGCGCTTCACGCCGTGTTTCCGGGCGCCTTCATAGATGTGGTAGGAGCCGCGGATGCTGGAATCGAGAATGGTCTGCCATTCGCATTCGAGCGGCGCGCCGCCGAAATGCACGATCGCGTCGCAGTCCTTGGTCGCCGCGATCGTCGCTTCCATGTCGGCGAGGTCGAACACCGCTTCCTCTTCGTGCGGGGCAATGTCGCCGAAGGGTTCGCGGCCCGCCAGGCGGATCGTCTTGGCGAGGGGCACCAGCCCCTTACGCAACTGCGAGCCAAGCCGGCCGGCGGCGCCGGTGATCAGTATACGTTCGTATGGCGGCATCACTTACTCCACTTGCGCGACGGGGGCGTTGATCCGCGCGATCGCCTCGGCCAGCATCTCTTCACCGGTCGCGGTCGAGATGCGGAAATAGGGTGACAGTCCATAGGCGACGCCGGGCACCGACGCCACCCGGCCGACGCCCTTGGGCGTCCTGCGGCCGATGAGGCTGGCGCAGCCGATATAGGCGTAAAAGGTGCTCCCCGGCGGCGCGAGCGTCAGCCCGTTGATCTTCCGGATTCCGTCGACGACGAGGTCGCGTCGCGCTTCGCCGTTGGCGACGACGATTTCGTCGGACGTATAGTCCAGCCCGTTCTCATGCCGGAATTCTCCCGCGATCGCTTCGCGCACTTCGACTGTCCGGGCAGCGGCCGTGTAGAGCGTCCGGCCGGCCTTCGCGGCGAAATGAGCGGCATCGATGATGTGATTGGGCATCGGGCTATCGGGGTCGGTCAGGCCTAGGTCGATCACGTCCACACCCCCGACGCGCAACGCCTTGGCTGCCTGCGAGGCTGCCATCGAGGCCGATGGCTCCCCGCTGAAAGGCGCGAGGCAACATAGCTCATCGGTCGTTCTCCGTGATGTAACCCTTTGATCGGTCATTGGCCCGCGCGGCGACGCTGCGCCTGGCGGGATCGCCATAGCCGCCGCCGCCCGGCAGTTCGAGGATCAGCCGGCGCCCGGGTGGTACATGCTGCCAGCCCTTGGGGCGCATCCTGGTGCCGTCGTCGAGCTTGACGATGCCGGCAACGCCCGGCTTGCCGCCCTCGCGGCCATGGGCCGGATGATTGACGCGGTCGAACATGGCCGAGAAGTCGAACTCGTGGCCGTCGATCGCTGCGATCTCGATGACCTGTCCCAGGCCGCCACGGAACTCGCCGTCGCCGCCGGAGTCCGGCCGCAGCTCCTTGCGCCAGATGACGATCGGGCCGGTATGCTCCGTTGCCTCGATCGGCATCGTGTGCACGCCGGACGGGAAGGCCGTCGCCGACAGGCCGTCGAGCTCGGGGCGGGCGCCCATGCCGCCGGAGTTGAACATCAGCACCTCGGCGCGGCGGCCGGAACCGCCGGCGACCGGGCGCGCCGAGATGTGGATGTTCCACAGAGCGCCGGCGCCTTCGGCGAGGATTTTGCCGGGCAACGCCTTGGCGAAGGCGCCGAGCACGAGGTCGGGCACCATATGGCCGAAGATGTGCCTGAGCGCCACCGGCGCCGGCCGCACCGCGTTCAGGACGTTGATGGGCGACGAGACAGTGAAGAAGGCAAGCGAGGCGGCATTGTTCGGAATGTCGGGCGCCACCATGCATTTCAGCGCATAGCACGCATAGGCCTTGCTGTAGATGATCGGGCAGTTGATGCCCCAGCGGCTCATCGGGTCGGTGCCGGTGAAATCGACTTCGACGTGGTCGTCGCGGACCGAGACCGTGGCTGCGAGCTTGACCGGCTCGTCATAGCCGTCGGTGACCAGCTCGTTCGACCAGCTTCCCTTGGGCAGTGCCTTGATGCGCTCACGCATGGCGTCGCGGGTGCGCGAGAAGATGAAGTCGCCGAGTCCATCGAGCGAAGCGAGGCCGATCTCCTTCATCATGTCGACGAGGCGCCGATGGCCGACCTCGTTGCAGGCGGCCAAAGAATAGAAATCGCCAACCACCTGGTTCGGCTCGCGGACATTTGCGCGCAGGATGCGGACGAGGTCGAGATTGACCTTGCCCTTTTCCGCGAACTTCATGATCGGGATCTGGATGCCTTCCTCATAAACCGACTTGCCATCGGCGCCGAAGCCGCGCCCGCCGACGTCGACGACATGCGCGGTGCAGGCGAAGAAGGCGACGAGCTCGCCGTTGAGGAAGGATGGAGAGACCATGGTGATGTCGTGCAGGTGGCCTGTGCCCAGCCAGGGGTCGTTGGTGACGTAAGTGTCGCCCTCGAACATCTCTTCGCGCGGTATCGCGTGCATGAAATGCAGCACTGCTTCGGCCATGGTGTTGACGTGGCCAGGCGTGCCGGTCACCGCCTGCGCCAGCATCTGGCCCCGCGGATCGAACACGCCGGCCGACAGGTCTCCAGATTCGCGCACCGAGGTCGAGAAGGCGGTGCGCAAAAGCGTGAGCGCCTGCTCCTCGACCACCGAGATCAACCGGTTCCACATGACCTGCATGCGGATTTCGCCAATATCGCTCATGCCTGGCTGCCTTTGCGGGTCAGGAGTATCGCGCCGTCGCTTTGGATGACGGCGTCGAAGCTGGTGGTGATGACGGTGGACGTATCGCGCTCGACGATGACGGCAGGCCCCGCGACGCGGTCGCCGGCGCAGAGCGTGTCGCGCTCGACGATGCCATAGGTTCGCAGAGCACCGCTGACCGGGTCGAAGATCTCGCGCCTCGTTGCCGGTTTGCTCGTCTTCGTTCCGGCGGTGAGTTCGTGCCGCGAGACAGCCGGGCGAACGTCCGTCGCCTTCACCGACCAGGTGACGATCTCGATCTCCAGCCCGTCGAGCCCTTCAATTGCGCGGCCGAAGAAGCGCTGGTAGTTCTCCTCGAACAGCGCCTTGAGCTTGGCCACGGCATCGTCGCCAAACGGCGCGTCCGCCAGCGGCACGGGTATCTCCCAGCCCTGGCCAGCATAGCGCATGAAAGCGGTGATCTCGCAGACGATTTCTCCGCTGGCGCCGATGCGCACGAAACCCTCGGCGGAGGCCTTGAGGTCGGCGAGCAGGGCATTCACCTCGGTCGCCTTGAAGCGAGACAGGCGCGTCAGCTTCGATGCGAGGGCTTCGTAGCCGAACGGCGCCTTGAGGAAGCCGATCGCGGACCCGACGCCGGCGCCGCGCGGCACGATGCACTGGTCGATGCCGAGCTTTTCGCAAAGCCTGGCGGCGTGAAGCGGTGCGGCCCCGCCAAAGGCGATCATCAAATTGTCGGAAATGTTCTTGCCGTTCTCGACGGCGTGGACGCGCGCGGCATTCGCCATATTCTCGTCCACCACCTCGCAGATGCCGAAAGCCGTCGCCGTGGCGTCCAGCGACAGGCGTTCGCCGACATCGCGCAGGATCGCCTGCTGTGACGCGGCGGTGTCGAGCTTGATCGCGCCGCCGGCGAAATTGTCGGGGTCGAGCTTGCCGAGCACCAGGTCGGCGTCGGTGATCGCCGGACGCTTGCCGCCACGGCCGTAGCAGGCAGGGCCTGGCTCCGAGCCGGCGCTTTCCGGTCCGGTCTGGATGCGGCCCATGGCATCGACCCAGGCGATCGAGCCGCCGCCGGCGCCGATCTCGATCATCTCGATGACCGGAATGGAGATCGGCATGCCCGAACCCTTGGAGAAGCGATAGGTGCGCGCCACTTCGAACGTCCGCGCCGTGCGCGGCGCAAAATCCTCGATCAGACAGATTTTGGCGGTGGTGCCGCCCATGTCGTAGGAGACGACCTTTTCGAGCCCGAAGCGCCTGGCGATGTCGGCTGCAAAGATGGCGCCGCCCGCGGGACCGGATTCGACCAGCCGGACAGGAAATTTCGAAGCGGTCTCCACAGAGATCAGGCCGCCGCCGGAATGGATCATGAAGACCGGGCAGTCGGCGCCCATATCCTTCAGCCGGGTCTGCAGGCGGGCAAGGTAATCGGCCATCCGCGGCCGCACATAGGCGTTGGCGCAGACCGTGTTGAAGCGCTCGAACTCGCGCATCTGTGGCGAGACCTCGGCGCTGATGGAGATCGGGATGCCGAGCTTGCCAGCGAGGATCTGGCGCGCCCGGCGCTCGTGGTCGGGATTGGCGTAGGCGTGGATGAAGCCGATCGCCACCGAGCCGAAATTGCCGGCGGCGATGCGATCGGCGATCTCCTCGAGCGCGGCTTCGTCGAGCGGTTGCAGTTCCTGACCTTCGGCGCCGATGCGGCCCTTGACGGTGAAGCGGTCCTCGCGCGGGATCAGCGGCGTCGGCAGCTGCAGGTTCAAATCATACTGCTCGAAGCGGTTCTCCGTCCGCATCTCGATCACATCGCGAAAACCTTCCGTCGTGACCAGCGCGGTCCTGGGGCCGCGTCGCTCGATCAGCGCGTTGGTGGCGAGCGTCGTGCCGTGGATGATGATGCCGATCTCGGCCGCCGAAATGCCGGCATCGCGGATGACGACGTCGATGCCGTCGAGGATCGCCTGCTCGGGCGCCGCATAACTGGTCAGCACCTTGGTTGAAAACATCGTTCCCCTGACATCGAGTGCGATGTCGGTGAAGGTGCCGCCGATGTCCGCGCCGAGACGAATGTCGTCTGATCTTGTCATGCCTTGACCTACTGGCGAGAGAGCGCGGCGTCCTGCATTTAGGTGGCGAGCAAACCTGGCCTGCCTTGCGGGTTACACCTGCACTCCAGCGGTTGGGGGCGAAATCAAGAAATGCGGCTCATTCGAAAGTTTTTCTTTCCTGCCGTAAATTCCGTGGGCGCTTGAAGCCGCCCGTCAGTCGGAAAGCGGGGCCGGTTTCGGCAAGGAGAGCTTGAGGTCGCTCCGCCAATCTTCCTGGGTCAGCCATCGACGGAGCGCGGCCACAGCCTTGACGCGCAGATGCCCGCGCGGGACGACGAGATAGAAGCCAGGGACTTCGTCCGGCCGCATGTCGGCGATGGCGTCGCGGCCGACCGGCGCGACCAGCGCACCGGAACGGAAATCCTCCTCGGCGTCGATCACGGAGACCAGGCCGACACCGATGCCTTGCAAGGTCGCCTGGCGCATCGTCGCCGCGTCGTCGAAGCTGATGCTGCGGTCGCCGTCGGTCAGTTCCACGCCGAGGTGCCGCAATATGTCCGGCCACAGGCGCTTCGACTTGACGGTGTCGAGCAGCGTGAACTTCGTCAGGTCCTGCGCCGACTTGATCTTCTCGCCAATCGCCGGCGTGCAACAGATGATCTTCGGGTCAGGCACCAGCAGCGTGACCTCGTAGTCGGACCAGTTGCCGTAGCCCCACTGCACAGTCATATCGATGTCGTCGCGGCCGAAGTCGGGCAGGTCGACCATCGTCGTCAGGCGCAAGTCAGCGCCCGGCAGGATCTCGCGGAACAGTGAAATCCTCGGCAACAGGTAATGCGTGGCGAAATACGGGCTGGCATTGAGGTTGATGCGGTAGCGGTCGTTCGATTTGGTGACGCGGCGCACACCTTCGGAAAACTCGTCGAAGCCGGCCTTGACGTAGTGCGAGAGCAGTATCGCCGACTCCGTCAACTCGATCGAGCGGCCCTTGCGCTCGAACAGCGTCACCTGCAGCGTGTCTTCCAGCAGCTTGATCTGCTGGCCAACGGCCTGTGGCGTGACCAGAAGCTCGTCGGCCGCCTGCCGGAAGCTCTTGTGCTGCGCGACGGCGTGGAAGACGCGAAGTGCGTTGAGCGAAGGAAGGCGAAGCTTGCCGCTCATCGTAAGTCCGCCTCCTTTCGTTCGAGACCAAGTCGATAGTGCCGGCCGAGGCTCAACAGACGCAGATTGCCGAAGTGATTCTAGGCGTAGATGTAACCGCCTGAAACTATTACGTTTTCACCTGTCATGTAGGTGTTCCTCGGGCCGCCCGTCATCAACACCCACTCGGCGATCTCGGTCGGCTCGGCGCCACGGCCGAGCGGACTTGCCTTGGCCAGTTCATCGAGGAAGCCAAGCGCCTTTGCCTTCTCGGTAGCCATGCCGGCCGGCGCCACGGAATTCACCAGGATGCCATCCTTGGCGACGTGATGCGCGAAGGATCGCGTCAGGCTGACGACGGCGGCCTTGGTCGCCGCGTAATGGGCGTTCTGCGGATGTGCCTTGAAGGCATCGACGGAGGTAAGGTTCACGATCCGCCCGCGCACATGATCCTTCGGCTCCTGTGCCTGCATGTGGCGGACTGCTGCCACCATCATGTGATAGGTGCCCTTGATGTTGATGCCGTTCGAGGCATCCCAATCGTCATCGGTGATTTCGAGCAGCGGCCGGCGCGGATAGATGGCGGCGCAATTGATCAGAGTGTCGACGCGCCCGAGCCTGGCCAGGATGGCGTCGAAGGCGGCATGGCATTGCGGCCCGACCTGGATGTCGCACGTAGCCGCCGCCGTCGGCAGGCCCCCGGCCTTTGCCGGCTCGAGCGCCCTTTCCGCGGCCTGCTGGTTGATGTCGATGATGCCGATCCTTGCCGCCCCGGCCTCGACAGCCATCTTGGCGAGCAGGGCGCCAAGGCCGGCGCCGCCACCGACGATCAGAACGGAAAGATCCTTCATTCCACTATCCCTTACTTGGTGCCGCTCGGCGAAGTCGGCCATGTCGTCATGATGTCGAAACGGGTGACGTCGGCCCATGCCGGCAGCGCGAGCACCGCGACGACCATCCGGGCCACGTCGTCGGGCTGCACCACCTTGCTGGCGTACATGGCGGCGCGCGCCTTGGCGTCGAG
>Ga0315336_1007153_pt1 | contig 10907 bp, 11 predicted proteins | sample ASW5metaG_FD_204512 | JGI IMG/M metagenome (GOLD analysis project Ga0315336, IMG submission 204512) | Ammonia-oxidizing marine archaeal communities from Monterey Bay, California, United States - ASW #5 | ecosystem: Environmental > Aquatic > Marine > Intertidal zone | place: USA: California... | reverse complement strand
AACGAACCGCTGGAGGAAACCGTCACAAGCGCGGTTACCGTAAAGCCGACGGTCAACGACGACACGGCACCCGTGTGGTACACGGTTGCGTGATTCAATGGGGGGGGGGCGGAATCCCCCCCCCCGTCAATGGGCAATAAGTGGGAGGCGAACACGTGAACAGAAAACGGAAACCGACGGCGAACCCCCCGGCGGAAACGTCGCGGGACGCCATGGCGGCGAAAGCGGGGGCGATTCGTGCGGGGCGGGCGTTCGTGGAACTTGGGGACGTTGCCGGGATTTTGAGGACGGCGTGCGAGATTTCCGTCGGCGCTATGAAACTCAAAACCGTGACGGTCGGGTTGGATAATCTAACAAATGCGGTCGGGGCGGAAGCGGCGGCGGAACTGGCGGGGGAACAGCGGGGCGACGTCGCGGTATGCCCGCGCGCAGTGTTGCGGGCGTTGGGCGTCGCGACCGCTAAACCAGAAACACCGCCCGTCGGTTGATTGACGACGCGGTTGACGGGGTGCCGATTGGCGGTCCCCGTTTTTTTGTTGGGAGGGGCGGAATATGTCGAACGTGTGGAAGGACGCGGAGGGTAGGGACTGGGAATTCCGCGTTGATACGATGTCCGTTGTGAGAATCAAACAAAAAACGGGCAAGAACATCGCGCGGATTGGCGACGACAACGACGACGAAAATGTACTCGGCGAAATATTGGACGACCCGGTATTTTTCTTCGAAGTCGCGGAGTGTATTCTGCGCGACAAACTGGACGAACGCGGTATGACCGCTGTTGATTTTTTCAACGCGATGACGACCGAGGACGATATGATGGAATCCGCCCGCGCGTGCGTGGAGGGCGTGTTGTCTTTTTTCCCGATGCCGAAACGGACACCGCTGTTGAAAGCGTTTCGGCTGACGTGGAAACTGGGACGGGAACGGGAGGCGCTGGAGGTCGGGAAGGTGGCGGCGGAACTGGCGGACGAAAAACTGGAGGCAATAGTGACGCGGTGCATGGACACGGCGGAAGCGGAAGCGATGGAACGGCGGAAGCGGCGGCGGAAAAACGAAAAGCAATTCAAGACTGGCGCGACCAATACGGGGACGACGGACTAGTCTGGTGTTTTCGATTGGCGGGCGAAGTGGGGATAGAACCGTGGTCGTTTACACTGGCGGAATTGTTCGAAATGGCGACCGGGCATTCGTTCGCGCAGTGGCACCACACGGCAGCTATACAAGCTACGCTTGCAAACACGGTCCGCGACGCGAAGCGGCGGCGTTCGCCGTTCTACGCACGCGATTTTCACCCGCACGTGTTGCACGCCGCCCGCGTTCGGCGGAAGCGGGCGGGGCACCGGGAATCGTCGCGCGACGAAATGGGCGTCGGGATCCTCAAATCAGTGTTTGTAGATAACGCTCCGATCGGAAAAGTTATGGAATTCCACGGTATCGACGGGGGTTGAAAATGCCAGCGAAAGCGGGGGCGATTCGTGCGGGGCGGGCGTTCGTCGAACTTTTCGCGGACGATTCTAAACTCGTCCGGGGTTTGCGGCGGGCACAACGCCGTCTCCGGGGGTTTCAGGAATTCGCGAAATCGACCGGGCGCGGATTGATGACAACCGGCGGCGCGGTTGCGGCACCGTTTATCCTGGCAACAAAAATTTTCGCCGGTTTTTCGGATGAAATGTTAAAAGTCAAAGCCGTGACGCAAGCGACGCCGAAAGAATTCGAGCGGCTGAACGCCAAGGCAAAGGAATTAGGACGGACCACGTCGTTCACGGCGTCGCAAGTCGCGGGCGGAATGGTGGAACTTGGCCGCGCGGGGTTCGATACAAAACAAATTGACAACATGATCGGATCCGTTCTGTCGTTGGCGCGCGCAACCGATACCGAACTCCCACGGGCGGCGGAAATCGCGGGAGCAGCAATGCGCGGGTTTAATATCCCGGCGGCGGAAGCGGGGCGGGTTGCGGACGTGTTGACGAACACGGCTAACAACTCCGCGCAAGGGCTGGAGGATATCGGGGAGGGAATGAAAGACTTAGCTCCGCTGGCGTCGGAATCTGGCGATTCTTTAGAGGAGACGGCGGCGCTGTTGGGGATTCTCGCAAACAACGCCATCAAGGGAAGTAAGGCGGGAAACGCGGTTGCCCGCGCATATAAAAACGTTTCAACGGCGGCGGTTCAAAGCAAACTGAAAGAGTACGGTGTTGACGTCGCGGACGCGAATGACAACATGAAACCGATGGCGCAGATCCTGGGCGAATTAGGGCAGGCAACAGACCATTTGGGATCGGTTCCGAAGTTGGCGTTGTTTGACACGATTTTCGGACGCGGGCAAGCGGCGGCGCTGAAATTGACGAACGCGAATTTCGACGACGTGTTGTCAAAAATAAAAGGCTTGCCGGGTGCGGCGGACCGTGCGGCAGCGGTTATGGACTCGGGCGTTGGCGGTTCAATCCGTCGGCTGATTTCGGCACTGGAGGGAATCGCAATCGCAATCGGCGAATCTGTCGCGCCTATGTTGTCAACGTTTGCGGAAAAGTTGTCGGCGGTCGCCGGTTGGATAACAAAAGTTGTCGGCGAAAATCAGGCGGTGATTAGGATCGTTCTGTTGGCGGCGGCGGCGGCGGTCGGGTTGGGGGCGGCGTTTGTTACCGTGGGGATCGCGGCGTCAGTGTTGAACGCGATCATAGGACTCGGCGTTGCGTTGTGGACGGGGTTTGGGTTGGTTCTGACAAGCGTGATTGCGTTGTTCGGGTTGATAACGTCCCCGGTATTTTTGTTGATCGCGGGGATTGCCGAACTCGGCAGGCGGCTGGTTGATTGGGGGGGCGTGTCAAAAAAAATAACAACGGCGGCGGGTGACCAGTGGAACACGTTTCGCAAGCGCGCGTCCGGTGCGTGGGGCGGAATCGTGGAAGCTGTAAAGTCCGGGGATCTGGGCTTGGCGTTTCGGATTGTAACGCTGTTTCTCAAGTCGGAATGGTTACGAATCGTCGGCGTGTTTCAACAAAAGTGGAACGCGTTTGTCGGATTTTTCCAAACAGCCTGGGCGGGGGCGGTGTTCACGGCGGCGCGGATTTTCACGAACGCATTTGCGGGGATCCAGTCGTTTTGGCTGAATCTGACGTCGGTACTGGCGGACGGTTGGGCAATGTTTACGGGTTTCGTTCAGCGGACGTGGAACACGACGGTCGGGTTTCTGGCGAAAGCGTGGGAAACTCTCAAGGAAATGGTGACCGGGAAGCGGGGCAAGTCGTCGGCGTCGATTGACGCGGAAACAGAACGCGCAAACCGCGCGGTCCAGTCGGGCGTTGACGCGAAACGCGCGGAACGCGAACGCGAACGCAAGTCGCGGTTGGGCGAAATCGAATCCGAACGCGTCGCGACAATGGACGCGCTGGGCGACGAACAACGCCGACGCGAACAAGAGCGCGCCGACGCGAATCAACGGGAACTGGACGACATAGACGAAAAGCTGCGCGCGGCGCGGGACGAATTGTCAAAATCGATTGACGCGGCAAAGGGCAAACGAAAAAAACAGGACGCCGAAGACGACAAACTGGCGGGCAAAAGCGACGCGGACGCGGACGGAACACAACGCAAGTTCAGGTTGGGGCAGCGGGAAGCGGGCGGGAAGAAAATTGCGATAGAGGGGACGATGTCAGCGTTTGACCGGTTCGCGGCGGCGGGGCGGCAAGACCCACAACTCCGCGTTTTGAAAAAAATCGAAGACAAGCTGGACGGAATAAAAAACGGAACGGACCGAATCCCCCGCCGGTCCGGCGCACCGAATCTGTAACGAAAGGCGCGACAAATGGCGACCGTTGTTCAAACGTGGGACGGGACAAAAATTGTCGCGTCAGAATCCCCGTCGCTGGTTTCTGAATATCACGTACTAGACGAATCCGACGAGTTCCTCGCGGAGGCGGCGCTGAATTCCGCGACGCCCGCGACGCTGGGTTCGTGGACAAAAAACAGCGTATCGATTGACGGACGCGTGGGCGTGAACGCGTGGAAAGGGACGGTGGAGTGGGGTGCGTTCAAGTCGCCCGAAATTGGAGAATCGTCCTACAGTTTCGACACGTCGGGCGGAACGGCGCACGTTCAAACGTCGCTGGCGACGCTGTCGGCAACGCCCGCCCCCGGCATGCCCGCCGCCCCGAACTTTCAAGGCGCGATCGGCGTTACCGACGACGGCGTGGAAGGAGTGGACATTGCCGCCCCCGCGTTTACGTTTGAGGAAACGCACTATTTTGCGGCGGCGTACGTGACGGCAGCGTACAAACTGTCGCTGTTTAATCTGACCGGTTCGTGGAACAGCGCACCGTTCAAGGGGTTTGCGACGGGGGAGTGTATGTTTCTAGGCGCGTCGGGAAGTCTGAAAGATCATACAATGTGGGAACTCAACTACAGATTTTCGGCGCAACCGAACCGGACGGCGTTTGCGTTTGGCCCAATAACCGTTCCCCTGAAACGCGGCTGGGATTACGTGTGGGGACGATACCGCGAAGTTGAGGACGCGCCGTCGGGACACCTGGCCCGGCGACCGATCGCCGCATATGTAGAACAGGTTTCGCCGTCTGGTAATCTGGCGTTGATCGGGATCGGGAGTTGATCTTATGGGGCAACCGGGCGGAAAGAAAATCCGCGTTGGCGAACCGTTTCGTGGTCTGAACACGAACGACTGGAACGGGTTTTTAGACGCTGCAAAGTGGGTCCAGGCGCAACAGCGCCCCGGCACGAAATCCGGGCAACCGGTGACGTTCAAGCGAAATCATAACGTGGCGATGGTATCGAATGAAACCGGCGACACGTTGCGACAATTCCACGTCGTCGGATTTGGCAACGCGGATTACATGTTCGATCCAGCGGTCCACCCGGCAGAATTCCGCCGAATGCCGGTGGCCTTGCGCGGGCGCGTTCCGACGTGCGACCACACGGGACGATTCGGCGTGATGATCGACCCGGCGGGAACCGACAAACCCGGAAACGTTGGCGCGTGCGTACTGTCGGGCGTCGTCCCGTGTCGCGTGTTGGTTTGCGACGAAACGCACGAATTCGCGGACGTCAAGGACGGCGACCCGACGCGGCTTGTGTCCGTGGCGAACTTCGCGGGCGCGCAGATCATCGCAAAGGAAAGCGGACTCGGGACGGTCTGGGCTATCGTAAGAATATCGAATAAACCAGACAACGCCGCGTGCGTGAGCACTTGCACAACGACGTCGCAAACGACAGCGACAACAACGACGCCCACGACGACGACGACGCCCACAACGTCAACCCCCACGACGGCGACGCCGACAACGGCCACGGGGACGACGGGCACGACTGGCACGACTGGGACGGGCACGACTGGGACGGGCACGACGGCGACGACGGGGACCGGGACCACGGGGACGGGGACGACGTCCACGGCAACGACGGGCACGGGGACGACTGGAACCGGCACGACGACGACGGCGACGACGGGAACGGGGACCACGTCCACAACGACGGGCACCGGGACGACGTCCACAACGACGGGCACGGGGACGACGGGCACCGGGACGACGTCCACAACGACGGGCACGACTGGGACCGGGACGACGTCAACGGCGACCACGTCAACGGCGACCACGGGGACGGGGACCACGGCAGAATGTCCGGTGTTTACGTGTTCCGGCGATTGCGTCGTGTCCGTTGAACTTGTGTCCGACGTTGTTTGTGGACCGGATGGAATCGAAGTGACGAAAGTTACGGTCTGTTTATCAACGGGCGTATATTCGGGCACGACTGAAGGGGCGTGATTTTTTGGCGGGCACAACGATCATCGGGTTTTGTGCGCCGTGTTGCACGTCGTCCACGACAACGACGGGCACGACGGGCACGACGGGCACGGACACGACCGCGACGACGGGCACGGGGACGGGTACGGGGTGTTGCGACGTGTGGGGATGTGAGGTTCAGCAGGGGGACGTGTGCGTTTCGCTGGAGTTGTCGAACTTCGCGGCGTGTTCGTGCTGGATCGAAAACCCGGAAAATGACGTCCCGTTGTGCGGGGAGGGGGTGCACCGTAACCGCTACGAGGGGGCGTTCGTTTTGTGCAATATGATGGTCTTCGATTACGTGATAACGTGCACCGGGGATAACGGACCGTGGACGTTAGATTGGACGCTGATTTCGGGCGGCGTCGGTTTTGAGGGCTGCGATTATTCCGGCACCGAATCCGAAGAAACGCCGCTGGCGTGCGGCGTTGATCCGTTTCTGGCGTGTTTCAAAGTTTCGGATATCCCGGCAAGCGACTGTTGCGGCGGCGGCGTCGGTGTTGGTTATTTTGACGTTTGCCTCAAGCCGTGTCCGGGCGGCACGACGGCGGGCGGTTGATTGGGGGGAGGCATTGTGGGCGTGTTGACGACGGCGGAGGTTGACGGGTTGCGGGAACTGAAATTGGACTGGTCGCGGTTGGGAACGCCGGGCACCGTCGGCGGCGACCGAATGCGCCGCCGCTGGGAAGCGTTCCAGGTTTTCGCGCCGGTCGTGGGGATGTCGGACCGGGAATTCGCAACGTTTATTTTGTCCGCGATCGCGTCGGGAAAGATCGCGGCGATTGAACCGGGGATTGTCCGCCGGGCGAAAAACTTTGCGGGTGCGATTCGCGCCGACGTTAAAAACCGGCGGCGGCGCGTGTCGGCTGAAGTCCGAAAACAACGCCGGGCGATTTGTGCGGCGTGCGAACTATACAAGCCTAAACGCGTGATGTGTTCGCACCCCCGGTGCGGGTGTAACCTTAAACGAAAAGTAACGTGGGCGGCGTCCCGGTGCCCGATTGGACGTTGGGGGGCGGATAGTGGTTGATCCGTTTCGCCCGCGTTTCGCTCGCGTTTCGCTCGCGTTTCGCCCGCGTTTCGCCCGCGTTTCGTTCGCGTTTCGCCCGCGTGCCGTCGTGCCGCCCGGACACGGCTTGAGGCATTCGCTCGCGTTTCGCCCGCGTTTCGCTCGCGTTTCGCCCGCGTTTCGCTCGCGAAACGCGGATTGTGGCGTTTGGATTGGGGGCTGTGGGCGTTTGGATTGATGTTTGCCGGGTGATTGTGCGACTTGAGGACGGGAAACGAACGCAAACCGGGATAGAACGTGCAACACCGGTCCCGGCTTGAACCGGTGTTGCGATTTTTTACGGGGGGGGCAATGCACACTATTGGCATGGCGTGTTTTGATAACGCGGACGAGGTGTTTTTCACGGTCCAGAGTTTACGGATCCACCACGCGGCGGAAATGTCACGGGTTGAAATTGTCGTGGTTGATAATAATCCGGGATCTATTGACGGTAACGCGGTCAAGTCGTTCATAGAGGGTCGGGTGCGGTCGCCGGATTGTCCGCGCGGGCGGTACGTTCCGTTCCCGTCGCCGCGTGGTTCGTGCCCCCCGCGACAATACTTGTTCGACGTCGCCCGTGGCGATTGGGTTTGCTGCATTGATTCACATGTGTTGCTGGAATCGGGGGCACTTAAACGGCTGTTGGATTATTTCGACGCGCACCCCGGCGGCGACGACTTGCTACACGGACCGCTGGTTTCGAACTTTGGACCGCATAGGTTAGAGGCGACGCATATGAAACCCGTTTGGCGTTCTGAAATGTTCGGAACGTGGGCGGTCGATCCGGCTGGCAAAAACCCCGGCAACCCGCCGTTTGAAATTCCAATGCACGGTCTGGGATTGTTTGCCGCCCGGCGCGAAAGTTGGCTCGGTTTCCACCCGGATTGCGACGGATTCAGCGGCGGTGAGGGTTACATCCACGAAAAATACCGGCAAGCCGGGCGGCGTGTTTTGTGCTTGCCGGGGGTGCGGTGGTTACACAAGTTCCAGCGACCACACGGGATCCCGCACCGCCCGCGAATCGCGGACAAAATACGAAACCACGCGCGCGGTTGGCGGGAATTGGGCGTCGATTTGGCGACCGGCGAAACGGGGGATCCTATCCGGTCAATGTCGCGGCACTACGTGCCCGACAGAATGCCCGCCGCGCAATTTGAGGCAATCGTCGCGACGGCGGGGTTCCCCGGTTATTCTTGCGACACGGCGACCGCAACGCGGGGACTGATTGTCGGTCCGCGTGAGTATGGATCGTATAAGATGCGCGGGGCACCGGTCGCCCGCCGGTTCGGTTTCGAGGAATTCGACGCCCGCCGCCCCCGGCGGGTGCGACCGTCGGGGCGGTATGCAATTGGCGTGGCGTTGAAATGCCCCGCCCCCGAAACGGTTCGGCGCCATTGTGATCGCGTCGTGTTCGAACCGCTGGATCTCTGGTTTGGCGATCGGGGATCGGGAAACATGCGTCCCGGCGATTGGCTGAAACGGCAACACAACGCCGCACCGTTCGACGACTTGATAGCGTCCACGTTGCCTATGGCGGAAGCCGGGGAGCGACGGTTGCCGCGTTCGGTCCGTGTCCATTTCGTGCCGCACCACGCGGATCCGCGTGTGGGGCTGGACTGGTACGACGCGGCGGGACCGATTGTTTACGCTGGGCACCGCGATTTCGTCGCGGGACACCGGGATACAATCCGCGAAGCCGGGCGCATGATAGGGCGGGACGTCGTGCTGGATACGTCCGTCAACGCGTGGCGGGCGTTGCGGGGGGCGGCGTTGGTGTTGGCTCCGCGTTTGCGGTCGCGGTCGCGGCTCAATCTAGAGGGCAAGCCGACGGTCAAACTGGCGAACGCGGCACAAGCGGGGATCCCGGCACTGGCGACTCCAGATCCGGCGTCGGCGGAATTGTTTTTTGATGTGCGGACGGCGGCGGCGGCGGACTGGGCGAACCCGGTGACGCTGGCGGGGCACCTTGACGCGGCGTTGTCGGACAAGCCGTCGGACGTCAAGTTCCCCGAAATACGCTGGTTAGAACGCATGGCGGAAATACTGGGCACCGGGGGCGAAAAATGAGCGTCGTCGTGGTCACGTCTTCGATCGGCGAACCGGGACGGGGGTTGCACACGCCCCGACACGACCGGCGGGCGGACGGCGTGCGCTATGTCGCGTTCGTGGACCGTCCCGTTGTGCACGACGTTTGGGAAACGGTCCGCGTCGATCCCACGCCGGGCGATTCGTGCCGGGTTGCCAAACGGTTCAAGGTGTTGATTGCGGAACACGTCGGGGACGCGTCGCGTTCGATTTGGATCGACAGACACTGCCGTCTGATATGTGATCCGCTGGCGATTTGGGACGAATTCGGCGAAGACGTCGGGCTGGTTGAACACTACCGGCGTTGCGTGTATTCGGAGGCGAAAGCGTGTCGCCGTCAACGGAAGGACGGCGCGTTGATTATCCGGCGGACGACGGACCGCTGGCGGGCGGAGGGCGTGCCGGAAAACGGGGGGTTGTACTACGGCGGGTTTGTCTTGCGACGGCACGGCGGGGCGGACGACTTTTCGCGTTTGTGGTGGGATTTAATTTGTTGGGGTTCCCGGCGCGACCAGTTGTCGCTGCCGGTAGCTTTGCATCGGTCGGGGGTTTCCGTTCGGACGTTTCGGCGATCGCGCCGCCCGGACATGTTCAAAATCGGAGGGAAGTAGCGTGGCCTATTTGATCGGAACGGATACGTTGTTTGTACACCCGCCGAAGACGGGCGGTAAAGCGGTGTTGCAAGCGTTGCGGCTCGCCGGGCACCGTGTCCGCCCGGTGCGGTCACCGGGTTGGCACAACGGGCACGCGACGGCGGAACAATGCCGCGACCGGCGGTATACGTGGGCGTGTGTATTCGGATTCGTGCGGCACCCGGTGGCGTGGTGGCAAAGTCTGCGCGATTTTTGCAACACGCCCGGCGGTCGTGCGTTTGATATCGACCCGAAACTGAAACACCCGTACCGGTCAATTCTGGACGATTGCCGCGAATTCCGGGACGCCGACGCGGACACGTTCGTCCGCGCGGTCGCCATTGACCGCAACCCCGGATTCTATGGCAGCATGCTGCGCGGGTATTACGGAGACGACTTTAGCGGGGCGGATTGGATCGGGAGGCAGGAAACGCTGGCGCGCGACTTGGCGGCGTTTTGCCGGTGGCGGGGATTGATTGTTCCGGCGGCGGTTCCCCCCGTCAACGTTTCCGCCCCAACGTTTATTCGCCGCGTAAGCGTTGCCACGGCAAAACAAGTGGAAAACACCGAGGGCGACGTTGTGCGGCAATTCTACGCGACCCGTGGGACCACGGACGTCGCACAAGGGGTTCGGATATGAAAATTGACGTAGGGGCGGGGCGGACGATCCGGGACGGCTGGACGCGACTTGACGCGTCCCGTGGGGCACGCCCGGACATTCTGGCGACGGTCCCCCCGTTGCCGGAACAATGCCGGGGGGCGGACGTGTTCCGGGCGATCCACTTTCTGGAACATTTGCACGTGTGGGACGCTGAAACCCTGTTGTGCCAGTTCCACGAATATCTGAAACCGGGCGGGCGTTTGGTTCTGGAGTTGCCGAATCTACAATCCGCGATTGATACGCTGTCGGGACGAAACGGACGCCGGGGGGCGTCGTGGTCAATGTGGGTTCTGTATGGCGACCCGTCGCGAAAAAATCCTCTGTATGGTCACAAGTGGGGCTGGACGCCCGGCACGCTGGGCGACGCGTTGCGGCGTGCGGGATTCGCACACGTAACGCGGGAACGCCCGCGATTCCACGTCCCGGACCGGGACATGCGGTTCGTCGCAATCAAATAACGCCCCCCCCCCCCGGAACCGGACCGGAACTTCCCCCGGTTCGGTTCCCCCCCCGCCGTTCGACCCCTTCCCCGGACGGCGGGGGTTTTTTATTTTGCTTTTCTTGCAAAACAACCATAGTTGCCTTGCAAGACAATACCAGTTGTGGTCTAATCGTGTTTATGAGGAACGCAAAAACAACAATCAAAACGGCAGCCAAGCAACTGGCAAAGCGGGGAATGGTTCTCG
>Ga0315336_1007151_pt1 | contig 10909 bp, 7 predicted proteins | sample ASW5metaG_FD_204512 | JGI IMG/M metagenome (GOLD analysis project Ga0315336, IMG submission 204512) | Ammonia-oxidizing marine archaeal communities from Monterey Bay, California, United States - ASW #5 | ecosystem: Environmental > Aquatic > Marine > Intertidal zone | place: USA: California... | reverse complement strand
TATGCGCTTCGTTCGTCGTCATGGCGTACTACGGCATCATCCTCGAGCGCATCTCACTCGGCGCGCTCATCATCGCGCTCGGCATGCTCGTCGACAACGCGATTGTCGTCACGGAAGGTATGCAAGTGCGTATCCGTGCGGGTGAAGATCGACTTGAAGCGGCTAAACGGGTCGTCAGCCAAAACATGATGCCCCTTCTCGGCGCGACCGGTATCGCAATCCTTGCATTTGCGGCGATCGGAACATCGGACGATTCGACAGGCGAGTTTTGCCGTTCGCTCTACCAGGTCATTTTGATTTCGCTGTCCATGAGTTGGTTAACGGCCATGACCGTGACGCCATTGCTCTGTTACGTTTTCATTCGCCCCTCTTCCAACGAAACAGCAGATCCATATGGAGGCCGGCTATTCCGATTCTATCGTCGGTTGCTCATCGTCAGTATGCGCCGACGTTGGGCAACGGTCGCGTTGATGATCGGTTTGTTGGCCCTATCCGTCGTAGGGTTCCGCGCGGTCGACCAAAGCTTTTTTCCCAACTCCACGCGTCCTCAATTCATGGTCAACTTCTGGTTGCCGGAGGGGACGCATATTGATGAGACCGCGGCCAAAGCCGCCGAAGTTGAACACTATCTGGCGAGTCTCAACAACGTGACGGGGATCAATTCGTTCGTCGGCCAAGGCGGTGCCCGGTTCTTGCTGACCTACGCAGCGGAAAGTCCTAATTCCAGTTACGCACAATTCCTCGTCGATGTCGACGACTACCGAGCGATTGATGGACTACTCTCATCGGCCCAACAAAGTTTGTCCGAACTGCATCCGGAAGCGCGCACGTTCGCCTCGAAATTCGCGCTTGGCCCTTCAACCGCTGGAAAAATTCAGGCGCGCATTAGCGGGCCCGACCCGAACGTCTTGCGAGACCTATCGGAGCAGGTGCTCGATGTTTACCGCGCCGACGGCCAGTTGGTCGGCATTCATTCAGACTGGCGCACACCCGTGAAAGTGCTCCGCCCAACGGTCGCGGATGTACAAGCGCGGAATAATGGCATCGCGCGAGCGGATATCGCGCGCACGTTGCAAGAAGCTTTCCAGGGCGTGCGCGTGGGCGTCTACCGGGAAGGCGACAAATTGTTGCCTATCATTTCGCGCCCACCGGAGTCGGAACGGGATGATGTTTCATCTGCGCGCGATCTTCAAATTTGGAGTGCGGCTGGTCAGCGAATGATTCCCATGTCCCAGGCCGTCAGTGGATTCGAAACCGGGTTTGAAGACCCCGTAATTCGCCGCCGAGACCGTGCGCGCACCGTTGCTGCTAAAGCCGACCCGGCCAATGAACTCGCTAGCGATGCATTCGCGCGCGTTAAACCCGCAATCGAGGCCATCGAAATCCCACAGGGGTACACGATTGAATGGGGTGGCGAATCAGAGGACTCCGGAGACGCTAACGCCAGCCTCGCTGCGAAGTTGCCCATCTTCTTTCTAGCCATGGTTCTGGTTACTTTGGGGCTCTTTAACGCCCTACGTCAACCGCTCATCATTTGGCTTTGCGTACCGCTCGGGTTCATCGGCGTCACCGCAGGATTACTCGTTACCGGGCAACCGTTCGGATTCATGCCTCTACTCGGCATCCTGAGCTTGACCGGAATGCTCATTAAGAATGCGATCGTCCTCATTGACGAAATCGAGATTCAAAAAGCAGGCGATAAGACCATCCATGAAGCCATCGTTGATTCAGGTGTAAGTCGACTTCGCCCCGTCATGATGGCGGCTTCGACAACCGTACTCGGAATGTTACCGCTCGTGCTCGACGCCTTCTTCGTCTCCATGGCCGTCACCATTATGTTCGGCCTGGCGTTTGCCTCCGTGCTCACGCTCATCGTTGTGCCGGTACTCTACGCAATCTTCTTTAGAGCGAAAGTCCCAACGTCTGCGTAACTTCAGCGAGATGTTTGACCGGTTTCCATTCTCGCTTAAAGCGCCCTCATTTGCCCGAGTCGTGATTAGATCAGGTTCATGTTGTTCGTTCTGTGGCAGAGCAAATAGAGAACCCTCACGGCCTGGCCGCAATGAACGCGCAAGAACTTTGGATCAAAATAAAAAATACCCGCCCAGCATCGCCGGACGGGCATGGGTGATCCACTGTCGCTTCGTTACATCTTTTGCATCATATTCAGAAACTCTTCGTTCGTCTTGGTCTTCTTCAGTTTTTCGATCAGAAGTTCCGCCGCTTCGGTGACCCCGAGTGGGCTAAGCACTTTGAGTAGCAACCAGATGCGTTGCAAGTTTTCTTCGGTGACTAGCAGTTCTTCTTTTCGCGTGCGCGACTTCTGTACATCAATCGCTGGGAATACACGTTTTTCCATGAGGCGGCGATCGAGGTGGACTTCCATGTTACCAGTGCCTTTGAACTCTTCGAAAATTACTTCGTCCATGCGGCTACCGGTGTCGATGAGCGCTGTCGCCAGAATCGTCAGACTGCCGCCTTCTTCGATGTTACGCGCCGCACCAAAGAATCGCTTCGGCCGTTGCAATGCATTTGCGTCCACACCGCCGGACAACACCTTGCCGCTCGATGGCACAATGACGTTATACGCGCGTGCGAGCCGGGTAATCGAGTCGAGCAGGATGACCACGTCCTTTTTGTGCTCGGCCAATCGCTTCGCTTTTTCAAGCACCATTTCCGCGACTTGGACGTGCCGTTCTGGTGGTTCGTCAAATGTAGAGGCGATGACTTCGCCTTTCACAGACCTCGCCATGTCGGTCACTTCTTCGGGACGTTCGTCGATCAGCAAGACGATGACGACCGCTTCCGGATGGTTCACCGTGACGCTGTTGGCGATTTTTTGGAGCAGGACCGTTTTGCCGGTGAACGGCGCCGCAACGAGTAAGCCACGTTGCCCTTTACCGATAGGCGAGATGAGATCCATGATCCGCATGCCGATTTCGTTCTTGGTCGTTTCGAGTTCGATGCGTTCGTCCGGATGCAGCGGCGTTAGATTGTCGAACAAGATGCGTTCGCGGGCGACCTCCGGGCTTTCGTAATTCACCGCCTCCACCTTCAGCAGCGCGAAATACCGTTCGCCATCTTTCGGCGGGCGCACATGCCCTTGAATCGTGTCGCCGGTACGCAGCGCAAACTTACGAATTTGTGACGGCGATACATAGATATCGTCCGGCCCGGGGAGGTACGACGCATCGGGCGATCGCAGGAATCCGAATCCGTCGGGCAAAATTTCCAGCGTGCCCTCGCCGTATATCGACCCCGCGGCTTCGATGCGGTGTTGGAGGATGGTGAAGATGAGGTCTTGTTTCTTGAGACCGCTATAGTTTTCGACCTCAAGTTCTTTGGAGAGGTCGTGAAGCTCTTCCATCTTCATCTTTTTAAGATCGCCTATGGCAATCTCCGGCCCTTCGGCCGCTTCAAACTCCTCCGCCTCTTTTTCGACATCCATTATGGCGACTTGGCGGTTCTGATGATTCCGTCGCCCTCGATTATTATTGTTGTTGTTGCGATAATTTCCGCGGTTCCCGCCGCCTTGCTGCCCCCGGCGTTGACCTTTGGGCCGCGATTTGGTTGGCGTTCGTTCAGCCATGTAACAGTCCTTTCGTGTGGTCCGTCGACACGGACCCACAACTTCATTTTGACCCGATTCGGGCCTTTTTCTGATTTTTAATTACTTCAACATGTATGGAATGCAGCGCAGGCGAGTGGCCGCGCCGCGGATTGTTGCTTCTACCCCGGAAGGATAATGCTAGTTAATGTATGGCCTCCCAATTATCGCCGATTCCCACGTCCACCTTGAGTGGAACCTGCAAAGAAAACGCGCCTTCCATGATCGTTCGCATCGTTTTCGCTACGCCCTCGGCGTCCTTTTTCGGACACTCCACCAACAACTCGTCGTGCACTTGTAATAACATCTCAGCATTCGTCCCGCTAAGCGCTTCGTCTAACTGGATCATCGCCACCTTGATGATGTCCGCTGCGCTCCCTTGAACGGGGGTATTGATCGCGATTCGTTCACCGGCTTTTCGAGCGTTGACCGTGCCACTCTTTAGCTCCGGCACATACCGGCGCCGGTTCAACAAGGTCGTCACGTAACCTTCTTCCCTCGCGGTTTCCAGTGTTTCCTCTATCCAATCCCTGACCCCAGGGTATGTTGCAAAATATTGGTCGATAAATTCTTGGGCTTCGCCATTCGAGATGCCCAGATTCTTTGCCAAACCAAAGGCGCTAATCCCATAAACCACGCCAAAATTCACCGCTTTTGCCTGACGCCGCATATCCGCAGTCACCGTGCCTGGCAACACTTGAAACACTCTGGCTGCCGTATCGCGATGAATGTCTTCGTCCTGTTCGAACGCTTCGATTAACCCAGCATCGCCTGACAAATGCGCAAGAATTCGTAATTCAATTTGTGAATAGTCTGCCGAAATGATTTGGTTACTGGCGCTTCCAGGAATGAATCCCTGACGAAGGCGCCGGCCCATATCCGTTCGAACGGGTATATTTTGTAAATTCGGATCGCTGCTCGAAAGCCTGCCCGTGGCCGCCACCGCCTGATTGAACGACGTGTGAATTCGGCCGGTTTCTGGGTGAATCAGTTTCGGCAACGTTTCAATATACGTCCCTCGTAGTTTTTCCAGCATCCGATACTCAAGGATTTTTTCGGGTAGGGGATGCTGCGGCGCTAGCCGTTCCAATACTTCTACGTCTGTTGAATAACCTGTTTTGGTCTTGCGGATGGGTTTAAGTCCGATTTTCTCGAACAGAATGACTTGTAGTTGTTTGGGTGAATTGATTTGAAATGGCTCCCCAGCCAGATCGTATATCTCCGTCTCCAGGGCTTGCAACCGGCCTTTTACTTCGCGCTCCAGATCCTCGAATAACTCAAGATCGAGCGCGATACCGGCTTGCTCCATACGTGCCAGTACACCAATGAGCGGCAATTCAACTGTATCGAAGAGTTTTTCAAGTCCCCGTTCCCGCAACAACGGCTGGAACACTTCGGCGAGGCGCCAAGTTATGTCGGCGTCTTCGGCGGCATACACGCACGCCTGGTCGATGGGGACAGTATCGAAGGTTTGTTGTTTTGACCCTTTACCGATTAGGTCGGAAATGGGGATAAGTTTGCGATTGAGGTAGTGAAGACTAACCTCATCAAGATTGTGCCTCAGTCTTGATGGATCTGTCAAGTAGGAGGCCACCATCGTATCCAGGCCAATTCCGGCCAATTTCACGCCGGCCCGCTCCAGTACAACCAAATCGTATTTAATGTTGTGGCCGACTTTCCGGATTTCCGGGTTTTCGAGCAGGGGCCGCAGGAGCTCAAGTGCGTTCGCGCCGGCCACGAAATCCTCAGGAAGCCCGTCTGGTAGGGCTGAAAGCGATTCTGGGGTATGCGCGATGGGGATGTAGTACCCCGTCCCCGCCACGCAACTCAGCGATACACCAACCAACTCAGCGAGCATTTGGTTCTTGGAGGTAGTCTCCGTGTCCACGGCGAATAAGCCTGAGACCTCCATCTCAGATACTGCGGCCTTTATGTCCGTCTCCGTGAGCAACAAAGTGTATTCCGGCTGTTCTTCCTCCTGCGCATCCGGCAAAAACTCTTCGGTGAGTCCTTTGAATTCCAGCCGGTGAAACAACGCCGCCAGTTTCTCTCGATCGAATTCCGGGACCACACAGGAGGCAGGCGTATCATCGACCTCGACGTGTTTGTCGATGGTCACGAGCGTTCGACTTAAGTACGCCATGTCCTTCTCGTTTTCCAGACGTTCCTTTTGCTTTCCTTTCAGTTCTTCGATGTGTTCGTACACGCCCTCCATCGAACCGTAGGCTTCGAGGAGTTTCTTCGCGCTCTTAGGGCCAATGCCTTTTACGCCCGGCACGTTGTCCGCGGAATCGCCCATCAATCCCAATGCGTCGATGACGTGTTCGGGCGGAACACCGAACCGCTCTTTCACATCGTCGATGCCGTACCACATTCCGTTGTCGCCTTTGTTCGGGTCGTACACCTTGATGTTTTCGGTGATGCATTGAAGGATGTCTTTGTCGCCGGTGACGAGCACCGCTTGCATGCCGGCTTCTTCGGCTTGGCGGGCCAGCGTGCCGATAACATCATCCGCTTCAACGCCAGGCACGGTAAACGTTTTGAGATCGAACGCCTTGACGATCTCTTCCAGAATTGGCATCTGTACGACGAGATCTTCAGGCATCGATTCGCGGGTGGCTTTGTATTCGGGGTAAAGGTCGTCGCGAAACGTCTTGCCGGGTGCGTCGAATACGACCGCCATGTGCGTCGGTTTTTCTTCACGAAGCAGTCGCAGAATTACTCTAGCAAATCCGAACGCTGCGTTCGTGGGTTCTCCTTTGGAATTGGTGAGGTGGCGGATCGCGAAGAACGCACGAAACGCGAATGCGTGCCCATCAACAAGGTAGAGCGTGTCAGCCAACGGCGGCCTCCTTTGCTGCGGAAAGAATTTCCGCCGCGGCGCGGCGTGACGCTCCGGCATCGCCCAGATCTCGCCGTACGCCTTTGAGTTCGTGCACCATCTGTTCCCGTGCCGGTCCGTCTTCTATTAACTCCAATGCTCGCGGCAACACGCGCGCGGCGTCCGCCTCGCCTTGTACGAACTCTGGAACTATGCGTTTACCCGCCAGGATGTTTACCATGCCTATATGGTCGACACGTACCAACAGGCGCGCTAACCAATAGGTTGCGGGCGCGACTTTGTACATGACTACCATGGGCACCCGAAAAATCGCCGTCTCAACAGTCGCGGTGCCAGAAGCCACTAGGCAAAACCGTGCGGCGTGCAATACATCGTATTGGCCCCCGACCTGGGTCTCCAACGGGAAATCGCCCGCCGCATCGCGGATTTGCGCCTCCCGATCCGTGTCAACGCATGGCGCGACGAACCGCGCATCGGGGTAGCGTTCACAAATGCCTCGTGCGACTTCGATCATTACGGGCAATATGCGGCCGATTTCTTGTTCCCGGCTTCCGGGCATCAGCCCGATTACCATGGCGTCGGGATACCGATTCTCCAGTTTTAACGTCTCGATGTGGTCCATCAGTGGATGTCCAACGTACGTACAATCGACACCCACATCGCGATACAACTGTTTTTCAAAAGGCAGAATTACCAACATCTTGCGAACGAGCCGGGCCAATTGATCAATGCGGCCTGGTTTCCAAGCCCACACTTGAGGACTGATGTAATAAACAATCGGTATGTTCGCTTCGCGCACGCGTTCCGCCAATCGAATGTTGAATCCGGGGTAGTCGATCAAAACCAAACAATCGGGCTGGCTCGCGATGATGTGCGCGGCAGTCTCGTTCAGGAGGCTACGCATAAACCTGAGTTTCTTCACTACTTCAATGAACCCCATGATCGCCATACCCGCCAGATCGAATCGAAGCGTCATGCCCGCTTCAGCCATGCGCGCGCCCCCGAGCCCTTCGCATTCTACGCCCGGCTCCAATTCACGAAGCGCTTCAATCACATGCGCACCGTGCATGTCCCCCGACGATTCGCCAGCCACAAAAAATATTCGCATATCGCTTATCGCGTCCACAACCTTGTGGCGTTAGGGCGCCGATTCCCGGATGCAACGATCAACTCGATCGGCCAACTCCATTGCTGCTAGACCGTCTTCTCCGCTAACGAGCGGCCGCGTACTCGTACGCACACATTCCACGAACGCCTCCAGCTCCCGCTTCAACGGCTCTTCCCGGATTACGGGAAGCGGATCAATTGAAATCATCTCCATCGGCGATGCCCCAGGCTCAAGTTTGCCCGGTTTCTTTCGGTAAACGATCACTTCCTGTTCGGAATAATCCGTTGACGCATAAGCGTCTTCAGAGAACACGCGAATCTTTCGCATACGTTCCACCGAAACGCGGCTACACGTCACATTCGCAACACACCCGGACGCAAACCGAATCCGTGCGTTGGCGATGTCGTAATGGTCTGAGAATACGGACAGGCCTGAAGCATCGACGGACACCACTTCGGTGCCGTCGAGCGCCTGCACGATGTCGAGATCATGAATCATTAGATCGAGAATGACACTCACGTCGTCACCGCGGTTTGGATACGGACTCAAGCGATGGCATTCGATAAATTTCGGATTTCGCAGGGCACTCGTCAGCGCGGTGACCGCGCCATTAAACCGTTCAATATGCCCGACCTGCATCACGCGGCCCACGTCGGTGGCCTTGGCCACCATCGCACGCGCCTCGTCCAGACTCGCCGCCAGGGGCTTTTCCACCAGTACATGGATGCCGGCCTCCAGCGCTTGCATGGCGAGATCATGGTGAAATACGGTCGGTGAGGAAATGGACACGAGGTCGACACCCGCTGCTATTAAGTCATCAAGCGTTGCACAACCGGCGGTTTCAAAATCCGCTTCGGCTTTCGCCCGCTTCTCCGAATCGGGGTCGGCGACGCCCACGAGATCTACGTTTTCCATCGCACGATATATCCGCGCGTGGTGGTATCCCAGGTGTCCAACACCCACGACGCCGGCTCGAAGCGCGCTCATTTCCGGTCCGGCCTTTTTTGCAATTCGTTGAACAGCACGGGGCTAGCGCTTCCGACCTTGCGCAATTCCACGTTTTGAGGCGCGAACAAAATCCACTATACGTCGACGTTCCGGGCAATCCGGCACTTCGGCTTCGATGCGATCGAGGGCTTGCGATGTGTTTAACGATGATAAGTACAAGATCTTGTAGACGTTTCGAATTACGCGTTGCGCCTCTTTCGAGATGCCATTGCGTTGGAGGCCAATCGTGTTCGGTCCACGACATCGATCGGGATAACCTTCCACAATGAAATACGGTGGCGCATCGGATCGAACCATTGTACCTCCGCCGACAATGGCCAATGTACCGACGGAACAAAATTGGTGCACCGCGCTGAGCCCGCCCAAAATGACGTTATCTTCAATCGTGGCATGCCCTCCGAGCGCAACACAGTTGGCCATCACGATGTCATTTCCCACGCGGCATTCATGCCCGACGTGCGAGCTGACCATGAAAAGACTTCTGCTACCGATTTCGGTAACTTTGTCCAGGTCTTCCTCGCAGGTTACGGTGCTCGCGTTTACCGTGACGAATTCGCGAAAGTGGTTGTCATCGCCGATAGTGGTTCGACCGATAAAGTCGAAATCGTGTTTGAGATCTTGTGATACGACGCCGATGTTCGCGGAACTGGAAAAACGGTTACGCTCGCCGATTACGGTTCGCCCTTCGATGACACAATGCGGCCCAATCACCGTATCCGCGCCGATGGTTACGTGCGGACCGATAATGCTGTAGGGCTGTACCTCGACCCCTTCCGCCAGCTCGGCAGCGGAATCGACAATTGCTGTGGGATGAATCTTCATGAAAACCGTTGTACTGCGCCAGCAGCCCCCGCTTGGCCGAACGCGACCTTAGCTTTACGAATCGGGCTTTTGCCCGGCGGCGGCCAGCCGCTTGTTCGCCTCGCGAATACGGTCGCTCATTACCCCCACGATGTTCAACAGCATTCGAATCGAAATTCGTTTGGTCATGAGCTTCTGAAACGCCGTTTCGCTCAACACAAATAACTGTGATCGTTCTACAGCAACGGCCGTAGCGCTTCGTGGCTCGTTGTTAATCAAGGCCATTTCCCCAAACATATCGCCCGAGGTCAGCCGCGCAATTTTTTTCTTACCCGAAAACAAGTCTACCGTGCCCGCGAGCACCACAAACATCTGATTGCCTTCGGTTCCCTCATAGAAGATGACGTTGTCCTTTTCCATTACCACCGTCATCCCCTTGGAAAAGATCTTGTGGGTATCTTCGGGCGACACACCATTGAACAGCGGAATCCGCTTTGCGAGACCTGAATATTTGGTGGCGTCTGACATCGGACAGTGGGATTCGATTTATACGACGTAGATGAACCGGCTGCAATTCGTACACATGTGAATGTGGTCGGGATCGAGCCGAACTTCCTGCACAAATTTCGACCCCAATTTCATAAAGCAGCCCTGGCACGTGTCGCCTTCAACAGGCACCAACGCGGGCGGACGCCCCTTTAACAGGCGGTCGTAGTGTTTGAGAATTCGCGGGTCTACCAATGAACGAATGTTGTCCATACGCTCAGTAATATTCTTCTTCCCGCTTCGGGCCGACGCCAGCATCTCGCTGCACAATTGCAATCGGGCCAAGAGAATCATATCGGCATGCGTGTCTTTAACGTTTTTGATTCCCGGATCCGCGGCGACGGCTTCACCTGGGTTTTCGTGCTTCTCCGTAAACGACTGCGAAGCCTCTTCCAACAAAGCGAACATATCTTCGGCGCCATCTGTCTTCATCATCGCTTCAAGGTGTTCGTCATCGCCCAGCAATTTAGCGACGGTCGCCACAAAATTGAGATAGATCGTTTGGTCGTTCGGTGGGTAGCAGATCAAGAAGACGAGATGCACGGGCTTACGGTCCACAGCCATAAAGTCGAGGCCATCAACCTTGCGACCTACGGCACAGACCAATGATTTCAAGCCGGCGACGCGTGCGTGTGGGACAGCAACTCCGTTACCAATCCCCGTACTCTCCGTCACTTCGCGCGCCATAATTTGGTCCAACGCGGGCCCCACATCCTTCAACCGCCGCTTCTCAAACAGCAGGTGGGTCAGCTCTTTCAGAGCATCCGCTTTCGTGGTGGATTCGAGATTGGTCACCACACATGATTTCGTAATGTATTTCGTTAGTATCATTGATTAATTTTCCTGTCCGCGCGAAACTGACGTGAGTGTAACACAGCCGAATCCGCTGGACGAACGCGGGGCGTCTCGGGGCGGATGTCTATCGCTGCCGCTCAGTACCAAATGGATGTGATCAAGACGGGTTCTTCGCCTTGCACGTCCCGTTGCGGCTCACTCC
>Ga0315336_1007150_pt1 | contig 10912 bp, 6 predicted proteins | sample ASW5metaG_FD_204512 | JGI IMG/M metagenome (GOLD analysis project Ga0315336, IMG submission 204512) | Ammonia-oxidizing marine archaeal communities from Monterey Bay, California, United States - ASW #5 | ecosystem: Environmental > Aquatic > Marine > Intertidal zone | place: USA: California... | reverse complement strand
TGCTGGAACAGGAAGAACTGGACGCGGTGGTCCTCCTGGTAGACGTGGACAAGCAAGTGCCTCTTGCCTGCCGCGCGATGGAACGGGGACTGCATGTGATGTGTGAAGTTCCTCTCACCTACTCCCTGGGCGACTGCTGGGATATCGTCACTACCGTCGAACAGACCGGCAGGACCTTCTTCATGATGGAGCAGTGCCGCTACGCAGGGTACGTGGAGGCCTATCGCAACGTTGTGCGGTCCGGCGCCGTGGGCAAACCCGTTTTCGCCGAGGGCGAGTATTTTCACTATCTTCCCGCGCGATTTTTCCAGGACGATCAGGGGACCCTGTATTTCCCGCAGGCATTCGGGGAAAATCCGAAGGTGAAACCGACCTGGAGATATGTGAACCCCGTAATCGGTTACCTGCCCCACGACCTCTCCCCGCTTCTCTACATCCTGGATGACCGTGTGACCCGCGTGGTAGGAATGGCCAACCGCAAGCGGAGCTACAAACATCCGGAGATGGAATACTGTGACACCCAGACGGCCCTGATGCACACGGAGAACGATGTGGTCATGCGGCTTGCAGCCGGGTTCAGCACCGTCTCTCTCAGTAGAATGGAGGGAGAGTACGGGCACTGGCAGCACATCAAGGGCACCGATGGCATTCTTGAAGGTCCACGGAAAGCGGGCGACTCGCACACTCTGTATATACCCGGATGGCAGATGGAGAGTGGCATGGATATGCCCTGGGGACTCCAGCGTCTGGATGCCCCGCCGGCAGCCGTGGGCAGCGGACACGGTGACCTGGATTTTTATGTCTTCGCCCTGTTCGCCGATGCCGTCCTGCATGATATCCCGCTGGAGTTCGACGTATACCGCGCGGTGGAGACGGCGGCTCCGGCAATCCTGGCCGCGGAATCAATCGAGCACGAAAATGCGCCGACGGATGTTCCCGATTTCCGGCCGGGCCCTCACCGCAAACCTGGAGAGATGCCCGCGTCATGAATGGTTCGGACATCTGCAAAATATCATGAACGAGAGAAAAATCATCGGGCGAAATTCAAAGGGGTTCACCCTCGTCGAGCTACTAGTGGTGATCGCGATTATCTCAGTCCTGGCGTCACTGCTCCTTCCGTCGCTGCGCCGTGCGCGGGCCGCCGCCTATCGGTCCTACTGCATTGCAAACCTGCGGGGAATGGGCGCTGCACTCACAACGTACGCGGCGGACGATGAGCACGGCCGCACGCCTCCGGAGCACCAGTGGGTAGTGAGGTATGGTGGGGGGTTCTACGGGAACGCGGTCACCATCTACAACCAATACGGAATTCCCAGCGCCCAGGGGTTGCTGGTTGAGGGCGAGTATCTCACGGATATGAATTCGTTCCGCTGTCTGACGGATAACAATAGCGGTCCTGTACAGCCTCAACCCGGCCAATCCGTATACTCATCTTACCATCTGCGGGACGATCACAACCGCTCGGATCCGGAGGGATTCGGATTCAGAATACTGGGTGCGGAGCCGAGCGACGCGATCGCGACAGACACCTGGTACGCCAGCATCCTGGGGGAAGTCATCTATGGCGCCTATGGGGTCAGACCCCATCACAACGGGGATTCGCGCAATGTTCTGCATGCCGACGGGCATGTCCGGTACGTGGAATACGCAGTTCCCACTTTCGTGGGTGGCGACGATACCTACCGATGGGCGTACGAGATCGAAATTCCCAAGCGACGCTGATGGGCAAGACCGCCGACTACACCTGGACGCTTGTTACCCGGGAGGCGGCGTATGCGCCGCGGGATGGCGCGGGAGCCGTCGTATTCAAGGATCGGATGTGGCTGCTGGGGGGCTGGAGACAGCTCGATCCGGATCATTTTCCCCGCGACTGCAACAACGAAGTCTGGAGTTCGAAGGATGGGCTGACATGGGTCCTGGAGAAGCCCAACACCTATGGCGAAAAAGGCCTCGATTCGGACCGGGACTGGGAAGGGCGCCACACCGCGGGATATGCCGTGCATGACGACAGGATCTGGATTCTGGCCGGAGATGCCATCCAGGGCCATTACCAGAACGATGTGTGGAATTCCGCCGACGGAACGAACTGGACACAGGTCATCGGCAACGTCCCCTGGGGGAACCGCGCGTTGCACTATACGGTCGTACTCGACGGACGGATCTGGGTTATGGGCGGTCAGAAACTCCCGCAGTTCATCAAGCGCGGACCCACCGACGAGATGTTCTACAACGACGTGTGGAACACCACCGACGGTGTCGAGTGGACGCGCGTGCTGGAACATGCGCCGTGGGCGCCGCGCGGGATGATCGGCGGCAGTGCCGTCTTTCAGGACCGGATCTGGATCCTGGGCGGAGGTACCTACGATACTCCGGCGTGTCCGCAACGGAACTTCTTTAACGACGTGTGGAGTTCACCCGACGGTGTGCAGTGGGAATGCCATGTACAGCATGCTCCCTGGACACCGCGGCAGTATCATGAGGTGGCTGTTTTCGATGACAAACTATGGGTGCTGGAGGGCTATGACCGGGACAACCGAAATGACGTCTGGTATTCCGCCGATGGAATTGAGTGGCACGAGGTCCCGAACACCCCGTGGAACATCCGGCACGCCGCCAGCGTGTTCGTTTATGACAATGCCCTGTGGATGGTGGCCGGCAACAACATGGAAAAGGATGTCTGGAAGTTGACGACTGGACACACATCCTGATCACCACCGAACAATTTCAGTGGGGGCCAAGCTCGAATGCAGGCAAGGCAGGAGATTCCTGAAGTTCGGTGTGTCCAGCACCTACTTATGGGTAAAGGGCAGACACCTGCTCACGGCGAAGGAACCAACTTCCAGACGTCGTTCCAGAGGTTTCCGGCCACCATCCAGAGACCCCCGTCATACACGAACACGCTGGCGGCGTGGCGGGGAGGCCACGGGGTGTTTTGCAACTCGAACCAGGTTACTCCGTCGGAGGAGAACCAGACATCGTTCCGGTTCCCGGGGCCGGCGCCTTCGAGGACCCACATGAGATCGTCGAAAACGGCGACATCGTGATACTGGCGGGGTCTCCAGGGCGCGTGGTCCACGACCAGCGTCCAGTTCACCCCGTCCTCGGTATTCCATACATCGTTGCATAGTTTCCGTACCGGCACCAGCGGCGTGTCGTAGGTGCCGCCGCCCAACAGCCACAGTTTGTCCTGGAATACGACGCTGCCCCCGATCATTCCGCGCGGCGCCCACGGCGCGTGTTCCAGCACCCGCGTCCAATCGACGCCGTTGGTGGTGGTCCACACATCGTTGTAGAACATCTCGTTCGTGGGTCCACTCGTGATGAACTGGGGCAGTTTCTGGCCACCCATGACCATGATTTTGCCGTCGAAGGCGACCGTGTGGTGCAGCACGCGGTTGCCCCACGGGACGTTGGCGGTGACCTGAGTCCAGTTCGTTCCGTCAGATGTATTCCATACATCGTTCTGGTAATGCCCGCTGTTGGCGTCTCCACCCACGATCCACATCTTATTATCGTATACAACATAGCCGGCGGTGTGCCGCGGTTCCCAGGGAGCCGTTCCCTGGCTGACCCAGTTCGTTCCGTCGGTGGAAACCCACACCTCGCTCGTGGTGTAAGGATGCGGGATGGCGCCGGGCGCCCATCCTCCCAGCAACCACATCTTGTCGTCGAAGACGAGCGCGCCCCCTCCGTCCAGCACCGGGAAGGCTGCGTTGGGCTGCACTTCGATCCACGTCCCCGGCGGCGCCGGTTGGGCCTGGCTTTGCCGGGTCCGGTAGTGGATCATCTGTGCATTGGTGACGGGTGAATCAAAAGTAATGGTGTTGATCCCGGTGAGATAGCTGCGGGAAGTATCGCCGATAGGGTGCCACTCCGATTCGCCGGCTACCGGGTCGGTTGTATATTCCGAGATCACCGACCAGGTATTGGTACCGGTTGATTTGACGACGCTCCGCCCGGAGTCTTCCGAGTAGTCAACGATCCTGACTGTAGGCGGGGGAGGGGCCGCCACCGTTACGAGTTTTTCGACCACGCCCCACCCGGTGCCGACCTGGATGATGCCGCTGCCGTCAAAGCGGAGCAGTTCGCCGTTGCTGCTGGTGAGAAACGCTTCGCCGTCGCCGATCCCGGCTACCTGGTCGATTGGACCCCACCCCAGTGCGTTCGTGGGTGTGCTGACCGTGGCGCCGTCGAGAATGACGATGGTCCCACCACCCTGTCCGGTGGCGATAAGCACTCGGCCGTCGCTCAACTCGGCCATGCCGTAGAAGGCGCCCTGTCCGGTGGAGATCGAGGAGGGCGTCGTGCCGCCTGTCACTGTGCCGATCGTGCCGCCGGAGAGGGTGCTGCCGAACACCACGTCGCCGTTGTCCAGCGCGATCATCTGCTCGAACGTGCCCCACCCGGTGTTGATCTGATTGGCATTGCCGTCGAACAGCACAAGGGTGCCGCCCAGGTGCGAAACGCCCGCCACCGCGCGGCCGCTGTCAATGGCGACCATCTGCTCGAACGTTCCCCAGCCCGCGGCGTTGCCAATTCCCAGACTGTTGAATGCTGCGCCGTCGAATCGGACAAACGATCCGCCGCTCACCGACGTCCCTGCCAGTACGATGCCGTCGCTCAATTTGATCAGCTGATCGAAGCTGCCCCAGTTATTGCTGAATTGCTGGCGCGTGGCGCCGCCGTTGCTGTGCAGGATCAGCGATCCCCCAAGGTCCGACGTGCCGCTGACCACGTTGCCGTTGTCCAGGGAAGTCAAATGATAGATGGTGCCCCAGAGCGGAGTATACCCGAAGCCCGCGTAGGCATAGGACACGCCTTCGCGCACCGAGTAGTTTCCGCCGTCCAGTCCGCTTGCGGTAACGATGTTACCGTTGCCCAGTTCCGCCAAACCCATCCAGTTGGTCCAGCCGGTGCTGGGTTGAGCGGTGCTCGTTCCGTCAAACAGGAGCAGTGATCCGCCCGACGCCGTGACCCCGGCCATCACATCCCCGTTGCCCAGGGCGATCATCTCTTCGAACGTACCCCAACCCGGGGAAGTGAAGACGACCGCGTTGGCCTCGCTGTTGTATTTCGCGACCGTGCCGCCGTCGCGCGTGCCGCCGAAGATCACGTTGTGCGTGGCGCCTTGTGCCGGCCACAGTCCGGCGAAAGCCAGGCACAGCGCCGCCATCCAGACTCGTCTACACCACATGTAATAATGTCTCATTGTACCACCTCGTATTGTACGTGATCCTTTCCTGTTTTACAAGACCGCGTCATAACTCTACAGGGGCCTGGGTTGCCGCACTTCGTTCACACGCGGCAGTAATGCCGAGCGTGTAGCTCCCATCCTCCACCGAGGGGCCGAGCCCGCGTCCTTCGCGGATGCTCTGATCGAAGAAGTCGAGTTGGGCCTGCCAGTCCGGTGACATACCCGGTAATTTCACGTCCGTCTGCTTGCCTCCCACCCTGCACGTTCCAACACCGTCGTAGATACCTACCACCATCCAGCCGCGGGGACCCACGACGCGGACCTGTGACGGGGGGAGATCCTCGAGCATCCAACCGATGGCCATGCAGAGCAGGGAGCCGTCCCGCATCGAAATCTGCGCCTTCCAGAGGTTCGGCCCGGCCAGGTCGGGGTCCGTGCGAAGGGCGTGCGCTCGCAGGGCAACCGGATCCGCAGGAATCCACAGTTTCGCATAGTCGATGATATGCGACCCTTCGTGGGTGATCGCGCTGCTGTGAGTCAGGATTCCCTGGATCTTGGCGTAGTGCGCCCGGTTCTCCCGGTCGAGCCGCTCATCGTACAGCGCGACTTCGGTGATACAAGGAGTTCCCAGCGATTGCGCCAACCGGGCGATTCCCTGCGCCCAGGGGCAAGTGCGAAGGACAAAGCCGATCTGGTAGACGGCGCCGGTTCGATTCACGACCTCGCGTAAACGGTTCGCATCCTCGATCGTGGTGGCGATCGGTTTCTCATCGAGGACTGCTTTGCCCGCTTTCAATGCGTCGATGGCAATCCCCACGCTGTGCTCGGGGTGTGTGGCAATGACAACGGCCTCGATGTCGTTCGCCGGCAGGAGTTCGCGATAGTCTGTGCAGACGGTAGCAACCGAGTATTCAGCAGCCAGTGAAGCGGCGCGGGGTTCATCTACGTCGCACAGGGCGACGAGTTCGAACGCCGGGTGCTCCAGGATGGCGGGGACGTGGCCGGTGCGGGCGATGTCGCCGCAGCCGATGACTGCTGTGCGATGTGTGTTCATTCGTTTGCCTGGTACTTTCGTCCTTTACCGCGGCAGGCGCGGCGTCACGCCGAACCCGGCGTCGGCATCGATCACGCAGTACCGGCCATTGTCCAGCGGCCTCCGCAGTGTGGTCTCGGCGTCCAGGTAGTACATCATCGCCCCCAGGTCGCAGGGATGCTGATTCACCGGAAAGGCAGTCAGCGATGCCGCCAGGCACCCCATGGCGGCCTGGCCCAGGTCGCTCTCCTGGTTCGAACCGATCACGCAGGGAATGCCGGCCTGTTCTGCCATTCGGCTCATCTCGAGCGAACGGGTAAAACCGCCGTTCTTGCCCGGGTAAACCGAAAGCATATCCAGGGCTTCCAGTTCGATGGCCTCTTCAAGTTGCCGCGTGTTGAAAATTCCCTCATCGGCAAGGATGGGAACATCCACACGTCTGCGCACCTGGGCCATGAGATTCAGCCGGTCCCGCGGCGTAGGTTGTTCCACCAGCACCAGACCATAAGGCAACAGCGATTCGATGGCGGTGACCGCTTCCGGCAAGGTTGACAGGCCGTTGTTATAATCGACGGTCAGTCGCGGCTCCTCACCAAGTGCGTTGCGAACCGCTTCGAGTCGCCGACAGTCGTCCTCGGTATCCAGACCGGTTTTGAACTTCAAGGTCTTGATTCCCAGGTCCCAGAATTCCCGTGCCAGTTCCACCGTTTTCTCCACCCCGTGCCCGGCGATACTGGCCCGTATGGGAATGTGGGGTTCCGGGTCGCGGTCCGCAATGATGCTGGAGACGCTGCGCTGTTGAAGACGCGCCCACAGGTCCCACGCAGCAGTGTCCACCGCGCCCTTGAGAAACGAGTTGCCGATGAGGACCTGGTCGAGCACATCGCACACCTCATGGGGATGGTCGAACGTCGATCCCACCAGCGCGGGAGCGAGCACGGTCTCGAGGATGGACTGGCCGGCTTGCCCGGTCTCACCGCTCCAAATCGGGACGGTCGCCGCTTCCCCATACCCTTGGGCACCCGACGCATCTTCGGCCACCACCACCAGGTATTCCGAGAGGCTGTGGCGGCCGGCGCAAGAGAATACGAGGCGGTGCTCGTTGATGGGATACCTGACAATGCGGCACTGCAGGGAGGTCAGTTGGATTGACATCGTTACTCTTTCTCGTTGGCAGCCTCGAGGGCGGCCTTGACCCGCAGGAGATAACCGATCATGGCACGACGCTTCACTTCCGCGACCGTACGTTGATCGCCGAGGCCAAGCGTAGGCACCAGGGTCTCGGACATGGAGGCAAACGGAACCGCATCACGAATTCCCATCGCGTCCGCCGGAATGGATTCAACGATGTTCTTCTTCGCCAGGTGGGCAATTTCCAGGGCGCCGGCAAGCGCGCGCGCCGCCGTGAACGCCCGCTCCCCGTTCGATTGTTGGGACGATGCCGGCTTCCAGGCAATTGGGGTCTCGTCAGGCTTGTACTTGGTTCGGCGGCGCTGATCGAGCTGGGTGAGCAAATCGATGTCGGCCTCCGAAAGCAGCGCACGGTACCGGGACTGTAATTCCTCCAGACGCGCGGCGGCCTCTTCGACCGTGGTGTCGAAGAGGGTCATCAGCCGGTAGTCATCCACGCCTTCCCTCACCGCTTCCCAGGCCACGGTCGGCACCGGGCCGCGCGAGGAGGGGATGATGTGCGAGAGCCGCCCTCCCACCGGGCCCTGCCGGACGCCCTCGTCGTCGATGTAGCCTTTCCTATTGTCGTGGTAGGCCCATCGTCCCACGCCCCGAACCCCGGACCGGTAGGCCCAGAACCCGTAGAGGGCACGGTCGAATGCCGCGTTGACGTAGGGCACGGTGCAGTTGTAGGTCCATATCTCGGCACCGTGTTCGCGCGCCTGGTCAAACGTCTCGCGATTGATCTCGGACTCCGCCTGGATCCACACGTCGTAGAGCGACCCGAGTGCCGGCATGTCGAGGCCGGCGGTGGTGGTCCGGACCGGCAGTCCCCACGCCTTGATTTTTTTCAGAACCGGCAGAGCCTGATCGATTCGCTCCTGCGTGCTCGGTTCGTCGAATAGATAGAGAAGTGGTTGCGGCCAGGCTCGCGAGGACCAGGTGTCGAGCATACCGCGAAGAATCGTCTCCGAAAAAGCGTCCTCCGAACCGGGTCCCTCCTGCTTGTTGAAAAGCAGGATCGGCGGTTGCCCCCCAGCGCATAATCCGCTCTCCAGCAGGGCCGGCACCGCCTGGTCATACCCCCACTCCGCCAGTTCCGGGTGCTTCGACGGCAGAATGATGTAGTTCTTCGAAAAGTCGATTCGCTCCCCGTCGACGTTCGGTGAGATGTAGATCGTCACGGTGGTCATCCCGTGCTCGACCATGTCGTCGTAATACGCGCGATTCAGTGCGGGAGTGATGTGTTCCGGGAGGAAGTAGTACTCCGCATGATACATGAAGAAGGAGATTTCCGGTGGGGGCAATGCCAGGTCGAGCACGTCCACCACCAGTTCGGTTTCCGCTATAACCTTGTCGCCGGACACAACCTGTAGCGAGCCGGCGTAGGGACCGGGGGGGAGTTTCTTGTCCGCCTGGATCGTTACCCACCAGCCGAGATTACGGCCCGTAGTGACGCTACGGGGCCGGGACAGGGGAAGGATTCCCTCGTCGCATGATCTGATTGTAACGAAATCGCTGCTGATCAGGTGCCCCTGCCGGGACCGCAAATCACCAGTCAGGCGCAGGTCCACCGCATCCAGATCGCGATGAGCGCGAATCCCGACCAGGCAGGGCTCGTACTCGCCGCGTGTGATCTGCACGCCGATACGATCGGTGAGCTGCGCAGTGCGATCCAGCGTCTCGGCGTTGAACGGCACCATGTACGACTGCGTGAACAGTTCGACGCCGTCGGGTGATTCGGCCACCGGGTCCTGGGTATCGATCCGTTCCAATACGACATGATCGAACCAGACCTTCGCCGCGACATGACCATAGTGGACGAGCCGAAGCGTGTAGCCGGTTGCCGCACTGGTTTGAAAGGTGGCGGACACCTCGGTCCACGGGTAGAAGTTCGCCCATCCGGAGACATACTCCAGCACCAGTCCGCTGCCGTCTTTTGCGCTGACATAGGCGCGCACATCGCCCGTTGCATCCTTGGCGGACCAGAACGTAAGGCGATAGGTTGCACCAGGCTCGAGTTCTACCTGCTGGGCGATCAGGCTGTTGGGGTGTACATCGGGGTGTTTTCGCTCAGGGTGGAGACGGGCGGCGGCAGTACCCGAAACGCGCATGTTCACGTCTTGCGCGATCGCCACCCCATCGCCAACCTCCCACCCCACCGGGCGACCGTCGGCCCAGCGATCGAGTTCACCGTTGGTCAGAATGTTGCCGGCGGCGGCCGAGACGATGAGGAGATCCAGCGCTGAGGCCAGGGTCAAGAGATGCAGACTGCGTAAAACTATCATGTTGATCCTACTGTTGCACAAGGTACGTCGTTGTTCATTGAATTACGAAGGATGATAAATAAAGAGGTGGCCGAAACGGTCCTCCTCGCCGGCGATGATCTCGCCCCGTACACCCACGGCCAAAGGACCGATGCGGTAGGCGGTCCACGGGAACTCGCCATGGCATGCCAAGAGTTCGAGGTCCTCCCATCGGTCGTTATCCGGATCATAGGAGACCAGGTGCGAGAGGTCGTCCTCTCCCCCCGTGATGCCGAAGAGACGACCGTCCCGGGCCTCGACGATCGACGCGAGCCTCGGCATGCGGGCGGGCCGTCCGCAGTCGACGACCTTCCCACTTGCCGGATTCAGGAAGACCAGTCCTCCTTCCGTTGTTCCTGCAGCGATGCGGCCCGCGCGGGTGAGACAGAGGGATGCGGCCGCGCACGGCAAAGTCCCCACCGCAGAGATCTCGCCCTCGCAGGAGAGGCGGACGATTTCTCCGGAGGGCCGCGTACCGTAGAAGCCGCCGTCCGGCGCGGCGGCAATCAGCGGCGAGAGGCGACCGTCGTCGCCGGGCAGGTCGATGACCCTGCATTCGCTTGTGTCGATCCTGTAGAGAAAGGGACTGCCCGTCTGATCTCCGATGCCGGCCAGGACCGCGCCGTCGGCCGAGATGGCGAGACAGGCGACGCCGTCGTCCTCGAAGACCTGGCCGAGTATGTGGATAGCGCTCGGGGCATCGATGTACTTGAAAAAGACGCCGGCGGCCGCGTCACACGAAAAGAGCGCACCGCCCTTGTCACGGGAGGCGCCATAGAGTGTGCCGTCCGGGCCGAAGACCAAGTCCGGGGCCACGCGGCGGCATCCCGGAATGGCACCGGCGTGGGTCGCCTGGAGCGGCTTGGGCATCCACACGAGGTGCGCCTGGACGCCCGACGTGGCGGCCCACACTTCTCCCTGGGGGGCCACGCCGAGGGCGGTGACCGCGGCGTCGGTCAGGGGTAAGAGAGCCGGGGGCGGCCACGCGAGACCCAGCCCGTACACGCAGCCGGCCCGCACCGTGTCATCGTAGATGGCCATGAATTCCTGCATGGCTACGGCCGATTCGCGGGTGCGCAGACCGTGAACGCTGACGATGTCCACCTGCTCGCCGACGTATTCCGCGGGCGTATCGGCCGGCGCCTCCGTGGCCAGGTCCGGGTCTGCGGGGTCGAAGATCAGCAGGCTCACGGGCCGGCGGCCGCATTC
>Ga0315336_1007149_pt1 | contig 10913 bp, 5 predicted proteins | sample ASW5metaG_FD_204512 | JGI IMG/M metagenome (GOLD analysis project Ga0315336, IMG submission 204512) | Ammonia-oxidizing marine archaeal communities from Monterey Bay, California, United States - ASW #5 | ecosystem: Environmental > Aquatic > Marine > Intertidal zone | place: USA: California... | reverse complement strand
GCCCCACTCCTCGAACACCCTACGCCCGCCAAACACCCACTTGGACGGCTCGATGTCGTTGACGGAAGTTTCAGGGCCATCGGGGATTGCAGCGAGAATGCCTATCTTCGAAACCCGCGAGTCATACCGTTCACGAGGCGAACCTCCTGGTGAAAGCGGCGAAGGAGCACAAGAAGTGCGTGCAGCACGGCACGCAGCGTCGCAGCAGCGCTGGCAGTATGGCCGTCGCCAAGGCTCTGAAGGACGGGATCATCGGTGACGTCCACGTGGCGAAGGCGATCAACCACCAACGCCGCGGCAAAATCGGCCGAGCGGAACCCACGAATCCTCCTGCCGGTGTGGACTACGACCTCTGGCAGGGACCTGCGCCGACTCACGCTTTTACGAAGAACCGTTGGCATTACAAGTGGCACTGGTTTTGGAACTACGGCGGCGGCGACCTGGTCAACGACGGTATCCACCATCTCGACCTGGCGATCTGGGGGGCGGGCAAGGACAAGCAGTATCCCACGCAGGTCGTGGCCTCTGGCGGACAGCTCTGGTACGACGACGATCACGAGACTCCGGATACTCAAACGGTCGTTTACATCTATCCCGACGTGCACGTCATCTACGAGATGCGCCTGTGGACGCCTTACGGTCTGGAAGGGGGCGGAAACCACACGGTGTTCTACGGTACGGACGGCTACGTGTCGGGATCGACTGCGTTCAGGGACAAGGGGCGTGAGAAGATCCCGATCCGCGCCGAGGACTACGGCCTCCAGTCGAAGGGAAACTTCGAAAACTTCATCGACGCGGTGCGGCACGACGATCCGTCGATGCTCAATGCGCCGATCGATATCGGCGCGGTCTCCTCGGATCTCTGCAATCTCGGGAACATCGGCACGCGGCTCGGCAATGCCACGCTGAGCTACGATCCTCAGTCGCAGAGGATCACGCGGTGCAGTGCGGATCTCGACAAGGCGAATGCCTTGCTGACCAAGGAGTACCGACAACCCTACACGCTGGCGTACACCGGTTGAGCGCGAAGAATCTACACGTTCATCTCTCGAGCGCGACCCGCACCTGATCGAGGATCGGGTACCGATCGCCGTTGTCGGAGCGAAACTCGACTCGGTACTGCAGGTGACGATCGACGCTCGAGAGCGTGAACGACGCCTTCGGAGCAGTGGACTCCGGTCCTCGACCGAGCGGCTGCCAGCGCGCCCCCTCGAGTCCCTTCGGGGTCGGCGCGGCGCGCACCGCCAAGCGCAGGTCGGTGCCCTCGGGTACCTCCGCACGATACGTGATCTCGGCGCTGGAGCTTTCGCGATTCCAGCGGTGTACCGACGACGTGTACGTTTGCTTCCAGCTGCGGTCGTAGATGTGTCCCATGTCCTGCGCCCACATCCAGTGGGTGCCGTGAGTCGGCAGCCGCTGGACCCGCGGTGCCCGGAAACGATCGCCGTCGTTGTAGAACAGCAGCGAGTCGGTGGCGTGTGAGCCATCCTTGCTGTGGCACGACACGGCCAGGTCGAGTCGGCCGTCCCTGTCGAAGTCGGCCGCCAGCGCGTCGTGGGCCGAGTCGCAGATGAGAGAAACACGCTCTCTGGGGTGGAAACCGTCGGGACCGCCCCAGTAGAGGTACGAGGGAAGAGTTTCCCGCATGCGTTCGGCGACGTAGTGCGGCGAAAACAGATCGAGGTGTCCGTCTCCGTCGAAGTCCGCGACACAGTGCCCGACGGGCGCCCACGCCGGGAGTCGTTGTGCGTCCCAGTGCCGGAAGCCATCCGAGCGCCCCCATAGGATCAGGCTGCCCATGTCGTGCGCGTGCGTCACCGGGTCGCGGTAGCTGCCGACGACGACGTCGAGGCGACCGTCGGCGTTCAAGTCGGCGACCTCGAGACCGATCGGTGCGGGCACCGCGACCTCGAGCTGGCGGGACGCGTCGAAACCCGCCGCGCCGCCGCGGAAGATGCGCACTCGGTTTTTTTCGAAGCTGGTGACCGCGATGTCGAGCCAGCCGTCGCGATCGAAGTCGGCGATCGCCGTGCCGATCGAGCGGCCGGGGGAAGCGACCGCCGCCCGCTTCTCCCTTCGGAATCCTTCCGGCGCGCCGTAGTAGATGATCAGTGGTGTCGGCTCCTCCGGCGAGACGGGGCCGAACACGCCGAGGACCAGGTCGAGCCATCCGTCCCGGTTCAGATCGGCGACGTTGCTCGTCCCCAGGAGCTGTTCGCGCAGCACGGTCCGCCGCGCCTCGAAGTCGAAGCCCTGCGCGCTCCCCCAGAAGATGTTCGCGCCGCCGAAAGGGTCGTCCTCCGTGACGCCGGCGTGCTGTGAGTCGATCGCGACGAGGTCGACGAAACCGTCGGCGTCGAGGTCCGCCGCGGACGACTCGTAGCCGCTCCGAAACGGGATCTCGGTGCGCCGGTCGGCGGCAAAACCGTCGGGGCCGCCCCAGTAGAGATGCAGCGGAACTCTCTCGCCGACGGTGCCTCCGAGGCTGTTCGCGAAGACGACGCGGGCGGGCAGAGCGCCCTCAGCCGGCGCGATCACGACGTCTGTCGCCCCGGTGCTCTCGATGCCTCCAGCGGCCCGCGTGAGTTGCCTGCCGCCGGCGCCCAGGTAGACGAGTGACATCGTCGTCAACGTCTTCTCCCCCTGATGGATTCCGATGGCGAGATCGCTCCGTCCGTCCCCGTCGATATCTCCGATAGCGGTGCACGCGGCGGCGGGGGCGGGTAGACGGAGCGCGTGATCGCGGTGGAAACCGTTCGAACGACCCCACAGGACGCGGACTTCGCCGCCTGCCTGCTCGGCACCGGCCGCTTCGCCTCCTGCGGCACGCCCGCGGGAGAAGTCGGTCAGGACGAGGTCCGCCCGTCGGTCTCCGTCGAGATCGTCCACCTCGATATGGGTCGCGGGAAACGCGGGGTAGGTGTCTCGATCGGACGTTCGTCCGTCCCCGAACTCGACGACGTGGACCACACCCGGCGTTGAGCTCGTGCCGACGACGAGGAAGGGCGACCCGGCGCCGCCCGGATCGGCAGTGGCGAGGCACGTCGCGTGTGTGTCAGGAAGCTCTATGGAAGATGTCTCCTTGCCGTCGAGGTCGTCTCCAACCGACCCCCAAAGCACGCGAAGCTTGCCGCCCGAGCGAAGGACAGCGAGGTCCTTGGCTCCGTCGCTGTCGAAGTCGCCGCTCTCGAGGTCGACCGCGCCGTCGATGCCCGTGTCGACGCGCCGCGTGAGCTCGAAGCCGAGCTCGCCGCCCCAGTAGATCCGCACGATGCGACCTGCGGGTTGTCCCGGCAGCCAGGCAGCTCCGTTGAGCACCGCGATGTCTCCCCAGTCGTCGTGGTTGAGGTCGCAAACAGCGACGTCGGCCGCGGCGTGGACGGGAAGCATGCCGTTGCTGCGGCGAGGGCTCCAGCCGTCGGCAGCTCCCCACAGGATCGTCAGGAGACGACGCTGGCTCTGCAGACCACTGTAGTTCGGGCAGAAGATCGCGTCGGTGTGCCCGTCGCGGTTGAGGTCATCGAGAACGACACGCAGGCTTCCCTCGACGGGCAGCGGCTGCGAAGTGAAGGGCGCACTGCCCGCGGCGACGGTTCCCTGTGTCGCTGGGACGAAGAACTCCCAGTCGTGCGTGCTGTTGAAGATCAGGTCCAAATAGCCGTCCTGATCGAGATCGAAGCGCTGGATCGTGCGCACCTTGCCGTCGCGGCTGACGTAGAGATTCTGGCCGGACGCATCGAGCGTGCCGTCGGCGAAGTCAGCATAGCTGTCCTCGAGCCAGACGTCGTCCCCGCAGGCAGAGACTCCGCCGGCAGCCACCGCCACCAGAGACAGGAGGCACGCAAAGAGTACGGGATCCAGATTTCGCATATCGCTACTCTTTCTCAGCTCGGACTCTCGCCACCACCTGACCGATTCACAAGCCCGGGAGTCCGCTCCGCCAGCGGTGCCAGTCGGAGTGATTGTCATGGCCGAGCGCTGCGTTGCTGGCCGAGACGGGAAAGCAGGCCGGCAGGTTCGAGTTTTCGAGGAACTCATCGAGGCGCTGTAGGTTCCCGAAAAGAGGCACGATCCAGCGAAAAGGGATCGACCGTGCCATGTAGTTCGTCTCGTAGATCTCGATGCCGTCGACTCCGGCCTCGAGAAGGCCGCGAGCGCGATAGAGCGCCGGCACGTGGGCTCTCCCTCCCCAGGTCCACGAGGAACCGATGCCGCCGAGGACCTTGACGCCACGAGCTCGGCCAAGGGAGATGTAAGGCCGGACGTCGTGGCTTCCCTCACCGCCGCGCTCGTGCAGCGGGGCGAGCTGGAGCTGGTCGACGAGTCCCTCCTCGAGCCACTGCTCGACGTCGAGTCCCTGGGCCATGTTGTAGAAAAGGCCGGCGGACGGGATGCGTACCGCGACGGGGATCGGTCGCCCCGATTTTTTTCGAATCGGCGCGAGCCCCGCATCGAGATCGCGCAGGACTTGCGTGAAGTGATCGGCGCGCCACCGGATCCAGCGCTCGTACTCGTCGGTCTCCGACAACGGGTGAAACTTCCGGGGGTCGACGCCCGTTTCCTCGATGTACGCTTTGACCATCTTCGGGTGGTAGCGGAGCATCGGTACTTGCCTGCAGGTGCCAACGAGGAGACCGTCGGCTCCCTTGCGTGCAACCTCGAGGAGGATGTCGACGCGCTCCTTGCGGACTTCGGGAAAGTAGTACGAGACGACACTCGAGGCCTTCTCTCCATCCTTGTCGTATCCGTGCCACTCCGGATGCTCGCGAAAGAAGCGCGAGGCGAAGATGCCGCCGTAGGCGTCGCCGTAGTGCCGGTTCATCGAGAGCCAGGGCCAGATCTTCGCCCCGAGGCGAGCGCGATGGGCGTACACGGTCTCGAGGGGACGAAATCGGTTCACCATGGTCGCCCGCGCCACGTAGTTCCTTGCCGCTGAAAAGCTCTTCACCGCTTCTTCGAGCGGCACGCAGGGAAAGCGTGTCGCGCCCGGGAGGTCGCTGTGATACTCGACCCAGGACCTTCCGACCGACCAGTCGAGGTCGCGCATGCCGATCTCGGTCTGTCCCCTGACGAGCGTATCGAACTGATCGGCTTCGAGTCGACAAGGGCCGTGGAAGTAATCGCACCAGTCGTTCACGCCGTAGAGTGGCCGCGGCGGATTCGAAGTCTCCCGATAGAGAGCCGCGACGCTCTCTTCAGTCACCGGGACCAGACGAAGTGCGCGGAGTCCACTCCGCGGCTCGTTCCAAGGGTCGAATGCGTGGATCGTGATCGGTTCATCGGTCAGATCCGCGGCGCATACGAAGACCGGTGGGTCGCTCGCGGGGCGTGGCTCCTGAAACAGGAGGTGACGCGCGGTCACCGGGCGGACGAGGCCGTCCTCTCGGACCTGAAGGAGACAGCCGTCTGCCGCGGGCGCCGCGAAAACGGCATAGGGTCCCAACAGGTTCGGACGCAATACGAGTGGTCGGGGAGTCGCGCCGACGGACGATACGAGGTGAGCAACGCCGATTTCGCCGCTCGGGCGCTCGAACTCCCAGCCTTCGGAGACACCGGGAGACCAATTGCCGGCCACACTCTCGAAGTCGCTGATGTCGACCGTCGCTCGCGTCGGGTCGCGCTCGAGCTTCCAGGGCGCGACAGGGCTGACCTGCAGCGCGTGCCGTGCGGGGAGACGCCTTCGGTAGACGAGCGTCGGTCCATCGCGCCAGGTTCGGACTTCTTCGGATCTGTACAGCTTGAGGAGCGGCTCGAGTGAGACCTCGTAATCACCCTCCGGCCAGTCGGTCGGATCGATCCGGGTCTCGCTCCACGTTTCGGGCGTTTTCAACGTCAGGCGTGTCGTGTAACGCGTCGTCTCCTCGGCGTCGCGCACGACGAGCTGACACGCGAGCGGTTCGTGATAGAGCTTCGGACAGACACCGGGCGTCAGGCGAGAGAGAACTTCGAGCGCGTTCGGATCCTCGAGCACCTTTGGCGAGAGCCGCAGGACGAGTGCCGGCTCGACCCCGTACATCGGGTTGTAGACTTGGCGCTCCGCCTCGCCCGCGACGAGTCGCTCGGGGCTCATGGCGCTGAGCGTGTGAGCCTGCAACTGGATGTAGCGAATGCGGGATTCACCGCGCTCGAGGAGACGCTCCGGTGTGACGGCGTCTTTCGAGAGACTTTGGTAGAAAGGCTGGCGGTCGATCACCTCGCCGCTTTGCGCATCCAGGACCGCGACCTCCAAGCGGTAGCCGCTGTAGAAGACGGCTCCCGCCTCGAACTCGTACACCGGCGGCGTGGTCAGAGGCCCGAGCGTGACGAAGCGCTTTCCTCGGCGAACCACTTCTTCGTCGAAAGCCTCCTCGCGTCCCGTGGGGGCCGTCTTCTTGACCACGAGCCGGACCGCGTCGGTCTCCAGCCGGTCCCAACGGACGCGAAACTCGAGCACGTTCGCCCGACCGGGATAGAAAGGCAGTTCCGCCTCGGTACCCGGGAATTCGCGGCCGTTCAGGATGAGGAGGAAGGCACGCTCCGTCGGATCCGCACGTCCTCTCGTCGCAGTGGAGCAGACCGCGAGCGCCACCGCGACCAGCATCGAATTTGTCTTCATCGGTTCACTCCGTTGTCCCAGGTGGCGCCGGAATCACCGGCTGGTGAACCGAAACGAATACACGTCGGCACTCCGGGCCTCGAAGCGGATTCGGAGCGGTTTCCCAGCGAGCTCTTCCACGGCGCCGCCGTTCCAGACCACCGCTTGCTCGACCGCATCGCCCCGCAGCGGCCCGCAGTCCGCAAGCGAGTAACCGTCGAGAGATTGCCCTTCGGAGGTCTCGAGCTGCACGCGGACACCGCCGGCTTTCGACGCGTCGTAGTTCAGGACGAGTCGATCCCCCGTGAACTGGAGGGTCTTCGTGAGAAGAGTACCTCCTCGCATCGAGGCGTGGAACGAAACGAAACCATCGACGCGGAATGTGAAACGGCGCACGCGGCTGTCCGGTCCGGTGTAGTAGGCCTCGCTGGCGTAGACCGAGAGCCCTCTCGTGCGGCCCGGCAGGTCGAGCAGTCCCCAGGTCATGTAGTTGCTGCGGTTGCCGTCGCGATCCTTCGGCGCGGAGATGGGGATCAAGGCTTCCGGCCAACGGTGGAACGTGAGGCCGTCGCGGCTCGCCATCAGGGTCGGCTCGACCTGGGAGTTCTTCGGTTGATAGCGTGTGGGAAAGCCGAGCCGGATGTGTGGAGCTCGCGAGTACGGCAGGATGGCGTTCGTGTAGAGATGCTCCTTGGGCGCACCCGGGTAGTCCAGATACACAGGTTCGGTCCAGGTCAGGAAATCAGTCGATGTCTCCGTCATGATGTCGCGTTTGCCGTCGCGGCTGCGGCGATGGTAGGCGACATAGAGCTTGCGAACCGGATCCCAGAAGGCAAGGTTCTGTGAGTCGAAGTCACCCAACGTGATCACCGGGTCGTCATGCATCATCGACCAGTGGATGCCGTCCGGTGACTTGAACACGTAGAGCCCTTTCTCGCCGCGCGGACGGCCGCGCGCAATCCCTTTGTAGCGGGCGTCGGGAGGGCAGACGGGGTTCGCATCCTTGAAGGCGGCAAAGCAGTGCGTACCGATGCCGTCCCAGACGATGTTGTTTTTCTTGGAGCCGCCGAACTCAAAGATCCCGAGTTCCGGTTTCGTCCAATGGATGCCATCCCGACTCTCGGCGTAACACGTGACTTCGCGATGCCCGGCCTTGGCGGTCTTCTCGTCGTAGTGCGCTCCGCGGTAGTAGGCACGGTAGAGGTCGCCGTCCTGGAAAAAGGTGTAGTACGCCGATGTGTTTCCTTCCCAGGGCTCGTCGGTGGTGAGGACAACTTCACGCGGCTGCGGACGGTGCAGCTTCAGCGCGGCATCACCGTCGAGACTCTCGACGAGATGCCTGTCGACGAAGAGCTCAAGTCGGGACCCGATGGAGATCGGATCGGCGGCGTCAGCGGTATCGGCGAGTGCGAGCAGGGAAAGTGACAACACGACAGTGTAGCGGGTCATCGCAAGGCTCCGTGGCTTGAGTGGTGAACTGACGCTCCATCGTCCCGGATTCGAGGCCTGGTGTCCAGACGGCATCGCTGTTGAGCAGCCAGGAGGTTGGGTGCCGGGTATGGTAGGATAGTACGGCTGTGAGTCTTCTCCAGACTCCCGGGTCGGGCACGCGAGAAAGCAAACGAGGAACAATGAGAAAAAGCTACCAGAACGACGCTCGACGGAGACGAGCGTTCACCGAGACTGTCTACCGAACCCGTCGAGTCGTCATCGCGGCGCTTCTGTGCGGTCCGTTCGTGTTTCACGCCTGGGTCTTGGCCGAGGTGACTCGCTTTGAGATCACTTCTCGCGAGCCTTTCGCCGACGGCCGAGTGTTTGGCGACACGGGGGGCTACGAGAAGATCACCGGCGTCGTTCACTTCTCCATCGATTCGGAGAAGAAACAGAACCACGCCATCGTCGACCTGGCGCATGCTCCGCGAAACCAGGGCGGCCGTGTCGAGTTCAGTTCCGATCTGTTCGTCTTGGCTCCGAAGGACCTCAGCCTTGCCAGCGGCGCTGCGCTCTACGACGTGAACAACCGCGGCAACAAGCTGGCGATCCGGTTCATGAACAGCGCTTCGGGCGGCAACGACCCCAAAGCGGACGGCAACGGTTTCTTGATGCGGCACGGGTTCGTCGTCGTCTGGAGCGGTTGGAATGGCGAGCTGGTGCCGGGGGGTGGGCGACTTCAACTCCACGCACCGTTCGCCGATGCCGGTGCGGAGCCGATCACGGCGCGCGTGCGATACGAGATGTCCGCCGAGCGAGACGGCGGGACGGTGATGGCCGTCGGCCCGGGTGGCCACGGTGCGTATCGGCCGACGCAAAAAGGATTGCAGAGGGCGACCCTGACGTGGCGGTTGCGTCCCGGTGATCCGCGCATCCCGATTCCTCGCGCCCAGTTCCTCTTGTCTGTCGAGGACGTGGATTCCTCATTTCCCGGTCAACTGCCGATCGTCCGGGTCGAGCTGCCGGCGGGCTTCCAGAAGGGGTATCTCTACGAGCTGATCTACGAGGCAAGGGACCCGCTGGTCCACGGAGTATGCTTTGCCGCCGTGCGCGACTTGATGTCGGCCATCCGCCACGGTGAAGGCCAAGGACATCCCCTTCTGGTCGACGGCAAACCCGCCATCGAGCGGACGTACGGTTTCGGTGTCTCGCAGAGCGGGCGGTTCCTACGCGAGTTCCTTTACTGGGGCTTCAACCAGGATGAAAAGGGCCGCGAGGCGTTCGATGGCTTGATCCCGCACGTGGCCGGAGGCGGGCTCGGGTCCTTCAACCACCGCTTCGCCCAACCGACTGTCTACGCGACGCAGCATCGAGATCACTTCGGGCCGATCGACCGCTTTCCGTTCACGTACGGGATGCAGGTCGACTCGTTCACGGGTGAGAAAGACGGCATCCTCGCGCGCTGCGACGCCGCCAGCGTCACGCCGCGCGTATTCCACACCCAGTCGTCGGCCGAGTACTGGTCGCGGAGCGGATCGCTGGTCCACACCGATACATCCGGAGTGCGCGATGTGAGCTTGCCGCCGAACGTCCGGGTGTTCGCCTTCGGTGGGACTCAGCACGGTCCGAGCGGTTTTCCTCCGCCACCCGGGGGACAGACAGCGCAGAACCCCGGCGACTATCGCCCCTTTTAGGAACGTTTCAAGAAACTCCGTGCAGGGGCGCACCCGCCGCTCGGGCATGGGAAGGTGCCGGTAGGCAGCCTCCAGGAGACGACAGCACCCCTGGAGGTCTTCCCCGAGCATCTGAAGAAGGCGAGCGAGGTTGGAGGAAAACTCCAGGTTGATCCGTCTCATCTCGGAATCGGCCAGGACGCTGACTGCCGGGGATCCCGAACGGGGCTCAAGCGGCTTCCTCTCGTCAAGAAGAACGGATAGGTAACTCCCCCACCTCAGGCAAAGAGCCGTCGCGCCGATCCCCATCTTGGGGGCATCGAATCTCGACCCACCCTCGAGTCTCTCTTCGGTCAGCCAGCCGGCGAGTTGGTCGAACATCGCAACACGCGGTGGTTCCACCACCACGGCGCCCTCACGCCGATGAATCTCCCCGGCATGGAGGCCGAAGCCATGGGTGACGAGAACCTCGAGACTTGCCATGGAACCCGGAACAACCTTGTGGCCTGCGCGGCACGCAGGGGCCATCCTTCACTCTCCGGGCCACAACGCTCAAGGGAAATAAGGGAAATCTCCGGGACAGGTCGATGCTCCTATCTCGCCTTCTACGATAGGCTTCCGACTCCTGCTCGACGTGGTCGGAAACACGCGATAAGCTGCCTTCCCCTGCCTCTGCCTTGTGCCCGACCCTGCCCGGGCCTCCCCAGCCCGCCCTGCTACCCGCTGACTCAGTTCGAGACCCGGGTAGTGGTCCCACCACATCTTGCCCGCAGTTCCCGCCCCGGGCTATCGCCCACGCAGCTCAAGCAATGCGCTCAAGGAGATCGTCGAAGATGCGATGGAAGAACTCTTCGCGGTCTGGGACGAGCGCTACTACAAGACGCACGGCCCCTTGCACAGACGGGTCCGTGAACTCTGCGAAAGATTTCTTCGCTGTGGAGACTTGCATTTCGGCTTCCTCCGACTCCGCTGTACCAATCCCGACTGCACCAGGAAGGACGAAAAATTTCTCCCCTTCTCTTGCAAGACGAGGGGTTTTTGCTGCTCGTGCGCGCAACGTCGCGCACTGGGGTGGGCCGAGAGGATGGTCGAGGAAGTGCTGCCGGTTGTCGACTATCGGCAACTCGTGTTTACCATCCCGCGCAGGCTGAGGAAGTTCTCCCTCTTTGACCGTTCCCTCTACGGCGATCTCTGCCGCGCCGCGTACGCCTCGACGCGCGACTACCTGCGCCGGC
>Ga0315336_1007148_pt1 | contig 10914 bp, 5 predicted proteins | sample ASW5metaG_FD_204512 | JGI IMG/M metagenome (GOLD analysis project Ga0315336, IMG submission 204512) | Ammonia-oxidizing marine archaeal communities from Monterey Bay, California, United States - ASW #5 | ecosystem: Environmental > Aquatic > Marine > Intertidal zone | place: USA: California... | reverse complement strand
GCATGGTGTCCGGCAAGATGGGAGCGAGTTTCCCGTCGAGATTGCGCTGAACCGAATGGTCACCACGGACGGGATCCTGATCTTCGCGGTGATCGTCGACATCACCCAGCGCAGGCAAGCCCAGGAGGCGCTTCGAGAGACCGAGGCGCGCTACGAATCGCTCGTCGAAAGTTTGCCCCTGAACGTCTTTCGCAAGAATCTTGATGGCGAACTGGTCTTCGGCAACAAATCGTACTGTCAGTCGATGAAGGCGTCTTGGGAAGACCTGGTTGGCAAGACCGATTTGGATCTCTTTCCGCCCCAGCTGGCGGACAAGTATCGACGTGACGACGCCCGCGTGATTAGCACGGGGGCCGCGTTGGAGGACATTGAAGAGCACCAGAAGCCCGATGGTGAAAAGATCTACGTGCAGGTACTGAAGGCACCGATCCGAGATGCTGCGGGCGAGATCATCGGCATTCAAGGGATGTTTTGGGATGTCTCGGCCCGCAGACGAGCCGAGGAAGCCTTGCGCGTGAGCGACGCTCGCTTCCGAAAGCTCGTTGGCTCGAACATCATCGGCATCATCACGGCGAGCTACGATGGCCAAGTCGTCGAAGCAAACGACGCTTTCTTAGAAATCGTCGAATACGACCGAGCGGAACTCGCTGCGGGAGACGTCCGCTGGGACAGGATGACTCCGCCAGAATACCGGTCGGCGGATTCGCACGCACTGGAGCAGTTAAAGACGACCGGGAAATGCGCGCCTTGGGAGAAGGAATTCATCCGCAAAAATGGTTCGCGGGTGCCAATTCTGGTCGGCGTGACCGACCTCGAAGGACAAGATAACGACTGCCTCTGGCTCGTTGTTGACATGACGGCCCAGAAAGAGGCGGAGGCGGCCCTTCAAACCGCCAAGGACGCTGCCGATGCCGCTAATCGTGCCAAGAGTGCGTTCCTCGCCAATATGAGCCACGAGATCCGCACTCCAATGAACGTCATTCTCGGCATGACGGACCTCGTTCTCGACACGGAGTTGACGATCGAGCAACAGGAGTACCTGAAGGTTGTCCAGGAATCAAACGAACTGCTCTTGTCGCTGATCAGTGACGTCCTCGACTTCTCGAGGATTGAAGCCGGCAAGCTTGATTCGCAGGAAATTGAATTCAACCTGCGCGAGTCGGTCGGGACATCGCTGAGTTCGCTTAGTGTGGAGGCCCACCGGAAGAATCTCGAACTCGTCCTCAACATTCACGCGGATGTCCCAGAACGCGTCGTCGGAGAATCGATTCGTCTGCGACAGGTGCTGGTGAATCTTGTCAGCAACGCGATCAAATTTACCGGACAGGGTGAAATCGTGGTCGACGTTGGGCTCGATGCGCGCGACGAAGAGACCGCCCATCTTCTCTTTTCAGTTCGGGATACAGGAATCGGCATTCCCAAAGACAAATTCCAGTGGATCTTTCGGGCATTCGAACAGGTGGATGGCTCGATGGCCCACAAGTTTGGCGGGGCGGGCTTGGGACTGGGAATTTGCTCCAAGCTCGTGGAAGCGATGCGTGGGCGTCTTTGGTTTGAGAGTGAAGCAGGCGTTGGGAGCAATTTCCATTTCACGGCTCGTTTCGGCGTCGTCGCACTTGACTCATCACAGGGGGCAGAGAGCTACGCAGTTCTTCGCGGCACTCGGATCCTAGCCGTCGATGACAACGAGGCGAGCCGAGCAGCGTATGCCGAACTTTTCGAGAACCTTAACATGCACGCGACCATCGTCGCGGACTCTGCATCTGCGCTTGGGGCGCTTCAAGATGCTCAGACGGCGGGCACACCGTTTTCGCTGGCTCTGCTAGACGCTCAATTGGGCTCCGCCGACGGATTCGAGCTGGCAATGCGCGTTCGCGAGCAATACCCCGACGAGAGCCGCCACTTAGTCATGCTGCTCAGCACTTGCGATCGGCACGACGAAATAGGGCGAATCGCATCGCTCGGTCTTAGCGGCTATCTTGTGAAACCCCTTGTCAAACAAAAGCTACAAGAAACGCTGTCGGCGCTCCTACGCGGCCAACCGCGTCCGCTGGCTGAGGAAGAGGATGCAATCGAGACGAAGAGCCCAACGTACCGAATCGGTTTGGACATTCTGGTGGCGGAGGACAGTTACTACAACCAGAAACTCGCGCTGGGAGTCCTGGGTAAGCGAGGACACCGCGTCACGCTGGCTAATAACGGCAGCGAGGCAGTCGAAGCTGCGCTCAGGCATCGGTTCGATCTGATCCTGATGGATATTCAAATGCCGGAAAAAGATGGTCTCGAGGCGACCAGACTGATTCGCGCCCACGAGAAAGAATCCGGCGCCCGCGTTCCGATCATCGCCACAACGGCCCAGGCGATCCGGGGGGATCGCGAACGTTGCCTGGCAGCCGGAATGGACGCCTACCTTGTCAAACCGGTACGTTCCAAGGTCCTACATAAGACGATCGACGCCCTTCTTCCTGCCGAAACCGCGGAGAGCGCACCGTTGAAACAGAGTGGAGAGGCAGACCACAAAGGAAACGACGAATTTGATTGGTCAAAAGTGCTGAGCGTGGTCGACGGCGACAGGCAATTGCTCAAGGAAGTCATCGAGGCATTCCTGGAAGAGTGTCCCATTCTGATGGAGTCGCTGCGTGACGCGATCGAGCGGTCTGATGCCGCCAACCTCCAGCGGGCGGCACACACGATCAAGAGCGCGATGCGAACGTTTGGCGACGACGCTGCCTTTGAAATCGCTACTGGACTCGAGGAAATGGGACGTAACGAGGAGCTTGCCCGCGCCGACAATTCTTTCTGCGATCTGAAAACGAAGATCGACGGCATGATTGCGAAGCTCTCAGCGATGATTTCTTCCGGGATCGATGTTCCTAGGTGAATCGTGATTCGCTCTCAGCCGAGTCGTCCACCTGAGACGTCTTACCTGTCCCGTACTACGAAACCCAAGGCGGGTGAAGATCGAACGCAACTTACGAAATTCCGATCCTGGTTACGGCTCACGGAATCTGGTAGTTTGCTCTATGGCAATTTCGGGGTCGAGGTGGTGTGGATTCGGTGCAACTCCTCAGAGAAGGAAACGTCGATCATCACTACGAAGCATTGAAGAAAAATGCTCTAGGAGAAGGAAGAATGGTTGTCGCACTCGTGGTAGACGACTCCAGCACCGACCGGCGGTTGGCCGGCCGTCTCTTGGAAAAGAATTCCGAGTGGCAGGTCATCTATGCCTCGGATGGTAAGAATGCCCTTGAACAGGTCGAGCTGCATGTCCCAGATCTCGTGCTGACCGATCTACAAATGCCCGAGATGAACGGCCTCGAACTCGTCTCCGCCATGCAGGACGAGTACCCGCTCATTCCAGTCGTTCTGATGACTGCCGAAGGGAGCGAGGAGATCGCGGTCGAGGCATTGCAGACGGGAGCTGCCAGTTACGTACCCAAAAACGTTCTGGCGGAAAATTTGATTGAAACCCTTGAGAGCGTCTTTGCGGCCACCCGACAGGAGCGGAACGATTCGCGTCTGAGGCACCGTATTTCCCGGAACGACATCGGGTTTGTGCTCGAGAACGATTTGTCCCTGTTTCCATCGGTAATCAGCTTTCTTCAACGGACAATCATCAACTTGAGGTTTTGTAACGAATCGAACCGGTTGCGAATTGGTGTTGCGCTGGAAGAAGCATTGCTCAACGCCTATTACCATGGGAATCTCGAAGTCAGCTCCGATCTGCGGGAGACCAGTCATTCGGCGTATTACGGACTGGCACAACAGCGATCGGCTGAAGAACCTTACAACAAGCGGCGCATTTTTGTCGATTCGAGTATCGGTCCCGACGAAGCAATTTACACCATTCGTGACGAGGGACCGGGATTTGATCCAAGTCGCCTGCCCGACGCCACCGACCCCGCCAATCTCGAGCGCCCCTGCGGACGCGGCCTGCTATTGATGCGAACGTTTATGGACGACGTTCGTTTCAACGAATCTGGAAATGAAGTAACCATGATCAAACGCCGCGGATCAACCAGCAACAACGAGGACGACGAAGAAGAAGAGCCCTCCTAATGCCGACGTGAACGCGCACCACGCGTTCCCCATCAAGCATCTACGATTCTCGTCAATCGATTTGCTTCATGGCCGCCTCCCGACAAGCTGAAAACGACCCGTCAACGAACCGGTTGAGTTGGCATTCTGAGTCACAAATCTTTTTTGCGTAAGGGATCCCGTTTTTCGGGGGGTTGCTTATGCAAAAGTCACGCTGCTGCCCGGCCATCTGCAGTGCCGACCGTGAGTGACTCCTTGCGATAAAGTATTGATTTCCCTTTGGTTATGAAGCCCGCGCGAAGTTGATTGCCGCCACCAACCGGCGTCAGCGGGTCGGACTTTTGCATGATATTTCGAAAACGGGGCTAGTTCATGCAAAATTCAAGGTCCTTGGTATCAAACGGTTTACGAGAATCGCGTTTTTCCGAGATCGAGTCATGCGAAGAACCTCCCGGTTCGCTCCTAGTTAGATGGCGGCCATTGCGATTCTTGCCTCCTCTCCCTCTGGGAGAGGACCGCCGTAGGCGACGGGTGCCTGACGGTCGAGCGCAGCGAGCCCCCAGAATTCTTCGCAATCCCTGTCGTCGTCCTGCCTCACCACAGGGACCCAACGCCACGGACCTGGGCCTATTATAACAATATAATTGTAAGTTGTAACGATATTGTAGGATGCATGCAGCGCCAGCGTAACGCACCATCGGACCGGCGACGCGAGTTTTCTTAACGTGGCCACGCTGCAGAATTCTGATGCGTTTTGTGGGTGGCTCGGGTCGCTGAGGGAATGTCTGGCGAAAAGCCACCCACCGGCCGGCTCTTTGTTGAGTTCTTCAACCCCGCAGGGGTTGAGTCGTGTAGCTTGGGGCGTCAGCCCCAGGAGTTCAGAGTGCGTCAACCCAGTTCCAGCCCCGCAGGGGCGGCGTCGCGTCGAATCGCCGGGTGACTGTGGTGGAGCAAAGCGACCCCACAGATCGTCGAAAATCTGGGGGCTCGCCTCCGGCTCGACCACCAGGCACCCAGCCCCCGTGCGTTGTTGGGACATGCAGCGAGAACGGAATTCAGGGAACGATTTCCCGGGCAACAAAATGTATTGGCGCGCTCAGGGGTCGGCAACAAGATGTAGTTGCAACGTACGTCAGCGGGCGAGCTCCCAGGTCTTTACACGTCCCAATTCGGCTACGAACGGGGTCGTTTCTTTTCGCGCGAGCGCGATTTGTAAGACGTTCGACCGTTTCCCTTTACGTCGCCGAGCGCAGCCAAAGTCGTGAAAAGTGCGAAAAATTCGCCTTTTCGCGCGAAAACGTCTCGAAAGCTGCTGCGGTCGGGAACGGCTCTCGGACGAAGAATCGAGCGAGAGTCGATCGCTTGCCGCTCAAGAGTCTCCGACCGCCGTCAAGATTCGTCGCGCGATGGGACGAGCATGCGGCCTACCGAGTAAAGCTTCGCAACGGTTGCCGCGTCGTAGAACGGGTCAGGTGTGTTCCACCCCTTCGGGGCTTGTGCCCAGCAGGACGTCGTGAAAACAGAAACTGGCAATCATTTCCAGGCCAACAGAATCTCGTGTTGCAGTCGACAAACGGCAACAAGATGTAGTGGCCGCACCGGCTTAAGCTCCGAATTAACGGTCGTATTACGGGACGCCCCGCGATACGTTTGCGTAGATGACACCTTTCGCGAATCCTTCTCGTTTCTCGTTGCTTCCGGCCGATTGACCGGGTGGGATTCGCACCCACTGAAGATCGCCGACTTTCACGGCATACTCCGTTTTCGGCACGTGTCAGAAAACCCATGAGTTGACCGGACTCAAAACGGTGTCGATGCCCGAGGTTTCCCGAATCAACCCGGAATAATGTCGTTCATGAAGGTCTGCATCCGGATCATCGCGCGTCGGATGAGGTGGGTGACTTTGGCGGTGTAGACGGCGGCGGTCCCCACGGCACTGCCCGTCTCACGGCCGGTTCGCGCATACTGGGGCTAATCGTCATAGTCAGAATAAATATCACACTGAGGGAGCGCGCGCTTGAGTTGTGAATATCCTTCTGCCGTAATTCCGCAATTCGCGATTTGAAGAGACGACAGCCGCTTCATTGTGCGAAGCTGGCGGACACCGGCATCGGAGACGTTCGTGTAGCTGAGATCCAGGTAATCCAATCTTCGCAATTTCTTGAGGTGCAGCAGTCCAGCGTCCGTGATTTTTGTGCCGCCCAGCGCTACGATCCTGAGGTCCTTCATCCTCGTCAACATTTTCAGGTCGTCATCGAAGATTTCTAGATTATGTAGAGCAAGTGATCTCATTGACGTGATGTTCGCAATCGACGACAAACCGCGACCGGTGACCTGTGTGAAGCCGATGTAGAGCTCGACTAAACTTGGGAATTGCAAAAGATGTTTGACGGTCGCATCTGTCATCTGCGTGCCGTGTAGACTCAAATCGGCAAGTCCCGGAATTTCAGCCAAATCCTTCAATCCCGTTCCCGAAATCTGCTCGCAGCCTGCGAGTAAAAGAGTCGTTAGGTCACTCAGCACTTTCAGATGCTTCAATCCAGCATCCGTAATCTGAGTCGAATTCAGATTCAGTTCCCGGAGATTACGTAGTTCGGCAACTTGCTTGAGGCCATCATCTGTCAAACGAGTGCCATGCAACGATAAGTCTTCAAGTTACGAGATTCCCGCCAGAACGGCGAGCCCGCCGCCTCGGATGCGCGTGCTTTCGAGATTGAGTTGTCGCAGATTCGAGAGTGACTCCAAATGCTGCATGCCGTCATCCGTGATCGGAGTCTTGTAGAGTATCAACTCGGTAATCGCCGTAAGTCCCGAGAGGTTGGACAGGCCCGCATCAGAAATGGAAGTCGACCCGAGTTCCAACACTTTAAGAGTTTTCAATTCTCTCAAATGTGCCACTCCAGCGTCGCCGACAGCTGTACTGGTCAAGTTAAGCTCTTCAATTTGTGTCAATCCGGAGAGATTTTGCAATCCGGCGTCGTCGACGTTTTTTTTATCGTACAGATTGACTTTTATGAGCTCGAGTTCTCCTTTGGGGATATCTTCCAATTTGCTGATTATTTCGTCGCCTGAAAACAACGTGATGCTGCCACCTGTGTTGAGTACCCACTCCGCCGCGACACGGTCCGCAGATTCGTTGGTGCTCGGCTCGGTTGATTCGACGGCGACGTTCGGCGGCTCTTCTTGGCTGTCTTTCGAATCCGGTGTCTGTGCCGGCTTGGAGTCACTCGTCTCAGGGGCCGAATCCTCGTTTTTCGTCAACGAATCTTCGTCGACGACAGGTGGTCCCTCACTTGGACTCTCCTTTGGCTCTGGAGGGTTGACCGTCTGCGAGTCTGGTTTCTCATCCGGTTTCGGTTGCTGATCGGTTGGCGTCGTTGTCACGGTGATTTTGTCATTCTGCGCGACGACGATCGTGTTCTCTCCTTCAGTGTCGATTTCGACCGTTGGCCCATCGGTGCGGATGACAATGATCGCTCCCAAGATCGAAAGTGCCGCCACGCACGCAACTGCGCCCATCAAACGTTGTATCGGCGGGGTCCGGTTCCAAAATGCGGCGATCGGCTTCCTCCGACGTGATGTAGCGCTGCCACGTTCGCGTAGGCTTTTCAAGTGCTGGTTTTTGACCCCAGCCATGGATTCGAGAAAGTGGTCCATATTCTCTGCGGCTGGGACCACCGTATCACCGTCAAGCGGCTGTACGTCGGCGACAACTTCGGGCGCGGCTGCCGTGTCCCGGCTGAATCCTCTTGCCCAATCAGTCAGCGCTTGGGCGAACTCGCTCATCGAGGCATAACGTTCCTCGATCGGCTTAGACATCGCCTTGAGACAGATCGCCTCAAGAGAGGGATCGAGTTTCTGGCGATGAACCGACGGTGGCTGAGGATCAACTGCCAGGATTTGCCCCAATACTGAGGCGATCGGGCCTTCGAAGGGAACCCGGCCGGTCAACAGTTCGTAAAAGATGATTCCAAGACTGTAGACGTCGCTGGTCGGACCCAGCTCATCCAGTTCTCCTTTGACCTGCTCGGGCGACATATAGGCCGGCGTGCCCACCAGCGAACCGGTCTGTGTTAAGCGGCTCTCCTCGGCGTTGAATTTACGCGCCAAGCCGAAGTCCATCACGACCGGCTGCTTGCTGCCGTCGATCATGACGTTGGCCGGCTTGAGGTCGCGATGCAGGATGCCTCGGCTGTGTGCCTTGGACAATGCTAGGGCCAGTTTGCGGACAATGGCGACCGCCGAGCGGACCGGCAACGGCTTGCCCGGTCTGACATATGCGGAGAGCGGCTTGCCTTCGACGAAAGCCATCGTTAGATAGTGCACGCCGTCGATCTCCCCGACGTCGAAGACCGGGCAGATGTTGCGATGATGCAGACCGGCGGCAGCGCGGGCCTCACGGTAGAAGCGGCTGAGCAGATTCTTATTTTCCAGTTCCAGCTTGGGGACTTTGAGAGCCACCTGTCGCTCAAGCTGGGTGTCCTCGGCGAGATAGATGTCTCCCATTGCGCCTTGGCCGAGCCGGCGGACGATGCGATAGCGGCCGAACTGTTCCGGCAAGCGGGCCACTTCTGCCCGTGGATGCGCATCGGACTGCGTGGAGTTCTCTGCTTGATTCACTTCCGTCGTCGGTGGCGACGACTCTGCAGCCTTGTCGATGTCGTTCTGTTGTTTCTTCATCTCTGCCATTGAACGGTTCCATCGTGACGTATCGCGGTTCGGATCAAGGGCACCTTGGCAATCTCGGTGTCACCCTTGTCCTTGAGAAAACCGAGTGGATCATCCGATTCGGTGAGATTGTAGTCGTCGTCGAAGTTTGACGACGGACGGACGTACTCCTTCGGAGGGTATAATCTGAAGCACCGCCCGGTATTGGCAACGCAAATCCGTTCGTAACCGTTGATGTCAACTTGACGTCATCACCTCTGCCACCAACATAGAATCCGAGTCAAGCACCGTGATGGGAATCTTCAGTCTCCCATAGATTATCAAGAACTCGACAGAATGGGTGACACATTCGGCAGGGATTTCGACACAATTTGTTGATGCCAACACATAGCTAAGCACACGACGAAACAAGCTTCGCTGACACAACACACTCCCCGGTCGCAGAATCTCAACGTTATCTAGCCGGTAGACTGTCAGAAATGGTTCCGCTTCCAACGTAACTCATTGCCCAACCCGTGCTTGCCTGAATTCCTTGAGACTCATGTGCCAAGAACCCATCTCGCAAAACAAAACGCCGTAGTGAAAAGTCCACGAATGACACAAGCGAAGCGAGGCGGCACCTTGGGGGTAGAGCGTTGGCTACAGCGTCTTACGCTGTCTTGTGCCGCGCCGACAGCCGTTTGACACTAGCAACTGAGACGAAGCTGACGGGCGCCAGGTTCGACGAAGGTGGTAGTCTTTATTCACCAAGATGCCGCAGCCGGGAGTTCTTGCCTTGGAGTTCGAGCAGTACTTGCTTCAAGCCAACTCCCGACACTACGCCTCGCGCTTAGAAGAAGCGACCGGCGCGTCGTCCGGGGCGTCCCCCTGACTTTCCCGTCACCAACGGACCTGTTCGGAGACCAGTTCTCCGAAGAGTTCAGGACGGCGGGTCTTGAGGGTGTAATTGGGATGGCTGCGCTGCAGTGCCAGCGCTTCCGCGTCGAAGTCGCAGACGATCATTTCGTCCTGGATCAGCTCGCGTTGCGATTGGGCGATGAGCTGGCCGGCCGGGTCGAACGCCAATGCCGCCCCCGCGTGATGTGGTTGCGAGGGTGAGTCGGGTGGGTAGGTGTCCACAGTACCGGCCCGTCCCGCCTGGTCGGCCAACAGTACGAAGCAGGCGTTTTCACGGGCTCGCATCGCATAACCGGAGACGAAGTATTCGTACGAACTCTGACGGGCCGCTGCGATCGATTCGGGCGTGTCGTCCCACATCTTTCTGCGGGCGGCGTGCGGCATGAGCAATAAGTCGGCACCGCGGAGTGCCAAGATGCGCGCCAGCTCGGGAAACTGATTGTCGTAGCAGATGATCGTGCCCAGCTGGCACTTGCCGATGTCAATCACCGGCAATTCGCGGCCCCCCTTGTAATGCAGCACCTCGTCGCGAGACAGGTGGATCTTCCGCTGCTTGCCGAGGTACCCCTGCGGACCGACGAGCACCTGCGTGTTGTATACGAGGTCGTTTTCCTTTTCGCTCAACCCGACCGATAGAAAGAGACCGTATCGCGCGGCCAAGGCCACGAGTCGCGGCAGGCTCTTTCCATCGGGAACGTCTTCGGCAAGCTCCCAGGTGTTTGGCGTGCAATGTCCGTGGATCAACAGCTCGGGAAACAGGACCAGTTCGGCCCCCCCGTCGGCGGCCTGGCGGCACCAGGCCTCCATTTCGTGGAGAATCTTCTCGGGTTGCCCCAACAGCCCGTTCATACTGACGGCAGCGACGCGGATGGATTGCATGCTGTCAATTCCTCGATCAATTTCGGAGCCGGCGGAACGGGCCTCGGTCCGACACCGAAGGATCATCAATCTGGGGTCGTCAGGCGGGAGCCTCACCGACGCTGCCACCGCACATTATTCTACTGTCAGGAGGCGCGTTAGAACCGGCCACGAACGGGCGCGTCAAAACCGACAGATGTACAAACGGTTTTTGGGAGAAACGCAGCATCCCACGCGATAGCTGAGATTTCAAGCGTGTTCTCCCGATTCCGCCAGTCATCGACCCGGTGAACGGGGGACTGCCGGTATTCAGCCGAGTGTCTGGGTGTTGACGGCGTTCCAAAGTGGCGGCGCAGGGCGGTCTGATTTGGTGGCGCTGGGTTGTTGACGGTCTCCGGTTGGAACGTAGTTGTTGCGGGTTTCAGCGTCTGAAGAGAATCACGTCTTGCGGGA
>Ga0315336_1007147_pt1 | contig 10915 bp, 4 predicted proteins | sample ASW5metaG_FD_204512 | JGI IMG/M metagenome (GOLD analysis project Ga0315336, IMG submission 204512) | Ammonia-oxidizing marine archaeal communities from Monterey Bay, California, United States - ASW #5 | ecosystem: Environmental > Aquatic > Marine > Intertidal zone | place: USA: California... | reverse complement strand
CTGGTTGATCTCCTCGTAGCGATACAGGACCGGCGCGGGGGCATCACACGCCTCGCAGGAAATGACCTTCTCTCCCTCGAGGGGTTCGTCGCTCGTGGCATAGACCCGGCGTCGGCTGCAGCGCGCCGGCACCGCCTCCTCGATTCCCTCGCGAACGAGCCACACGGAGAGGGCCCGGGAGCAATCGCTGCGGACCCCGACCTGTGCGTGTCCCAGCGCGGCATCGATCTGCGGCCGAACCGCCTCCAGCGAGGCCCCGAATCCCACGACGATCCCCAGCGCTTCGGCGGCGGAGTCGGCCGCGGGTGAGACCTCCGTGAGAACCCCCGCCAACGCGTTCACTACAGGGGCCAGCTTGCCGGGCAGGGCGGCGCGGTCGGGCTCGGAGGCGTCTTTGAGGGCGTATCGGAGCTGGCTCACGGCGCGGGCGGCCTCTTGACGCCGGGTCTTTCCCTCGCCGAGCTGTTGGGTCAGGACTGGCAACAGCGCGAGCCAGGAGTCGTGGGTCCGCTCGCCGGCCGCGACCAGGTTGTCGAGTGCGTCCCGCGCGGCGCGCACTTCGTGCATGTCGTCGGACAGCAACTGCTCCTGGAGCACTCCGATTCCCCCGTGCAGATCGCCCATGGGTCGGTGGGCGTGGTACACGGCGGCCACTTTCCGGATCTCCCCGACAAAGCCCCGCTCTTGCAGTGCCGCGAGGCGGTAGGCACGGCGAACCTGTGGCCGTTCCTTGTCGACCCGGCAGTTGGCGAGCTGCTCGGCGACGCCCGCCAGAGACCAGCCGTTCAGCGCGGCGCGACGCAGCATTCTCGCAGCGGTCTCGGTGGTCCGTCGCTCCTCGAGCTCTCCGACGGCGAACGCCAGGACCGCCATGGGGTCGCCACCGGCGCGGATGAGCGCGTCCAGCGCGCTGATGACGATGGCGCGGTCCCAGGGTTTACGGTCATCTACGGCGGCGATGACCGGCGCCATCAAGCGGGTAGCGGCGTCTGCTGGTGGGAGGTTCAGGGCCTCTTCGAGGAGTGCATCGACGGCCGTCGGGTCCACCTTGGCCTGGTCGGACAGCACGCTGAGCACCTCGTGGGGACTCACACCCGGCCACAGAGCCCGCATCTTCTTCTGTGTCGGAGTCCACTCCATGTGGTCAGCTCCGGCCGATGTTCGCCAGGCAGCCTTCCAGCACTCGGATCGACTGCACGGGGCGAGTTCCCCGGTTCTCGATCCAGACGGCCTCCAGAACAGTCTGTAGCTGCCGGATCAGCGGCCGGTGCTGTTCGTTGAAGCGGTAGCGCTCGTTCGCAAATGGCCGAAGTACCAGAGTGGCGACCATATGGTCAGCGGCGAGCTCCGAGGGAAGGCCGAGGGCGCTTATTGCGCCCATCATTGCGAGTGCCTGTCGGAGCGTCCGCAACCCCAGGGTCAAATCAAAGCGGCGTTTCCATGTGTCGGGCTCGAGGGCCTCCAGAACGCGGGTGAGGAAGTCTCGATCTGTGGGGTCTGGATCATCGGCCCCGAGGCCGCCCAGACTCGCGGCGGGCAGTGACATGGGTTCGCGCTCTGCCGACGCCGAGGAGGCGAACTGCAAGGATCCCGCTAGTGTGATCATGACCGCCCGGTCGACCACCTTGTCCGTGAGTCCGTAGGTGGTCTCGTCGTAGTTGGCTGTGCCAAAGAACCAGACGTTGGGTGGAATCGGGATCCGCCGACCGTCATCGATCAGACCATTAGGCGGCGAAAACGGTAGCTTCTCGTCGGTGAGCAAGAGGCTGGGCTCGTCATTCTCGAGGGCGTGCAGTGCATCGCCGAAGTATCCCTCGAACCGCGCCAGATTGACTTCGTCGAGAAGGATGAACCATGGCCTGTTGACGTTCTTTGGCAGGCCCGCCCGATACAATGCCGTGGTGAACTCGGTCGCCACGAACCGCCCCGCCATGACGTTGTTGTAGCCGACCAGATCGGTGGGATCGCTCCAGTTGGCTCGTACCGCGATGTTGGTGACCTGGGCGCCGATTTCACGACCCAGAGCGCGCACTAAACTGGTCTTTCCCGATCCGGGCGGCCCTTCGATCATGCAAAGACGTCGGGTCGCCATTCCAGCGAGCACGGTCGCCACGACCTCGATGGGGAAATCCAGACCGTCGGCGCTCATTCCATGCTGGACCCGCGCTGCCCAGGTTTCCGGGGGCGGAACCTGGGCCGGCTCGATCGCCGGCCGATCGTTCCACTCGCCGTCGAGAGCCGCCAGATCTCCCCATGCATTCTGTCTTTCGTCGTCCTCCACCATCCGGTCCAGTCGGATGGGTACGTCGTTCAGTCCAGCTTCGGGGTCGTGGGCGAGTTGGGTGAGGCCCAGCTTGGAGTCGTTGCGATACCACCACCAGCGATGCCCGTCTGTGACGGCGCCGAGATCGACCTCCAGCGCATCGACATAGCGACCCAGTTGTTCGAGCACGGCCGGCGATGGATGGTCACCGAGCGCATCGGGCCTCCTGACCTCGACCGCGAGCTTGACCGTGCCCTTGTACTGCAAAACCAGATCCACAAAACCCGGGTGGGAGCCGAGGTCGACCTTCCGTTCGGCGCGGATCTGCGCCCAGGAGAACCGCTCCCGCAGCGCCGTCAGTGTGTTGGCGACCACCTCCATCTCGGTGACGCGGATCAGGTGTGCAAGCCCCGGCTCCCGGATCAGGAGGACGTGTTCATCGGCGAGGTCTTGGTCCAGATAGTGTGCCGATTCGTTCCGGACGTTGACGAGATAGCGCCATCGGCCGTGCACGTTCATGACGACAGGCGCCAGCGCAGCGGGTTCGATGTCGGACGCGAGCTCCTGCGCGAAGTACAGGCAGCGCCCAAGGGCTTCCACCTGAATCGGCAGTGAGGCCACGCCTTTTCCGCTGGAATGAGCCCAGGCGTTGCGGCCAGCGGCCAGCTCATCGACTGCTTCGAGGACGCCCGCTGCCGTCTTCAAGTCTCTGTGGCGTTTCAGTTCGCGTCGGAGCGTTGAAGCCCAGTGTCCAAGGGTCGGAGGAGGAGCCGTGCGCAATGCCGGGGGCTCTCCTCTGCGCACGCGCAGCTGGGCGACGAGGGTGGCCAGGGTCGGGGGGACCATCTCAAAGACAATCAGAATGACCGTGCGCGGGTTCACGCTGCCCAGTTGACGTCCAATACCCTCGAGTCGTCGAAGCAACGGCGCCAGGTAGGGCGCGCCCGAAGCGGGACTCGTCAGTCCGTCACTCGGAGCCAACTCCGCCGCTGAACCCAGCAAGACATCGTGGGCTCTGCGACCATCGGTCTCGGTGCGAAGCACCGCGTACACCAGGTCCGTATCGAATGCGACTGGCGGGTGAATCCCGGTGCGCTCGGCATGCGACGCCACTGCCGCCAGCAGCGCTTCATCTCCGGATGTCTTGCGCACGGCGGCCGCGACTGCACACTCCCGTCCAGTTGCCAGCTCTCGACCGTCAAAGAACCAGATGCCCTCGGGCGCGTGATGGGACAGCTCCAGCAGTTCGTAGCTGGTGGCGATGACGTCGCCCTGCTGGATGGGTGCGCCCATCTGTAGTCCCGCAGACAGGCGCTCCTCCAATGCCAGTCGCATGTCCTGAGCGCTGGCAAATCGCAGCTCCGCGTCTCTGTTGCAGGCCTTCCGAAGGACGGCTTGCAGGCCCGCCGGGAGGTCGTCGTCCGGGGTGCGTCGATGCAGGGGACCCAGGACCAGAAACTCGATCAGCTTGCCCACCGCAAACAGGTCGGCCCGTTCATCGACATCGCTGCGTCCGGCCAGCTGTTCGGGCGCCGCGAATGACGTGGTTCCGACGGCCTCGACGGTGGCAGTGAGGCGCGCCAGATGCTCGGCGGTCGCGATGCCGAAGTCCACAAGACGCACCGATCCCGCCCGATCTACGATGACATTCGAGGGTTTTACGTCTCGATGCACCACCCCTGCGGCGTGGGCTACCTCCAGAGCGTGCAGGACATCGATGGCGAGCCGGGCGGCCACCTTGGGGGACAGATTGCGCTTGACCTCGACCTCGGATTGCAGGTCATTGCCGTCCACGTAGTCCATGACGAGGTGGGGGCGAGGCTCCTCTGACAGGTCTCGAACCTTGACAATGCCGGGGTGATGCAAGCGCGCCAGGATCTCGTATTCGCGCTGGAACCGGTCGCGCCCGTTCTTGTCCATGGCGACGATGGGGTGCAGGACCTTGATGGCGACGTGCTCCCCCGGCGGTCGGTCCCCGCGCCGCATCCGTCCCAGGTAGACCGTGCTGCTGGCGCCCCGACCGATGCGTTTCTCGATGATGAGCCCCGGCAGCTCGAGGCCCTCAGCTCGCGGGCCATCCAAGTCGCTGTGGAGATCCGCGAGGAGCGGGCTTCGTCTCGCCCGGTTGGTCCGGTGAAACGCCACCAGTTGTTCAGGTGCCCAGGATGCGAAATCCGCGGGACCACGCCTCCCCCCACGAGGGTCGCTGTACTCGAGCTGCTTCTTCTTCGGATTCCATCGGTCCAGGCATCGGATCTCGCGGAGGTCCGTGGCGCGGTTCGGTTCGGCGACGATGAACGGATTGAGCACCAGCGCGCTGCCATCGGCACTCAAGAGGACGGGCTGTGGAGGCAACTCGATTCTCGCGGGTGCCGAGACGCGGTGCGGGTAGGGCTCCAATCCGCTGTAGATGGTCATGCGGCACTCGAAGGCGTCTCCGAGAGCGGACTCCGTACAGGACTCGAGGACCACGACGGGGTGGTGCCGAAAGACCTGCAGGCTCCGCGATATCTCGCGAAGAGGCTCCTCGATTTTCGGACTCCACTCTCGAACTTCTCGAAGCCCGATGTGAAGTCGGCCATCAGAATGAGCCACGTCGTTCCGGGCATCAATGAGCACGCCCAGGTGCTTCATGAACTCGGAATCCCGTTCCATGAGGGCAGCGATCTGTGGTGCGCAAGCACCCCCTTTGGCAAGAACCTCTCCAGCCAGCGTCATCCCGACGGATTTCCAGTCTCCCCAAGAGGGCGTGGCCAGCTTGTTGCCGAGCAGCTTCGCGAGGTTGTCGGGCGCCGCGAGCCCCAATCCTGCGTGGTCTGCGGCAATCACGGCCACCAGAAAACGCAGGGTCACGTCGGCAAAACCCAGTCGCCATCCCAGCTTGTCTTCTTCAGTGTTCAGGCCAGAGATCGCCCGCTGCCACGCCTCGGCGATGGGCTGCGGCGCGTGGCAGCGCAACACCACAGAAGACGAAGCAGACTCGTCGAACCCGCTGATCTGGACCTCCAGCCAAAGGCAAGACTAGCACTCTGCCTTTTGTGGCATTGGTGAGGGTTCGTCGGACCTCTTAGTCAGCTGCCGGAGGTCGAATGCTCTCAGGTCCCGAGAAAGCTCTGCTGGCGTTGCTGCTCATCGTCCTGATGACCGGCATGGGCGCGACGCTCGAACGGTCCCACGTCAAGGACGTCCTGGCGAAGCCCAAGGGTGTCTTGGTGGGATTGGCGTCCCAGTTCGGGTGGATGCCGTTGATCGCGACCGGGCTGGCCATGGCGCTGAGCCTGCCGAACGAGCTGGCACTGGGGCTGCTGATCGTCGGCTGTACGCCGGGGGGAACGACCTCGAATCTCTTCGCCTACCTGTCCAAGGCCGACGTGGCGCTGTCGATCGCGATGACCGCGATCAGCACAATGGTGGCGGTGGTTGCGATGCCGGCGGTGTTGTGGCTGTACGGGCGGAACTTTACCGAAAGCGACTTCGCGCTGCCCATCAAGGACATCGTCATCACGCTGTTGCTGGTTCTGGTTCCCGTGGCCATCGGCATGTTCGTTCGCTCTCGAAGCGTGGTCTGGGCCGAACGGGTCGAGAAGGCGGGCTCTTGGTCCGGGATCGGGGTCCTGGTGCTGTTGATTATCAGCGGTTTGGTCAACAACAACGCCATCTTTGGCTTGATTCCCTGGGGAGGCTACGTCGGGGCCATCTCGCTGGGGCTCATCGGCATGGGACTCGGCTACCTGGCCGCGACCCTGGGCGGACTGGCCGAAGCCCAACGGCGAGCGGTGGCCCTGGAGACCGGGATCCAGAACTCCCCACTCGCCATCGCCATCATCCTCGCCTCTTTTCCGGAGGCGTCTCACGCAGAGATGCTGCGCCTGCCCCTGCTCTACGCGCTGTGCATTCTGATCACATCGACGGGAGTGGCGCTGGGCCTGCGGATGTTGAAGCGAGAGTGACGCGGTAGTCACCGAGTTATGTAGACTGGTCAAGCGAGGTCACGTGGCGGAAAAGACCAAGGGCAAACTGATCGAGACCATGCGGCTGTTGCTGCAACAGCGCGGGTACGCCGCCACCGGCCTCAACGATGTGATTCGGCTGAGTGGGGCTCCGCGGGGCAGTTTGTACTACCACTTCCCAGGCGGCAAAGAGGAGCTCGCCATCGCCGCTATACGCGCCTCCGGGGAGGTCATGTACGACGCACTGGAAGCTGCAACGTCGGACGCGGACACGCCCAGCGAGGGTCTCAAGGCGACCGCGGGAGTTGTCGCGGGCGATCTGGTGGGCAACGACTTCGCCATCGGGTGCCCGGTGGCGACGGTCGCACTGGAGATGAGCGCCGAGTCCGAGGGCCTGCGAATCGCCTGCCTGGAGGTCTACGATCGCTGGCTGGGGCTGATTCAAAGCCGTCTCGAGTCGGGTGGTGTGGCGCCGCCTCTCTCGAAGGTGTCGGCGAGTTTTGCTCTGTCCATCATCGAGGGCGCGCTGCTGCTGTCTCGCCTCAAGCGCTCGACCGAGCCGCTGGATTCCGCGATGGAGATTCTGGGTGGTTTCACCGTGCTTCTCGAGTCCGGAAATCTGCCGCTGCCGCGCTGACTTCACCGCCGCTTGGCTGCCTTTGCGCGGACCTTCTTCCTCAGTCGTCGACCGCCGCGCCCGACGCTACGAAGGCCGCCCAGACGTGCGGTGACAACAACTTCCCTTCGGCTCGGATCTCCTCGAGAATCGCCAGCTGGGCCTCCCGCAGCGCATCGGCGGTGGACAGGGGTTTCTTCTTGCGGAGGATGCCCTCGTACATGTCGATCATGAGCCGGCGGGTCGTCAGATCGGGGACCGGCCACAGGCTCATCACCGTCGTCCGTGCGCCGGCAACCGAAAATGCCCGGCGGAGGCCGAGTACGCCATCACCGGGCGCGATCTCGCCGAGCCCGGTCTCGCACGCGGAGAGGACCACGAGCTCCGTGCCCTCCAGGTCCAACAGGGCCACCTCTTCGGCGGTCCACAGTGCATCGGTATCTCCACCGACGTCCGACGGTTGGTTGGCGCCCGCGAGCACCACCCCCGACAGCAGCATCGGATTGATGCCGGCGTCGCCTCCCAGCGCCGACTTGCACTGTCCCGACGCGAAGAACCCGTGAGTTGCGAGGTGGAGGATTCGCTGGCCCTGGACCTCCTGGGCGAGGGTGGCCTCGGTGGGCGCGTCGTCTGTGAGTACCCGGGCCTCCAGCTTGCGCTCCTCGAAGGCACTGGCCAGCTCCTCCACCTCGCCTCGGGTCCCTGGGAGGGGGTCGAAGTCTCGCTCCAGACAGGCGGATCGCATCGCCAACAATCCCTCGGATTCATTGGTCGGCGCGTCTCCGTATTCCACGCCACCGACCAGGAGAACCCCGTCCTTTTTGACGGGCTCGGCGCGTTTCCAGCGGACCAGGTCACTCGCGGTTTCCGTGTACGAGATGCGCAGATCCTCGAGAAGATACCGGCCATCTCCCAGAGCCAATGCGCCGAAGGGAACCACGCTCAGAGGTCCGTCGGGAACGATGATGATCCGGTTGTTGACCAGGGCGGGGGCCAGCGGGTCCCAGAGCTGCTCGCGGAGCGCCACCGAAGTCTGGAAGATCCGGGTGGGCATGGCGTCCGTGGCGAGCAGGTGGCGAAGGCGCTGCGCGTTCTCGTCGATGCCGGCGCTGTCCGGAATGTCGATGCGCTTCAGGGCGCAGTCGCCATCTACGACAAAGGAGACGTACCCCGTCGGAGTCCACAGGAAGTCGACGAGCTGGGTGTCGGGGGGCAGCGCCGCACACACGTCCGCGACCGTGGCGTGTTGGGCGGCGTTCTCGGCTCGGAAGGCGCGGTTCTGGCGGGCGATTGCCCGCTCGAGACGCTCGCGTTCGAGGGTGAGCTCCCGGATCTCCTCGTTCCGTGATTGGGTCTGGTCCTCGGCGTACGGTGCAAGCACGTGTTGGGCGATGCGATGGCGCAGGTCCCGTACCCGGTCCATGTCCTCGCCATTCTCGAGCGCTGCGCTTCTGGCATCGATGGACAGCTGGCGCACGGCCCCTTTCCAGTCGAGCACCACCTGATACGCCCGACTCTCGTCTCCCGGCCTGGAGAAGGTGTTCACGTAGGCGCGCACCTGGTCCAACTCCCTGGACAGCAGGCCCAACTGTTCCCGCTCGCTCAGCCCCCCGAGCACGTGTCTGAGATGACGAGAGCCCAGATCGTATGCGCGCTGTCGGTGCTCTCGCGCCTCGTCATGCCGCTTGGCATCGGCCAGGAGGGAGGCCGTGGCGCCAAGGGCGCTGGCCATATCTGGGTGGTCGGGTCCCACGGCCGCCTCCCGGGTCCGGATGACCTTCTGCATCAGCACGAGGGCGGTCTCCTGATCTCCGCGGTCGAAGGCGATCCGGGCCATCGCGGCCATCGGTATGGTGGTGTCGTCATGTCCCCGGCCCAGCGCTTCGATCCATAGTTGCTGAGCCTTCAATGCCAGGTCTTCGGCACGGTCGTAGTTTCCGCGCCGCCGCTCGTATCCGCACTGGGACATGTAGGTAGGAGCGAGCTCGACGTTGTCGAGGCCCAAGGCCGGCTCGAGAATGGCCAGGGTGCGCGCGAACCAGGGCTCCGCGGCGTCGGGCTGTTCGCTAAGGGCCAGCAAGCCGGCGATGTTGTGGGTGGCGTTCGCCACCTCGGGGTGGTCTGGACCCAGGGTGTTCTCCCAGACCTGCAGCGCCCGATCGAAGTGGGCTCTCGCGGTGGTCCTGTCTCCCAGCCGCCGGGCGATCTCGCCGAGATTGTTGTAGCCGGTCGCCACGTCGGGGTGGTCGAGTCCGCGCCCCTCGATCCACAGCTCGACGGCGCGTTCGGTCTCGTCGCGAGCCCGTTCGATGTCGCCCAGCAGGAGCCAGGTTTTGGCCATGGAGTTGTGGGTGGTGGCCTGGCTGGACAGCGAGCTTCCGTTGGCCTCTTCGATGCGCAGTGCTCGCTTGAGGTAGACCAGGCCCTCCTCGGGTCGCCCCATGTCGCTCAGCAATGCCCCGACGTTGTGCAGGACGTTGGTTTCCCGAGGGTTCCTGGCCAGGGATCGCCTGGCCTCCGTCTCCGCGGCCTCGAAATCTCCATTGACGTAGAACGCTTGCGAGCGCAGGTCGGCCAGGTCCTGGCGGAAGACGGCGTCTTCGAACCCCTCGCCGATGGCCTCCATCTGGTCGAGAATCTCGTGGGCGCCGTTGACGTCTGCGGCTCTGATCCTCGCCGCCGCCAGCCGGCGATAGATCTGGAGCCGCGTCACCAGCGTGACCTCCGCTACCTCCGCTTGCGCTTGGTCCAAGTACGACTTCGCCCGTTCGAGAGCTTTGTGACCCCGCCGCGGATCTCCGATCTCCTGGGCCCGCTTGGAGAGGTTGACGAGGAGGTCCAGGTAGTCGTAGGGGTCGTCGATTTCGACCGTCTCTATCAGAGACATCGTCTGGGAGAAGACCTCGGTCTTCGCCGCCCGGTCTCGCTCCAGCAGGTCGAACAGCGTGTGGCAGGTCTGCTCGAGGATGTTGTCGTCCACACCGTGTTCGAGGTGGTGAGAGAGCGCGTCGCGGGCGTGCACAATGGCCGATTCGGGCCGTCCCAGCGCCCGATAGTGGTTGGCCAACACCATGTCGGTCGCGGCGATGTCGTGGGCGGCGGCTCCCAGCACATCGAGTTGAATGCGCCGCGCCTCAGTCAGGACCGGAATGGCTTCGGCATGCTGTTCCACCAAAAAGAGCGTGTAGCCTTGCTGATAGAGGGCCAACGCCAGTTCTTCGTGGGAATCTCCGTGATGCGCGCGCGCCGCGGCGACGTGCCTGCCATTGGCCGCCAGGGCATCCTCGAAGCGCTCCATGTTGCTGAGGAGCACGGAATAGGTGCCCAGGGCGGACACGTGCGCTTCCTCCTCGCCCGGCGCATCTTTCAGGCGAGCGATTGTGGCGGTGAGGGCGACTTCGGCCTCTTCGAGCCGGCCCTCCATGGCGAGAGCAATGGCCTCATCGACGGTGAGCGCTTCATCGGTCGGGGCGGCGAGCGCCAGTGCTATCCAAAGTCCGAGCAACACGCTCCTCCGGCGCAAGGATGCCACGATCGACAGGGAGGTTCCTCAGCGCCAGCGGCCGGCCATCTCCATCAAGAGGCGCAGGGGCTCCGGAGGCGCTCCGTCTTCGGTGACCGTTTCCCGTCTGCGCAGGGCCGCGTCCGTCACCTGATTCGCCAACCAATCCAGGGTCGAGGTGGGCAATCCATCACCCAGTCGCTCGAAACGACCATCCCGCATGCCCAGGATCAGCAGACCGTGCTCCACGTCGAGGGTCTCGATCTCCTCCAGGCGGAGGGCGGATGCGAACGTCTTGGTGCCGGACACCAGGCGAGAAGCCGTCAGCCGAATCCACCGTTCCTTGGGAAACCAGAGCGCGCTGTAGATCATCCAGGCGGCGATCCCGAACTCCAGGAGCCCGAGGGTGGCGAGGACCGGCGTCCACGGACCCCACGCCAATGCGGCGAGCACAAGTACCCAGAAACCCAGGATCAACATGGGAAAGGACAACAGGGCGACGAGTTGTGCCTGGACCCGCTTCTGGAGAAAGAGGAGGGCGGCCAGGGCCAATCCGACCCCCAATGGGAGCGTCGCCGCCAGCC
>Ga0315336_1007146_pt1 | contig 10916 bp, 6 predicted proteins | sample ASW5metaG_FD_204512 | JGI IMG/M metagenome (GOLD analysis project Ga0315336, IMG submission 204512) | Ammonia-oxidizing marine archaeal communities from Monterey Bay, California, United States - ASW #5 | ecosystem: Environmental > Aquatic > Marine > Intertidal zone | place: USA: California... | reverse complement strand
CCACCGAAAAACCAACATCAGTCAGCCGAGAATCGTAGGGATCGAGCCAAGGGAAGACCTCGCCGAAGTCGCCCTCAAAAAACATCGTCTGTAGATCGGCGTTCCAGCCGTCGATTGGGCGATCCGCGTTAAAGTCGTAACTCGTAAACTCGCGCCGAGTCGCCAATTCTTCGTCGAGTGGGCGGAATCCGACCAAGAGTCGCTCGGTCCCCGAAAGATTGACTTGTCCAAACAAATCGAGTCGACTGGCACTCTCTGCGACCGGGGCCGTGGGACCATGATTGTCGAAGTACTGCAGTGCCGTGCGAAACTGTCCAAAGACCCACAGCGAAGGACGCCAGACAGCGCCCGATGGGAGTTCGATGCCTCGATTCAAGAAACCCGGGGCGAGAAATCGCTCGTTGAGTTCGAGTAGCAAAGGAGGTCTGGGCGGGATTGGCTGCAAACCTATCGGTTCTTCGTCGAGGTCGGTCTTGAGTTTATCATGTTCGGTGAAAAGCAGTTTCTCGAAGATATGCCCCAGTGGTTCGTTGGGCCACGTCAAGATAGTAGGCACAGCTTCAGCTAGCTTCCAACCGAGAGGAGCATGTTCTTCGGGGAACTGGATTGCTATAAATTCCTTTTCAATCGATTCGCCTAGCGGGAGATCCTCAGGATCTTCTTGAAACGCCTCCTCGGGCGAAGACTCGTAGCCGGTATGTGCGATCTCAGCCGACCGCTCATCAGGTGGCTGTAAGCGCAGCTCACTGGCCGCCGCGTTCAAACTGAACGCAGTTGCCAAGATCGTAATGAAGAGCTGCCGCAACATGATTTGCCTTTTACAGGGTATGCCTATCACACCATTGTTTTCAGAAGTTACTTGTCAACCTTAAACACGGCCGAGCGTTCGTGCAGCACGAGATGGCCGCTTACCACCCGCTCGGCAATTTCCTTCGCGCTGAGATGATAATCGAATCCAGCGGAAGAGATTTCATGGACCAGATTGATCGGCACCATGCCTGCGACCAACTGGACTCGACAGAAATAGGGTCCCTTGCCGGTGAGTTGTGAGGAAGCTATTTGGTATTTGGCCCAGCGATGGCCGTTAACTTCGATATTTTGTTTGTGCTTGCGGGCGCCAATGGGTCGTCCAAGCACCGTAAAGGGTCGTGTTGCGGGACGTATATAGGGCAAGGGATCGATGGAGAAAGGAACATTGAGTATCTGTTCGCGTTCGCCCCCGCGCACGTTTCGAGTGATGAAGCGAGATTGTAGTGAGAAGAGCTGCCGATCGAGCGGCAGCAGTCCGTTGTGTACGTAATAGGAATGACTATCACGCACATCCCCATTGGGATCGAGTTCGCCAGAGACGTAGACGATCTTGCCGCATCGGTCGGTGACCGTAACTCGAAGAAAAACAAGTCGCTCAGCATCAAATCCTGTTGGCACGCTATGACCGTCGGTTCCGTTGGTAACTTTGACCCGAAAACTGAGGCCATGACGATTGATGCCATCCAGTTCCACGGGGCTGAGTTGATAGGCTGTGCTCAGTATTTGATGGCGAGCCAGATTTGCTTCGCGTAGCAAGGCGAATTGCTCGTTGAGAATATCTCGTGCACGATAGCGTCGGGCTTGATCTCTCCAAGGGGCGGGAAACAATGCCTCCGAGTCCTCAGGGAGTTGCTGTTCAAACTGAGAGGTACCCCAGCCAGCCTCATGATCAAAGAGGAGCCATTCTTCGATGGAAGCTAAGCCTTGCTGAGTGTCGGCTCGTGCAGATGAATGGACCTCTTTGACCGCTTTGGGATTGTGAGGATAGATGCCGGGATGAACAATTGAATAATCAGGACCAATCATCATGTGATTAGTTCGCTTGCGCGGCCTGGTAGAAGCATTTCCAACGCGGGCCGCGGGTGCGCAGTCGTAACCCGCCGCAACGCCTGGCTCGATTCCCATATGACAGTCTTGGCAAGACTGTCCTTTGACGCGGGCTGCAGGTGAAGTCTTGAATTCGCTAAAAGCATCTTCCAGCCGAAACCCGTTGGGAGCAAACACGTCGTGACAGGTTCCACAGAAGCCGGAAGTGCTAATCTGGAAAAAAGGAACCGACTCACGATGGATCGGTCGGGCCCGTTGGTCGTCCCTCGCGTCGGTCTTCAGAACGCCGTATTTTTCGGGCGATGCAAGGACTTCGGCAAGTATCTCGTTGCCGAGCGGTCCGTAAACAGGCGAGTCAACCCCGCCGACGACTAGGGCTTGCCTCCCAGAGCCTTTTCCCCAGGCTTGGTTTATTCGATGGCAGGTGACACAGGTAACCCCTTCGCGAGACGTCGGATGTCGATCGAGGTTACTCATGTTGATCGGTTCTTCAAGAGCCATACCCACCGGTGTGTGACAGCGGATGCAAAAGTCTCCCAACGTGCCATTGGTAAGTGTGTTGAGGCGATTGGACATCGCATTGAAGATAGGACTAAGCTGCGCGTAAGCGTGAGGAGAGGCAGACCATTCTCGATAATGTTCAGCGTGACACGTCTGACACTTTTTGGCTGAAGGAAACGGATCATCAGCAAAGCAGGCTGAATGGGCTTGATCGATGGCATGTAGTTGAGCGTCGGTAAGCTCAGGACCTGGTTCCGCTATCCCAGGGGAGATTTCCTCCACTGAAGTTTTGTTGAGAGCGACCGCATACGAAGGCTCTGTTGAGTGGTCAAAGATTTCGTCAGCCGTGTAAGTTGCTGCCGCTTGAGGCTCGTCCAGTGCCACGTCGCCGCCCGCGCATACCGAGACAATCCAACCCAAAGCCAGAAAGGCCGAACAGGCGGTGATGTAGCGCAAGAGGCTGTTCATCGGCACTACCTTAAGTGGATGTATCAATTCTAGGGGTACACAGAGCCACCCAGAAAATCGACCACTCAAGTAGCGGCGATCCAACTTTTCCTTTGCTGGTATTGCTTGCAGTGGGCTAGTAACCGCAATCTAGCAGTGATTGCTAAAAAAATTCTATCTAGAATTCGTGGGTTGAGACGAGCCAATAGCAGAAAAGCGTGCAAGGACTGCTAGCGTTGAGGACAGTCCGGATCAGCGATCGCCTACTGCCAGAGCATCTGTGCGGTCAATGAGATTTGATGTGATAGAGATGGCACATCAGGCAGCTGTCGCCAGCGGTGGCAGGCTGGTGGCACTTGGAGCAGACAGCTTTTTCAACCGGATGAAAACCACTGGTCTCGGTGGCCAGGGCATTCGTATTGATCGTATTATCACGGAGAACAAACTCCGGTTTGAAGAGAATGACTTCTGATTCAGAAACGACCGGATGGCAGATCGTGCAGGTAGTCTTATGGCCTAGCGTCAGGTGAGGTGCATGGTCGAACTGAGTGAACTCGCGACGGCCTCCTGAGGGGCGATCGGCCCACCACTCCATCTGCAAATGCCCGTCGGCAGACTCCCCGACCGTATGACACTTGAGGCATCGACCTGCTAGAGTCGGACCCGTCAGTTGCCGAAAAACGGAGGTTAAAGGAGTATCCGCGTCACGGTCCTGACGGAACGCAATAGAGTCTGTTTGTCGAGCCCCTGCTTCAAGCCAGGCTTTCAGAAACTGATCGGCATGTCCTGTCGGTCGATAAGTGAGCGTCAATCCGTCGGAGCTGCGATCAAGGTTCCATGACGAGCGAATTGCGGAGGCCGGTTGCGCGCCGCTGTTTGTCTCGGGGGCGTTGCCAGTTTCGCTGGGCTCTTCCGCAATCAACGCTAGTAAGTGTTGACGGTCAACACGCTGGAAATCTAATTGGGTCAGAGTTTTAGCCAACAGCGGCAGATCGACGGCCCCATCATTGGAGCCCAGCGATTCGCGCAACCGCTGCTCTACTGCATGATAGTCTTGACGCAACATCTCTCCGAGTAGTTGCCGAACTGCCAGGTTCGACAGAACACCTTCCGGCGAATGTTCGAATCTCTCCGCCATGTTGGCACTCTCCGAGGTGCCAGGCAACAGCAACCGCATGAAAGGAGTCGGAGAAAGCCTCGAGTCGTTTTCTGGGTGCGACGTTTCAGCCGTGGCAGCCAACTCGTCGTCGGCAGTCGGAGGGAGAGGAATCCTCAAAATTGTGATCGGCGGAAAATCGTCATCGGTGATCTGATGCTCATGGCAATTCGCACAACTCGCTTCAAATCCACGCGTGTGCATCGATTGGCCGACCTCATCGGAGTAATGGCAATCCGCGCATTTAGGGGCGCCTTTACTATACGTCCCCGAACTGTTTGGTTCTGCTGATTGCTTTGGCAGCTGGGTGCCTCCATGCTGGTTCTGGGATAGGCTCTCAGCGACGGCTGAAATCTCAGAAGCATTGGGGAGAGTGCGCTCAAAGTTAGAAAAATGGACGATTGCATGCGAAGCATGATTGAAATGAAGTCGAGTCCGACGTTGGTAGAAAAACTTCGTCAATTCGGGATGTCCTTGATGAAGACTTTCGAAGGTCTGACTATGACAGACTTGGCACTCTTGGTTTGCCATCTGTGTCATGTCAAAACCATTGCCGTGATGTTCCCCGTGGCAGGTCATGCAGGCGAGTTCTTGGTGCTCAGCCGGTTGAATCGCACGGGCTGCTTTTAGCATGAGCGACTCAGCGGAAGAAAAAGAGGCAAGATCGATGTTGTTGGTCGATTTGGCCAGTACCTCAGTCGCCAAGCCATGTGCAAACGTTGCGTTCTCACCAAGCTCGGTATGACATTCGAGGCAAAGTTGAGTTTGATTCGGGCCGGAGGAGGATAAGAAGGCGGCGTGGACCCATTCAACCAATCGCCCTTCGCCAATGGAGTGACAGTCTTGGCAACCTGCAGTCCCTTGGTGATGCGTCGTGAGCGCGCCAGGTGAAACGAGTGCCAGGCGGCTGGGCACTCCCGTCATCAGAAGAAGCGTCCCAATAGCCAGTCCCAATACAGCGAGTACGGTTAGACGTCGCCTCGCCAGTGTCCCGCGAACCGGAGAACACACCGTGAATTTCATGCTACATGAACCATCCGGCATTGGGCCTTCCTGGCACTTGCCACGATTGCAAGCCCATTGCCCCGCCTGCTTGCTGGGTTCACACTGCGGAGGCATCTGACAACACGATCCGTCAGGCAGCGGACCTTCGTCACAGTCGCCAGTCAACTGCGAGGCGTGATTGCAATAGTACCGGTCGCCTTCTTTTCGCGGAGTGCACTCGGCCTGGCAGACTCCCAGCTGTGTCGGCCCCAGCGGGCAAGGGGTCCCCTCGGCTCCTCCTCCACAGGTCCATGCCTGATTGGGCCTGTCGTATTCGTCGGGCCTGAATTGATGAGAGGGGGGAGAGCTCACGACAGGGCTCCCGAGAAAGCGTAAACCAACACCACGTGGATAGCAGCAAAACACAACAGGGCGTAAGTCAGCGGGACATGGGCAAAGAGCCAGTACCTCAGAGTCGCTTGATGCGCAAAATGATAATCGAGATCGTCCTTTTGTTTTACGAATTCACCAATTTGACGCATTACGTCTCTCTCCGTTTCATTCAAGTAACGTTCAAGCGACTGAATCTCGGAGAGCAGTAGACTTACCGGGCGATTCGAGAGTATCAGATGATGCCAAAAATGTCGCGGCCGCTCGAAGTAAGACTTAAGTCGGCGAGCGTAAAAGTCCGGCACGCCTGTCGACTCGGTTGTCTCCATGCATTGGATTACCAGACGCTCGACCTGATTGAGGAGCTGATGCCTCATTGGCGAGATCCGTTGGAAAAGGAATTCTCCCGGACGAATGGACATGCGGCTAGCGAAAACTCGTGAGACCAGGAGCCCAATCAAACCGCTTACAAAGACCGCAGAGAAGAGCAGCGCAAGTACGATTTCAAAAATGCCCCTGGGCAACTGCCACTGCAAGTGGAGCAAAAACAGAATCCCAGAGAAAAGACTCACGTAGATGTGAATCTGCAACCAGGTTGCGGCACTTCCCAGCGGCAGAAAGGGGAATTTTTTCCGCACGTTGTACAGAGCCAATCCCACAACCAGGACAAGCAGCAGCCAACCGGTAGCGAGTCCCGTCGTGAAGAGGGCTGTCGACCCGATTGCTTCAGCAATAAGGAGTACAGTGGCCAGCGCAAGCAACAATAGAATTTTGCGCCACCGCCGGAGGGTTCGTTTTCTTACTGATCGAGCCATGCTGCTAATGTTGCGACTTCCCCCATGTCTATTCTAGCCAACGCATCGTGTGGACATGCATTCTGACAAGCCGGACCGCCATGCTGGTCGACGCATAAATCACATTTTGTGGCCTTGGTAATCGGCTTTCGATCTTTCTCTGCACGGATAAACAAGCCTTGTTTATCCCGAATCTCGACCATGCGTATCGCTTCGTAGGGACAGTTTCTGGAACACGCGCCACAACCGATGCAAGTAGAGTCGCTGATCGCGACTTCCCCCGCGTCTAGCTCTCGGCTGATCGCGCCCGTGGGACACTCAATCATACAAACAGGATCTTGGCAGTGCATGCAAGATCTGGCGACCATGATGTTGTCATGGATGGGGCCCTGACGCAGGAAGCGGGGATTGTTGTCGTGGGTCGCGGCACATGCGCGAACACAGTCGTCGCAACGTGTGCAGCGATCCATGTTGATCAGCATGGTCGCGGACCCGTTGACAAACCGCTCCTGCACCAGGAATTCCAAGAAATCGGGGGCTATCAGGCCGTCATCGTTCGCTTGCAAACTGGTCAGCTGTTCGGGGAGCTTCGCCTCGCGGAGTGGAACTGCCGCCGAATTGGTCTGAAACAGGACTTTGTCGATCAGCGCGGCGGGCAGGATCACGGCGGTTAAGTAACCAATGGCTCGTAGCGAGTAGCGGAAAGGTACGCTGCTGCCCGATTGCCACCCGGACTCTATTTCTTCGAAGCCGAATGTCTTGCCAGGAGTCAAGTAGCTGAGGGTCTGATGGCCGTGATGATGCCGTCGGCTGACACGAGCCACGCCACTTCGAATCAGAATCACGCCATTGGGGTAATGCCCCTCTTCAGCAATTAAAGGTTCGTCGATCAGATTGCGTTGGGCATCCTCGTCGGCTAATTGCTTCAGCGAACCGGCTCGATCGTACTCGCCGTAGGTTTCGAGTTGCGCTTCTCGCACCAATAGGTCAAGTTTTTCTTCATCCAGCGTCAAATGCTGCAGAAAAGAGACGCCCCGTAAGAACGACCTCAGAGCATTGCTGCGAAACCGTTCATCGAACAAGGCACGGATTCCTACGTCCTTCTTAATCAGATCACGCAAGCCTTGCCAACGGATTTCTAGCAGCTTCGATTTGCCAACAGCGAAGACCGTCGCAGTGCGCGCGGTTCGACCGAGGGCTGCCAGCTCACCAAACAGCTCTCCTTCTCGCATGGAGACCGTCTTGAATTCGTCCACAATCTGCGGCACGTCTTGAATGTAGATCCGACGGCCGTCGGCTCGCGCAGCGGTCAACTTGTCGTTCCAGGCCTTCTTGCTGGCGTCGCGATACTCCGGTTCTTGGTGGTTGCTCCACAATTGGGCAATCGCTTGAAAGAGGTTTTTTCGCTGCGGTTTGTGTCTTCCCAGAGATGTTTCGGAGATAAATTCACCAGGGGCCTCGAGTTCAACGGCAACCTCTCCTGCCAGTATGAGAAAGGCGGAATTGCCCCAATCTCCTTCGCGAACAATGATATCTCCCGTTTCGCAATGAACGATCCGGGAATGCATACGGAGAGTTTTCCGAAGCGATTTCGAGCCGCGGTATTTCGGGTCGAGCCGATCGAAGACGGAATGTTCCAGGAGTCCATCCAAGTCGGCATCGGAGAAGTCTGGCGAGAACGGCACATCGTCGGGTGTAATACGGCGAATGGGGGTCTCCGAGGTTGGCATAGGTTTCGTTCCGATAGGCTGGCTACGGCAGCACCGCGTCGATGGCAGGCGAGGGCTCCTAAGGCTCCCAAGCCTTTCCTATGACAACTCCCTCTTCCTGGGTTTCGAGCGTTTCCATTTCAGGTGCAAAGTCGTCGACAATTTGCAAGTCGGACCCATCATGACTCCTCAGGAAATCGACTGCTGCAGCTTCCACCACGAGTGCAGCCTCTTCGAAGATTTGAACCGATGCTTCAAGGCTACTGTCGCTCCAAGGATCGTCCATGTCGCCCACCGTTTCTAAGGCCTCGATAGCAGTATCAACGGCTTGCTGTAGCGAATCGAGATTGCCGGAGCCGTTTTCTTCGCCAGCTTCTGTTTCGCTTTCTTGGTCGTTGTATTCTTCGACGATTGCTTCCAACTCGCCTTGGGCTTCCTCAATAAACACTTCCATGGCACTGGCATAATCCCCGTCCTCCAGGGCAAGAGCCCGGTTCCTGAGGCTGACATACAGTTTGGCCAATTGGCCGGAAACATACATCACGCGGACATGCTCTTCAGGCTTGCCGCGACGTTGCTCTGGTCGCCACAGTGGATCGGCCCAAAGTGTCGAAACAATCGCGTTGTTGTACTGGTTGACATGAAAATTGTGCCTCACCTCTCCCATCGTCCAGGCAACAAATTCGAACACCTCGCTTCCCGACGGGTGGTCGCCCGTGTTGACTAGGCTCTCATGTCCTACGAGATGGCAGTGATAACAGGCACGAGCCAGTTGAAACGAATTAGCAGAGCGAAGTTGCCCTGCTTCTAAACATCGCTCAGTACGCGACAGGTAATGCTCCTTCGACTCTGTTTCACGTCGCGTTCCTTCAGGGCCATAAACGGCGTGCATATTGAGCCAGCCGTCATCACCGCCCGCGGTTCCATGGCATGATTCACAGGAGACCCCAGGAAGCACACTGTGGCGTCCTTGTTGGTCGACTTGGGGTGTGGCATGACACTCAATACAGATGGACTTGGATGCCAGGGTTGAAGGCGAGATATTGAGTTTTTCAGCGATCTCACGCGAGTCTTTTCCCAAAGCGCCGCTACGCAGCATGTTGAACGTCTTTGTGGCATGGTGAGACGTTGCGGTGGCGATCGACTCGGATCGGTGACAGTCAATACACTTGTCAGGACCTTCTACCCGTTGCGGATCTAAAAAAGAATCACTCCCGACGGGGCTGGCGGACGGAAGAGGCAGGTTCTCGGGTTCAACAGCCCTGGCACGATCATTCGAGACTGACATCCAAGGGCTGCCGAGCGCCAAAATGGCCACGACCCGGCAAGAAATCCGCAGCAGCCTTGCCCGCCTCCAAGAGGACGTCTTCCGGCGTATGTTCATCACCCAATGTCGCATGATTTTCCTTTCAACCGACACGTTGTTTATTGCAGCGAGAAACGGCCGCCACAGCCAGCCCGAGGTTCCCAGCGGTATCTCCCCTGCCATTCGCTACCCGAGCGGCCATCTCTCCATCACCTACGGTTGGTAGGCTTTTCCTTTGGTCTTCTTGGGAACCTTCACGTCTCCCCAGTCGTTCCCGCTGTAGGAGGAGGCTACCTGTTGGCCCGCTTGGGCAACGAGTTCTGCCAGGTTGCCATAAGTCGTTGGGTCCTGGTCGGTTACTTTTCTAAGTAAGGACCTCTTCAGCGGCTCAAGGGCATCCAAGACCTCTTGAACTTCCTTGATGGCGGCCTCCTCGTGAATATCCTCGAGATTTCCTTTGATGTCCAAGATTCGCTTGTTGGTGGCCGTGAGGAACTTGCCTCGCCCGGTGGCTGTTGCACGGCTACGCAGGCTGACTTCGCAGGCAGCAAGCTGGCCGACCACGTACATCAGCGAACGTCTGCCAGCAGCCGAGCGGTCGTCGGTAGCGAAACGGGCGTCTGTCCACAGCGTAGGTGCAGCCGCGTTTTCGGCCTGATTGAGCTGGAAGTTGTGGCGTACTTCCCCTTGAGAAAACTCGACCACTTCAAACGCTTTGGTTTCGGTCGGGTGTTGGCCTTCATTGACAAGCGTTTCGTTGGGGACGGTGTGACACTCGATACAATTCTTAGCCAATGCGTAGAGATTATCAGAACGACGCATCCCCAGACGATCGCAGTCAGCAAGTCGTTTGTGGTAGTCCTCCTCGGTCTCTTTTTCGCGCGAGGTTCTGTCTTTGGGATCAAGATCTGCGCCAAAGAAATTGTGAACTTCAAGCCAACCCGATTCACCACCAGCCGCTCCATGACACGATTCGCACGAAACCGCTTTCAAATTGTCCCCCTTTTGCTGAGTGCCATGGCAAGTGGTGCAGCGTTGGTCAGAAGTCGCGTCGCCGACGTCGAGACGCTCGGCAATTTTCTGCGCCTCACCTTTTTCAAGCAACGACCAAGACTGCGTCGCATGAGCTGATTTTTCCCAGGCGGCGATTTCCGACTGATGACATTCGGCGCACGCCTTATGGCCAACGACTTTATTGGGATCGATATCTTGAGCAATGTCCCAATCGGCTGCGCTCGCAGCGGAGCACAGGACCAGAGCAATAAGAACGATCCAGCGAGGAACATGCCTTCCCAGTAAGGTGCGCAGTGTCCGTCCTATTGATCCCTGTGCAGCTAATAAGCCGAGGGTGCCCGACGGAAGCCCGGTTTTACCGAACGAAACGCTAGCGACTGGGATCAATGGCTGCGCAGCCCTTGATAAGGCAACAGTGAGCAAGGTCATGGATCTCTCCGTAGTTTTAACTTGGCCAGCATCCGCCTAGGTCTCAAAATCGTGGGGTCAGGGAGTAATCACCTATCTAAGCGTCTAAAACTAAATCGCCTTTCGGACGGCCGACGCATGCTAGGCAGCAGCCCTCTTCAATGTCGCAATCCGGTTTCTGATCGTACACCACATCGCCGGAAATTACAGCCACACGGCACGTTCCGCAACCACCGGCACAGCAGGCACTTTCAATTTCGACACCGTGCTCGGCAGCGAACTCCAAGAGACTTGTGAATTTCGCGTCCCAGACCAATTTTTTTCCGGAATGAGAAAATGTAATCTGCCGC
>Ga0315336_1007144_pt1 | contig 10917 bp, 24 predicted proteins | sample ASW5metaG_FD_204512 | JGI IMG/M metagenome (GOLD analysis project Ga0315336, IMG submission 204512) | Ammonia-oxidizing marine archaeal communities from Monterey Bay, California, United States - ASW #5 | ecosystem: Environmental > Aquatic > Marine > Intertidal zone | place: USA: California... | reverse complement strand
TATCTCAACAGGGATGTGAGAGTTTACTCCTGCCTGGAATCTGGTACAGTTGCAAACTTTAATAATATTCCTTTAATATATACTGGTCGTTTAGAATCAATGACCCACAATGAGAGTTCGGTTACTTTAAGTATTGTGGCAAAAATGCCCTGGGATAATGTCCCCTTGCCTAATGAATACACATCTGCCAAGAATACTGGATCCATTGTTTATGGGGATTATAGCGGAAATTCAAGTGCTGATTTTACAGGAAACTATACAAATGAGAATTATCACCCAGCTCCTCACGATTCTTCAAGTGAATTTATAGATCAAGTTGGGACAACAAATCTTTCCAATGTTAATGCTGCGGAATATTCGACTAAATATGATAAATATATTCCCTACATTGCTGCAGATTCTTCAACTTCTACATCAAGTGCGGCTCAGACTTTCACTGTTCCGAATACATATTATCAAAGTTATTATGAACAGGCTGCATCTCAATCCGCTTCGAGCGTGAGCGGTATATCTGTCGGAAGTGCGGGGAATTGTATTGATGGGGATTTAACCAATTATACAACCATAACTTGTAGTGGTTCTGGAGTTCAAGCTGCAACTGAAACTTTTACTTTTGGAATAACATCAACTCATTCTAATAGTAATTTTATTGCTAAATATAAAGTCCAGACAAGTTCTGGGGTAACAGATAGAAATGTAATTGTAACCTTAACCGCCGATGGTTCATCCGATGCGAACACTCATACTTCTACGACTTCAGATACTTCGGTGGAAGTAACGAATCTTAATACTGGAGTAACATCTGCCACTTTAACGATAGCATTTGCCCACAACACCTTAGGAGTAGAATCGTATTCTTTCGTTGTAAGGTTATATGAAATGTATGTTTCTTATGCGGTTTATGGGGATGAACAAGATCAGGTCTATTCAGCAACAGATGGGCCAGCAGCAAACTCAAATTGGGATAGTTCGGGGGGTACAGTTTTAACCGAGATTCACGATTTCCATCGAGATATTTGTCATAAATATTTAAGCCTGACTACATTACCTATTAATTGGTCAGATTTAAATTCGGCAAAAGCCTGGCAAGGAAGATTATGGGAAACTAAATCTAAACCGATTAAACAAATATTAGATAAACTTGCATTCGAAGGGGGTTTCTGTTACACTTTTTCTGCGGCTGGTGTATTGAAGTATATTTTCGCTGAAGATTCTTATTCGTCTGCTGATCACACTTTAGATAAAAACGATTTAAGAGGGGTTACAATTTCCCACACTCCAATTTCTAATATGATTATGGATATGACAGTTAATTACAATAAGCACCCAGCCAAGAATGAATACAGATCTCAAGTAACAGACTCAGATTCAACACTTAGGACTAATTATAATATTGCGTCTACCGAGCAAAAGCATGTTTTCGATCTGGATTATTTAACCACTGGACAGGGATCGGATTTAGACTGTAGTGGAAGCGATCCTAATGATGGATTTATGGATTATTACGGAAGCCTTCTTGTATCCCCCAGGATTTTAATTAAGGCGCAGATTGTAAATCCAGCTAAATTTAATATGGAACTTGGAGACATCTGCACATTCTCAAGTATGCCAACGACAAAGGCTTTCAATAAATCTTTTACAGCAAGCGATGATAAATATTATATGATTACTTCTATATCAAGAGTGTCTGGCAGTATTGATTGTGAGTTTACAAATGTCACTCCAGGCGAACAATAATAAGGAATAGATTATGGCAATTTCATCAGCAGCATTCGATGATGGTAGTGATGGTGCGAGCAAAGCGAGTTTTACACCAAGCAGGAATCCAAATATAGGGGTTCAATACGGCACTGATTATTCAGGCATCGTAAGGAATCAAGCCGTGGGTGGAGAAGTCTATACAGTAGAGAGATTCGGCAAGCGTAGATCGTGGTCAATGTCTTATGCTTTTTTAAGTTCTGCAGATCAGGCTTTATTACAGGCACTAATAGATTATGCGGATGGCAGGAAAACTTTTTTTTATTTTAGCGAGGATAATTTTGGGACAACTGGCATCAAGGTTCGGTTCAACCAAGATTCATTCGCTTTTGAGGAAGTGGCACAAGGGGCAACAAGCATAACGCTCAGTATTATCGAGCAATTATAAGTTTCTCTCCTCCTCTCTCCTCCTCCCCCTGGCGATAGTATCAAAGGGGGGATTTCTTTGTATTTTTGGCTCAAAAACACCCCTTAACGCTCGTGTCGTTCTTTTTTTTAATATACCTAAAGCCATACAAGAAACTTCCTTTAAGGCATAGATATGAGCCTTATTCGAGAATTATCGAATTTTAGCTATTTATTTCATTTTATTTCGATTAAACTATTTTTATATTACTTTTTTAGGTTATATTAGACCATGATGATTGATAATATAACAGTTCTTAAGGAGGACAAATTGAAAATAAACAAGTTAGTAATAAATAAAATAAAGAATGAAAAGGCAAGAGTCTTTTTTATTAAGAACCCGATTGAGTGTTGGGTTATTCGTTTGAGTGTTCCAATCTTTTTATTAACACAGTTGGGAGCGTAAAATGAGAGATCATAAATATTATACTGATTGTGCGATAGAATTATGGGAAGAAGGTTTCAATTCTAAGGCTTCTAAAAAAAGATGCTTAGAAAACTTAAACCATGCTTATGAAGATTTAACCAAGAAAATCCAAAATATATATTTATTAGTACCTCGTGAGGTTAGGGATGATGCTTGGGAAGAATTATACTATATGATTCCTCATAATCTTTTTCAATGGAAAGATAAGCATAGCCAAGCCCATGTTTATTACGGAATTCCTGTTTATGTAAAAGAAATAGATAGTTTGGTTGAATTAAGAATTGCGGTAAAAGAAACAGAGATAGTCACTCCAGTTAAATCTGAAGAAAAGATCAAAAAAGAAAAGATAGAAAAGACCATAGAAGAAATAATGGAAAGACATCGGGTCAAATTTCTTGAGGCTTACAGCTTAACCGAAGAACTTTTTCCCCTTCTTGGATTACAGGTTTATGTTAATTCACATTGGGTAACTAACCAATTTGGGACAACTTTTGTACGCAACTTTTTCTATTTAAACGATAAGCTAACCGCATTAAATACTATTATGGCGGTTGCGGGGAAACATAAGAGAAACCACCCAGAATTATATAAGGAGGGCAAATAATGCACTTAGACACCATTGTATTTGACGGAACAGATAACAACCTAAGAACAACCGATGAAGTCATTAAGGTGCTTGAGTATTTCCATCCTATTGTATATCCAAAACCAGTAATAAGAAAAAATAAGATAAAAAGGAATGATCCTTGTGGTTGTGGAAGCGGTAAGAAATTTAAAAAATGTTGTATGAATAAAAAGGAGGACAAATAATGAAATATTCAAAAGTTTTAGATAAAATCGCAAATTCAGATAAAAGGATTGAGTCTTATTGTGTTACGACTGAAAATCATTGTTTATTGCTTAACGATGGCTATGAATGGGATAGTTGTGGTGAAACTATTTTAGGATATACTGTTAAAGATGTTTTATTTGCTATGAAGCAAATCAGTAAAAAGGAGGGCAAATAATGTACGAAACGATAAATAAATATCTTGCGAAAAATGATATGATCCACCTGCCGTTAGAAATGGGAGGATCTAATAAAGAGGTCAAGATGCTATTCGATAATTGGTTTGATTATAATGTAGTGTTAGATCTTTTTAAAAAGCAGAATGTAGTTACCAGGGGATTGGTCGTGGAGGGGAAAAACTACTTCAGCAATGTTCACTTAAAAGAAGTGATCGAATTGACTCTTGAAAAAATAAATAAATAAAAGTATTTTTATATTACTTTTTAAGGTTATATTACACCATGATGATTAATAAAAAAACAGTTCTTAAGGAGGACAAAATGAAAAAATCTTACGCAATAGAAGTCATTGAATTGCACGAAGTTGCAAAAACATATTATATAGACGCATCAAGTAAAGCCGAAGCCAAAAAACTCGCAAAGAGATCCCAGTGGGATGACGCTTCAGGTGACGATCCTTTACACTCCATTAATAAAGTAATCATATTATCAACGGAGGAAAATTAAATAATGAACCAAGAAAAAATAGACGCATTACAAGAAGCGATCCTTCTGGTTGAGGAAGCCAGCCAATTAGTGGACAGCGTGATGGACGATTCTACGAACAAAAGCCATTATGAAGCCTATGGAAAATTCGGATTTAGCCGATTACTTGGAAACGGCAATCCTGAGGATAGCAGCATCTACACCGAAATAGAGGAGCTGGAAAAGGAAATTGAAATTGCAGACGGAAAAAAGACGATGAAAGAAATCCGTGAATATGTGGAAGCATTAAATGAAAAAGGGGAGGTCAAATAATGAACCGCAAACAACTAAAAAAAATCAGAAATAAAAAGGCTCTTACAAAGCATAAAAACACTCAAAAAGCAATCCGCAAATATCAAGACTCACCAAAGAGAGATAAGCCATAAGATGAGAAAGATTAAGCATGACGGCAACTGTTATTCAGCTAACGCTAAACACCTATTATATGGGGTTAAATCTTCTGAGGTTAGTAGCTATAAGCTTTGCCACGGTACTGCGCTTAATCAGGTAGATGGTAAGCCATACGGCCACTGTTGGTTAGAATACAGGGGGGTGGTTATTGATAAGAGCAATGGACTTGATGTTGAGTTGGCACTGGACTTATATTATATTCTTGGTGGGATTGAGAAGGTGTATAAATACACAGCAGATGAAGTTAGAAAGAAGTTATTGGAGTTTGAACACTGGGGAGCGTGGGACTATGATCCACCCCGATAAGGAGAATAAATAATGAATATCTGTAACCACCACCTGTTTGGATTGATTATATTTTTTGTGGTTGTAGCCATTGGAATCATCTCGGTAATAAGGGAGGAAAAGAAATGAACGATTGTGGACATACTCAATATACCGAAGGTTGTCTTGTGTGCTTGTTCGATTCCTGGTTGAAATTAAATAATAGTTGCGATGGTGAACCAACTACCGCTGATGAATATAATGAGGAGTGGTTAAAATCAAAGGAGGAAAGAGATGGCTGAACACTGGATTTGTATTGAATGTGAGGGATTATTCTCAGATGAAGATGGGGACTTAGATAAGAGAATGTGTAACAAGTGCCTCGATGAAATCGAAGAATGTGGACATTGTAAAGGCAAATGTATCATGGATGAAAAGGAGAAAAATGATGACTAATATATTGATTGTTTATTCGGGAATTATTACAATTCTATTCGTAGTGATTTGGATCCAGAACAATAAGATGTTTAAAGAAGTGTTAAAAGAAAGAGAACACTCTAAAGAATTAAGAAAGACTATTTTAACTTATTTAAAAGGCGTAATTTAAATATATGATAAGAGGGCAAATAAAAAGAATTCGTGGGGAGTCATTTCAAATGCAGCATCAGCTGCTTTGTCCTCCTAATCATCATCATAGTGATTCCCCACATATTTGTTGGAGGGCAATATGGAAATAGAAGAAAAAAACGGAGTTACGATCACGATCCCAATTCCTAAAGATATGACTGTAGACAGGTTCACGATCTTGATTGCCAGGCTTGAAAAAATTGTTGATCAATTAGGAGGGAATCTTCATGTCAAAAGTCAATAGTTTTTATATGGCCGATGTAATCTTTGATGGATCCGATGGGGAGATGCACGGAGTTAATGTCTTTGGTGATAACTTTGTTGAATTAATTGAAAAGATCGAAGAAAAGGAAAAGGAAGTAGGTGAGGTTGAGATCTGGTCAGCCCTGTTTATCTACGGAGGAGAAACGAGCCAGATTAAAATGAAAGTAATTGAAACTTTAAAAGCGAGGAAAAATGACTAACTTAATTGAATCGTTTAACAGGAATTTCGGTTTTATAATATTGGTGGTTGGATCAATAACTGGGATTGTAACAATAGTGAGAATAATCTTATATGTCTTTGGAGGAGAAAATGGATAATAAACAACTTGCAGAAAAATACGAATTAGAACAGGATCATTTCTGGAAACACAATCAGTCTGGTAAATGGATTGTAAGCCACAGGGCAGTTATGAAGATTGCAGAGGTTGAAGGGGTCGTATTTCACAAGCCTGAAATAATTAGAGAGGGAATGACCTCAATCGTTCTGTATGGTGAGGCGACTTTAAACGAAAGAACTATCTGGAGTTTCGGAGAAGCTATGCCAGAGAATTGTAGGATGCCTTACTTTTGGGCCATGGCTGAAAAGCGGTTAAAGGATCGTTTGACTTTAACTCTTATTGATGTTTATGGGGAAATCTATTCTGAGATTGAAGCTGATGAGTTTGCTGCTCAGAATCCTAATACTGGTTTTAAAGCGCAAAGCGAACATGGGCCACCTACGGAAAAGCAGAGGAAATACTGCGTTAGGTTAATTGAAGAAAAAATCCCCGATGAAGAAAAGAAAAAGTGGTTTGTCGAATTTGATGCGGCTGAAGATACCTGGGCAATGTCTATGATAATTGACCGCCTAAAAGACAAGAAAGATATAAAGTGAAAGAAAGAGTAAGGTACACTATGAGTCGGAAGGATATTATCAAGATGTATCAAAGATTAATCGCAAAAAAAAGGATTAGCCACAACGGATCTGGGTTCAGGAGAATGATGGAATTAAATAATAAGTTTAACTGGTAATGCCTTACCCAATGTATAAGAGCGTTGAAGTAGGATCTGAAACTGGTATTGAAGAAGAAGATTCGCCATTGGTTGCTAATAATTTAAAAAGTGATTTTGATTGGTTGGCATCAATTAAAAATATTTTTAAAAACTTAGTGGATATAATAAGGATTCTTATTAAATGGCGATAAAGCGTACAAAATGGGATGTAGTGTTTTCCAATTATATCCGATACAGGGATGACTGGACTTGCCAGAGATGTAATAAAAAATATCCAGAGAAAAGTCAAGGATTACATTGCTCCCATTTTTACGGCAGAAGATCTTGGGCCACCAGGATTGAACCTTGCAACGCTATGGCTTTGTGCTTTGGTTGTCATCAGCATGTAGGATCTTTTCCTAAAGATCATGTTGAATTATGGGAGTCGAAGTTTACAGAAGAAGAAACCGAGCGTGTAAATTATTTACATAATCGGAATCAAACCTTGATAAAGAAAAAAGATATTGCCACAGAAGAAAATTATAAATTATTAAAGATGATGCTTCTGGCATATACTGGATACCTCTGATGGCTCATATTAAAGAAGATTGTTATAATTCAGATTTTACAAAATATCACCACAAGAATATTCGGAACGACATAACATTAACCGACTTAGATGCCATCCAATTTAGAATGATGAAGAATGGGACTGAAAGAATTAGGGCAATAGAATATAAAGGCACTTATGAGGCTCATAGACCTATGCAGACAGCCGTTTTAAATCGGTTTAGTGATTACTTTAAAGCCTTAAATAAAATAGCTTCTAAGACTAAATTTGAATTGTTTATGATTACTGCTGATTTTAGGGAAAATGCCTTCAATGGCGATTATTTCCTAAAAGATGATGAGGCGATTATTTTTAATTTTATAGAAAATAAGACTAAAAAAATTAATGAGAATAATTTAATTTCATTTCTGAATTTCAATAGAGAATGGGAAAACTTAGGATATAATGACAAGAAAGTAATAGGTGGCTAAGAGATTTACAGAATCAACTAAATGGAAAAAATTATGGATCAGAAAATTAGATCCTAAATATAAATTGTTCTGGTTTTACTTGTTAGATAATTGCGATCACGCTGGTATATATGATGCGGATATTGAATCGGCTTCTTTTCACATAGGACTTGAATATAGCAAGGAAGAGATCCTGGAAACTTTTAATCGTAAAATTGTGCCTTTTAAACAAGACAAATGGTTTATCCCTAAATTCGTTGAGTACCAGTATGGCGAACTAAATGAAAACAACAGGGCGCATTTATCGGTTATTAATATTTTAACCAAATATAATTTATTAGGCTCTAATAAGGCTCTAAGTAGCCCCTTAAAAGGGGATAAAGATAAAAAACAATCTAAAATCAAGGTTAAAATTAAATCTAAATCAGACCAAATTTTGGAACTGAAAGAAAATCTCGATACATTGCAAGAGCAATTTCCAGAGGTTTATGTAAAATTAGAATATGATAAATTTGTAGATTACCTGGAAGCAAAAGGAAAGACCTACAAAAACTATCATTCTGGATTCAAAAACTGGCTCAGAAACGATAGCTTTGGCCAGCTTAAAAGAGAAGGAAATAAAGCTAAAGAAAAGATTTATCTTGTATGCCCAGAAGGACACCACAAAAGAGAAGTGAATACAAAGGGGGTTAGGGGAGTTTGCCCCAAATGTAATGTTAATTTGCAACAAGCCGACCAATTCCAATTAAAGAGAATGCTAAATGGCTAAAAACGACCACTTAAATTATTTTGAACTAATTTATCACGGGCTTGATTGCAGCGACAGAAAAAGGCACTCGAATTATAATAAAGGTTCTGAAAAGAATACAGATAGAGAAATAAAAATTTGTACAAAATGTGATAAGGTTTATGAGATATATAATGTCGGACAAGGAAAATATAATCAGTTCAACTATAAAGACTTCCCACGATTCGGGAAACAAAAAGAAAAGTGCGCAATCTGTAGAGCCGATGACGGAGAGGAAACTTTCATTGCTTGGCATCGTGGGGCTTGCACAGCAATTCCTATCAGTAGATTCCGTCCTGGATATAAAGAGGGAAATGTACGGATCAAAAAGGAAGCTGAACGATTTGGAGATTTGGGAATTGAGTCAATTAATAACAGAGTTGAGGAGTAGATATGCCAGAAGAAAAAAACTACATAAACGGAATAATACTAAAAGAAAAGACCTTTGATAACGGAGGAACACAGCTGAAGGTAAGTATTAAACTTGATGAATTCGTTGAACAGTTAAAGGCCTGCGATCAGGATAAGGATTTTAAGGGGTGGGTTAACTGCTTAATATCAAGAAGGAAAGCCCCTTCAGATAAAGGCGTTACTCATTATATGTTTGAAGATACCTGGAAACCAGATCCAGCCTATAAGCCAACAGGGGTAGATCAGCATGAATCAAAGTTTGGATCTGAAGAACCAAAAGGTGATTTACCATTCTAATTAAAGAGTGAGTTTTGACGGCTATAAAAACCCGACATCTCGTTACCCAGCAAAGGTTCTCTCTCTTTAATAATTAAAGAAAATAATATGAAAGAAAAAAAAGAACAAGAAAATTTATTTGATAATTTTAATGAATTAGACTGGTGGAAAAAAGAATGGAAAGATATGCCAGAATTCAAAATGGAAGATCTTTCGCCTGAGCAATCTATTATAGTGCATTTTGAAACCTTAGAAGATCGAGATAATTTTTCAAAACTTTTAGACCAAACAATCACTGTAGAAACTAAAAGCATTTACTATCCTAAACTTCAGATAACAAGGTATGTGGATAAAAAGTATACAGATGAAAAAAAATAACTTATTAACTGAAAAGCCCAAGCAATTATTGAATGATTTTTTAAATAATTATAAAGAATTATATGATATTGATGTTGAATTTTCCAGGGAGTTAATCCGTGATTGCATCCTATATTATAATAATAAAATAGATCAGCCAAAATATTTAAAAAATATAACGGATAAGTGGTATAATAGCTTAGGCGATTATTACAATCCAGATTATTCCGTTTATAATGATAAATATTATTTCGCTACTGATCTATGGCCCTGTTTCGCAATTTACAGCAGAAAGTATGTACTTGGGATCTTGAATAATAAGACTATAATGGAGGAAATAAATCAATCAGATACAATCATTGATTTAGGTTGTGGGATTGGATACTCAACCGCTATGCTAAAACAGGCTTTCCCCGATAAGCAAATAATTGGAACGAATCTTAAAGATACACAGCAGTATAAATTTTGCAAGAGAATGGGGGAAATGTATGATTTTAAGATTGTTAATTCAGAATATGAAATAAAGGGAAATGTCGATTTTGTATTCGCATCTGAATATTTTGAACATATTTTTGATGCACCGATCAATGTTAAAAATCTACTGAATCATTTATCTCCTAAGTATTTATTATTAGCAAATACATTTAACCAAGAATCTGTTGGACATTTTAATATGTATTTATATAAAAACTGTAAAAATAATAAAATAGAGCTGATTAAGAATAGCAAAACATCAAAAGCCTTCAATCTTGTATTAAAGGCCAATGGATATAAAAAGATAAAAACTGGTCTATGGAATAACAGACCCAATTTCTGGAGTAAGGATAAAATACTTATTTTGCCTTTTAAAAACCAGGGATGAATCCTAAGTATCCAATTTATATAATTTCCAAAGGAAGGGCTGAGTCAAGATTCACCAGTAAAGCCTTAGAAGAAATGAATGTACCATATCATATTGTTATAGAACCTCAAGAATATAATGAATATTCTAAATATATTAATAAGAATAAAATACTTATTTTGCCTTTTAAAAACTTAGGAGAAGGAGCAACTCCTGCAAGGAATTGGGTCTGGGAGCATTCTATTTCTATTGGTGCAAAAAGGCACTGGATTTTAGATGATAATATGAGTGGCTTTTTTAGATTAAATAAAAATTTAAAAGTTCCTGTTGATTCTGGCACTATATTTAAATGTGCTGAAGATTTTGTTGATAGATATGAAAATATTGCTATTTCTGGATTTGAATATTTTATGTTCGCTCCGAGAAAAAGTAAATTATCCCCATTCAGATTAAACACAAGAGTCTATTCTTGTATTCTAATTCAGAATAATATTCCATACAGATGGAGAGGTAGAATGAATGAAGATACAGATCTATGCCTAAATGCGTTAAAAGATGGCTGGT
>Ga0315336_1007143_pt1 | contig 10920 bp, 8 predicted proteins | sample ASW5metaG_FD_204512 | JGI IMG/M metagenome (GOLD analysis project Ga0315336, IMG submission 204512) | Ammonia-oxidizing marine archaeal communities from Monterey Bay, California, United States - ASW #5 | ecosystem: Environmental > Aquatic > Marine > Intertidal zone | place: USA: California... | reverse complement strand
TTCCGCAGCTCGCGATCGCCGGGTTTGCAGTCGACGATGGAGCGGATCTGGTAAGCCACGGCGCGAACCTCTCGGTTCAGTTCGGCGTTGAACCACATCTTCACGGGCAGGTGCACGTCGACCGCCATGTACCAACGATGGGACTGCTCCCAGTCCCATGACAGGTCGGTATCCACTGCACTTGCGGGTGCCGAGGCGAGGAGGGAGAGGGTGGACAGGATAGCGACTGCAATCGGGCGCACTGCGGCCTCCTTCGCGCGTTTACCTAGAATGTGTAACATCGGCGCCAGTTGTTCATAGCGGTCCGTGAATTTCGATGGCAGTACATGTGACCATGCGTACAACAACAGCACTCTTCGCCCTCGCCGCTCTCGTCGCCTGCCGACCCGCCGACGCCCCACCTACAAAGAAGGCGCCACCAACGACCGTCGTCGATACCGAGACCTCGGGTCCGACCACATCGACATCCACCTCGGTTGTCGTGGTGGGTGGCGGACTATCGGGCCTCGTTACCGCCCGCGAACTCGTGGCCTCCGGGATCGAAGATGTGGTCGTGCTCGAGGCCAGAGACCGCGTCGGAGGCCGGACCTACAACCAGGTCCTCGACGGTGGCGTCGTCGCCGAGGGCGGCGGCCAGTGGATCGGACCCTCACAGACCGAGATGGTCGCCCTCACCGCAGAGCTCGGAATCGCCACCTTCCCCCAGTACTACGAAGGAGACACGGTCTACTACTTCAACGAAAACCGGACCCTTGGCGACCTCTCCAATCCGCCCAATGTGCAGGCCAACATCGATCAGGCCGTCGACAAACTCGAAGCGATGGCCGCGACCCTCGACTTGAGCGCGCCCTGGGCGGCTGCCGACGCCGAGGCGTGGGACGCGATGACCGTGGACGAGTGGCTGATCCGGGAGCTCACTTTCGGCGGGTTCGTGAATGCGTACCTGGACTTCGAATTCAACATCCAGGCCGAGCTTTCGGCCTCCGCAACCGATGTGTCGCTGCTCTGGTACGTCTACTACATCGCCTCCGCGGGAAGCGTGCACGACCTGTCCGTGGTTGCCCAGGAGCTGAAGATCGACGGGGGCGCCATGGCGGTCTCCGAGGCCATCGCCGCCGAGCTCGGAGATCGCGTCCGACTCTCCAGCCCAGTGACCCAGATCGCGTGGACCGCCGACGGAGCGACCGTGATGACCGCGAGCGAGGTCTTCGAGGCCGATCGTGTCGTGGTGGCGATGATGCCGGCTACGGCAACGAAGATCGCCTTCTCTCCGGAACTTCCTGCGGATCGAGTCGAGCTCATGGAGGAGTGGCCGACGACCGGTCAGGGATACAAGGTCTCGGTTCTCTACGACACACCGTTCTGGCGCGACGCCGGCCTCTCGGGCATCGCAATTACGGACGATCCGCCGGTCGAGTTCACCTTCGACAACTCGCCGGCAGACGGATCAACTGGCGTCTTGACTGCCTTTGTCCTGGAAAACGCCATGAACGGAAACCCGCTCGAGCGCGAGGAGGCCGTCGTCCAGAACCTGGTGGATCTGTTCGGTCCGGAGGCCGCGAATCACCTGGACTTCGCGGAGCAGAATTGGTCGGAGGAGGCGTGGACCACCGGTTGCGTCTCCCCCATCCAGCCTGGCTTGTTGACCCGGGTCGGTCACACACTTCGAGAGCCCGTGGGCGCCGTGCACTGGGCCGGCACCGAGACCAGCGATGTCTGGAATGGGTACATGGAAGGCGCTGTTCGGGCCGGCCAACGCGCTGCCGCCGAGGTCGTTCAAGCGCGGTGAGTGGCCGTGCAGATCGGATCCAGCGGGCAGGTGGAACAGATCTCGTCGTGCCGGTAGCCCTTGCAAGCGCCGCTGATCCCGAGATGGGCGAGGCTGAAGTCGAACCGAATCGGGTCCTGTGGATCGAGCTCTCGTAGCGCTCGCGTGACATCCATGGCGGTCCTCCAACTCCCGTCCTTTCGAGAGGTGAGGCCGATGAACCTGGCAATCCGCAAGACATGGGTGTCGAGGGGCACCACCAGCGCCCGTGGCGGAACGCTCTTCCAGATCCCGAGGTCAATGCCCTCTCGAGCCGGACGCACCATCCACCGCAGGAACATATTCCAGCGCTTGCAGGCCGATCCCGTCTCTGGAGAGGGCAGGAAATACTGGAACCCTCGCGGCAGCGCCCGAAACGTCGCGGCCTCTACACCACACGTTGCAGAAGCAGCCACCGCCTCGCTCCGGAGTCGATCGACGATGCGAATCAGGCCTGGCTCGACGGTATCCGAGACCGGGTGCATCAGGTCCTCGAGGGAGTCGATCTCCGCGTAGACCCGCCGCAACGCAGAGAACAGCAACAGGAAGTCGACTCCGGTGTTGAATCGGTACTTGATCGGGAGCAGTTCACTGGCCTCGGCGGGCTCGAAACGGTCGACGTACGCCCGGGGACCGCCTCCGGCGTCGAGGATCTCGAACAGGTCCCGAAGCACAGCTCCGAATAGTGTCACCCGACCATAGGCCATGACGGCGGCCAGGATTCCGGCGACCTCGATGTCCCGGGAATCGGAGTAGCGGCGCGGAAAATACACCGGATCGGCGGCCCGTCGCGCCTCGGTATCGACCGACCGGTACACCTCCTCGAGATGGTCCTTGAGCGTCAATGGATCTGCTCGACGAGCCAATCCGCGAACGGCAGACTGCAGGTGAACCCCGGCGAGATGGCGTTGAGCAGGTGCAGCGAACTCGCATCGGATTCGACGACGAAGTCCATGACCAGTTCCGAGGTCTGTCGATCGACCAGCTGGGCGCGAATGCCCGGGCGACCCCAGCGTCGGTAGTCTTCGACCCGCACGCCCTCGAGCAGACCAGATGCGTCAGCGACGAGGGCCCGGCGCGACATCTTGCGGAGCTCGGCCACGGCATGTCTTCGAAAGCCGCCATCGAAGAGAGCCATTCTGCCCTCCCGACCGACCACATCAACGAACTCCGCAGCGGAGAAACCGCCGAGTCCGACGTAGTGCTCGCGCCAGAATGCCGGGGTCGCCGTCGGACCGATCTTCACGTCGCCGCCCGTGGTGACGGTGAAGTGGACTCCCAGAAAAGGCATGCCGAGATCAGGCACTGGATAGACGTGGCAGTTCAGGGGCCCGGCGCCGGAATTGCCGTACAGATAGAGCCCTTTGAAGGGCAGGATCCCGTAGGATGCCCCGAACCCATGGTCCGCTGCGACGCGGTCGGCGTACACCCCAGCGGCGTTGACGAGGTATCCGCACTCCCGATGGCCGGCGTCCGTCCGGATCCCCTCGCCGCTTCGCCCGAGATACGCCTCGCCCTCGACGACGTCGATGCCGCGTTCTCGGGCTTCGGCGAGCAGCGAGGCCATTACCGCGGTGGGATCGACCGACGCAGTCGAGGGACTGAAGAGCGCGCGCTCGCACGTCTTCACTCGCGGCTCGATCTCGCGGGCCTCGGATGCGGTGATGGACTCGAGCGCCACGCCGTTGAGGGCAGCTCGCTCCAACAGGGTGTCGAGTCCGCCGTGTTGGGCGGTCGTGCGTGCAACGACCAGCTTGCCGCACTTGCGGATCGGCAGGTCCCTGTCCTCGCACCAACGGGTCATGCGGGCGCAGCCCTCAACGGAAAAGCGGGCTTTGAGACTGTCCTCTCCGTAATAGAATCCCGCGTGCAGAACGCCGCTGTTTCGGCCCGATGCATGGGCGCCACAGTGGTCCTTTTCGATGACTGTCACCGACTGATCGGCAAACTTCTGCCGGATCGCCAGTGCGGTGGTCAGACCCATGACACCGCCGCCGACGACGAGGAAATCGGAAGTCACGAAAGCGACAGGCCAGCGAGGAGGTCGGAGGGTGGCTCGGCCTCGACGCGAACATCCCTCCACCAGACATGAGGTCGAAGCGCGGCTGGCAGGCGCATCGCGTCCTTGGCCGTGCATACCAGGGGCAATCCCCCTGACCAGTCGAGGAGATCGGCTGCGAGGGCGTCGTCAATGGGCTGATGGTCCGCGAGGGCGCGGAATCGGGACACCTCGAGCTCGAGACTCTCGAGAAAGTCAGCGGGTCGACCAATTCCGGCGAAAGCGGCTACCGGACCCGATAGTCCCGGACGGCTCCAGGGTCCGGGGACCCGCCGTGCCTCGATCACTGGGATGTGGGACTCGGGAGCTGGAAACAGGTCTGAGGCGTGGTGCACGACGATCAGATCGGCCCGAATGGGGACGGCGGCCTCCCTGCCCTCCCCAGCGGGAAGCGCAGTCCTGCCGGTGGGGAATCGGGCATCGACGACAACGATCTCCAGATCGCGATGCAGACGGCGATGTTGCAGGCCATCGTCGAGGAGCACCACGTCGGCGCCGGAACGCTCCAGGGTTCTCGCGGCTGCAACGCGATCGGGATCCGCCGCGACGAGGAATCCATCCGCCGCGTGGAGCTCACCCTCGTCACCAAGTTCGTCGGTGTTTACCCTGCGATATCCCCGTATGGCGATGCCCGGTCGATAGCCCAGGTCTCGGAGCAGACCGGCGAGCCAGCGCACTGTGGACGTCTTGCCGGAGCCCCGACTGTTTGCACTTCCAACGGAGATGACGGGCACGCCGACGCGGGCCGCGGGGAGCATGCCGCGATCGTAGAGCGCGTTCCGCGCCGCTGCGCCGGTGGTCCACGCTCGACTCAAAGGGCTCGCCCAGGGCCGCGGTGCAGACTCAGGTGCTGGAGCGCCGATCAGATCGGCAATCCGCCTCGCAGCCCGCGCCGCCGCACCGGTATCCACCGCGCTGGAACGCGCTTCACGCAAAGATCTGCCGAGGTCCACAGGTCGAGTGACTGTCGCACCGCAGTCGTCGAACGCGGCGCTATTGGCCCAGGTATGGGGTCCACAGACCACCGGAACTCCCGCCCTCGCCGCCTCGAGAGGGCTGTGCCCGCCGATCGCGGCGTCGAAGGTGCCACCGATGAAAGCGGCGCTGGCACCTACCAAGCAGTCGGCCAGCTCTCCCAGGGTGTCGAGGAGCACGACGTCCGCGGTCACTTCTCCAACGATGGCTGTTCTTCGCTGCCAGGACACGCCTCGGCTCCGCAGGAGCGTCTCCACTTCATCGAACCGTTCCGGGTGCCTGGGAGCGAGGAGCAGTCCGACCCCGTCGACGGCGTCGAGTAGAGCGGCCTCGTCTCCGGGGCGGGTGCTGGCGCCAACGACGAAAGCGCGTCGCCAAAGCAGTGGATTTACGCCGACTGGCCCCGAGGCCTTGAGGTTGCCAACCACTTCGACGGGCGCGTCCTGCGCACTTCGGAACCAGCTTGCCTCGCCCTCGTCACGTGCGAGCACCAGGTCGGTTGCCGCGACCCAACGCCGATACCAGGGCCCGGCGGCGGCGCGGGTTCGTCTGCCCGCCTTCGCGCTGACGCGGACGACTGGAACGCCTGCCCTTCGGGCCATCCAAGCGAGCTGTGTCCACCAGGTTCCCTCGATGAAGACCACCGCTCGCGGGCGGACCTCGGCCCAGATGGGAGCGATCAGCCACGGGTGATCGACGGGTCGAATGCCACCGATGACGCCGGGAATCTGGCGGGCTCGCTCGCGGCCGGTGTCGGTATCTGCGGTCACGAGCACCGGGCCATCCAGCTCGGAGGCCAGCGACTCCGCAGCGGCGACTTCCCCTACCGAGGCTCCGTGGATCCAGATGGCACCTGGAGCCACGGGTGGCACATCCATGGCAAAACGGCCGCGAAGGTCTCGGCGCAGGCGGGGATGAACGGCGCAAGCCAATGCCCAGGCCGGGAGAAGAGGTGCGCTTGCGGCGGCGGCGAGGCGGGCGAGGCGGGCGCTCACTGCGCGTGTTTCCTCAATATCTGTTCGAGCAGGCCGGCAAACGCCGGATCGTAGCCGATTTGTTGGTGAACCACAGTGCCGTCAGCGGCGACCACCCAGGTGGTTGGCAGGCTGGTGATGCGGAACCGCTCCCGGAGGGTGATTTCGTGGGCGACTTGTAGCGAATCCCAGCCCTCCTTCCTCCTGAAACGCTCGTACGCGGACCGGTCGTCGTCGGTACTCACCGCGAGGCCCTTGACCGCGAGACCCTCGGCCTGAAGAGACCCGATTACCTCGCTGATCTCGGGGAGTTCCTCCCGGCAGGGGCCACACCACGACGCCCACATCGCGAGCACATAGACCTGGCCGTCGAGCCGATCCGGATCCAGCGTCACCCCGTCGAAGTCCGCACTCCACATGGGGATGGCCCGGCCCACTCGCGGGCGATTTCCGCGGGCAGTCGACGGCGCCATCGCGATGATCTTCGGATCTGGAAGCCCCTTTTCCGGGTACAACTCCGCGCGTCTGGATTCAAAAGAGTCGGCGATCTCCGCCTGTCTCGCGGTGACGGCCATCGACGCGGGTCCCGGGTCGACGAGCCCGGTGTAGGTGCGTACCAAGCCCTCGCCGATCTCGGCCTCCAGCGTCCGAGCCCTGGCAAAGCTCGCAAAGGCGGCGTCGAGGTGTCCGGCTGACTCCTGGGCGCGGGCCCGAAGCCCAAAATGTGCGCCGCTGGTGGGTTCGAGCAACGTCGCAATGGTGGCCCAGACCAGGATGGGCTCGGTCTGCAGGCCGGCGATGGCGTCGTTCGTGGTCGCCTCGGGATCGTCTGGCGGAAGCGCGTCCCAACGGGGATGAGGCGCCAAGCGACGCGCCAACCAGAGGTCCAGGGGATTCGCCTGGTCGAGGGTGGCGACGATCTCGGCGCGACGCCCCAGCGCGTGTCCGAGCTCGATGGCCTGTCGGGCGGAATCCATACGTGCCGCGTCGTCTATGGCCGGTGCGACCGCGAGGGAGATGGCCTCGGTCAGGGAGGAGATCGCGAGCTTGGGGCGGTCCAGGTCGGCGAGAAGCTCAGCCTCGGCCACGGCGGCTTCGTAGCTGTCGCTGATCTCGCGTAGTTGCGCCCAGGCGGCAACGGCCTCGTTCGAGGTGCCGCGATCGAGCAGGTGAGCGGCGCGTGCCTTGGTGATCTCCAGCAGCTCGGTCCCCGACGCTTGCGGCAGGTCGGGGGCATGGGCCATCGCCAGTGTGCGACCCATGGCGCGCTGCATCGAGCCATTCCAGGGTCGCCGATACAGCGGGGGATCGAGGCCGAGCTCGCGAATGCGCTCGGCCGCGGGTTTGCTCCGATCACTGACCTTGGCGGCGGCGTACATCCGCACGGCCCGGTACAGATACAGCGGGTCCTCCCAGTATTGGTCGATGGCTTTGTCGACCGCCTTGACCGCCCATTTCTGCGCCCTTTTGTCTCCCTTTGATCGCCCGGGCCACAGCTCGGTGAGCACATCGGGACGCGTCGGGTGAGCCCCGAGCCACTCGCGCGCGTGCCTGGCGGCCAGGCGATCGTCATTGACCGAGCGGGCCAGGCGGATTCGGAGCCTGCCCGCGAGATCGCTGTCGTCTCCCTCGGCGAGCGCACCCACATCGGCGTGCTCGTCCTGACGACGCGTGGCGAACGCCAGTGCCAACTTCCCGTGGTCGGGAAATTCGGCGGCCACCTGCTCGAGATCGGACAACGGTGCGTCTCCGGCATTGACGCGCCACCACGACCAGACGACTGCCGCGACCGGATCCGATGTTCGGAGGTCGGAGAAGTCCGCTTCCGCCCGCTCCGGCATACCGGCGGCGTCACATGCGCGCAGGTACACGCGAAACGCGGCCCATACCTTCGGGTCCTCTTCGATGGCCGCCAATGCGAATTCTCGCGCCTCGAGCGGCCGCTCCTCCCGAATCGCCACTTTGGCGCGCTCGACCAACAGCTCGGCGTCCGCCGTCCCCGCCCAGGAGGATCCGGCGAGGAAAACCGCAAAGAGACTCACTGCGAGAGTCGCTTCCGGATGGCGCTCAGGACCCCAGGTGTCACGTACTTGCCGACATCTCCGCCGTTCATGGCGATCTCCTTCACCAGTGACGAAGAGACGAAGATGTTCTCGGGCTCGGTGAGCAGAAACAGGGTCTCGATCCCGGTGAGATCGCGGTTGGCGAGGCCGTTACGAAACTCGAGATCGAAGTCCGACAGAGCGCGGAGACCGCGCAGGATGACCTGGGCATTGTTGGCTTCGGCGGCGTGCACCAGCAACCCGCTGAAAGCGACCACCCGCACGTTGTCGTCCTGAACGGACTCGCGGACCAGGCCCGCCCGTTGTTCGAGGTCGAAGAAGTAGTTCTTCTTGGGATTGTTTCCCACAGCGACGACGAGTTCATCGAAGAGCGCTGCGCCGCGGTGGATGACATCGACGTGGCCGATGGTTGGGGGATCGAAAGACCCGGCGTAAATGGCAGTTCGCGTGGACATGCCCTCTCATAACGAATCAGTCCAGCTTCAGGCCGCCGAGCAGGTCCCCGAGGGTGCCGAACGAGCCGCCCGATTTCTTCTGGGATTGGGTTCTCCAGGCCTGATCGGCCTTGGCACGGTCCTCCTTCTGACTCAGTGTCACGCGTTGCCCCTCGTCGCTGACGATGCGGGCGGTGACCGACTTTCCGACCCGAAAACGCTGCGCGAGAACGGTGTTCCCAGGCAGGTCGACCTCGCGGGCACCCAACCAGCCGGTGCGGCCATCCTCGAGGTGTACGACGACACCGTTGCTGAGCACTTCGGAGACCTTGCCAGTGACGTCGCCGCCGGCCTCTACGCTCTGGGCCCCGGCCACCACGGGCGTCAGGGACAGTCGGCGGCGGTCGTGATCGACCTCGAGGATCTTCACCGTCAGGGTCGCCCCGATCTTGGGCAGTCCGCCGGGCAGGCGCGAGATGTGAACCAGGCCCTGGAGGCCGGGCGCGAGCTCGAGGAATGCGCCAAAGGTCTGGCAGCTCGCGACGACCGCCTCGTATACCTGACCCGAGTAGAACTCGGTACCCACCGCACTCCACGGATCGTGAGCCTGGTCTCGGGCCGACAGCGTCAGCCTTCGGGTGTCGCGGTTCGCTTCGATGACGGTCACAGCGATCTTCTGACCGGGGGCATAGATGCTCGGTTCGACGTCTCCCCAGCCGAGCTCCCGGCGCGGAACCAGACCGTCGACGCCGCCGATGTCCACGAAGACGCCAAAGGACTGAACATTGCGGACCACGCCGGCAAATTCCTGGCCGGGCTCGATGGTCATCCACAATTTCTCGGCCTCGATTTCGGCCTCTGCCTCTTCGAGGGCACGTCGGGAGACGACGACCTTGTCACCGGTCTCAATGACCTTGAAGTTCAGGGTCTGACCCACGAATCCCTCAGGATCGTGAGACGGGAGACGACTGATCATAGACATCGGGCAAAAGGCGCGGACACCGCCAACGCGGACCTCAAAACCACCGGCGTTCTTCGAGATCACGCGTCCCTCGACGGGAATTCCGCTCTCGCGGGCGTCTTCGATGTGCTCGGCGGCCGCTGCTCCCGACAGCTGCGTGGACAGGCGCACCCCGTCGTGCCCCACCCGCAGAACAAATGCGTCGATCATCTGGCCCACGACCGCGTCCGGCATCTCGGCTCGGGTCAGGACGCCCTCAGATTTTCCGCCGATATCAACGAAGATATCGTCGAAACCAACCCGAGTGATCGGACCGTTGATTCGTGCGCCGACCTCGTGTCGGGTGCCCGCTCCGGCATCCTCCATCAAGGCCGCGAGCTCGTCTGGGTCCATCGCCATCAGCGCCTTCAAATCTTCGGTTTCGAGCTTTGGCGGCGCCGCCGGTTGGGGAGTGGGCACCACGGGCTCGGGCTTCGGCTTGCTCACCGGAGCCGCCTCGACGGTGCGCGGGGCCACCTGCGTCGGTATCCCGACGCTATCGGGGGCCACCGATTCGGACTTGCGGTGGCGCGTGGTCTTTCGATTGGACATCGGGCACTCACTCTGTTGGAAGGAGGCCGGCTATCCGGTCTACCGTTTCCCGCCAAGCTCGTCGTACTTGCGTCTGACCTCCTTCAGATCGTCGAAAGTCAGTCGCTTGTCGCCTGGTTGCCGCAACAAGTACGCGGGATGGAACGTGGGCATCACCGGCACTTCGTTGTACAGACGCCACTTGCCGCGATTGCGTTTGATGCCCTGATCGACGCCGAACAGATTGCGGAATGCGACCGACCCGAGGACGAGCATGGCCTTCGGCTGGAGGCTCTGGATCTGACGTTCGAGGAAGGGCATGCATGCCGCAACCTCGTCGGGGAGCGGATTGCGGTTCTTCGGAGGCCGGCACTTGACGACGTTGAGGATGTAGACCTGTGAGCGCTGGAGACCGAGCACGTGAACCAGCATCTTGTCGAGCATCTCACCGGCCGGCCCCACGAAGGGCTCACCTTGCTGATCCTCGTGGTACCCCGGCGCTTCTCCGCAGATCACCAAGTCCGCGTCGGGATCGCCTACGCCGAAGACGATGCTCTTGCGGCCGCGGTGAAGTCCACAGCGTTTGCAATCGCCGAGATCGGTCCGCACCGCTGCGAGCCGACTTGCGGCACTCTGCGGGGCCTGTCTGTCGCCCACCGCCAGCGCGTTCCAGGGTTGGTCGTCCACCGGTTGGTCGTCCCGAGCACCCCTCAGATGGGCGTCTTCGGCCAGTGCGCGTACCGCCGCCGCGATTTCGGCGGCCTCTTGTCGCAGATCAGCCATTTGTCCCCTCGAATCTCCAGCCGTGGCTCCGCAGGATCGTCAGCACCCTGAAGAGCGGTAGCCCCAGTACATTGAACCAATCGCCGTCGACGCGCTCGAAGAGGAATCCCCCTCTCCCCTCTGCGGCATAACCGCCGGCGCATTGACTCCCCTCACCCGTGTCGACGTAGGCCTGGAGCTCGGCGTCACTGAGATCCGCCCGAGCATGCATCGTCGTGCGCTCGTGGCCCACTTCGCGAAAATCCGGTGCGAAGATCGCAAATCCGGTGATCAAGACGTGTGTCTGGCCCCGCA
>Ga0315336_1007142_pt1 | contig 10922 bp, 2 predicted proteins | sample ASW5metaG_FD_204512 | JGI IMG/M metagenome (GOLD analysis project Ga0315336, IMG submission 204512) | Ammonia-oxidizing marine archaeal communities from Monterey Bay, California, United States - ASW #5 | ecosystem: Environmental > Aquatic > Marine > Intertidal zone | place: USA: California... | reverse complement strand
AAAGTGATCAAGCCCAGTACGAAAAAACCACTCCTGAACAACCTCTCTCATCGGGGGCACGCGCTACGATTTCATTTGCCCCGATCCGAACCAGGGGCGGCCCACGATCGGAAAACGCATGCGGGCGAAACTCGCCGAGATGAAACATGAACTCCGGCACCGCCTGCACCACAGCACCTGAGGTAGGAGCCCAGTTCGTTCGTTCCGCTCGCTGGGATCTGCGCGGGGGGCGCTTCGTCTTCTGACCTGCAACCTTCACCCCGGCCTGCCCGGCATTACTCAAGGCTCCCCTCTCTTCACCCGCCCACGGTAAACGCGGTTGGTTACTCCTTCAGGGTCCATGATCGTTATCGGACCCCCCGTCCCTTGAATTCCGTTTGTCAGTTCGGTCCATGGGTCGGCACTGAGAATATCCTTGCGGTCGATGGAGTACTCACGGTTGGTAATGGTGTCGAAGGTCATCTTGATAGTCGGATTTACAAATTCGACATCGTATATCTTCCAAACACTGTTTGAGTCCGACACGTCCGTGCCGGCCACGCCTTCATCGCCATTCCCCATACCATCACCGTCGTAGTCCGCCTGCGAACTGCCGAGCTGATATTCGTAGGCGCCCATGTCCACGTAGCCGTGCCTGATACGAGGGTTGCCGGCAAGGTCAAGACCGGGCGGCACACTCGCGTTGCTGCCGCTGTCTCGACACGGTGAACCGTAGGCAAGATTGAAGTTGCTGCTCACCAACGAGACAAAGAGCGGATTGTGCGTGGTATTGCCGTTGGCCGTACCGCTCGACGGCATCGGCGTCGTGCAGGAAAAACTGAAGGTGGAATCATACCAGTTGGTGCTGTTCGGGGCCGTGTTCCAATAGACAATGCAGTTATTCAGCTCGGCCGCCCGCACCCCGCCGCCAACTCCAGCAGCAACATTGTCCGTTAGTGTACAGTTGTTGAGCGTACCGGCATATGCGCCGCCGCCGCCGGATTCAACCGAGTTGCCTGAGAGCATACAGTTGTTCAACGTTCCCAGATACGACCCTCCGCCAGATCCAGCCGAGTTACCCCAGAGCGTGCAGTTGTTCAGCGTGCCGCCATACGACCCTCCGCCCCATACAGCCGAGTTGCCCGTGAGTGTACAGTTGTTGAGCTCGGCCTCGCGTGCCCCGCCGCCAACTCCAGAAACAAGGGAGATGTTGCCCGAGAGCGTACAGTCGTCCAGGGTGCCTCTATAGGTGCCGCCTCCGCCAAAGTGGGCCGAGTTACCCGAGAGTACGCAATTACTTACCACGGCAAGGTCCGACTCCGCCCACACCCCGCCGCCCACGGTATCCAGGGAAGTCCGCGTCGCCCCGTTGGTGAGGGTGAAATCGATGAGGGTCGCCCCGTTGCCAATCCACACGCAGCGAACCGCCGCGTCACCGTTGGTGCTCACCGGGTCCCAGGCGCCCTGAATGATCGTGCCGATTGGCCCGTGTAAGCTCTGCACCGTGATGGCTTTGTCTATCACCACCCGGTTGGTTAGCGTTTGTCCGGATGCCACCCGCCCGCCGGTCTGGTAGACGCCGTTGGAAACGATGACTGAGTCCCCGGAAAGCGCGGCATCCACTGCGTCCTGAATATTTGTCGCGGCGGTGGCCCAGCTTGTGTAGGGCCAAACCGGACTCGTGCCGGCGATCGCTACATACACGGTGATCGCGGAAGGATCCTCCGTGAAGGTCGCAGTGTAGGTGATATTGGTCAACGGCACCGTGATGGCGCGTGTTTGGTTTGTATCACCATCGTTCCAGCTCGTGAACAACCAGTGCGAACTGTCGCCCAGTGCTGAAATGACGATGTCCGTGCCGGCATAATAGCTGCCGCTTCCCGCACCCGTTCCCCCGTTGCCCGTCACCGTGACGGTCGAGTATAGAGATTCATACGCCCCCATGTCGACCGTGCCCTCCGAGATACGAGGGTTGCCGTCGAGGTCGGTGGTTCCCATCACATAAGCATTGTTGCCGGCGTTGATGCATGGGGAGCCAGGGTGCAGATGCAAGTTGTTCGCCGAGACAAACAGCGGGGCATTCGTGATATTCCCGGCTCCGCCCAGCGGCATGGGTAGCGTGCAGGAATTGTTGAGTGTGCAATAGTCCCCGTAGTTGTTGATCGCGTTTGTCTCCGCCGAGTTGCCATAGGCAATACAGTTATTTAACGTACTGACGGAAGCCCCGCCGGCTTGATACTGGTCTCCTGGTAACCCCGGCGACCCCGAAGCCGAGTTGCCCGTCAATGTGCAGTTGTTCAGCGAGCTATCCGCAACACCGCCGCCACGGAACGAGGCCGAATTCCCTGAGAGTGTGCAATTATTCAGCGCGCTATCGAATGTACCGCCGCCTGTTGCGGCTGAGTTTTCTGAAAGCGTACAGTTGTTCAGTGTACCTCTATACGCCCCACCGCCGGCAGCATCCGCCGAGTTGTCCAAGAGAACACAGTTGCTTACCACGGCGAGGCGCGACTGTCCCCACACCCCGCCGCCCTGACTATCATCCGCCCCGGTGGCCCGCGTCGCCCCGTTGGTCAGGGTGAAGCCGACCAGTGTCGCCCCGTCGGCAATCCATACACAGCGCACCGCGGCATCGCCGTTGGTAGTGGCAGGATCCCAGGCGCCTTGAATGATCGTATCGGTCGGCCCGTTCAAGCTCTGCACCGTGATGGTCTTGTCAATCACGACCCGGTTGGTCAGCGATTGCCCGGAGACGACCCGCCCTCCGGTCTGGTAGACCCCGTTGCTCACCATCACGATGTCGCCGTAGCCGCCGACCGCAACATCCGCCGCGTGCTGGATGTTGGTTGCGGCGGTGGCCCAGGTATCATAAGGCCAAACCGGATTTGTGCTGGCGATCGCCACGTACGAGGTGATCGCAGCGGTGTTCTCCGTGAAGGTCGCGGTGTAGGTAATATTGGTCAGCGGCACTGTGATGGTCCGCATTTGGTTTGTGTCGCCATCGTTCCAGCTTGTGAATAACCAGTGCACGTTATCGCCAAGTGCTGAGATGATGATGTCCGAGCCGGGGAAAAAGTTTCCGCTGCCCGTGGTCGTCCCGCCAACGGCCGAAACCGTCACGATGGTAGGAGGAAATTCATACGCCCCCATATCGACAATACCTTCCGCGATGCGCGGATTGCCGTCCAGATCGGTGGATCCCTGCGCACTGGCATTGTTGCCCGTGTCAATACAGGGCGAACCCAGCTGGAGATGGTAGTCATTTGCCGAAATAAACTGCGGGGCGTTCGTGATGTTGCCGGTGCCGGCCGCTTCGGGATATGTGCAGGAATAGGTGAAAGTGGAACCATTCCAATTGGAGCTGGAGGTCGCCGTGTTCGCATAGACGATACAGTTGTTCAGCGTGCCGAAGAATGACCCGCCGCCACTGATCGAGGCCGAGTTTCCTGAGAGTGTGCAGTTGTTCAACGTGCCATAAGCCGACCCGCCGCCATCATAGAGGGCCGAGTTCCCCGTGAGCAGGCAGTTGTTCAGCGTGCCGAAGAATGACCCGCCCCCGATCGGAGACGAGTTGCCCGAGAGCGTGCAGTTGTTCAGCGTGCCGTAATACGACCCACCCGCATTAAAGTTTCCCGAGTTGCCCGAGAGTATACAGTTATTCAGCACGGCGAGATCCGACTGCGCTTTCACGCCGCCTCCACTTTGATCAAAGTTCCCGGAGGTTCTCGTCGCCCCGTTGGTAAGGGTGAAGCCGGTGAGCGTCGCCCCGTCGTCGATCCACACACAGCGCACCGCGGCATTGCCATTCGTGGTGGCAGGATCCCAGGCGCCTTGTATGATCGTATCGATTGCCCCACGCAAGCTCTGCACCGTGATCGCTTTGCTGATGACAACCCGGTTGGTCAGTAAACCACCGCCGGCGACCTGTCCGCCCGTGGCATATAAGCCGTTGGAGACCATCACCGTATTGCCGACCAAGGCCTTATCAATTCCGGCCTGAATGGTCTGTTTGGCGGTTGCCCAACTCTGTCCGGTTGCCGCGTCGTTGCCAGTGGTCGCCACGTACCAGACCTGCGTGGCGGATACGAATTCATACGCTCCCATGTCGACCGTACCATTCACAATGCGATCGGTGCCTTCCAGATCGGTAGTTCCCGGCGCGTTGGTATTGTTGCCCTCATCAATACAGGGCGAGCCGGCCAGGAGATGGAAGTCGTTCGTCGAAACAAAGAGCGGCTCGGCCGTGATGTTGTCCGTGCCGCCCAACGGCAGCGGCGTCGTGCAGGAATAGTTAATGTTCGAACCCCATAACTCATCAAAGTTGTTGTAGAAGGATCCATCGACGGTGTTGGAATAGACGATGCAATTATTCACCTCGGTATCTCCCCACGAGCCGCCACCGAAATTAGACGCATGGTTGCCCGTCAGCGTGCAATTGTTCAGCGTGCTGAGCACCGAGCCGCCGCCATTGATGGAGGACTGGTTGCCCGTTAGCAGGCAGTTGTTCAGCGTGCTTGAACGGGCTCCGCCGCCGTAATTCGCATTGTTGCCCGAGAGCGTGCAGTTGTTGAGCGTGATATATGCAGCCCCGCCGCCGTCGAGGGCGGAGTTGCCCGAAAGCGTGCAGTTGTTCAACGCGCTGTCATCCGGGTTTCCCCACCATTTTGCCGAAGCCCCGCCGCCAACGGCGGCCGAGTTGCCCTGGAGAACGCAACCGTTCAGTGTACTGCCAAAGGCCCCGCCTCCATAGGCTCCAGCCGAGTTGCCCGAAAGCGTACAGCTGTTCAGCGTCGCCTGATACGCCCCACCGCCATAGACCCCAGCCGAGTTGCCCGAGAGGACGCAGTTGTTCGCAACCGCGGAAGCCGACCCCGCATAGATGCCGCCGCCCTCGCCGCCGGACAGCGTTGCCCCATTGGTCACGGTAAAGCCGGTCAGCATCGACCCTTCGGCCATATATACGCAGCGTATTGCGGCAGCGCCATTGGTGGTGGCAGGATCCCAGGCTCCCTGGATCGTCGTGACCCCCGGACCGTTGACACTCTGCACCGCGATGGCTTTGTCGATGACGACCCGGTTGGTCAGCGTTTGCCCGGCCGCCACCCGCCCACCGGTTTGGTATACCCCATTGCTGACCATCACTGTATTGCCGGGATCCGCCTCATCAATTGCCGCCTGGATGGTTTCTTTTGCCGTGGCCCAGCTTTGGCCGTCGGCTGCATCGCTTCCGGTGGTCGACACATACCATAGGGGTACGTTATCTGCGGTTGACAATGCCCCTAGGTCCACCCAATCGGTCTCTGCATAATTCCCGTTTCGGGCTTTGACCCGGAACGTGTTGGTCGTGCCGCGCGTCAAGCCCGTGCTTTGCCAGAATGTGTTTGTAGTCCAACCCGAATCCGTTCCCGAGGTCTGGTTCTCGACGAAGTATTGGGTGCCGCCACGGTTATTTACTGTCGGGTTGCCGTTGGCGCTCCAGGTGACATCGATGACCCTCTCGCCCACGAGCGTCAAGGTGCCCGGCGCAGGGGGTGCGGCCAGGGAGAAGGCAGAGCCAAGATCAACCGGGACGGTCGTGATCAGGTTCGTGCCGGTATCCGTTCTTGCACTCACGTCATAGAAGTAGGGAATATTGGGTAAGAGACCTTCGCTCGTCCAGGACGTATTGGTGCCCCAAACGCTAAGCGCGGTTGTATGGAAGGGGCTGAGGCGTCGCGCACTAAATTCGGTGTTGGCGGCAAAACCCTCCGGAATCCAGCTGACGTTGATCGTAGAATTGGTGGTTGGATCTAACGCTCCTAAGCGAATGGTGCCGCTGGTCGTTATGTGGTTCAGGCGAACCTCTCCGTATGAATTGGCACCCACTCCGTCTACCGCGATATAGTAGGTCACGTTGCTCGCGGCCGGGAATTCGACGGTGTCTAAGGGTCCCCCATTGTCTGACGCGACGAGGGTTAAACTCGATACGTCAGCGCCGGTGTAGACAGCCAGCGTGGTATCAAAGCTGGAACCGAATGTGTCGAGCGTAAGCGTTCCGGCACTGAGGGGGGTAAAGCTCCACCACAGCGATCCGGACTGCCCGCCGGCGTGCACGGGCTCTCCCGCCTCCCGCGTTGCCTGTTCGGTGGGCCAGGCCGTGGCAGTATCGCCGCGCACCGAGTCGCTGCTGGTTAAGGCAACGGCATTGGAGAAGCTGTCGTTCCCCGGGCGGTACGTCTCCGGCGGATGGGAAGCCAATTGGTAAACCCAGGAGCCCCATGTTCCGTCACCATGATCGCCGACGACCGTGTAGATCACGGGCATTCCGTAGGTCGTCACGTAGCATGAATCTTTGGCCCACACCCACTCGCCATTGTCATCGCCATTCAGCGTGGTATCCTCACCGATCCCGTCGGTCGGAAGGCCTGAACTGTAGGCGTAAGGAATATTGCGATAGTCATAGTAAAACCCGTCCGAAAGTTGATATTGTCTGGTGCCATCATGGGCGGGCATCCACCCCTTCGTTTGGCTCAATTCATGAAAGGTCGGACTCAACGGCGAGTTTGAGAATTTCGGGGGCGTCGTCGAGTAGTCTCCCGTCGCATACTGCGTATCAAATGAGACCAGTCTTTCTTCACCCTTTTCAAATTCGCCGGCCGTGGAGTTTACGCGCTGATAGGAATGAATAAGGGAGCCGTGTTGGCTTGAGAGCGTTGCCCTGTATTTCGGGAGACCCAGGAGCGGCCCGAACTCTCCTGCGTAATCTCCTCCGGGAATCTCCAGCCAGTCAGCGACGTCGGTTGAGAGATGCGTCGATACCCTGTGGGTGAACAAGGATAGGTTATGAATGAGAATAAACGGCGGGACGGGAAATATATCTTCCACAAATGTATGCTTACCTCCTGTCATAAGGACGTAGTCGCCGTCTGGCGTCCGTCCCAATGCCATCGCGTCGATGTGCTGAACCCCCAGTTCAGGAGCAGACATCAGCCCCAAGTATGAGGGAACTGCAGGATCGCGAATGTCAAAAAACAGGATCGAATCAGGGGAAGAGCCGAGCCCATCACTCCCGGGACAATCACTATCAAAATTCTGAGCCACCACGGCCAGCACATCGCCAACTACCTGCATTTGGGCGGGGTGGTTCCACTCCCCGATTGGGTTGCCGCCATTAGAGGGGAACCCCATCGCCCAAATAAAATTCCCCACGCCGGCTGAACCGGGGCCGGCGGTCTGCGTCTGACCGGTAACATCGCCATTCAGATCCGGGGTATTGTTCGGCAGGATCAGATCCGTCACCGGATCCAGGCTGCCCGCTTTGGTTTCCAGTACGGAAATAAATCCCCCCCCCTCGTCGGATTGGGAAACCATGAAATAGGCCCGACCATTCTTGTTCGGCATGCGAACGACCTGCTGTGGATGCCATAGCGCAATGCCTAACCAACCACATTCGTCATAGATATTCCAACCCTTTGGGGAATTCTCCCCTTCAGATTGAAACCAAAGTAAATCCGTTTGATGGCCACCCGGGTCATTGTTTTCCCAAAACCCCGTATCGCCGGCAACCGTGCTCTTCGACTCCTGCAACTCAACAGGAATTGCATTCGGGCCAACCGCGAATGCCACACCCGCGTCGAACGCCGACAGTAAGGCGACGAGCAGCATTGCGCTGCTGCGCTTGCCGATGTTCCTGATGGCGCTGGTAATGCCCGCCAGGTAGTGATTACGGCCCCAATGGCTGGCTGACCGGAGACCGGAGTGAATCCCGCTACTCCACATGGGCTGGATTGACTGGGTGTCGTCCTCGACTGCGATGAGGCTTGTCGTCTGCATGTCATAACTCCGTATGTTTGCTAGTTTCATGGTCTGTCATGACCCAGCAACCAAATTGCTGTTAAACTGAAGATTGAAGTCCACCCCCGCATCCCGCACCATTCCGTGGTTGATGTGGGTGGGCGCGGCGTTCACGCTGGTGTCGCCGCTAAACGCGCTGAGCGGCGCCAGGAAGGTCGTTCCCGCGTCGTCTGAAATCTCCACCGAGACGGCAGGGTATCCGAGCCGGCAACCGATACGTCAAAGGTGATGTCCACCCGCCTGGTCCCCACCTGTTGGGCCGGGGTGACATTGGAGACTACCGAGTCCGCGGCCCACAGCGCCGGCACGCAGGCCAGGATCAGGGGAAGGGCAAGTGGGAGAATAAAGGTCTCTTTGCGCATGGTTCACCGTTCAGGGTTGCAGGTGCCGAGTTCCAAGGACTGGAGGAGGGCTTGTGCTTACCCCGAATCAGCGATACGACTCAATTGAAGTAAAGAAACGTACTCTGGTTTTCATCCAGTTTCAAGACAAAAGTATAGAAAGCTGTTGAGCGAGGCGCGTTAAGGAGCAAAGGAACGCATCCACGGCGAACCAAAAGAAACTCGAACCAGGGTCAGCGTCACCGTGTGGGTACCAACATACTCTACCGTAGGGCGCCCCAGCGTCCCGGAAGCTCCTTTATCACATGGTGAGCTTTTCCATTCCAGGCAATGGGCTGCGCTGCAACCGGTTGCTTTTGGAGAAAAACTTACAAACGCGGTCGCGAAACTTTGCTCCTTGGAGCAAACCTCCCCCCCGGTGCCGACCGACCGGCCGGTTGGCTGATTTGCTCCGAGTAACACATTGAGAGCGAATTCACCATGTTCTTCACTGCCGACATATAGAACTGAGGTCCCATAGACGCCAACACGGTTAGATGCTATGTGAGAGGGGAGAATGAGACCCTATTTCGAGTTGTTTAAATAATGGGAACAGATAAAGCACGGAGAGAAGAATGAAGAATATAGTTAGCATGGGTATGACTGCCACAGTAGTGAGTCTCTGTATCTTGCAGTTCGGGTGTGCACCGCAGGAGTCAGTGAGCAAGGGTAAATCTGGACAGGGATCACTCTCGCCCCAGGAGTATTTCGCTGACCGGATAGAGATGGAAGCCGGCCACCCTTCCGTGGCGTCCGTACCCGAACTGTATGACGAGCTCGACTTTCAGCGCGCGGTCCAGGTCTATGTCTGGGCGACGCCTTTCGTCGCACTCTCGGCGATGTTTGAAAGCCAGGATCGGGACTTCGGAGCAACCCTCACGAAACAGGGCATTTTTGAGCAATCGGTAACGCCCGATTACACCGTCTTTACCGGAAACAACACAACGATCTATTCTCTTGGTCAGCTTGACCTGAAAAAGAATGGGCCCATCGTGTTAGAAGCACCTGCAGGAGCGCTCGGCGGAATTGACAATCATTGGCAGTATCCCTTGTCGGACATCGGTCCGTTTGGTCCTGACAAAGGCAAGGGCGGTAGGTTTCTCATTTTGCCTCCCGGTTACAAAGAGGTAGTGCCGGAGGGATACTTCGTCGTCCAATCCGACACGTTTCAGAACTTCTACCTGCTCCGGGCCGTTCCCAAGAATGGCGATTTAGAAGCCGCTGTCGATACCCTGCGCACCGCCCGCTTGTACCCGCTCTCGGAAGCGGCCAATCCGCCCAAGATGGAATGGTACAATGCCAGTGGCAAACCCGCCAACGCCACCTTCCCAACCGATTATAAATATTTCGAAGTGCTGGCCAAGCATTTGACCGCTGAACCGGCCCGACTCCGGGACAAGGTTATGCTCGGCATGCTGGCCCCCCTGGGGATCGTGCATGGTCAACCCTTCAAGCCGGACGCCCGCGTGCGTGGAATCCTGGAACGAGCCGCAAAGGTCGGTAACGCCATGTCGCGCACCATCGCCTACAACTCAAGAAACCCCAATCGGGTTTACGCGGAAGGTAGAAAATGGGAGTTTATTTTTCTGACCAAGTCAGCGACGTTTGAAACGGATACGTATCTGGATATCGATGCCAGCGTCACCTACTCTCACCAGGCGATGTTTACCGCCGAGGGCATGGTTCAGAAAGTTGTGGGTGCCGGATCTCAGTATTTGGCGGCCTACAAGGACGGCGATGGCAATTGGCTCGATGGCGGCAATTCCTATACTCTCCATGTGAATCCGGATGTCCCGGTGGAAGACTTCTGGTCGGTGATGGTGTACGACGCTGAAACGCGCTCGATGATTGTGAACGATCAAGTGCCCGGGCGGGATTCCAATGCCAAGCTGAAAACCAACAAAGATGGCTCGGTAGATCTCTATTTCGACCCGAAAGCGCCGGAAGGCCTCGAGAGCAATTGGGTGAAAACCATCCCCGGAAAGGGCTTCTTCCTATACTTCCGGTTTTACGGCCCCAAGAAGGAGTTTTTCGATTTGAGTTGGACCCTAGATGACCTGAAGAAAATTAGACAGAAGAGGACCATAAAATGAATATTATCGAGAGAACCAAACATGTATTTATTGCCACACTCATTATCACCGGTTTCTTTGTTTCGGGCACTGGAGTTGTAAATGCTGAGGAACAAACCAATAGCTTAGCCGATCGAGTCACCTACGGCCGAGCATTAGAAACTGCCATTTGGGCTATGCCATTGATGAACATGGAAGCCATGCGACAAGCTTATCGTGATGCAGGAGCACAAGATAATGATCTAGCCTACTTTTCGCCGATACAGAATTGGCAGTACCAAATAGCGACACCAAACAACACCACCCCTTACGTGATGGCATTTTACGACTTAAGCGATGGTCCTTTGGTGATTGAGATCCCATCTGAGACTAAGGATGTGAAGTTGTTTGGCACGATGATGGATGCATGGCAAAGAGCTGTTGAAGATATTGGAGGTGCAGGTTTTGACAAAGGTAAAGGAGGAAAATACTTGTTGTTGCCTCCGGACTATAAAGGTGACATTCCATCAGGTTATTTCGCCTATCAGCAACCAACCAAGCTTGGCTATATCTTAATACGACCCATCATTCCAGAACCTAGTAAAGCATATGTTTTATTGGCAGAAAAACGCACCAAACAAATTAGGATCTATCCCTTGGCCGAGGCTGCAAATCCAGC